>Ga0194112_10002461_pt1 | contig 26489 bp, 20 predicted proteins | sample TA2MahC400mmetaG_FD_146191 | JGI IMG/M metagenome (GOLD analysis project Ga0194112, IMG submission 146191) | Freshwater microbial communities from Lake Tanganyika, Tanzania - TA2015016 Mahale Deep Cast 400m | ecosystem: Environmental > Aquatic > Freshwater > Lake | place: Tanzania: Lake... | reverse complement strand
GGTCATCCCGGTCTTCGACCGGATGGTGCGCGAGCGACCGAAGGCCCCGAGCTTCATCTACATCACGCCGCTTCGCGCCCTCAACCGGGACATGCTCAGGAGGCTCAAGGACTGGGCCGGGAAGCTGGGCATCACGGTGGGAGTGAGGCACGGCGACACCACCCAGAAGGAGCGCGCCGAGCAGGTCCGCCAGCCGCCGGACATGCTCATCACGACGCCCGAGACCCTCCAGATAATGTTCGGGGGCGCAAAGCTCCGGGAGCTTCTGCGGGCCGTCCGCTGGGTCGTGGTCGACGAGATCCACGAGCTCGCCGGGGACGAGCGCGGCTGGCAGCTCGCCGTGGGGCTCGAGAGGCTCGCGCGCTTCTCCGGGCGGGACCTCCAGCGCATCGGGCTCTCCGCGACGGTCGGGAACGCCGAGGAGGTCGGGGACTACCTGGCCGGCGCCGGGCGAAAGGTGAAGCTGCTGCGCGTGCCCGTCGGCAAGAGCCTGGCCATATCGGTCGAGGCGCCCGGCCCCCGAAACGAGGACGCGCCCGAGGCGGAGCGGTTGCGCTGCGACACCCGGACGCTTGCGGCCATCCGCCGGTGCGAATCGCTCATCGAGGGCCGGCGGAGCACGCTCTTGTTCGTGAACACGCGCGACAACGCCGAGGTGCTGGCGTCGCGGTTCCACCTCTGGAAGCCCGACTTCCCGATAGGCGTCCACCACGGCTCGTTGTACAGGGACATACGCATCCAGATGGAGGACGATTTCAAGTCGGAGAGGCTCAGGGGGCTCATCTGCACATCGTCGCTCGAGCTCGGCATCGACGTGGGCACGGTCGGGCTCGCAGTGCAGTACGGCTCCCCCCGCCAGGCCACGCGGCTCGTACAGCGCGTCGGGCGCTCCGGCCACCGGCGCGGCCTCGTCTCCGAGGGGGTCATAATCGCCCTCGACGCCGATGACGCCGCCGAGGCGGCGGTGCTGGCCCGCAAGGCCGCCGCCGAGGAGATAGAGCCCGTCGAGCTTCGGGAGAACCCGCTCGGTGTGCTCGCCAACCAGCTCGTGGCCTCCACGGTGGGCCGGCGGGAGGCGGAGCTGGACGAGGTCTTCGAGACCATCCGGGGGGCCCGGCCGTTTTGGACCCTGGAGCGGGCCGCTTTCGACGCCGTGCTCCGGCAGCTCGTATCGCTGGGGATCCTTTGGAAGGAGGAGGGCCGCTTCTTCCGCCGCCGGGGCGCCATCCGTTTCTTCTACGAGAACCTCTCGATGATTCCCGACGAGAAGAGCTACCGGATAATAGACATCACGACGCGCAAGTCCATCGGCACGCTGGACGAGTTCTTCATCGCCACCTACGGCGAGGTGGGCGTGCGCTTCATCGTGAAGGGCGCCTCCTGGCGCATAGTCGAGCTTTGGGAGGATTCGGTGCTCGTGGAGCCGTCGCCCGAGCTCGGCGCCATCCCCGGCTGGATGGGCGAGGAGATCCCCGTCCCGTTCGAGGCGGCGCAGGAGGTCGGGAGGCTTCGGGCCGTCCTTGCCGGGGAAGCGGGTCCATCGGGACCTGCCCCGCCGTCATACGGCCTGGACGCGGATGCGAAGCGCCTGGTGACGGACCGGCTCGATGCCCAGAAGAGTGGCGGCTTCGCCCTCCCGACCGACCGGCGCGTGGTCGTCGAGCCCCACCAGAACGGCCGGATCCTCGTGCTCAACGCCTGCTTCGGCACCAAGGTCAACGACACGCTGGCCCGGCTTCTCTCGGCGTTCCTTTCGGCGCGCCTTTCCTCCGAGGTCGGGATACAGACGGACCCCTACCGCGTCATATTCGAACTTCCGGCGCCCGTGAAGCCCGAGACGTTGATCGGACACCTGGTGAAGCTGGAGCCCGAGGATCTGGCCCGCGTCCTGCGCGTCGTGATATCGAACTCGTCCATCCTCAAGCGCGAGCTCCTCCATACCAGCCGGAAGTTCGGAGCCGTCGACAAGCGCGCCGACTTCCGAAGCGTGAGCTTCGACCGCATCGCCCGGCTGTACAGGGACACGCCGCTCTACGAGGAGGCCGTCGAGAAGACGCTCTTCGACAGGATGGACATCCCGCGCACGGCCGGGGTGCTGCGCCGCATCCGCGAGGGGGATATCGAGGTGGCGGTGGGGCCTGCATCGCCGATAGGGGCGGCGGGCATCCAGCTCCGCTGGGACATGCTCGCAACGGGGAAGGTGGAGCGGCCCATCCTGCTCGCGTTCAAGGCCCGGCTGGAGAGATCGCAGGTCCGGCTCTTCTGCCTGGCCTGCCGGAAGACCGCCCGGCGGCAGGTAAAGGAGATCCCGGAGCACATCGCGTGCCCCTACTGCAGGGGGAAAATGGTTGCGGCGGTGCCGCTCGGGGACGACAGGAGCCTCGAGGCGGCCTCCGGAAAGAGGGCGGCGACCGACGAGCAGAAGCGGGTCCTGGCCCGCCTGAAAAAGAACGCCAACCTGCTCCTTGCGCACGGGAAGAGGGGCGCGCTGGCGCTGGCGGCCCGGGGCGTCGGCGTGGATACCGCGGCGCGCCTTCTCAACTTCCAGCACGAGACCGAGGAGGAGTTCCTGCGCTCCGTGCTGGCCGCCGAGGTGCAGTACGCGAAGAACCGGCGGTTCTGGTGAATGGAATCCGGGTGCAGGGTGCCGGGGGCCGGGAGACGACGCGTTCGTCCCGGCACCCGGCCCCCGGCCCCCGGCACCCGGCACCCGGCCCCCGGCACCCGGCCCCCGGCACCCGGCCGTCTCACGCCCTCTGCTTCCTCGCCCGGGACGGGAGGTCCCGGACACGGATCTTCCTCCACCGGAGGATGACCGCGGCCGCGACCACGAGCGCCAAACCGCCGAAGAGGGCGATCTCGAGCGCCAGCGTCGAGCCTATCGCCGCCGGATGCCGGTCGGCGCCGAACGGGGCGTGGCCGTCCACGACGGACCCGGCCTTGAGGGGCAAGGGCTCGGCCCAGGCGTTCGCCGGGCTCCAGGCCTTTATCTTCGGGTCGCCGTAGTAGATGACGTTCTCGTAGATGTCCCACCACCACTGGCCCGTCAGGTACTCGATGCCGACGTGCTTGATGCCCTCGGAGTAGCACTCCCCGATGGACATGCCCTGGGCTATGCCCCGCGCGAAGGTTGCCATGGCAAAGGAGGCGTACCACGAGGTCAGCCACGGGTCGATGACCTGGAACACGGAGCCGTGGCGCACCATCGTCAGGTGCATGTAGGTGTTGGCTATCAGGCAGGAGCCGCCGTTGAAGCCCATGGAGTGTACGTTCTCCAAAGCGTTGTCGAAGTCGTAGCCGTTCTTGCTGACCGTCTCCTCCTGGTTTAATATCGCTATTATGACGCCGTCGCGGTCGTATTCCGAGACTGACCGGTGCATGTCGAACCCGACCAGCTTGGACATCGCGTAGGTGTCCGGCTCCCGGGTGGACCCGGAGGCCTCGTACCCGCGCCAGGGGTTCTTCTCGTTGTGGCGAAAGTCGTCGCGCCAGAACCCGACCACGCCCGAGCCGCGGTTGCCGCCGTGCATGACCTCTAGCCACATGATGGTGCCCTTGTTCAGGTTGTCCATGGTGTCGTCGAAGTTGGTCGAGTAGACCGACGAGTACCCGGCCTTCTCGACGTAGAATGGCACCACCTCGCTCGTGGTGATGTCCGGCCAGTACTGCCCGGTCTGGCCGTAGGCGGCGTTGACGCCCTCGTCGATCGGGTTGTCCGAGGGGTCCCAGTACGGGGTTATGCCCGTGGCGGTGACATAGTTCGTCCGCCAGTACTTGCTCGCCCGCTCGTTGAACCGGTGCTGGTAGCTCACCCAGGTCTGCACGACGGGGGCGGTGACATGCGTGGGGATACCCTCGATGGTGCGCACCCCGGCGACCTCCGGGCCGGGCGGCAGAATCGACTCGGTGCCGGTCACCATGTCGACGCCCTCCGGGTCCGTCGCCGGGTTGGCGAATATCACCGCCTGGTAGAGGGCGCAGCGGGCCACCCAGTAGGCGGCGTCCACCGGGGAGCCCATTATGCGGCCGGCGTTGGCGCCGCCCACGAGCGCCCGGTCCCAGGCGGAGCCGATGTCGAACTGGTCCGCCACGGTGGTGATGTTCTCCTTGCCGGGCCTGTCCAGCCCGATGTCGCCCAGGTGCTTGTAGATGCTGCGGGCCGTGAGCGCCATGCAGCTCACGGAGGGCGGGGCGCGGCTCGGATAGGCGTCGAGCCAGAACTTGTTGTACCAGGCCTTGGCGCAGGACAGGTTGCCGGCGTTGTCGGCGACGAGCACGGGCGTCCCGTGGTGGGCGGCCGCGAGCGCCGCCGGGCCGATGAAGAGGCCCTTGGGCTCCTCGCCGGCCGGGCCGCTCCCGCCGACCTTCCAGTACGACCAAGGGTCGATGGTGGTGAAGACGGCAGAGGTGGTCTTGGTGATGCCGGTTATCCGGTCGTAGACGGACTTGTAGGAAGTGTAGCGGGTGGCGTCTATCTTGGGCTGGAAGAGGCTGCGGTGGCCGGTGAGCCCCTTGAGGGTGGCGTCGCCCCCGTGGCTGTTGAGGTCGACGAGATGGACCCGGGTGACGCCCAGGGTGTCCAGCGCCTCCAGCGTCTCGCCCGGCACGCCGTCGGGCCTGGCATACAGCAGCGGGGCGTTGCGGAGGGAGGCGAGCACCGCGGCGTTGGCCGCCCCGGCGAGGCAGTCGCCCTCGAGGCGGGTCCTGTTCTGCTTCCAGGAGTACTCGAGCTTCCAGTCGGCGTCCGAGGAGGAGTCGGCGAGCTTTACAACGGCCACCTTGTACTGCCCCTCGCCCAGCTCTTCGAGGTTGACCTGCTGGGGCGAAACGCCCGTGGCGTCGTAGGAGATCTCGGCCCCCTCCGGGCCGATGATGGCGATCCCCAGCTTGGCGTCGCCGGACCAAGAGAGGGTGAAGGAGGCGTCGCGGGCAAAGTAGCAGGTCTTGTCCTTGAGGGTGACCTCCATACCGGGCATCAGTGTGTAGTCGATGGTGTATTGGGCCGTGGTCGGCCGGCTAGGGGGGTCTTGGGGCGCGCCCTGCTCCGGCGCCGGTGCCGGCGGGGGCACGGGCAGGAGCCCGGTGAGCCCCGTCTCGTCGTCGGACATCGCCTTGGTCGGCATGTAGGTGACGGCGAAGCCCCAGTCGCCCCAGTGGTAGACGTAGGAGCCGCAATCCTCGCCCACGCCGGACAGCACGTTCCAGTTGGAGGAGGCCGAGCACTGCCCGAGCTGCCAGTCGTAAAGGGCGAGGTCGGGGTCCTTGCCCCTCTGGGTTATCGGGTCCAGGGCGCCCACGGTGCCGGACCAGTCCATGTGGGCCTGGATGTACTTCACCGGCTCGTCCACCGTGAAATTGTGATATGTGGGGGTTATCCCGACATCCTTGTCGCCGGTGATGGACCTCGTCTGGACCTTGTAGGACGAGGGGATGGTCCCGTTCACGGTGCCCTTGGTCTTGAGCGTGGCGGCGGGGTAGTCCTCCTTCACCACCGCCACGACCGCCTCCTGGGAGGACTCCCAGTTCGTTAGCGCTATGTCGCGGGCCGTTGCGAACGGGTTCCGCACTGGGAGGACGCTTTGGCCCTTCGGGGCAGCGGTGAGGTTGAGGGCGGACATCGCCTCGCCGGCCTTGCCGCCGGGCAGGTTGATGAACTGGACGCGGTCGAGGCTGCCGCCGCAGTAGGTCATCCAGTCCTCGGCGAAGTACCGGACGCCCTGCCCCGGGTTGAGCACCTTGTCCTCGTCGGGGAGGTCGGTCTCGGGCTGGTAGAAGAGCACCGGGTAGGAGTAGAGCCTGTCGGACGAACCGGAGTAGAAGGTTGCCGAGGGGACCGCCGCCAGGTAGGCGTAGTCGTCCGCGTACGAGTTCGGGTCGTAGCCGACGATCGCCGCGGACTTCACCGGCACCACCGGCTTCCAGGATATCCCGCTGGAGCCGGCCGGCGCGCCCGTGTCGGCCCCTGCGCCCGCCACCAGGCCCGAGAAGGACGTCATGACCATCGCCGCGACCGCCGCGAAGAGCAATCCCCTCTTCAGGTCCATTGCGATTCCCTCCACTGTCCCCGCTTGATAGATATTGTCTCATGATAATAACTTTATGGTCAAAGGCAAGACTTGCTTAAAATAGGAGGAAAGGCAGGAAGGCAGCAAGGCAGCAAGGCAGCAAGGCAGCAGGGCAGCAGGGGAAGGCAGAAAGGCAGCAAGCGGGTCCGGAAGGGGACGGAACGGCCGGTCGTCCCCTTTCTGCCTTCCGTAGACGAGCTTCGCTCGTCTCGGCCGAGAAGACCGGCCGCTGCCGGTCTTCTACGGTCTGCCTTGCTGCCTTGCTGCCTTGCTGCCTTTTCCCTACATCTCCTCCGGCGCATCTATCCCCAGCACCGTGAGGGCGTTGCGAAGCACCCACCGCGAAGAGTCCACGAGGGCAAGCCGCGCCGCGCGAAGGGCGTCGGTCTCCGCCTTGAGCACCGGGCAGGACTTGTAGAACTGGTTGAGCACCGCGGCGCACTCGTGGGCGTAGGCGGCGACCAGGTGGGGCCTCCGCTGGGACGCCGCCTCCACCACGGTCTCAGGGTACCGCGCCAGCGCCCGGGCGAGGCCGGCCTCCTCCGGCGCGACGAGCACCTCGGCGTCCCACCGGTCGTAGCCCTCGGACTTTCCGAGTATCGAGCAGCAGCGGGCATGGGAGTACTGGATGAAGGGCGCGCTGTTGCCCTCGAAGTTCAGGGCCTCCTCCCACCTGAAGACTATCTGCTTTTCGGGCTGGACCCGTATCACGTTGTACCGGAGGGCACCGACGCCGACGAGCTCGGCTATCCGCCTCATCCGCGCCTCGTCGAGGTCGGAGCGGCGCTTGCGGACCTCCTCGTAGGCCCGCTCCACGGCCTCGTCGATGAGGTCGTCGAGGTAGACCACGCGGTTGCGGCGGGTGGACATCTTGCCCTCGGGCAGGCCGACGAACGAGTAGAACAGCACCTCCGGCAGGCGGAGGGAGCCCAGAAGCTCCAGCGCGACCGCAAGCTGGCGGGACTCGAGCTTGTGGTCCTCGCCCAAAACGTTTATGGCGAGGTCGCAGTGCGAGAGCTTGTACAGGTGGTAGGCGATGTCGCGGGTGGTGTAGAGCGTCGTGCCGTCATGGCGCGTGAAGAAGAAGCGCGCGTCCCGGCCGTGTATGCCGCGGTCTCGGAGGTCGAGGAAGTGGGCGCCCTCCTCCTCCCCGACGCAGTCGGCGCGCTTGAGCCCGTCGACGACCGCCCGGGCGGAGCCGTCCTCCACGAACTGGGACTCCCAGACGAAGTGGTCCACGGTCACGTTGAGCCGGGCGAGGGACTGCTCCATGCCGTCGAGGACGTGCTGGGAGGCCCTGCGGAATCTCTCCCCGACCGTGTCGTCGCCGCCCTCGTAGGCGGAGAGCATCGCCTGGACCTCCTCGTTGACCCCCTCGTCAGTTTCTATGAGGGGCGAGGCCTTCTGGTAGTAGCGCACGTAATCGTGGTCGGGCTTCTCCCGCTCCACCGCGGGCAGCTCCTCCGGCCGGAACCTCCCGAGCGCCCAGACCAGTATCGCGACCTGCTTGCCCATGTCGTTGACGTAGTACTGCGTCTCGACGTCGAAGCCGGCCGAGCGCAGAAGGCGCGCCACGGCGTCGCCGATTATCGGGTTTCTGGCGCGGCCGACGTGGAACGGGCCGTTGGGGTTGGCGCTGGTGTGCTCCACTATCACGCGGCGGCCGTTGTCCGGCTCGGTCCCGTAGAGCGCCTTCTCCTCCAGGACGGCCGAGAGGACCGAGTGGGCGAGCGCCTCCGGGCGCAGGTGGAAGTTGACGTACGCACCGGCCGCCTCCACCCTGTCGAAAGGCCCGGGGAGGCCGGTGTACTGGACGAGGTCGGCGGCGATCGCGGCCGGCGCCTTGCGCAGCTCCCTGGCAAGCGCGTAGCACGGGAAGGCGAAATCTCCCCGGCCCTCCGGCGCGAGCGAGAGGGCCTCCAGCGCCGGCCCGACCTCCCTCGTGCCGAGCTCGCGCAGGCCCCGGGCCAGCGAGGATGCGGCCCGGTCCCGGAACGCCTTGAGCGGGCGAGTGGTCATCGGGCGGCGACTGACTTTCAACGACTTAAAAGCTGCGGAAAAGGCAGGAGGGCGGCAGGGCAGAAAGGCAGAAAGGGTGGCAGGAAGGCAGCAGGGCAGAAAGGCAGCAAGGGTGGCAGGAAGGCAGCAGGGCAGAAAGGCAGCAAGGGTGGCAGGAAGGCAGCAGGGCAGAAAGGCAGCAAGGGACGAACGACCATTCCCCTTTCTGCCTTGCTGCCTTTCTGCCTTCCCTTGCTGCCCTGCTGCCTTGCTGCCCTGCTGCCTTGCTGCCTTGCTGCCTTGCTGCCTTGCTGCCTTGCTGCCTTGCTGCCTTGCTGCCTTGCTGCCTTCCCTTGCTGCCCTGCTGCCTTGCTGCCTTGCTGCCCCGTTTTTACGTATTATCCCGATTCAGCCGTTTCAAGATATCGTCGAGCTCCCGGTTCAGGTCCGGGCTGCCGCCGGCGGGCCGGCGGGCCGGGCGCCCCCCGGCCAGGGCGCTTTCGGGCATCCGGGCCGGCCTCGATGACCTCTGCGCCGTGTCCTTGCTCGACTGGGCCCATATGGGCTTGCTCGAGCCTATCTCGGCCTCGAGGACGAGCTCGGGCTCGGACCGCTCGACGAGCCTGGCGTCGCCGAAGTCGGGACCCGCCGGCCCGTCGGGGGCGGCCGTCGTCGCCGGGGCCTCCGGGATGCCGGCGCGTTCCGCCGGAGCGTCCGGGGGAGGCCGGAAGGAGGGCGACGGCCGGCCGGCCGGCTCGCCCGCGAACGCGCCGGGCGGGACGCTTCTGAACCCGCCCCCCGCGCCCGGACCGCCGGCGGGGCCCGCAGGCAGCCCGCCGCGGAACCCGCCCGAGGAGAGCGCCCGGTCGCCCCCGTAGTAGTCCGCCGACACCTCCTCGTCTATCTCGCGCGTGTGCCGGGCCTCCCGCTCGGCCTCCGCCCGCTCCACCTCGCGGTAGAGCCTCCGGCGGCGCCGGGCCCTCGCCACCCGGCGCAGCCCGGCGCCCGCGACGGCCGCGACCACCAGCGCGAACACGAGGTAGTAGAACAGCGGCGGTATGGAGGCCATCAGGTCCCCGATCGTCGGCGGCGGGGAGACCTGCTTCCTGGGCGGGGCGCTCACGTTGAGGAGCACCGGCTCCGAGGTCGCCTCCAGCCCGGAGCCGTCGCGCACCTTGACCCGGATGCCGTAGTTGCCGGGCGCGCCGAAGCTCCGGGAGAGGTTGCCGTAGCGCGTCCAGGCGCTCGTGGTGCCGTCGCCGAAGTCGAAGAGGTACTCCGTGATGCCGTTCTCGTCGTAGGCCGCGGCGGAGAGGTTGACCTGCTCGCCGGTGAGCACCCGCGTGCTGCTCAGGTTGAGGAGCACGCCCGGGGGCACGGTGTCCACCCGGAAGCGGCGGACCGAGGGCGTCTCGTTGTTGCCGGCGACGTCTTGGGAGAAGTAGGTCAGGTAGGTGACCCCCTCGCCGATCTCCACCGGCCGGACGTACCTGTGGAAGGTCGTGTTGTCGACCGAGAACATGACGGACGCCCCCGGCTCGGTCCGAAGCGTCGCCCGGGGCCGCTCGTGGTACCATGCCGCGCCCAGGTCCTCCGGGTTGATGCCCAGCTGGGTGACGGGCGGCAGGGAGTCCATCTTGAAGGCCAGGGTGAGGACCTTGCCCCGGTTGCCGGCTTCGTCGATGGCCCGGCAGCTGATGGAGTGCTCGCCCTCGGGCACGGGCAGCGGGGCGTCGTACAGAACCTCCGCGCCCTCGTCCCAGCTGTAGTAGATGGTGGCCCCGTAGGCCTCGTCCGTCGAGAGGGTGAGGTCCGTCTCGGTGCGGTACCAGCCGTCGTTGCCGTCCGGGGCGGGGATTCCGGTTGTGGCCCTCATGGTGGGCGCGACCGGGTCCAGCTTCACGACCAGGCTCGAGGGCGGCCCGCGGTTGCCGGCCTCGTCCAGGGCGTAGAAGTCGAGCGTGTGGCGGCCCATCTGGGCCCTAAACTCGCGGGTGTACTCGGTGACGTTTCCGCCGTCCCAGCTGTAGTATATCACCGGGTTGCCGGGGTCGGCGCTCGACAGGTATATCGTGGGCGCCCGGAGGTACCAGCCGTTCTGGCCGTCCGGCTCGCTGGAGAGGTTATAGTCCACCGTCGGCAACCCGGTGTCCAGCCTGGTTATGACCCCCTTGAGCTGCTCGAGGTTGCCCGCCTCGTCCTCGGCGCGCCAGTTGAGCCGGTGGACGCCCTCGCGAAGCTGCATCGGCCCGGTGTAGGCGTGGAGGGCGTCGTCGTCCCAGGCGCAGGAAAGGATGGCCCCGGGCGTGTCCGGGATCAACGATATCTCGGCCGGGCTGACGTACCAGCCGTTGAGCCCGTCGGGCTCCGAGGGGGTGATGTTGTGGACGGTCTCGGGGGCGATGGTGTCCACCTTGAGCGTTAGGCTCTTCGGGGGCTCGACGTTCCCGTAGCGGTCCTCCCCGTGGAAGGAGAGCTCGTGGACCCCCTCGGGGGCCTTGAAGGGGGCCGAGTATCTCGTGCCGGCGCCGCCGTCCCAGCCGTAGTATATGCTGGCGTTCTCGTTGACCGTGAAGCTTATCGTTGGGAGGCGGCGGTACCAGCCGTTTTTCCCGTCGGGCGCGGGGGGCGTCACCCGGGCGGTGGTGTTGGGCGGGGTGATGTCGATGATGCTGGCCTCGAAGGTGTAGGAGCACGGGCCGGAGAGGCCGGAGACGGCCAGCCCGGCGACGGCGTAATCCCCCCCGAGATTGGGCACTAGCATCGTCGCCCGGTTCCCCGTGATGGTCGGGACGAGCACGCGGTCCGCAACGGGGCTCCGGGCCGCCATTGCCATGGCGCAGTAGCCGGTCCCGCTCGTGAACGTGATGTTGACCTCGAGGTCCCCCCCGTTCTGGTTCCACACCGCGGGCTCGAACCGGATGTAGTCGGCGCCGTTGGCCTGCTGGACCGCCGAGGAGCAGGTCATCGGGTAGTCCTTGAAGAGGAAGGTGTGGCCGACGTAGTTCCAGACGCCCCGGTAGCCCCACTCGCCCTGGTCCACGGAGGCGTTGTTGAGCCAGTTGGCGACCACCCACTTCCTGAACGCGCCGGTGAAGGTCTCGTCCTTGAAAGCCAGCCGGTTGTTGTAGGACTGGACGCCCCTGGCCTGGTCGGCCACGAGGGCCCTCGTGAAGTCGTTGCCGCCGTAGCGCTCGTAGTTGTAGATGGTCCACAGGCCGGCCCCGCCATAGTCGCTGACCGTGTTCCAGGCGGTGAAGTCGTTGTCGGTGTCCAAGCCGTACGACATGAAATGGCTGGTCAGGCCGGGGTTGCCGCCGCCATAGGCGACGTAGATGGCGCACTCCGAGCAGCCCTCGTTGAGCCAGATGGTCTCGCCGGGGTCCTTGGAGTTGTGGATGAGGTGCTGGAACTCGTGGGCGGTGACGTCCAGGTCTAGCCCCAGGTCGTCGTAGTCGAGGTAGATGGCGTCCGGGTCCCCCGAGCTGAAGTAGCCGGCCACCCCTCCCATGCCGTCCTGGTTGACGATGATGATGTTTATCTTCGAGTACGGCGGGGTGCCGAAGGCGGCGGTCACGTTGGGCCATATGTAGAGGGTAAAGTTCTCGTCGAGGCTGCGCAGCGTCTCGGCGGGGATGACGCGGCCGCTCTGGTTTATTATGTTGCAGTAGAGGCCCCTTCCCTGGTCGGCCCTCTCGGCCCCGGACAGGTCGGGCAAGGTGAAGTTCACGGGTGTGGGGTAGAGGCTGCCGTCCGGGGCCACCCTCAGGGCGCACGAGAAGCCCGGCGGCGGCTCGTCCCCCGGGGCGACCGGAAGCACCGAGAGAGCGCCCAGGAGCAGCATGCCCAGCACCGGGAGGGCGGCCAACCCCCGCCCCCGCCCATTAATCCTATCTAGTCTCACCAGGCTTGATTCAATCATACTGGGATATATAATGATTGGTTTTCGAGGCGCGAGGGGTGTGTGAATCCGGGGGCCGGGGGCCGGGGGCCGGGTTGACGACCGGGTATCGGGGACCGGGTACCGGGATGAACGCTTCGTCACCCGGTTCCCGGCTCCCGGCTCCCGGCACCCGGATTCGTCGCTCACTTCTCCCCGAGCACCAGGTTGTTGACAACGAGCTCGGCGATGTCCGTGGCGTACTCGCCCGTCCTGCGGATGCTCTCCGATATGTCCGTCACCGGTATGGAGTATTCGCTCTTGACACGGCGGGCGGAGTGGTTGATACGGTCGCACTTGGCAATCAGGCTGGGCAGGCCGTCCAGGCTCCGGTTGGCCGAACGGATGTCCCGGCGGAACCAGCTCTCCACGCTGGCGTTCAGGAGTTCCAGCGACTCGGCGCTGGCCTCTTTCAGGCCGGCCTGGAGGTCCTTCTCCAGCCGCTTCTCCATGAGGAGGAGCACCGATCTCGCTATCCGGGTGCCGTGGTCCCCGATGCGCTCGAGTATCCTCGCGATGAGGAAGCAGTGGGCGGCGTCCTCGAGCGAGATGCCCATCCGCCTTGCCAGCGTGGTGTCGGAGAGCATCATGCTGTGCTGGCGCGCCGCCAGCCAGTTGAGCCGGTTTATGTCCGTGTCCCGCCGCAGGACGTCCTCGGCCAGGGCCCTGTCGCGCTTGTCCATGGCGGTGAAGGCGTCCTCGTGCATCGTCCGGACAAGGATGTGCATCCTCCGGATGGTCTTGTCGAAGGGCATCTCGGCCGGGTTGAGCAGGTCCTTGATGGTGATGGAGGAGGCGCTCTCCTCCATGACCTCGGGCCCGATGGTCATCTGGGCGAACTTCATCACGGTCTCGCGCACCTGCGCCGGCATCCGGCCGGAGGAGCGGAGGGTTATCGTGGTGTAGCCCATGATGTAGGAGCCGATGAGCACCCGGAAGAGGTGTGCCTGGTCCCGGACATCCTCGACCTTGATCTCCTTGTTGCGCTGGGGCCGCGCCTCGGTCGTGCGCGTCGTGACGACCAGTGTCCCGTCGGGCTGGGTTATGAGGCCCAGCGAGTCGTTCTTCTTGATGTTCAGTGCCTTGACCCATTCCTTGGGCAATGTGAGCACGTACGACGAGCCGCCCGTGAACTGGACCTTGCGGATGTCCATATCTTCTCGGGTGGAATATGGGTTGTTGCGAATAATAAGATTTTCTATATTTTAAATTCAATATATATATGACAATAGAGCGGATAGCGCCTGCCAGCGAGCCGCTCACAGGAAAAGCCCGCTCGCCTTGTGGCTCTCCTTCTCGTAGTTCTCGTAGTCCCAGGCGTCCCCGTAGTGGCGGACCGACTCGCCGTTCTCCGGCGCCGCCGGCTTCTCCGCGGAGGGCTTCTTCGTTCGGCGGGCCTTCCCGGCCTTCCGGGGCTTCCTGTGCCCCTTCCTCTCAAAACGATGCCTGCGCCTCCGCGGACCGGCCATAGCGTGATGATTGTCGGCCATCGCATATATATTTTTGCCCGCAGGGCTTCCAGCTGGTCCGCGCGAGCGGCGAAACCGGCGGCTGTGACCGTCCGCCCTGCCGGCGGGTGAGATTTGCGACAGATGTGCGGCGGATGTTGAGAAATGGTCTTATACGGCTGCGCTCGGAGTAATCACCCGGCAAAATTTGGAGGTGTCAAGATGAGAGACGAGAAATTCCTGCTATATGTGCAGACGAGCGACCAGCCCTAGAGGCAGTATTCCCCGCTGGTCCTGGCTCAGACCGCCAAAAAGATGGGCCTGCACCCGAAGCTCTACTACCTCGGGCAGGGATTGCGGGTGCTGACCCCCGGCACCGCCGAGAAGGTCAAGCTCGGGTCGTTCCCCTCGCTGGGCGAGATGATGGACCAGACCCTCGAGATGGGAATCGAGATCTTCGTCTGCGAGGCGTCCAAGCAGATGCTCGGCTGGGACAAGGTCGAGCTCCGCAAGGGCGTCAAGATAGTCGGCGCCGCGACGCTGAACGACCTGTCGCTCGACGCGGGCGCCACGATGTGGTTCTGAGAACGGTGGCGGTTGGGGCCCGGAGCAACTCCCATGCGCCTGGGGACCTTTGGGCCCGTTTCTTCCTTCCGACCGCACGACTGGGCGGCCTGTCCCGGATGGCGCTTGCGCTAGGGAATATGATCTGGCCGACGGATTTGGAAAAAGGACCATACGCAAAGTCTTTTAGACTGCCGAACCGGCAAGCGATTCCGGACGATTAGTGGCTGCGGGCTGAACCGGTCGCCGAAGCTTCCGGCTTACACCCCAGCTCTATCAACCCCATCTTCTATGGGAGCCCTCGAAGGTGCCTCGTTTTAGGGACGGTTTCAGGCTTAGATGCTTTCAGCCTTTATCCGCCACGGCGTGGCTGCTCTGCAATGCCCTACCGGACAACAGATGCACTAGTGGCCATGAAGCCTCGTTCCTCTCGTACTGGAGGCTCCTTCCCCTCAGGCACCAACGCACTTCCTTCAAAAAGCAACAAACCTGTCTCACGACGGTCTAAACCCATCTCACGATCCCTTTTAATGGGCGAACAACCCCACCCTTGGCAGCTGCTGCACCGCCAGGATAGGAAGAGACGACATCGAAGTAGCAAGCCGCCAGGTCGATATGGGCTCTTGCTGGCGACAACTCAGTTATCCCCGAGGTAACTTTTCTGTTATCACTGGCCCCCACGAATAGGGCTCAGTGGTTCGCTAGGCCCTGCTTTCGCATCGCGGTTCCTCGTTGAGCAGAACCGCGTCAAGCCGGCTTTTCCCCTTGCAGTCAACGGTAGATTTCTGACCTACCTGAGCCGACCATTGGGCGCCCTTGTTATCTTTTTGAGGGCGTGGCGCCCCACCCAAACTGCCTACCTACCGGTGTCCCGCCGAGGCGGTTAGTTGTACAACCCCAAAAGGGCGGTGTTTCATCGGCCCCTCGGAACGCACCTTGCGGCGCGCCCTGGTAACGGGTCCCGCCTACTCTACACATTCGAAATCGTACAACAACGACAGGCTGCAGTAAAGCTCTACGGGGTCTTCGCTTTCAGAAGGAAGGTACAGGATTGTACGCCTGTATATCAGTTTCACTGGATTCTTCGCGGGGACAGTAGAACACTCGTTGGGCCTTCATGCAAGCCGCCAATTAAGCGGCAAGGTATTACGCTCACGCTGTTGCTTCAAGGACCTTCCTTCCGGAAGGCGGGCCGCGGTCTCCCGCGACCTCCTCACATCGCTGTGAGGGTCGGACTGTACCTTCTCCCATCGGGGAGGTCGACATCCAGTCTCTGAGGATTCTGGATTTCTCCAGCCTTTCCTGCTGATTGGCTGCACCCGTCACATTTTCACCGTGCTCTACCCAACCTCCAACCATATCCCCCTTTGCAGGAGGGTACGGTGGAGGTGGAGCGCGGTAGTGCGGGATACTCAGCTGTTCCAGCATATGGTCGACTTTTATTAAGGCAACACGGTCACCTTAAGAGGGTCATAGTTACCCCCGCCGTTTAACGGTCCTTCGTCCGGTTGAACCCGGTTTTCAGATACCGTCACTGGGCAGGCTTCAGCCAGCATACTCACCGTTTCCGGCTTGCGCTGACATGCGTTTTTATTAAACAGACGGTGTTCCCTTGTCAGTGCCACCAGCCATTTGCATGGCTGGCACCCCTTCTTCCGAAGGTACGGGGCGATTTTGCCGAGTTCCCTCGCGAAGATTATATCCACGACGCCTTGGGCTTCTCACCCAGGGGCACCAGTGTCGGTTCTAGGTACGGTCACGCGGGTGGCTCCAGCTTCCTTTTCACGGGCACCGGGAAATAGGCCAATCGGAGTGCACCTTCACTTGCGCCTTCACCCCCTTCTCGCCATTACGGCTCTCCGGGGACTATAGCGCTCGAGCAGGCTGGTGAGCCTGCAAGGCTTATCCCGATGCGTCAGAAGCTGGACGAAAACCACGTGGTGCGGGAATATTAAACCTGCTTCCCTTTCGAGTTCCTCGATTAAGAGAACCCTTAGGACCGACTAACCCTCGGCTGACGAACATTGCCGAGGAACCCTTGCCCTTTCGGCGGATGGGATTCTCACCCATCTTCGCTGTTACTCCTACCAGGATCCGCATTCGAACGCGGTCCATAGGACCTCACGGCCCTACTTCGACCCGCGCACGACGCCTCCCTACCAGATCACCTTGCGGTGCTCCGGAGTATCGGTGGCTGGCTTAGCCCCGTCCATTTTAGAGGCCCGCAGTCTCGACTAGTGAGCTGTTACGCACTCTTTAAAGGATGGCTGCTTCTGAGCCCACCTCCTAGTTGTCTGAGACCGTGGACGCCCTTTTTAGATTAACACTTAGCCAGCACTTGGGGACCTTAACTCCGGGCCGGGCTGTTCCCCTTGCGGACACCGAGCTTACCCCAGATGCCCTGATTCCCGGCTTCTGCGGCGGCGGCACGTTCGGAGTTCGACAAGGTGCCGCGGCCTTTCGGCCGCTAAACACCTGATCGGTGGCTCTACCGCACCGCCTACCTCGACCGAGACCTACCTGCGAGTAGTTTCGGGAGGAACCAGCTATTCCCAACCTCGATTGGACTTTCACCCCTATGCCCAGCTAATCCGAACGATTTGCACATCAGTATCGGTTCGGTCCTCCACCCTGGTTTCCCAGGGCTTCAACCTAGCCAGGTATAGATCGACTGGCTTCGGGTCTCCCGCCAATGACTGGGGGCGAACGCACCCCGTCCCTCGCCTTGCGGCTGCGGACATTCGGTTTCCCTGCGGCTAGGCCGATGATACGGCTTAACCTCGCCATTGACCAGAACTCCCTGGCCCGTTTTTCAACACGGACAGTGCAACGCCGGTCGAAGACCTTTTGCGCTGCACACGCCTGTTATCGTCTGGTTTCAGGCTCTTTTCACTTCCCGTCAAGTTTACTTTTCAGTCTTCGCTCACGCTACTAATGCGCTATCGGTCTCAGGATGTATTTAGAGTTGGAAGTTCATGCCTCCCAAATTCACGCGCGATATCCAGCGCACGTTACTCGGGATACCCGGAATCTCCTACGGCTTGCCTCTACGGGGCTGTCACCCTCTATGGCCGGCCGTGTCAGGCGGAGTTCGAGTTCACCAGCACGGAGTGCCCGGGTCCAAAACTCCACATCTCCCCCGTCTTTCGACGGGGGATTCGGTTTGCCCTGTGCCGCTTTCGATCGCCTTTACTTACGGCATCTCGATTGATTTCTTTTCCTCCCCTTACTAAGATGCTTCAATTCGGGGGGTTCCCGACCCTTACGGGACACATGGGGTTGCCCATGTCGGAAGTCCTATTCGGTGATCCTCGTATCAAAGGCTCCTTGCGCCTACACGAGGCTTATCGCAGCTTGGCACGACCTTCGTCGGCTCCTGAGCCAAGCCATTCCCCAGACGACTATAAATCGCCAAAGCGCCGATTCGACAGACGTCCAGCTTTGCGTATGAGTCGGTGGTCATAGACATCGCGGGCACGGGGCCCACGATACGAGCGTCTCCACCTCTTCCCCGACGAGCCTAGTACCGTCGGCTTCATCGCCGGGTGCACGGTTCCCCAGGGCAGTTGCCGCATGGGGTAAGCACCTATGTTAAGTCTAGTATATATATTTTGCATCTGGCAATGTGCAAAGGCGCATGGCGCAATGCGCAGGGGGCGAGGGGCAAGGGACGGACGAATCGTCGTCGTCGCTTGCCCCGTACCCCTTTTCCCTTGCGCCTTCCCCCATGCGCCTCAAGCCTTGCGCCCTGCGCCCTGCGCCTTTTTCAATAGATCGTCACCGAGAGATCGCAGATCTTCGCGATCTCGAGGAAGTCGCGATCACGGGTGATCAGCCTCTCGGCCCTTTCCGAGAGGGCGATGCTGGCAATGAGGACATCGAGCGCGTTGACCGGCCTGCCGATGTCCATGAGCCGGGCGGTGATCGCCGAGGCTTCCTCGGCCGCGGCGCGCGTGAACGGGAGCACCGGGACCTCGGAAAAAAACCTTTCCAAAATCGCGCCCTCGGCCTTCAGCTTGCGCCGTTTGCGGAAGGACATCATCTCGAAATAGGTGACGGCGGTCGTGGCCGATTCCGAATCCAGGAAGCCCGAGACCGTCTCGTCGCCGCGGAGAAGGTCCACGACGAAGCTCGTATCCAGGAGGTTCATCCACGCACCTTCGCGCTGGAGCGGACGGCCCTGACATGCTCGTCGATTCCGTCGAGGCACTTGCTGTCCTTGAGCGCGCCGAAATAGTCCTTGAGCGAAGCGCCTTTCGCGGACAGCAGCCTCCGGATGAGGTCGCTGAAGCTCTCGTCGGCCCTCTTCACCTGCGCGAGGGTCCGGTAGACCTCGTCGTTCACCGATATGGTCTTGACGCCCATGTTATAATATATTAACATACATACATATAGATGTGTCGATTGGAAGGCAAAGCATATAAATAGGTGTTAGAACATTCTAACATCATATTGGATTTACATAACATGGGAATGGGATGTGAGATAAATGGAGAACCGCGGGGTTCCCGACTTCCGCAAGCAGGCGCCCGGGTTGGCTGTCGTTTTCATCTGCCTTCTCGTCGTTTTCTTGGCCGTCGGAGCGATGAACGGCAGGTCCGACTTTTCCTTTTTCGGGATGATTGCCGGAGGGACCGCGGCGCTCGCAATATTTCTTGGCGCCTATTGGATGGCGGGCAGGAACTGGAAGGAAAGGGCGCTCCGCGAACCGGAACCTCTTCAGGACGAACGTACAAATGCCGTGGCAAAGCAGGCGATGCTGAAATCCCTTCAGGTTACGGCACTGGCAATAGGGGTCCTGATCATTTTGACACTGGCATCCCCCCTGAAAAACATCCTTTCTGCCATGAATGTATTGATCGTTCTCATCGCAGTCATTTTCCTCAGCATGATATTATTCGCCGTGTACTACGGTCGCAAAGGGACGCCGGACTGATGCGAGGAATGCCATATGGACCAGAAAGAGAGAACTCAAGTTGAGCGTTCAATGTTGTTCGTTGCGGTCGCCGGGATCGCGTCATGTGTCCTGGTTATCGTCCTGCACTGGAGGCGGGCCGGAGAAATCGATCAATCCTTCCTTGGGTTCATTGCATTCTTCGCGCTGGTCGGGATATTCGGCCTGGCGATGAGGAAGTGGGGGCCGGGGTGGTTAGACCGGGCGGAAGAGAGACAGAAAGCGATGAAACCGCTCATCGAATCAAGATTCTACTTCGGGCTATGCATCGCCTTGGGGGCATACCTGGCGGTCTTTGTCATATCATGCCCGCAGATACGTGGTATCCCGCCTCTCTTCATCTCGTTCATCGGTCTGATAGGGTATCTTTTTGCGACAATACTCAAGGACGCCCGGGAATGGGTGGGAAAGGCGCGAACCGGGACCAGTCCTCTCGATGACGAGCGGATATTATCGATAAGCAGGAAGGCAACCGTGCACGCATTTTACATCACCCTGGCGGTGCTATTCGCATCTTACGGAATCGCGAACATCCTTGCCGCAAGAGGCATCCCCGTTGCGGCCGGGGATGTGCTTGGATTGACCATCGGCGTGGCACCGTATTCCACACTCCTCCTGTACACGCATTACGCGGGGGAGGACTTTTCGCTACCGCGCTCTGGGGCGGATGTCCCATGAGGACCAGAATCAAGGAGTTCCGCGCCAGATACGACATGACCCAGGAGGAACTTGCTCGCAGGGTGGGCGTCCGGCGAGAGACGATTCTTTACATGGAAGCCGGGAAATACGTCCCCTCCCTCAAGCTCGCGCACGATGTTTCGAAGGCGCTCGGGGCCGGAATCGAAGGACTGTTCCTGTTCGACGACGAGGAACCGCCCAACCCGCCGGTCCCCGCCGTCAGCCCGGCCATCGATAAGAGAGCGCGGCGGTCGCCGGCGGCGAGCGGTGACGGCGGCTAGGGCCTGCCCCCTTCGGTCCCCCGGAAGCGACCGTTCAATCGATTCTGCGGGTGCCCTCGATCAATTCCCCGACGGCCCCGGCGACCTCCGCCAGCGCCAGCCGCACCTGCCTCGTCGTGTCCCGGTCGCGCACCGTGACCGTCCCGTCCTTCAGGGTGTCGAAATCGACCGTTACGCAGAACGGCGCGCCCACCTCGTCCATCCGGGCATAGCGCCGCCCTATCGAGTCCGCCGCCTCCGAGTGGGTCCGGAACCCGGCCTCCCCCAGACGCCGGTTGATGTCGTCGGCGACCGCCACCAGCTCATCCTTGTTAAGGAGCGGGAACACGGCCACCTGAATCGGCGCCATCATCGGCCGAAGCCTCAGGACGAAATAATCCTCGCCCTCCTTCTTCGTCTCGGAGTAGGCGTGCTCCAGGACGCTGTAGATTATGCGGTCGATTCCGTATGACGGCTCTATCACGTGCGGCGTGAACCAGCGGCCGCTGGAGGTCTCCGTGGTCTTTTTCACGGTGAAGCAGTCCTTCTCCACCTTCAGCTTCCGCCCGTCCGCCTCCACCTCCACGGAGTCCCGGCCCTCGACGGCGCCGGCCTCCAGGGCCTCCAGGGCCCTCGCCACCGCCCGGGCGTCCTTCTTGAACCGTGGCCCCAGCACCGCGTGGACCGGGGCGACGACCGTTCTCTCGACGGTGACCGGCGTCTCGTAACGGGCGAACGCCCGAAGGTCCTGCCCGGAGGCCCTCATGTGCGCCTCCAGGTCGTAGCAGGTCCGGTCCGCCACGCCGACCACCTCCGTCCAGCCGAACGAGAGGAGCGTCTCGGCGTCCCAGCAGTCGGCGGCGTAGTGCGCCATCTCGTCTTGGGCGTGCTGGCGGAAGCGCAGCCTCGCCGGGTCCACTCCGGCCTCGACCAGGAAGCGCGCCGTGAGGCCGACGAAGTAGGCGATGCTCTCGTGGGCCATGGTGCCCCTCGAGACCGCCTCGCCCAGCGAAAGGTCGCCTTCCGGGCCCTCGCCGGGCACGAGGCGGAGCCTCATCCCCGCCACCTCGGAGAACCTGGGGTGGCGGGCCTTCCTCTCCGGGTCAACGAAGACTTCGGCCTCGGCCATGTTGAACTCGCGCAGCCGGATGATGCCCTGGCGGGGGGCTATCTCGTTGCGAAAGCCCCGGCCTATCTGGACGGCACCGAAGGGGAGCTTCTCCCGGAAATGACGGTAGAGCAGCCCGAAGTCCAGAAACATCGCCTGGGCCGTCTCGGGCCGCAGGTAGCCCGGCCGCCGGGTGCCGGGGCCGATGTTGGTGCGGAACATGAGGTTGAAGGCGAACGGCTCGGAGAGGTCGCCCCCGCACTTCGGGCAGCGGGCGCCGGCCCTCCGGAGGGCCGCGGCCATCGTCTCGACGGAGGCGGGCGGCTCCTCGCCGGGCGCAAGCTCCCTGAGCAGGTGGTCGGCCCGGAAGGCCTCGCCGCACTTTCCGCACTCGGCCATGAGGTCGGAGAACTTCTCCAGGTGGCCCGACGCCCTGAACACCGCCTCGGGCGAGATTGCGGGCGCGGAGAGCTCGGCGAAGCCCTCGCCGGCCACGTAGTAGCTCCTCCACAGCCCCTCCACCGATGCCTTCAGCTGGGCGCCCAGCGGCCCGTAGTCGTAGAACCCGGCCACCCCCCCGTAGATCTCGCAGGAGGGCCAAAAAAACCCGCGCCGCTTGGCGAGCGCCAGGACCTTGGAAAGCGTATCGGGCGGTTCGGGCATGGGTCAGCGCGCTCCTTTGACCGGAGTGGGGAAGGGAGCGGGGAGCGGGCAGCGGGGAGCAGCGACGAAAAGGACCGTCGTCCACTGCTCCCCGCGGCCCGCTCCCCGCTCCCCTTTCCTCAATCTCTCACCGCGCGAGAACGGTCAGGAGGTCGGTGTCGTAGAGCATCGCCCGCAGGCGGTCGGAGCTGTCGCGCACCGGCATCTGCCTGAAATGCCTGGTGACCATGGTGCGGGCGGCCTTGCTCACGCTGGTCTTGCGGTAGACCGTGACCGGGTCCTTCACCATCACCTTCCTCACCGGCACGTTGGGCAGCTCCGTCTCGGATATCTCGTAGTACAGGCGCATCAGGTTGCGCATCCCCTCGTAGTTCCAGGCGTCCTCGTCATCCCCCAGGCCCATGGTCGACATCACCGTGCGCGTGTCGATGGAGGTGAGGCTGAACAGGTCCTGGTCGGTGACGATGCCCACGAGCCGCGCCTGGGCGTTGACCACCGGCAGGGCGTAGACCCTGGCGAGATCGAAGGTCGCCGCCACGACGCGCAGCGGGGTGCCCTCGAAGACCGGCACGCAGGGCCCCCTGAGGTAGCCCTCGACGGTCTCGTCGAGCTCCAGGTCCGCCATGATGCGCAGGAGGTCGGCGCAGGTCAGTATCCCGACGAGGGCGCCGCCCTTCTCCACCGGGAGGCGCCGGACCCTGCGGTCGATCATTATCCCCACCGCCTCCTTCACGGGGGTGTCGGGGTGGGCCGTCACGGGATCCCGGGTCATGATCATCGCTAGCTGGGACTCGTGCGGGTGGTCGAAGATGTTTTGGCGGGTGACGATGCCGACGAGCTCCCGGGTGTCCTTCTTGACCACGGGGAGCCCAGACAGCTCGTGCTGGCAAAGCAGCCTTATCGCGTCGGCCTTCTTTCCCGGGGCCTCGGCGAATATCACGTCCGTCTTCATTACGTCCTTGACCTTCCTGTCCTTCATCGGCTCACCGCTCTTTCCACACGCCCGAGCGCGACGACGCAAGCGACACCGCCGCCGCTCCGCATCGCGCCACCAGGGCCGCCGCCGGGTCCCTCGCCCGGTACATCCCCGGGTCGTCCACCACGAAGAGGTCCGCCGGCGCCCCTTCTTTGAACGAAATGCCACCAGGTACATTTAATATTTTCCGAAATCCGGTCAGCGCGCACCGGAGCATTTCCATCGGCCGGAGCCCTCCCTGACGCGATATCTCCCAGCCCGCCTGCACCGCGGCCAGCATGCGCGGGGGCGATATCATCCCGTTGTCCGTGCCCAGCGCGACGTCGATGCCGAAGCGCCGCATGAGGTCTATGCGCGGCCGCAGCCCGAAGAAGGCGTTGGCCGCCGGGCACACCGCCACGGGGATGCCGGCCACCGCCACCCTCTCGTAGTCGAACTCCTCGGCCTTGGTGAGGTGGACCAGGAAGGAGGGCCGCAGATCCAGGACCTTGTCGATGCTCTCCCGGAAAACCTCGCTCGCGTGGAGCGAGAAGAGCTTGCCGGCACCGAGGGCGTGGGATGCAAGTTTTTGGAGCTCGGGGTACTCCCAGTCGGTTATCGCCGACACGGCGATCCCGTCGCAGACCTTCAGCAGGGCGTCGACCTCCTCCCGGTCGTAGCCGAGACCCGCCGGCCGGCCCATCACGATCCCCCGCAGGCCGGTGCCGCACCGGGCGTCGTTCATGGCGGCGAGACCCGGCAGACCGCCCTCCCGGAAGTCGCAGAACCCGCCCGTGCCGGTGCGCCGCATCTCCAGGAGCGCGTTGCGGATGCCGCCGACCAGGGCCCGGCGCGATGCGCGGCGGAGCTCCCGGTGCTTGAAGCCCGAGGGCGGCGCGAACAGGGCCGGTATGGAGCGCTCGCCCCGAAAGCCGCGGAAGCGGCGCCGGAGGAAGGAGTCGCCCAGGTGGGTATGGGCGTTGAACATCAGCGGCAGGACGAGGCCCTTGGCGAGGGCGTCCCTCCTGGGACCCTTCCCGACCTCCCGGATGATCCCGTCCTCGAACCCGAGGTGGCCCGATACGAATCCCTCTTCGGTCAGGAGCTTGCCGCTGACGTATTGCACGGCCGGGAATCGGCGGGCCGGATATAATGGCTGCGCTGCGCCTGGCGGGAAGGGGGAAAGGGAGAAAGGCAGGAAGGCAGAAAGGCAGGAAGGCAGCAAGGGACGGAACGGCCCGTCGTCCCCTTCCTGCCTTCCTGCCCTCCTCCCCTGCACCCGGTGCTGCTCCTCGCCCTCATCTTCCCGAAGATCCCTTCAGGAGCTCGACCGGGTACTTGCCGGCCTTCCTCGCGAACTGGGCATCGGCCGTCACCAGCCGCGTCCCGGCGAGGATCGCCAGCGCAAGGTAGATGCAATCGTAGACGGTGGCATCGAGCTCGACCGCAAGATCGAAGCCTTTTCTGATCAACTCCTGCTCCATCGGCAGTATCTCGAAAGGCATGCTCAGGAAATGGGAGACCGCCCATCGCTTCTCGTCGGGCTTGAGTTGCCTGTTCGACCACATCGCGTTCGCCAGTTCCGCCCGGACAAGCTCGGGCATAAGGATCGCGGTCCCGCTGCGTTCGCATTCCTCCCTGAGACGGGACACCTCATCGCTTCCGTCCTCGGGGAGATACCACTTCACGACTATCGAGGTGTCAATGACCACCGACGCCGCCGCCAGCGTGCCACCTCCCCTGCGCCGTCGAACTCCCGTCCCCTGAGCGAGGATCGGAACCGGTCCATCTCCTTGTAGCCTTCCTGGCGCCTGAGCTGGAGCAGGCGGGCGACAATCGCCTTGCGGACCTCCTCCGACCAGTTGAGACGGTGCTTCCTCATTTCCTCCCGAAGGTCGCCTGGAAGCCTCACGACCAGGACTGACGACATAGTATATACATTATGTAATACCTGATATATATACATTCCCTCAAGCGTCCCGGAAAAGGTTTATTATCGCCGCTCCGTTATCGAGGGCGGGGACATCATGCCGATAAGGGTTCTCGTCGCCAAGCCCGGGCTGGACGGACACGACCGGGGCGCCAAGGTGGTCGCCAAGGCCCTCCGGGACGCGGGCATGGAGGTCATATACACCGGGCTGCGCCAGACGCCCGGGCAGATAGTGGAGGCGGCCATCCAGGAGGACGTGGACATCATAGGCCTGTCGTGCCTCTCGGGCGCGCACATGGCGCTCTTCCCCCGGGTGCTGGAGCTTCTGCGCGAGCGGGGGGCCGGAGACGTCCTGGTCACCGGCGGGGGCATCATACCGCTCGAGGACGTCCCCAAGCTCAAGAAGGCGGGCATCGCCGAGGTCTTCGGCCCCGGCACGACCTCCGACGAGATCGTGGCCTTCATCCGGAAGAACGTCAAGCAGAGGACCTGAGAGTCTTGTTATGGGGCTCGCCGAGAAGGTCGCCACCGGCGACCGGAGGGCCGCCGCCCGGCTCATCTCGATGATAGAGGACGGCGACGAATCCGTCCGGACGGAGCTTGCCGACCTGCACTGCCGCGGCGGGCGGGCCCACATCGTCGGCGTCACCGGCTCGCCCGGGGCGGGCAAGAGCACCCTCATCCACAAGCTGGCGCTCGAGTGGCGCAGGCGCGGCCGGACCGTGGGCATTATCGCGGTGGACCCGTCGAGCCCTTTCACCGGCGGGGCCCTTCTGGGCGACCGCATCCGCATGCAGGAGCTGTCCACGGACCGGGGCGTGTTCATCCGGAGCATGAGCTCCCGGGGAAACCCGGGCGGGGTGGCGAAGGCGACGGCCGACGCCGTGCGCGTGCTGGACGCGCTGGGCATGGACAAGGTGATTGTCGAGACGGTCGGCGCCGGCCAGAGCGAGGTGGCGGTGATGGACGTCGTCCACACCGTGCTGGTGGTGGTGGTGCCCGGGCTGGGCGACGACATCCAGGCCATCAAGGCGGGCATACTGGAGATAGGCGACCTCTTCGTCATCAACAAGGCCGACCGCGACGGCGTGGAGGCCGCGCAGAGGGAGCTCGAGATGATGCTCGAGCTCTCCTCCGAAAAGGGGCCCTGGACGCCTCCCATCGTCAAGACCGTGGCCCGGACCGGGGACGGGATTCCCGAGCTGGTCGGCAAGATAGACGAGCACTGGGAGATGATAAGGCGCGAGGGCCTCCTGGAGGAGTCGGAGCGCCAGAGGTGCCGGCGCGAGGTGCTCGAGCTCCTGAAGCACAAGGCGGTCCTCTCGCTGCTTTCCGAGTACGGGCCGGACGAGTTCGACGCGCTCATCCACGATGTCGCCAGAAGGAAGCTCCATCCCCACGATGCAGTGGAGCGCATAATGGGGGACAAGAAACGCAAGAATTAGGGGCGTCCCTGGCGCCTTCCCCTATTTCTTCCCCTTCGGCCTCGCCGCCGGCTGGGCGTCGATGTCCCAGGGCCAGACGCGCATTATCATCGGGACCCGGAGGAAGACCCGGGAGTGCAGCACCTTGCGCCAGAACATGAAGCCGCGCTCGTCGACCTCCTGGTTCTGCGTCTCGTAGACGCTGGTCAGCACCGCCACCTCGGCGTCGACGCCGTCGAGCACGCCGCGGTAGCCGCGCCCGTCGACCATGATTATCACCAGCTCCGAACCGGTCAGCTTCTGCATCTCCTCGACGAATGTCATGCCAGCCACTCCCGCCTGCCGCCTCAAAACGCAGCGGCAGGTATTAAAACATACGGTTGGGGAAAGGCAGGAAGGCACTATTGCGGCAATAGCTGGTTGAATTGAGCCCCTGTAGTGTATAACGAACATGCCACCACCGGTAATAGACAGGCTTATATATGTGGTGTACAATGTATAC
>Ga0194112_10002459_pt1 | contig 26501 bp, 26 predicted proteins | sample TA2MahC400mmetaG_FD_146191 | JGI IMG/M metagenome (GOLD analysis project Ga0194112, IMG submission 146191) | Freshwater microbial communities from Lake Tanganyika, Tanzania - TA2015016 Mahale Deep Cast 400m | ecosystem: Environmental > Aquatic > Freshwater > Lake | place: Tanzania: Lake... | reverse complement strand
ATCGCGGGCAGCCTCCACGCGATCAAGCCCCGGCTTCTCCTGATACTCCGTCATCCCGCTTCCTCCCGGCCATCTGCCGCGAACTCAGCACCCGCGCAACGCCGTATCCAAGTCCTGGATCAAGTCGTCCGCATCCTCAATGCCGACCGAGAGGCGCAGCGTGCCCTCGGTGATGCCGAGCGCCTCCCGTTCCGCCGCCGACATGGAGGCGTGGCTCATGGTCGCCGGATGGCAGACCAGCGACTCCACGCCCCCCAGGCTCTCGGCAAACAGGAACAGGTTCAGGCCCTTGACGAATCGCGCCGCCTGCTCGCGTCCGCCGGGAAGCCTGAACGTGACAATGCCGCCAAATCCGTCCATCTGCGCCTTCGCCAGCTCGTGCTGGGGGTGGCCCGGCAACCCCGGGTAGATCGTCTCCTGAACCTTGGGGTGACGGTTCAGGAACGCGGCGACGGCCCGCGCATTCGCCTCGTGTTGCCGCATGCGCACCGCCAGCGTCTTCAACCCGCGGAGCGTCAGCCAGCAATCCTGGGGACCCGGCACCGCGCCGACGGCGTTCTGGTAGAACTTGATCTGACTGTGAAGCTCGGGGTCGTTGACGACAACCGCCCCGCCGATCACGTCGCTGTGCCCGCCGATATACTTGGTCGTGCTGTGCAACACGACGTCGGCGCCCTGCGTCAGTGGACGCTGAAAGAAGGGGGACGCGAAAGTGTTGTCGGCCACCAGCCGCGCCCCCGAACGCCGGGCAACGGCCGCCACCGCCGCCACGTCCACGAGCTGGAGGAGCGGATTCGCCGGCGTCTCGATCCATAACAGTCGCGTGGCGGGGCGCATCGCCTCGGCGAACGCCTCCGGGCGCGTGCCTTCCACGTAGGTGAAGGTCGCGCCCCGCGGAACATAGACCTTTTCGAATATCCGGAACGTTCCGCCGTAGATGTGCCGGGAGGACACCACGTGGTCGCCCGGCCGCAGCAGCGAGAGCACGGCATCCGCCGCCGCCATGCCGGAACCGAACGCCAGGCCGAACTTCGCCTCCTCCAGGCCGGCCAGGCATTCCTCCAGGGCCGAGCGCGTCGGGTTGGCGCTCCGCGAGTACTCGTACGCCCGCGGCCGGCCGATGTCCTCGAAGACGAAATTCACCGTCTGGTAGATCGGCGCCACAATCGCGCCGGTCGCCGGATCCGGCGGCTGTCCCATCCGTATGGCCCTGGTTGCAAACTTCACGCGTGACCTCTCCGTTATCCCCGCTCGAAGCGCCCGGCCGGGATCAGGCCGTGATGTGCTCGAAGAGAACGGTGGACAGGTAGCGCTCGCCGAAACTGGGAATGATCGCGACGATCAGCCTGTCCCTGTTCTCCGGACGTTCGGCCACAATGGATGCGGCGCGCAGGGCGGCGCCGCTGGAGATGCCGACGAACAGGCCTTCGTCACTGGCCGCGCGGCGCGCCCATTCAACGGCCTCCGCCTGGTCCACGGCGATGACTTCATCCAGGATCTTGACGTTCAGCACCTTGGGAACAAAGCCGGCGCCGATGCCCTGGATCTTGTGGGGGCCCGGCTTCAGGGGCTGCCCGGCGAGCGTCTGCGTGATGACCGGGCTTTGCGCCGGCTCCACGGCCACCGCCTTGAAGGAGGGCTTGCGCGCCTTGATGACTTCCGCGACGCCGGTGATCGTCCCGCCCGTGCCGACCCCGCTCACGAGGATATCGACCTTGCCGTCCGTGTCGCTCCATATCTCCTCGGCCGTCGTCCGCCGATGAATCTCCGGGTTGGCCGGATTCTCGAACTGCTGCGGCACGAAAGAATCCTTCTCGGCCTGCGCAATCTCCAGCGCCTTGCGCACCGCGCCGGGCATGCCTTCCGGCGCCGGGGTCAGAACGACCTCCGCTCCGAGCGCCTTCAGGACCTTGCGCCGCTCCAGGCTCATGGATTCCGGCATCGTCAGCATGAGCCTGTAGCCCCGCGCCGCGCACACAAAGGCCAGGGCAATTCCCGTGTTGCCGCTCGTCGGTTCGATGACGAGCGTCGTGGGGCGGATCTTCCCGTCCCGTTCGGCGGCGTCGATCATGGACACGCCGATGCGGTCCTTCACCGATGCCAGCGGGTTATGACTCTCCAACTTGGCCAGCACGGTTCCGCCCCCCCGGATCAGCTTGCGGATCCGGACCAGCGGAGTCCCGCCCACAGTCGTGGTGATATCATCGTGTCGGTTCATCTGCGGTTGCCTCCTTCCTCCGTTCAGACCGTTCCCAATGCCTGGTCGATGTCCTCAAGAATGTCCTCGACAGCCTCGATCCCCACGGAAACGCGGACCAGATCCGGCGTGATGCCGTTCGCCCTCCTGGCGTCCTCGGTAAAGGTGACGTACTGCGAGGACCACGGATGAATCGCGAGCGTCTTGCAGTCGCCAAGGTTCGCCAGGTGGTAAACGAGCTTCAGCCGTCGGATGAATTCGAAACAGGCCTTTTCGTCTTCCAGGCCAAACGTCAACAGCGCGCCATAGCCCTTGCCCTCGAACTGCGCCTTGGCGGCTTCATGCGCCGGGCTCGCCGGCAGGCCGGGGAAGTTCACCCATTTGACCCTGCCGTGCCCCTGCAGAAACTCCGCCACCTTGATCGCGTTGCTCTGGTGCCGTTCCATACGCAACGCCAAGGTGTCCAGCCCGATCAGCGTGAGGTATGAATGCAACGGCGCCTGGCTGGTGCCGAAGTTGATGTGGATTTCCCGCCACACCCTGTCGATGTAGGCCAGCTTCCCCTTGCGCTCCTTGTAGAGGCTGAAGTCCGCATACTTGTCCGCCGGCCAGTCGAACCGGCCGGCATCGATCACCACGCCCCCGACGGCCGACCCGTGGCCGTTCAGATACTTGGTGGTCGAATGGACCACGACGTCGGCCCCGTGCTCGAAGGGGCGGAACAGATACGGCGTGGCCAGGGTATTGTCCACGATCAACGGAGCGCGGTTGGCATGCGCCAGTTCGGCGAGCGCCCGGATGTTGGGGACGTCCATCTTGGGATTCCCGATCGTTTCCACGAACAGGAGCCTGGTCTTGTCCGTCACGGCGGCCTTCCACGCGTCCAGATCGGCGCTCTCGGCCAGCTTCACCTGGATCCCGAACTTCTTGAACACGTTGTTGAACAGCAGGAACGTGGACATGAACAGGGAATTGCCCGAGACGATCTCGTCTCCCGCGCGGCAGATCGCCAGGATCGCGTCGGTCACGGCGGCCATGCCCGAACCGGTCACCACGGCGTCGAGACCGCCTTCCAGCAACGTCATGCGTTTCTCCAGCGTCTGGTTGGTCGGGTTGCGGAGCCGCTGGTAGATGAAGCCGGGCTTCCGGCCGGCGAAGACGTCCGAGAGCTCTTCGGCCGTCTCAAAGCGGTGGGAAGCCGTCTGGAAGATCGGCGCCTGGGTCGCCCATTTCCATTCCTCCGGCGTCTGCGCGGCGTGAATCACCTGCGTGTCGAATCTCCACTTGCTGTTGCCCGTCATTTTTCCTTCCTCCTCCTTCGCCTTCTATATGCAGTACTCCTTGGCGGACCTCTGCTCCATTGCCCGCTGTCTTTCAACCATGCCGGCCAGCGTAATGGAGGCCAAAATCCCGGTCAACTTCTGCGCCACCTCCTTCCACACTTCGCGCGCGGCGCACGCATTGCTTCGCGGACACGCGGCAGGCTCGTCAGTGCAGGCCACCAGCGCGCTGTCTCCTTCGAGCACGCCGAGGATGTCGCCAAGGGTGATAGCGGCCGGCGCGCGGGCAAGCGCGAATCCCCCGCCCGGACCGGCGACGGCCCGGATCAACCCTTCCTTCTTGAGCGGGTTCACCACCTGCCACAGGTACTTCTCCGAGATGGCCTGCCTGCGGGAGATCTCCCTCAGGGTCACGTTCCCTTCCTTCTCGTGCGTCGCGAGGTCCATCATGAACCGCACGCCGTATCGCCCCTTGCTTGACACTTTCATGGCCATGAGTGCTCTAGTTCTATGATAGACAAAGTAGACTTTACCAAAACGCCGTCCCGCAGCAAGAGAAATTTCATGCTATTTATCAAGCCCGTCCGGGACACAGGAATCGCGCACGGGAGCAGCGGCGAGAAAACGGTTGACCGGCATAACGTAAACCATATGCTGTGTCGTCGTTGACATTGGACAAAGCGCGTCACATGAAGGCGACCAGCACGTCTGACCGTATCCTTTCGGCTCTCTCCGTCACTGACGGATGGGTGTCCAGCGCCCGGATCGTCGAGGAACTCGGGGTGTCCCGAATGGCCGTCTGCAAGCAGGTGCGCCGCCTGCGGGGACTCGGATACGGCATTGAGGCGTCGCCCCGCCGCGGCTACAGGCTGAAGGCCCGAACGCAACTGGCAATACCGGAAGAAGTGACGCCGCTGCTCCGGACACGCCTGATCGGCCGGCCTTACCGGTATTTCGCGGAGATCGACTCGACCAGCACGTTTCTGCGCTCCCGCATCGCCGAGTTCCCCGAAGGCGCAACCGTCGCGGCCGGCTCTCAAAGCCGGGGCCGCGGCCGTTTTCAGCGGGACTGGTTCTCGCCGCCGGGCGGCAACGTCTATCTGTCCGTGCTGCTGAAGCCCGCCGTGTCGCCGCTTCTGGCGCCGCAGTTGTCCCTGGTGGCCGCTTCCGCGGTGCTGCGCGCGCTCCGCGCCGAGGGCTGCGGAGAGGCGGGCGTGAAATGGCCCAACGACATCATGTGGCGCGGAAGGAAACTGGCCGGCATCCTGTGCGAGATGGAAGCGGAGGCGGATGTAATCCACGCGGTCATCGTGGGAATCGGAGTCAACGCAAACCTGACGGAGTTCCCCGAAATCCTGAGGCCCACGGCGGCATCGCTGCGCGAGGCCCTTGGCCGGCCCGTGCCGGCGCCCGCCCTGACGGCCCGCATACTGAACAGCCTGGACGGGGAATATGCGAAATGGTCACGCGACGGACTGCCCGGGATTGTCGCCTTTCTCAACCGGCATTCCACGCTCGCGGGGCGGGAGGTGACGATTGCCCTCTGCCGCGACAAGATCCGCGGACGGGTCCACAGCATCACGGATGCCGGCATGCTCCGCCTGATCCGGGCGAACGGCGCCGCGCATGACATCGCGTCCGGCGAAGTCCGTCTGTGCCGGCCCGCCGGCGGCGGAGGAAGGGACGTGCGACCTTGAATAAGGCTGTGGAGCGGGCCTGCTCGGTGCTGGACGGCGAGCGTTTGGATCCCGGCCTGGCGAAGGCGCTGGGCGCCCTGCGCGGCGAGGATGTGCTCGACCTCGTATCCCTCGCGAACCGGGTGCGGAACCGCTTCGCGCCGGGGTTCCAGGCCTGTTCGATTATCAACGCGAAATCGGGGCTCTGCAGCGAGAACTGCCGGTTCTGCGCCCAGTCCGCCGCGCACGCGACCGATGCCGGGAATTATCCGATGGTCGACCTCGCTGTCATCCTGAGTGCGGCCGAAACCGCATACGCGGCGGGCGTCCGAAGCTTCTGCATCGTGGCCAGCGGCTACGGCATGACGCGCGCCGACGACGACTTCCGCCGCGTGCTGCGGGCCGTCGACGCGATCCACGAACGCCACCCGGACATGGGCGTGAGCGCCTCGCTGGGCGTTCTCGGCCAGGAGACGGCACGTCTGCTGGCTGAACGCGGCATTGAGCACTGCAACATCAACCTCCAGACCGCGCCCGCCCGATACCGGAAGCTTATCGCCGACACGCACGCGGTGGAGGAGCGCATCGCCACGATCCGGCTGCTGAAGAAACACGGCATCCGGGTCTGCTCCGGAGCCATCCTGGGAATCGGCGAAACCATGGACGACCGGATCGCCCTCGCCTTCACCCTGAACGAACTCCGCGTGGATGTCATCCCCATCAATGTCCTGGTGCCGATCAAGGGAACGCCGCTGGAGGGGTATCCCCCGCTGCCGGCGGTCGAGGCGGCCGGGACGGTGGCGCTGTTCCGTCTGATCAATCCCGGCGCGGTGATCAAGCTTGCCGCGGGCCGCGAAACCGTCATGAGCGATTTCCAGGGCCTCCTGATGCTGGCCGGCGCAAGCGGCTTCATCACGGGGGGATACCTGACCACCCGCGGCCGGGAGACGGAGCGGGATTTCGCCTTTCTCAGGGAACTGGACGGCTTTGCCTCCGCCCCGCAACCGGCGCCGGTGCCGCAATGAACGACCTGCTTGCCTTCGACCGCCGGCATGTCTGGCATCCCTACGCTTCCATGGCTGACCCGCCGGCCGTGCATCCCGTGGCCTCCGCATCGGGGGTCCGCCTGCGCCTGGCCGACGGCCGGGAACTGATCGACGGCATGGCATCCTGGTGGTCCGCCATCCACGGCTACAACCATCCCGCGCTCAATGCGGCGGCGGAGCGTCAGTTGAAGGAGATGTCGCACGTGATGTTCGGCGGCCTTACCCACCGGCCCGCCGCCGGCTTGGTGGAGCGTCTGCTCGGGCTTCTGCCTGCCGGGTTGGAGTGCGTGTTCCTGTGCGATTCGGGGTCGGTCGCCGTCGAAGTCGCGATGAAGATGGCCATCCAGTACTGGTTCGCGGCGGGTCAGCCGCGCCGGAAGCGGTTTCTGACCGTCCGGGGCGGCTATCACGGCGACACCTTTCACGCCATGTCCGTCTGCGACCCCGTGACCGGCATGCACGGGATATTCCGCGGGGCGCTGCCCGGGCAGTTCTTCGCCGAGATGCCGCCCGCGGGCTTTGACGCGCCGTGCGATGAGGCGAGCCTGTCGTCCTTCCGGAACCTGCTCGACGAACACGGCCCGGACATCGCGGCGGTAATCCTGGAGCCCATCGTGCAGGGCGCGGGCGGCATGCGGTTCTACGCGCCGCGGTACTTGAAGCGCGTGCGCGAACTCGCCGCGGCGGCGGGAGTGCTCCTTGTTCTGGACGAGATCGCCACCGGTTTCGGCCGCACCGGCCGGATGTTCGCGTGCGAACACGCGGGAATCGCGCCCGATATCCTGTGCGTCGGAAAGGCCCTCACGGGAGGGTACCTGACCCTCGGCGCCGCGGTCGCAACCCGGCGGGTCGCGGAAGGCATCTGCGCCGGCGGCCGCGTCTTCATGCACGGCCCGACCTTCATGGGCAATCCGCTGGCCTGCGCCGTGGCGTCGGCCAGCCTCGACCTTCTGCGCGAGTCGCCGTGGCGGGAACGGGTGCTCCGGATCGAGCGGGAATTGCGCGCGGGCCTCGATCCGTGCCGGACGCTCCCCGGCGTGGCGGACGTGCGCGCCCTCGGCGCCATCGGCGTCGTGGAGCTCCGCAAGGCGGTCGACGCGGATGCCTGCCGGCGCGAATTCGTGAAGCGCGGGGTCTGGGTGCGGCCGTTCGGGCGGCTGGTCTACGTCATGCCGCCCTTCATCATGCAGCCGGAGGATGTCGCGACGCTGACGGCCGCCATGCGCGAAGTGGTCGGGCTGCAGGCGGCGGAATGACGCGGGAAGGAGACGGGCGGATGAACCATCCATCCTGGCAGGACGAGTTGCGCGCCGGCCTGAGCGATCGGGAGGCACAGGGACGCCTCCGCCGCCTGCGGACCGCCGAACCCTTGCCGGGACACCGGGTGCGCATGGGGGACCGCTGCTTCTTGAACCTGGCATCCAACGACTATCTCGGGTTCGGGTGCGACGCGGAGCTGCACCGGGCGTTCCACGCGTCGCTGGCGCGAACCGGTTCGCTGGCGGAGATGGGCCTGACGGCCTCCGCCTCGCGCCTGCTCGCCGGCAACCACCCGGCCTACGCGGAGCTGGAAGACCTGCTCGATTCCGCCTACGGCCCCGGCAGGCGCGCGCTCGTGCTCAGCAGCGGGTACCACGCGAACATCGGCCTCCTGCCGTCCCTGGCCGCGCGGGGCGACCTGATCCTGTCGGACCGCCTGAACCACGCCAGCCTGGTGGACGGCATCCGGCTGAGCCGCGCGGATTGGGTCCGCTACCGGCACGGCGACATGGAGCACCTGCGCGCGCTCCTGAAGGCGCGACGGCCGGCCGCCCGCCGCGCCTTCATCGTCACGGAATCCATCTTCAGCATGGACGGCGACCGCGCGGACCTCCGGGCCCTGGCGGTCCTGAAGCGCGAGTTCGACGCCCGGCTGTACGTGGACGAAGCGCACGCCGTCGGGGTTCGCGGCCCGCGCGGGCTCGGCCTGTGCGAGGAGACCGGAACGCTGGCGGACGCCGACATCCTGGTGGGGACCTTCGGCAAGGCCCTGGCTTCGGCCGGCGCCTTTGTCGTCGCGGACCCGGTGACGCACGACTATCTCGTCAACACGATGCGGTCGCTGATCTTCACGACGGCCCTGCCGCCGGCCGTCGTGAACTGGACCCGCCAGGCGCTGCTGCGCGTCCTGGACGCCGGCGACCGCAGGGCCGCCTTGGCGTCCCTTGCGGAACGGTTCCGGCGCGCTTTGACCGGCCGGAACCTCGCGGCGCCGGGAGACACGCATATCGTCCCCCTGCTCGTGGGAGAGGACAAGGCGGCGGAGGCGCTTTCCGGGCGTTTGCTGCGGCACGGCTACCTGGTCCCGCCGATCCGGCCGCCGACGGTCCCGGAAGGCACCGCCCGGCTGCGGTTCTCCCTGGGCGCGCGGATGGATCCGGCGGAACTGGCCGCGCTGGCGGAATGCATCGGCCGGCTCGGGAAGGAGCCTGCGTGAAGGCGACGTGGCTCCACCGGGCGGGGCGTCCGCGCGTGCTGGTCTTCTTTGCGGGCTGGGGCATGGATTCCGCTCCGTTCCGGCGGCTGGCCTCCCAGGGGTGGGACGTGCTGGCATACTACGATTTCCGGCATCTGGACGAGGTCCCCTGTCTTGGCGACCTCGAGGGCTATCCGGAGAAGGCGCTGGCCGCCTGGTCCCTCGGCTGCGCGGCGGGCAACTGCGTGGCGCGCGCGCGGCGGTGGTCGTTCTCCCGCGCCGTCGCCATCAACGGGACCCTCATCCCGGAAGACGAGCGCGCCGGAATCCCCGCGCGATGGATGGACGCGACGGCGCTTCGCCTGACGGAAGACGGGTGGGAGAAGTTCGTCCGGCGCATGTGCCCGGACGCCGCGTCGCGCGCGGCGTTCGATGCCGGCCGGCCGGCCAGGGACCTGCGCGAGGCGGTGGAGGAATTGCAGGCGCTGCGGCGGCTTCCGCCGCCCGCCGCTTGCGCCTTCGACTCGGCCGTGGTTTCCGGGCACGACCGCGTCATTCTCCCGGAGAATCAGCGCCGCTGCTGGGAGCGCTACGGCGTGCCGGTCCGCGCCATCGGCGGGCCGCACTATCCGTTCCACCGCTGGCGCGCCTGGGATGAGGTGCTCGCATGCGATGCATGAGCGCGGATAAGAGGACGCTGGCCCGGCGCTTTGCCCGCGGCATGGCGACCTACGACGGGGCGGCCGTCGTGCAGAGGGAGATGGCCGAACGGCTCGTCGCCGAGCTGCTGTCGGCCCCGGGCGCCGGGCGTTTCGACCGCGTGCTGGAACTCGGATGCGGAACCGGCCTGCTGACGCAGCGGCTCCTGGCGCGCTGCCGGCCCGCCCGCCTGGTTCTTAACGACCTGGTCATGGAGTGCGAGGGCACCGCGCGGCGAATGCGCCGGCAGGCGCCCGGCGTGCCCGTGCAGTTCGTGCACGGCGACATGGAGACCGTCGCGTTCCCGCACCCGCAGGATCTGATCGCGTCGAGCGCCGTCCTGCAATGGGCGGCGGACTCGCGAGCTCTGCTGACGAGGATGGCCGGATTGCTGGAGCCCGGCGGTCTTCTGGCCATCGCGTCCTTCGGTCCGTCGAATCTGCGCGAGGTATCGCAACTGACTGGCGTGTCGCTCCGCTACTGGTCCTGCGGGGAATGGCAGGCGGCGCTGGCGGAGCACCACGTGGTCCTGAGCGGACGCGAGGAGCTGCGGACCCTGTGGTTCCCCTCCGCGCGCGACGTCCTGCGGCATCTGAAGCAGACGGGGGCCAACGCGCTGGATTCCGGGCCGTGGCCGCCGGCGAGGGTCGCGTGGTTCTGCCGGACCTACGAGGCGACGTTCGGGCAGGACGGACGAGTGCCCCTGACATATCATCCGGTCTTCATGGTCGCCCGGAAACGTTCTGACGGAGGATCGCGCCGATGATTCTGTTTGTCGCGGGAATAGACACCGGCATCGGCAAGACGATGGCCACCGGGCTCATGGCAAAATGGTATGCCGCGCGCGGCGTCCCGGTGGTGACACAGAAGCTGGTCCAGACCGGCTGCGAGGGGCTCTCCGACGACATCCGGGTTCACCGCGAACTCATGGGCGCCGACCGGCTTCCCGAGGATCGGCAGGGGCTGACATGCCCCTACGTGTTCCCGTTCCCGGGTTCGCCGCATCTGGCGGCGGCGCTTGCGGGGCGGCGGGTGGACACCGGCAGGCTGGCGGACGCGGCGCGCGAACTGCAGCGGCGGTACGACGTCGTGCTGGTCGAAGGCGTCGGCGGGCTGTGCGTCCCGCTGACCGAAGAAACGACCGTGCTGGACTTCCTTGGGCAACGGCGGTGGCCGGTGATCCTGGTCACCTCATCCCGCCTGGGTTCGATCAACCATACCCTCCTGTCCCTGGAGGCCCTCCGCACGCGCCGCCTGTCGTTGGCGGCCGTGATCTACAACCTTCACCGCGCGGCCAGGCCGGAGATCGTGCGCGACACGCGCCGGGTGATCGCGACCGCGCTGTGCCGGATGGGATTTGCCGCGCCGCTTCTTGACCTGCCGCTCGCCGGCTCCGGCAGGCCCGCGGAACCGGATTTCAGCGGGCTGCCCTCTTGAGCGGCCCGGCTCCCGGGAAGCCGGGGCCGCGTCTCCGGCCTGCTTCCGCCGAATATCCCGCTTCCGCGCGGCTCTCAGTTCCCCGGCGCCGGCAGTCTGCGGAACGCAAACAGGGTCTGGACCTTGACCGGCTTGCCGTCCAGCTCCAGCACGGGATAGGCGAAGAAGTTGATGGGCCCGGAGAGGGGGCCCGGCTCGAAGACCAGGTCGCGGCCGCGCGTGAACTCGAAGCGGTTCGCCGGGTGATGCCCGAAGTAGTACATGCTGAGCGAGCTGAACTTGTCGGCTTCGCTGATGTCCACCGGATACCACTTCCCGTCGGCGTAGAATTCGGCCCAGCAGTGGTAGCCGTCGGTGCCGCCGTCGCCGCGCTCCGACGGAATGGCGGCGCCGATCGCGAAGCGGGCCGGAATGCCCGCGGCCCGGGCGTGCGCGATGAAGTAGGCGTGGTAGTCGGTGCAGTTGCCGGCGCGGGCGCTGCAGGCGTAGACCGCGTCGCCCTCGCCCCACCCCTCGCCGCATTTCCGGTAACGCAGGTCGTCGATCGTACGGTCGTAGATCGCGCGCGCGCGCATCAGATCGCCCTGTTTGCGCTCGACCATGGAAGCGGCGGCGGATCGAATGGCATCCGTCAGAGGCACCCGGCTTTCCGGCGTCAGATACCTGCGGGCTTCCTCCGCGTCGCCCGCGTACGGGCCTTTCTCCCGGCGCTCGACGCGGTAGGCGACCTCGACGGTCTTGCCGCTCTGCTCGGGCCCGACGGTCATGAAGAGAGCCTTGTTGCCGTATGCGGATTCCGTCAGGACGCGCGACGGAACCGGAGAGGTGACGGAAACGACCTCCACCTTCTGGAAGTCGTCCGACTGCGCGAGCGGCAGCCACAGCCTGGCTTCGCCCGGCAGGACCGGCAACGTTGCCTGATAGCGGAACTCGAACGTGTCCTTCCCCTGGAGCACGCCGAGCAGTTCCTTCGATTCCGCGTCGGCCGGCGCGCGACCCCAGCTCTTGTCCGGCGCCTGTTTCCAGAGGTAGAGCGGCACGCCGTCGACCTTGTGCACCGTGGTCTCGGTAACCCGCATGAAGCCGGGATCGCCTTCCATGAAGAAGTCGACGTCATAGAACGCGCCATCCGCGCCGGCCATGTCGACGCAGGCAAAATGCCGACCGGGCCCGAGCGTGGCGAGATACTCGACGTGCACGCGGACGAGCTCGAGTTCGAGTTCCTTTCCGTTGAAGGGAAGCTTCATGACGCCGTCGCCGCGCACAACCTCGGCGCTGATATGCTTCTCGATGCCGGCCTTGATGTCGCCGGTGACGATGTTGGTGACGGGCCCGAGTTCGTAGCGCTTCGCGGAGGCTTCGTTCGTCGCCGCCCCGGCGCGCGGAAGGCTTCCGGTCCCGAGCGGAAGAAGTCCAAGGAGCGCGAGAGCGAGGACGCGGGAGCCGGCAGGGATCCTGTTCATGGGCGGGCCCTCTCAAGAAGCAGCCGGGGCGACCGATCGCGCATCGACCGGTCGCTCCGTCTCTTCATCCGGCCGGACCCGAGTCAACCGGCTCAGTGGGCCGGGTGATCCTTCGGCTTGGCCTTCTCGGCGTCCGGCTTGGCCGGCTGCTCCGCTTCAGGCTCCTTCGGAGCCACGCTTGCCGCTGGGCAGTCCAGGGTGGTGACCGGCTTGCCGCAACTGCACTGCTTGGGGTCATCGGCTTTCACTGTGCACTTGCAGCCGGCCTCGCACGGGCAGAGGGAGGCTTTGCCGTCCTTCACGGCCAGGACGCGCATGGCCTTCATGTCGGCGCCGCACTTCGCGCACTTGCCGGCCTTGGTATTGACGACGCTGCACGTCAGGCAGGCGTATACCGTATCGCCGGCCTTGCAGGACGCTTCGCCCTGCTTGTCCGCGGCCGTGTCCCCGGCGCACGATCCGCAGCTTGCCCGCGCCGCCAGTTGCCCCATCACCATCACCAGCGCCGCCATTGCAACCACTGACGTCTTCCTCAGCATGTTGCCTCCTTCCTGTCCGGTTTGCAGACAGTACTTGCATTGTCAGGCATACCCCGCGGCAAGTCAAGGCCTGCGTGTAACCGGTCAGTTATGCAGGGAGGCGAGGTAGGGCGGACCGTCCCGCCGTCGCCCTGCGGGCTATGGCGGGGCAAGCCCGGTCCGCCGCGGCGCGGCCGGCTTGGCGCGCCGGAGCCTCCGGGCGAAGGCGGCACGCCGCGCCCTACCGGCGTGTTTCCACACACCGATGTGCTCACGGCCGTTTTCGACGCGGCCGTGCTTGCGGCGATCCGCGCAAACCGCCGGTCCGCCGACGCGAGGGCCAAACGCATCCTGCCCTTCCTGCGGCAGGCGCGCCGGATGCTCTACCATGCGAGGGCGAGCGGTCATGACGCTTGCTCGGGCTGCAGGCCGGAGTTGCGCGCGAAGCTGATTTGGCGGGAGGACCGTTGTTTGCGATCAGGAGGCTTCGGGCCAAAGACATCGATGACTTGCAGTCGGTTCTCGAAGCGCAAAATGAAATCGACATCGCCTATCTCGCGGGGCAGATCCGTCGTTTGGCGGTCGAAATCCCGCGCCAGGCTGAGCCATTTCTCCCGGATTGGCTTGTGCGACTATCCCGTGACATGTGCCGGTCGACAGCCGGTGCCAGACGAACTGTCCGGTCTGTCGGCGGCTAAGGTTCCCGGCGCGGCGCGCGTTGATAGTGCAGAACGCCAGAACGCCCAGAACGCGGAAAGGCGGGAGGAAACGCGCATGCCGGGACGGACAAACGCAGGTTGCCGCCGCGCGGCCGCTTGCGGGCGGCGAGCTTCATGTCTCGCCGCCGCGGCGCTGGTTGCCTGCGCGCTGCGCGCGGCGGGCGCGACGAACGCCGCGCCGCCCGCCGGCGGGCAATTCAAGCGACCGGGCGTCGTCGCGGACCGCGCCGCGGGCCAGGTGCGCGTCGCGGCGCGCGCCACGGGCTTGCCCGCCGGCGAGATCGCGGAGTTCCTGCTGATCGGCGAGCGCAGCGGCCACGACTACGAGGCGCTGGCCGTTTCGCGCGCCGCGCCGGGCGACGTGAAGGACGCGCTGATGTTCATCGGCATGCGCCCGGGCCGGCCGGTCGATCCCGACAGGCAGCACTTCGCTCCCCGCGGCGAGCGGGCGCAAGTGGCCTTCCTGCGCCAGGGAACCAACGGCGCGCCGCCCGCCGTGCGGGCCGAGCATTTGATCAGCGTGAAGTCCGCGGGCAGAACCATGGTCGCGCAGGGGTTCGTGTTCGCCGGCTCGCGCACGATCGCTTCCGGCGACGGACCGGCCCTGGCCGCCGACACGCATGACCCTTTCTCCATCATCTGCGCCTACAGCGAGCCGGACAGCATCCTGGTCGTGCCCGGCTGGGTTCCCCAGGGCCAGGTGTACGGGGACATGGTCATCGGGACGAACGCCGTTTTTGCGAAGGGCGAGGAACTGACCCTGCTCATCGAGCCGGCCGAGGGCGCGCGCCGCGATCCCGGCGTCGATCTGACGCTTTCCGCCAGAGAGACGCCCGCCGCGGCGGACGCGACCGGCGTGCTGAGCCGCCTGGCGTTCAGCCTGCGCAGCGACGACGCAACCGTGCCGGAAGTGTCCGGCCTGGAAACGGCGCTGGATGCGCTGATGACGCTGGTCACGGAAGGGCGCGAGCCGTTCGTGCGCCTCGATCTCGACCGGCGGCTTACGCTGCGCGCCCTGCGCGCCCTGTGCGCGGTGCTGCTGGTGGCGGAGACCGAACGCGGCGTCCACATCGAGCCGCCGGAGGACGAAGGCCTGTACTACCGGGCTTTCGTGCCGCCCGAAGGCAACCGGCGGCGCCAGGAACGCATCGGCCAGCCGTGGGAATTGAAGCTGACGGCGGCGGACGGCGCCGTGTCGGGAGTGCTGGCCCGCATCGAGGCGGACTACGGCGCGAGCATCACGCCGGAGCTCACGGTGGAGGAATTCCCCGTGCGCGACGCCGGGGCGCTGCGCGATGCGTTGCGCGCGCATGGGCCGGGCATGAACGTAATCCTGGTTTTCGCCGATCCGTCCCTGCGATACGGAGCGTTGCTCGATTTCGTCGGCCCGGTCATGCCGGATTACCCGCTGGTGCACGTCTACCTCGAACCGGAGAACGGCCCTTCCCGGTGAAGCCGCGCGGCCGGCGCAGAATGTCATTTACCTGCCGGGCTTCCTGCGGTAGGCTCACGCTCCGTTGTTCGCTCATGGGAAGGCCGGCATGCCACGCAAACCGACACGCGCGAACGCCCGACCGAAGTACGGCCGGATAGTTCTCAAGCTCAGCGGCGAGGCCCTGCAGAACAAGGCCAAGGCGCTGAGCATCGACCCGTCCATAGTGCGGCAGGTCGCGCGCCGCGTTGAGACCGTGACCGAGCGCGGCGTACAGGTGGCCATCGTCGTGGGCGGCGGCAACATCTTCCGCGGCGCCGCGAACGAGCACGGCGGGATCGACCGCACCACGGGCGACTACATGGGGATGCTGGCCACGATCATCAACGGACTGGCCCTGCAGAACGCGCTGGAGTCCGTCGGCGTCCCGACGCGCGTGCTGACCGCGATCGAGATGAACAAGGTCGCCGAGCCTTTCATACTGCGGCGCGCGCTGCGGCACTTCGAAAAGGGCCGCACCCTGATTTTCGCGGGAGGCACGGGCAATCCCTACTTCAGCACGGACACCGCCGCCGCGCTGCGGGCCAGCGAAATCCGGGCCGACGCGCTGCTCAAGGCCACCAAGGTGGACGGCGTGTTCACGGCGGACCCGCTGCGGGACGCCGCCGCAAGGCGCTATGCGCGCCTGACCTACGGCGAAGCGCTGCGGCGCGAGCTGCGCGTCATGGACGGCGCGGCCTTCGCGCTGTGCATGGAGAACCATATTCCCATCGTCGTATTCAATTTCTTCAAGCCGGGAAGCCTGGAGGGCGTCGTGGACGGCAAGCGCATCGGGACCCTGGTCTCCGATTCCGGACGCGGATGAAGGGAGGTATGCATGGAATCGCTGGATGACATTCTCCTGGACGCGGAAGAGAAAATGAGCAAGTCGCTCGAGGTCCTGGGCGACCAGTTCTCGGGCATCCGCACCGGCAAGGCATCGCCCGCGCTGGTCGAGAACGTCAAGGTCAACTACTACGGGGCCGCCACGCGGCTGCGCGAGATCGCCGGCATCTCCACGCCCGAGCCGCGCCTGATCGTCATCAACGCCTATGACCCCACCGCGCTCCCGGAAATCGAGAAAGGCATTCTGGCCGCCAATCTGGGCGTGACGCCCATCAACGACGGCAGGCTGATCCGCGTGCCGATCCCCGAGCTGAGCGAAGAGCGGCGCGCGGAGATGATCAAGCTGGCGCGCCGCCTGGCGGAAGACGCGCGCGTGGCCGTGCGCAACGTCCGGCGCGACGCCAACGAGCACATCAAGTCCATCCAGAAGTCCGGCAAGATCACCGAGGACGAACGCAAGTCCGGCCTGGATGAGATCCAGAAATCGACGGACGAATACATCGGCAAGATCGACGCGCATCTCAAGTCCAAGGAGGCGGAGGTCACGGAAGTCTAGGCCGTAATGGGTCAGTTACGCGGTGGAGACACACTGGGGCGCGGCGTCCCGCCGCGCCGCGGCGGACCGGGACGGTCCGCCCCACCTCGCCTCACCGCGTGACTGGCGGGTTTCTCCAGGCCGACCGTCGCCCTTGACGGCCGCCCCGAAAGAGGGGTAGTCTGAAGAACGTTCAAGGGCATGGCGCAACCTGTTACGCAAGGAAGATCGTCTCATGGCAGAAGAACGGATTCCCGACTCGCCGGCGATTCCGCCTAAGCTTGACCTGCGACGCGGCGGCATGCTGAAGCCGACGCCTGAGACGGTGCCGCCGGCAGCGCCGGCAGCGCCCCAGCCCGTGCCGCCGGCAGCGCAGACTCCGGTCAAGCCCGCCGCGCCGCCCGAGCCGGCCGCAACCCCCTTTTCTTTGACCCCGCGCACTGACGCGGCTGTCCCGAAAGAACCGGCTCCTTCCCCCGCCGCGGCCAGGCCGGCGGCCCCGTCCCCGGCCCCTTTGCGTCCGGCCGTGCCGGCCCAGCCGGTCAGCCCCCCGCCCGCGCCCAAGGCCCCGCCGCCTGTTCCCGGCGGCACGCTTCCAACAATAAAGCTTTCGGCCCCTGCGGCCATGCCGGCCACTCCCAAGCCGGCCGGGCCGGCGCCCGTTCCAGCCGCTCCGGTTATGGCGAAGGCAGCGCCTGCCCCCGCGGCGCCCGCCCCGGCGGCGCCTGCCCCCGCGGCGCCCGCCCCCGCGGCGCCCGCCCCGGCACAGACCGCGCCTGGCGCCGCGACCGGACCGGAAGCCGCTCTGCGATCCAAGCGCGAAACGTCCAAGATTCCACTGGAGATCGCCCGGCCGGCTGTGTCCGCGCCGAAAGAGATCAAGACCGTCCGCATCAAGCCTGCCGGGGCGCCCGGCGCAATCCGGATCGGACCGCCTAGACCGGCAGCGGCTGGCCCGACCGCTGCTCCGTCCGTCGCGCCCGCACCCCCTGCCAGGGCGGCCGAGCCGGCTGTTGCCGCCGTTGCGGCCCAAGCCGGCGAGCCGGAAGGCGGGGCGATCGAGAAACGCAAGACGTCGCGGATTTCCCTTGAGACCGCCCTTACACCGGCGGCTCCGGCCGCGCCGGCCATCCCCGCCGCCGCTCCGTCCACACCGAAGACCATTCGGCTCAAGAGGCCCGCCACCGCAGCCGCGGTCAAGGGCAGCATGGAAGCCGCGCCGACGGTGGCCAGGGCCGTCCCCGAGGCGGCCGCCGCGCCGGCGGAGGCGGTTCTAAGAAAGACCGCCAGCCTCGACGAGGCGGCCGCGGAGAGGCCCGAGACGACGCCAACCAGGCGCAAGACGATCAAGGTCAAACGCCCCGTCGGCCCCGCCGTGGCCCCTGCGATCGCGCGCGGCGGAGGCGCGCCGGCGGCCGGTCCGTCCGCGGCGGTCGCGCCGCCCCGGGCGTTGCGGGACGAGCCGAACGTCTTCTTCCCGCTCGTAACGGTCGCGGCGATCCTGGTGGCCTTCGTGCTGATCTATGTGCTCTGCAGCCAGGCCTTCGGGCCGGATGCTTCGCTCACGGAGCTCTCGTACGGAGCGCCGGACCTCAACCTCTACTGGCCCGGCAAGATATCAATGAGCCGCTAGGAAGGAGCTGCCGCCATGGCCGGAAAAGACATCATTCACGTATCCGCCGACAACTGGAAAAGCGACGTCATCGAATCGGACCTGCCCGTTCTCGTGGACTTCTGGGCCGAATGGTGCGGGCCCTGCCGGGCCGTCGCCCCGGTCCTGGAAGAGCTGTCGGGCGACCTGGCCGGCAAGGCCAGGGTCGCCAAGGTCAACGTCGACGAGAACCAGCAACTCGCGGCCGGGTACGGTATCCGCTCCATTCCGACGCTTCTGATCTTCAAGGGCGGGACGGTGCAGGAACAGATGGTGGGCGCCATGCCCAAAGCGGCCATCCGGAAGAAGCTCGACGCGTACCTGTAGCATTCCGGCCGTTTGAAGATCGAACACCATGCGCTCTTGTCGGCCGGCGTGTCGGCCGCCTTCTACGCCTTGACCCGCTCGTGGGGCCTGGCCGTCTCATCCTTTCTGTCAGGCACGCTCGTTGACGCCGATCACCTGCTGGACTTCTGGCGGGAATACGGCCTGCGCGCCGACCTGCGCCGTATCTTCGCGGTGTGCCACGGGCACAGGCTGCGCCGCGCGGTTCTGTTTCTGCACGCCTGGGAGTGGTTCTTCGCGGGCTTGCTCGCCGCCCGGCTCACGGAATGGAACCCGGTGGTCTCCGGAACGGCGATCGGCCTGGGCTTCCACCTGGTCCTGGACCAGGTCGCCAACCGTCCCGAACCGGCGGGGTACTGGTTCTTCTGGCGCCTGCGGCGCGGTTTCAGTCTGGCCGCGATGTTCGGAAAGAGGGAGGCAGACGCGGCGGCCGCGGCTTCGCCGCATGCGACATGAATCCGCCCCTCGTGGAGATCGCGGATCTCGGCCGGCATGCCGGCGAAACGGTGACGCTGCGCGGGTGGCTGTGCGGCCGCCGCTTCGGCGGCGGAATCGCGTTCCTGCATCTGCGGGACGGCACCGGGGTCTGCCAGTGCGTCGTGGAGGCCGCCGCGGCCGAAGCCTTCGCGGCCGCCGCCGCGCTGACGCTGGAATCGGCGCTGAGCGTGACCGGCGCGGCGCGCGCCGACGACCGCGCGCCGGGCGGGTACGAGCTGACCGTGCGCGACCTCGCGCTGATCCATGCCGCGCCACCCTATCCGATCGCGCGCAAGGAGCACGGCGTGGATTTCCTCATGTCCCACCGCCACCTGTGGCTGCGCTCGCGCCGCCCCGTTGCCGTCCTGCGCGTGCGCGACACGCTGGTCAGGGCCTGCCGCGCCTTTTTCGAGGCGCGCGGCTTCACCCTGGTGGACACGCCCATCCTCGTGCCGGGCGCGGGCGAAGACGCGTCCACGCTCTTCCCCGTGGAGTACTTCGACCGACGCCTCTTCCTGGCCCAGACGGGCCAGCTGTACCTCGAAAGCGCGTGCATGGCCCTGGGCAAAGTGTATGCCTTCGGGCCCACGTTCCGCGCCGAAAAGTCGAAGACCCGCCGCCATCTGACCGAATTCTGGATGATCGAGCCGGAAGTGGCCTTTGCGGAACTGGACGACGTGATCGAGCTGGCCGAAGACCTGGTGTGCTGCGTGGTGGAGCGCGTGCTGCGCGAACGCGAACCGGAACTGCGCGTTCTGGGGCGCGACCCGGAGCGGTTGCGGGCCGTGCGTAAGCCGTTCCCGCGCCTGACTTACTCCGAGGCCGCGGAACGGCTGCGCAGCCCGGGCCTGCTCAAGACGCTGGAGGATGAATTCCAGCGCGACCGGTCGCGGCTGGCGGCATGGATGGCGGAACTGGAAGAGCTGGAGCGCCGGTTGCGCGGCCTGTCCAGGCCCGCGGCGCGGGAACGGATTGAACGGCAGATCGCCGAACGGCGCGAGGAGATCGCCGAACTTGAGCAGGATCTGTCCAATCGCCCGGGCCATATCGCTTCGGCGCAGTCCTTCGCCTGGGGCTCCGATCTGGGCGGCAGCGACGAGACGATCCTTTCGCGGCAGTTCGACCGGCCCGTCTTCGTGACCCACTACCCCGTCCGGGCCAAGGCATTCTACATGAAGCAGTGCGCGGAGGACCCGCGGCTGGTGCTGAACATGGACCTGCTCGCGCCGGAAGGATACGGCGAGATCGTCGGCGGCAGCCAGCGGGAGGACAACCTGGACGTCCTGCTGCGGCGAATGACGGAGAAAGGACTCCGGCCGGAGGACTACGACTGGTATCTCGACCTGCGCCGCTACGGCAGCGTGCCGCACGGCGGATTCGGACTCGGCATCGAACGCACGCTGACGTGGCTGTGCGGACTGCGGCACGTGCGGGAGACGATTCCCTTCCCGCGCACGCGCGGGCGGGTCTATCCCTGAGAAGAAGCTTGACCAGTTGCGCAACGCGGGTGTACAAACTATTTATTCGACAGGCGTGCATTCACAAAGGCGCAAAGGCGTTGGATCACCGCATGAAGAGCCTTTCCCATAGCTTGCTGTCGGCTGCCCTGGCCGCCCTGCTGCTGGCCGCCGCGGCGCCCTGCCCCGCCGCTCCGCCGCGGGACATCAGCCAGCTCGACGCCTACCGCCAGAGCTATGAGCGAGCCGTTGCCGCGGTCCTGAAAGCCTGCCGGGCAAAGGAGGCGCGCTGGCCCGAGGACTACCTCAAGGCGCTCGCGGCCCTGTCGATGAAGTGTCAGAAGGACGGCGACCTGGACGGCGTAATAGCCGCGAAGGCCGAACAGGAGCGCTTCGCCGCGGAGCAGAAGATAACGCCGGAGGTCATCGCCGGAGCGCCGGAGGCCCTGGCGGCGCTGCAGTCCGAGCACCTGGGCCTGCTGCGCCAATGCCTCACCGAAAGATGCCGGCGGATTATCGAGCTGCATGCCGCCTATGACGACGGGCTGCGGGCCCTCGAACAGAAACTGACCCGCGACGGCAAGATCGAAGACGCGCTCAAAGTGAGGAAGCAGGCCGAGCTGGCCAGGGAAGACCCGGAGGTGACGGGATCCGCGTTCGATCTCGCGGCGTACGAGGCCGAGGCGCAGGCCGGGGCCGCCGCCCCGGAAGAAGCTCCGCGGGAACAGGAGCGTCCGGCTGGCGGAGCCCCGCAGCCCGCCGTGGCGGAGAACTTCAAGGTGTACTCCGGCAAGGCGCCGCCGGGAGGCCCCGGCTACCGCGAAGTGGCGCTGCGGCGCACGGGCAACGCGCGCCTCTCCAACAGCGCGTCGGTCCGTTTTCTGCTCGGCGAAGAGGCGCGGGATGAGCGCCGATCGCGCGGAATGTCCGTCTATTCCTCGCACTCCACGGTGTCCGCGGAACTTGAATATCACCACCGCGTGGTCGCGAAGATGTCCAATCTCAAGGACGCGCTCGAAAATCCGACGATCGTGGTTCAGTCCTATGCCAAGCCGCTGAGCGGTTCGGGACGGACGGATCCGCAGGAATTGGGCACGCTTACGGCCAAGATCGCCAGGCTGACGGGCGATCTGACGATCGTGGATTTCGCGCCGCTTTCGGCCTCCCAGTACCGGAACCGCTACACCAGCGCCTACGGGAGCTCGTCCTACAACAGCGGCGAGGAATTCTACGGCGCGGTGGTAACCGTCTTTGACGGCAACGGAGAAATGGCGTTCCAGGGCGCTTCCGCCGACAGCCTGAAGAAGCTCGCCCTGACCGCGGTCCCCGACAAACCGCGGTAGCCGGCCGCTGCCCGCCGCACGGAGGCGGAAGCGACGGCAATTCTCCCGCGACGCTTCGCGGCCGGTCTTCTTCTCACCCTGAAAAGAGCAGTTGAAGTGCTCTTTCCGGGCTCACTTGCCGCTTTCGCCGCCTGACGGACCGGCAGGCTGCCCGGGCACGGCTTCCATCTCGCGCCGGACCGCGCCGTGCTGTTCCGTCCCGGGGGTAAGCTTCTCCAGGGCGCCGCGGTAGTGCGCGCGCGCTTCGTCATAGGCCGCCCGGGCCTCTTCGAGGCGTCCGATCGACTTCCACAGGTCGCCGATGCGCGCGGCGTTCAGCCCCAGCACCGCGCCCAGCGGCACGCGCTCCTTGGTGGTCGGATCCATAAGCTCGTCGTCGGAAGCCGCCGCCTCGTTCATGAACTCGCGGAACAGGCCGATCGCGTCCTCGACGCGGCCGTCATTCAGCGCCTTGTGGGCCTTGACCTTGATGATCAGCATGCGGTGCCAGGCCTCGTTGCGCTGGGGAATGCCGTCCCGCAGCACCGCCAGCGCTTTGTCGAAATCCGCGTTCATGAAGCACGCGTCCAGCGTAAAGGTGGCGGCCTGCATCCTGTCGTACGGGCGCTCCGAAGTCGCGCGCAAGGCGTCGCACAGCTCGAGCATCGCGCGCCGTCCCTCCGGCGTGCCCTTCTCCAGCGCGGGATAGACGAAGGCCTGCAGGATGTCCAGCGGCAGGCTCACGGGCGGTGCGCGCTGCAGCAGCGACGCGACGCGCTCGCGCGCCGCGTCCAGCTCGCCGGCGGCGACCGCCGCGTCCACCCAGCGCCGCGCGGCGACCTCGAAGGAGCGGCTCGCGGCCGGGTGCGCCTCCACGGCCCCGCCGCACATGCGGTCGATCAGGTCCCGCCTTCCCGCGTCGCCGGCGGCGCGCGCCGTCAGGTCCAGGGCCGCGGCTTGGTCGCCGTCGCCGATCCGCCCCGCCGCGGCAGTGGCCAGGTCCGCGGCCTCGTCCAGCCGTTCCTCCTTCAGCGCCAGGCGCACGCGCGCAAGGACGATGGCCCCCGCAAAGCCCGGGACGGTTCCCCGGCGCTTCTCGATCAGATCGAGCGCGGCCCGCAGCATGTCGGACTGCCCCGCGTCGAGCATGCCGTCGAAGGAAGCGCCGGTCACGCGCAGGGCGGCGTCCTCCGGCAGGCCTGCCAGGCAGCGCTCGTACGCCCCCAGGAGGGCCTCCCCGTCCGCCGCTTTACGGTGCGTCTCAATGAGCAGGCCCCAAAGCCGCTCGCGCAAGCCGCCCAGCGCCTCCCGGGACAGCAGCTCCTCGCACCACGCGGCCAGGGCGGCGCCGTCGTCGTCCCGGATCAGATAGAACTCGATCACGCCGAAGGCCTGCTGCGCCGTATGCGGATCGCGCTCGACCACTGACAGGAAGAGCTGCCGCGCGCCGTCGGCGTCGCCGCTTTCAAGACGGAAGCCCAGCGCGCCGCGCAGGATGCCGGCCCTGTGCACGGCGATGTCATCGTTCCAGAGCGCGGCCTCCAGGGCCAGTATGGCGCTGTTCGTGACGCCCTGCGCGATGAACTCCGCGACGCGGCTCTGGAGTTCGCGCATGCGCCGGTCGGCCGCGGCCTCGGGCGGTTCAACGCGCGTGCGGCGGCAGCCCGTCACGGCCAGCGCCGCCGTCAAGATAACGGCCAGGTATTGTGTTCTTGCCGACATAAGAAGGCCCTCCACGGTCGCGCGACCGATTCCGACTTTACCGATACAGGATCAATCCGCGGTTTGTCAACCCGCGCTGCAGGCCGGTCTTGCGCCGGGACCGCAATCAGCCCATATTATGGGGGACGGCGGAAGGAGGAGAGCCATGGAACAGGAAGACATACGCGGCAAAGCCGTGGCCCTGAGCGGCCACGTGGAATACGCCAAAGACAGCATCGTCAGCAAGACGCTCCTGAACAGGAAGACCGGCACCCTGACGCTCTTCGCCTTCGACGCGGGCCAGGGCCTGAGCGAGCACACCTCGCCCTATGACGCCACCGTGCTGATCCTGGACGGGGAAGGCGAGATGGTCATCGGCGGACGCACCGTGACGGCGCGGGCGGGCGAAATGGTCATCATGCCCGCCGGCGTGCCGCACGACGTCCGCGCCGTGAAACCCTTCAAGATGCTCCTGATCATGATCCGGTAGAACGCCCATGACGCCGTCCCACAACGCCCGGTTCGAGGAAAGATCGTCGGCCGTCACGCTGTCGGACATGGAAGTCTTCATCTTCCCCAAGCTGATCTACGGCCTGGTGCTGGCGAACATCATGTCGCCCCGCATCTGGCGCTGGCGCGACGATCCCTGGTTCGACGGCCTGGCCAGGGCCAAGCCCTACCGCCGCATCACGCGTCTGAAACAGTTCATCATGGATCACTACCTTTTCAACCTCGATCTCGACACCTGGGGCCTGACGACAAAGGAGCGCGAGCTGGCGCGCTTCCGCGACTTCGTGGACCCCGGGACACTGGCCGCGTCCAACGCCCTGTTCGGCTATGAGGGCGACAAGTATTACTTCGACATCGACATCCGCACGCATTTCGGCCTGGACAAGTACGAAGGCAACGTCATCCCGTACTGGAAAACGGAGACCGTCGAGGCCATGGACGCTTTCCGGCACCGCCCGGGCTACGGCATGGGCGCGGGCGAATGCGTCTCGCTTTCCACGCTGTACGCCGCCGCGCTGTTCATCGTCGCGCGCATTCCGCTCGAGGACATCTACCTGATGGCCACGCCGCTGCATTCCCAGAACTTCATCGACGTGGACGACGGCGTGCTCACCAACAACCGCCGGCTGGTGACCCGCAACATGTGGTTCAACGGCACGCCCCTCTCGGCCCAGGCCCGGCGCGCGCTGGAAAACGAGCGCGTCACGCTCGTGGCGCACACGACCGGCTGCGTGCACACGATCTACGAGGAAGCCACCATCGACCGGCAGGCCTACGCGCGCTTCGGCGCGCGCCTGCGCGACTTCCTTTCCACGCCGCTCAACGCCGAAATCCTGGGCAACTTCCTGCGGCACCACCGCGACCTGCAGCGCTGTTTTCAGTTCCGCTTCGAGCGGCACGGCATGCCCCACTACGTGGCCATGGAAAGCCTCTTCGCCTACGAACACGGATCGTCCTACCGCGTCACGGACGGCACCCGCGACAGGCTTCTGCATGAGGTGGAGGGCGAGGAGCTGATGCACGACCCCCTGGCGGGGCGAATCGTCTTCAACGATCTGGAGGCGTTTGCCTCCCAGCGGAGCCTGGACATAAACGACGCGGAGCATGCCGAGGCGCTCGCGGAGCATTTCTCGCACGACTGCCTCGACGCCTGCGAGGTGCTGCGCAGGCTGCGGACCTTCTGCCACGTCGAGCCGCGGCTGCCCGATCCCGCCGCCAAGCGTTTCGCGGGCGGCAATACCCCGCTGGAAATCGGCGCGGACATGGATCGCGAAACGATCTGCGACCGGCTGGAATCCATTCGCGACGCGAACGGCATGGCCGGCATGTCGTTTTACGCCTACCGCGACCTGCGCAAGACCGAGGCCGGGCCTTTCCTGGCCGCGGCCGTACAGCGCAATCCGGTATCGGTGCTGGGGTCGCGCGACATGGACGCGAACGCCGTCCGCGACCGCGTCCGCGCTTTACCGGAGGAATCCATCTATGACGGGCCGGGCCGCCTGGCCCAGCCCGACGAAGTGTGGAACTTCGGGCGCGGCGACGGCGCGGAGAAGGCCGTGCTGCTGGCAAACATCCTGCGCAGCCGCTTGCCGGACGCGGAAATGACCGTGGAGATCGAGAAGGGCCGCGCCGTCCTGCGCGCAGGCGCCGAAACCCACGCATTCCAGACCTCGAAAGAACTCGCGCCGCAGCAGTGGGCGATCCCGGCGGGCAACACGGCGCCCGACCCGCACGCGTAGGCACGCGGACCCGGCGCGACGGAGAATGCTCTCTCCGGAAATGAGGTCTCAACCGTCGGGTTTGCTCCAAGCCTAACGTGGCGGTGGTCGATTGGCCGGTGAGTGCTTCGAGCCATCTGTGGAACGTGCAGGTCACAGGCGGGGAAGCAGCGCCAGCGGATTCCCCGTCCTGTGCACCTGCGTGTTGGACACATTCCATGGATTCTCCTCGCAGCCGATGCCTGAGCTAACGGGAGACCAGACAGAGAACTACAGCAGAGAACCCACCCAGCATGCCACCAGCGAGTAGTATCGGGACCAAGCAGCCTTTGGGAACGGTCGCTCCGTGAGCCTTCAGTATCTCGGTCACCTTTCCGCCAGCAAACTGAATGACTGAATACTCGACGCCGTTCCTCGTGGTCTTCGCGTTGGGATCTGCGCCGTGGCCAAGAGCGATCTCAGCAATCTCCGGACAGTCTTCGTCGGTAGCGGCAATCAGGACGTAGTTCGCGTATGCTGCCCCTCCGTGATCAAGGAGAGCTTTGACGACTTCCGTCTGGCGGCACTGGACAGCAAAGTCGAACACGTTCTCCTTTGCCAGATCATGGCGGGTTACTACGCTTGCGCCGTGTGCAAGTAGAATCCTGACCACTCCCACATGGCCTCCCATCGACGCCTTCATCAGAGGTGTCGACTTCATGAAGGTAGTCGCATTGGGGTTGGCCCCTTGAGCCAGTAACTGTGTGACCTTGTCCGCATCGCCCTCCTCCGCCGCTTCGAGTAGTTGTTTGTCCAAGTCGCGCATGGCCTGTCTCCTTTCTGGTGCTCCAACGCCCGGCCTCTCCGTTTGCGAACCCGCCGCGGGTGAGCAATACGAGAAATACCATCTGTTCCTGGATGGATGGCGGGGAGGGGCGGGGAGCGCTTGCGCTCCGCTCCCCGCCCTTGCCCGCCTCCATCCGGGAGGCGACCTTGTGA
>Ga0194112_10002453_pt1 | contig 26540 bp, 21 predicted proteins | sample TA2MahC400mmetaG_FD_146191 | JGI IMG/M metagenome (GOLD analysis project Ga0194112, IMG submission 146191) | Freshwater microbial communities from Lake Tanganyika, Tanzania - TA2015016 Mahale Deep Cast 400m | ecosystem: Environmental > Aquatic > Freshwater > Lake | place: Tanzania: Lake... | reverse complement strand
AAGCCCCTTCTATGTTGGTTCGGCAATCGAACCCGAAGACGATAATGCCGCAGGTAAAGCCGACGGCAGTACATCGGTCACGACGTGCTGCCGTCGGCGGACGGTGACGATCTGGCCTTGTTCGGAGAGTGCTTGCGGTGTGCGTATCGCCATGAAAGCGCCCTGGCTCCTGAACGGATTACTGCGATGGCAGACGATGGTGCGCGCTCGGCTTACTGCGTGCGCAGTTTAGCACAACTGACCGGAACGCGCAACTGCTTTTGCCGCTAATTGGCATTCATTTCCGTCTGTTGCACAACCTCAGCCAGCGCCAGGCGCACACACGCGGCCACGCGCCACAGCGTCTCGACCTCGCCGCTCGTCTCCTCGACTACCCACCCAGCCTGCGCCAGCACCCACAGCCGGTAGCCGGCGACTGCGGGCGCCACGCCCCAGGCCCGGCTGGCCGCGTCCGCGGTGAAGGACGCAGCTACCGGGAGCAGCGCGGCCAGCCACGCCTGCTGCTCCGCCGGCAGCCGCGCCCACTGGCGGCGCAGGGCAGCGTGCAGCGCGGCCCACGGCAGGCGCCCGGCCGTCAGCTCGCCCAGCACCCCGGCCCAGCCGGCCTCCCGGCCTCTGATGGCCGCCAGGCGCAGCGCCTCCGCGTGCCAGCCAAGCAGCTCACCGACCGCCTGCGCCTCCGCCCACTCGCGCTCGGTCAGCGGCCGGCCCGCGACCGCCTCGACCAACTCTCCCCCCTCGGCCGGGGTCAGGCCAGCCACCGGCTGCGCCAGGATCTGGCCGGCCGGCAGCCAGCGCTCGACCTCGGCCCGGATTTCCGCGCCCTGCTGCGTGGTGATTAGCGCCACCACCTGCGGTCCCAGCCCGGCGATCAGCGGCGGCAAGCCCTCGGCCATGACCGCGTCGTCCACGATCAGCAGCAGCCGGCGCTCGGCCGCGCCGGCCCATCGCCGCCAGCACTCGAGCCACCGTTCGCCCGGCGCGCGTTCCAGGCCGAAGCCCAGGCACAGCCGCAGCACTTCATCCTCCGGATCCCGGTTGCCGTCCACCCAGGCAATGCCGTCCCGGAAGGCGCGTGTGACCTGGTCGTCATCGGCCACCGCTCGCGCCAGGGCGGTCTTGCCGATCCCGGCCATGCCATAGAGGATCACGGCACGCCAGCGCGCCTGACGATAGCCGGACAAGGCCGTGAGGCTGGCTGCCAGGTCGCGCTCGATTTCACGCGGAACGTGAATCACCGGCCGTGGGGGGAGATAGAGGCGCCGCGGCGCCGGTCGGGCTGGCGCCCACCAGCTCTGGATGGCTTGAACATCCCCCCCGACTGGAAGTGGCGCACGGACGCCTCCTCGATCTTCGACCAGTCATATCCCAGGCATGCGATGGCGTCCAGCGCCTCCAGCGGATCCCAATCCGCGCGGAACCAGCCGTGGAAGGCCGCCAGCAGCTTGACGAGCGATTTGCCGTCGGGCCGTTTCTGGCCCTGCATCCAGTAGGTCACCGCGCTGGGATCGACGGCCAGGGCTTTGGCCAGTTCCTTCTGGCTGCGGTCGGCACGCAGCAGCCAGGCCTGCAAGGCTGCGCCGAAGCCCGCATACGGTGACGAACTGCGGCGTTGCGCACGCGCCGCGGTCAATGGTGTCGCATCTGTAGTCAATTCTCGGCTCCTGTAGGTCAATTCTTACCTGTTGCGAGGGCAATTGCGGGATGATACCCTTGTGTGCAGCAATGCGCAAAGAATGGAATCCAGATGATTTGCGCAGCAGCCAGTGTCTTTACGCCGTGAGTCCGGCAGTGGCATGTAGCAGCCTGTCCCTGCCGTTTTTCGTGGCGTGGGGGCCCTCAGTGCACTGAGTTGACTTCTCAAGCGCGCAAAAACACCCGCCGGCGGGCCATCTCACCCCTGGAGGTGCGCCCGATGGGCCAGAAAAAGACGCGGAAGACCGATGATGCCATCCGTCGCGACTGGTTGCGCAAGGTGAAGGAAATGTGGGAGAAGCGCAAGCGGCGGAAACGCGAGCAAAAGTGATCCTGGGGGGCAGGGTGAGGCGCCGCCTTGCCCCCAAGTGCTGATCTGGGCGGCACGCTGTACGTTGTGATTTACATTCGCGCGCAGACTGGGCTATAATCGGCCTGTCTACCTACCTGGAGGTCGTTGATGGCTGGTGCCACCCGCAAAGGTCACTCGGGAGCAGGCGCGCGCGACAACAAAGCGGACGCCGGACGCGTCGCGGCTTACGCCCGCGTGTCCACCGAGATGCAGGCCGAGGAAGGCCTCTCGATCACGGCCCAATTGAACGAAATCCGCGAGTATGCCACCGCCCGCGGCTGGACCGTGGTCAGCGAATTCGTGGACGCCGGCATCACCGGTCAGACCCTCGATCGGCCCGGCTTGCAGTCGCTGCTGACTGCCGCGGAGCAGGGCGCGTTCGACATCCTGATCGTTCACGAGCTGTCGCGGCTCTCGCGTTCGTCGGTGTACGACACCTTCTCCATCTTCGACCACCTGGGGCGCTGCAAAGTCGGTTTCGCCTCGGTCAAGGAGCCCCAGTTCGATCTCTCGAACCCGACCGGTCGCTTCCTGCTGACGATCATCGCCGCCATCAACCAGTACTACATCGACATCCTGCGCATGCACACCAAGAAGGCCAAACGGGAGCGGGCGCGTGAAGGGCTGTACAACGCCTCCGTGACCCCGTACGGGTACAAGCTGGCGGAATCGGCGCGCCTGGCGCCGGTGGTCGTGCCGGAGGAGGCCGAGGCCGTGCGCTTCATGTTCGAGCGCTACGTCACCGGCCGCTTTTCCTTTGCCGAGATCGCCGATCTGGTGAACGATCGCGGCTGGCGTACGCGGGCGGGCCGGCGCTTCGCCAAGGACACCGTCAGTGACATGCTGCGCAATCCGTTCTACACCGGCAAGGTGGTCTACAAGGCCGGCGATCGGCGGCGGGGCGTCGGCGAGGTGTTCCCCGGCCAGCACGAGGCGCTCATCTCCGAGGAAGTCTGGGACGCCAGTGTGCGCGTACGCCAGCGCCATCAGCACCGCTCGCGCCGCCTGGCGTCCGTGGCGCGGCCCTACCTGCTGAGCCAACTCGCCCGCTGCCACCTGTGCGGCCGCAGCCTGCGCGCGCAGGCCTCGGACACCGGCGGCTACTACCGCGAGATGTCGTACGATCGCGGCTACGATGACTGCCCGAATGCCCGGCTGGGCACGCGCAGCGAGCCGCTGCACGCGCAGATCGGCGCCATCGTGCGGCTGTTGCAGTTGCCGGCGGACTGGCAAACCGAGCTGGCGCAACTGATCGGCGAAGCGGAGGAGGTCGTGACCCTGAACAACCGGCGCGCCCGGCTGAATGCCGAGCGCCGGCGGCTGATCGAGGGCTACGTGCGGGGCGACTTCGCCGAGGACGAGGACATCTACCGCCGCGAGTTGGAGCGCCTGCGCCGCGAGATGGAGGGGCTGCCGAGCGAGGATGACCTGCTGCAGGTCAAGCAGGCGGCCGCGCTGTTGGAGTCCCTCGCCGAGGTCTGGGACGATGCCGAGGTGGGCGATCAACGCGATCTGACGCAGTTGATGTTGCGCGAGGCGCGGGTGGACGTGGCCCAGGGCCGCCTGCAGCTCATCTACCCCACCGCGCCCTTCGTGCCGCTCTTCCGCAAGGTGCCGCTGCTGGCCGAGCGCGAGGTGGGCAGCTTCGTGCCGGTCTGGCCGCCGGACATGGCCGCGGCGCTGACGATCCCCAGCCTGCCGCCGCTAGAGGCGCTGCCGGCGCAGCCGGTGGCGCTGCCGTTCCTGCCGGTCTGGCCCTGGCCCGTCAATCCGAGCGCGCGCATCAGCCCGGCCCTCAGCGACGTCCTGAAGGGGCGGCGCCAGGGCGCGCACGAGGGGGGCGTAGTCGTGGCCGTGCCGCGCGCCGGTGTGCCCGAGCTGGTCGTTGACCCCCGTAAGTGGCCGGATATCACCCTGCGCACCCTGAGCCTGGCCGAGGCATTGGCGCTCCCGGCCGGCTCGCTGGCCTGCCTGGACACGCCGTTGGCGCTGGCGCGCCAGGCCGAGTTTGCGGCACTGCTGCCCAAAGTACGGGCGCTCCTGGAGCCGGGCGGCTACTGGCGTTTGGTGGACGTGATGTTGCCTGCGATGCCGGCGCACTGGGTCTTCACCTGCTTCCCGGACGCCTGGGTCTACGTGCGGGATGCGGTGTGGACGAGCTACAAGTGCAGCAACGTGCTGCGCGAGAACGGTTTCGGCGTCAAGCTCAAAGAGCGCAGCTTCTATCAGCCGGTCAGTCTGGCCGCGGCCCACGCCATCGCCTGCCAGCGCCAGGGGATCCTGGCGACCCTGTCCGATGAAGCCTATCAGAAGGGGCTGGCGCGCCTGGCCGCCGCGGTCCGCGACCGCGGTGCGACGACGTTGATCGGCTCCGAGTTCACCCTGGTCGAGATCCTGGCGGTCAAAGGGGAGCAGCCGAAGCCCAAGCGGCGCCGGCCGTCGTTCCGCAAGGCAGGCGAGGAAGCGGCGGAGGCCGCAGGTGAGTGATGCTCGCAGACAGGCTCAGCCATCATCCAGGACTTTGTTCGTGTAACGGCCGCAGGCAAGAAGATCAATGGTGAGTCAGGCGTCCTCGCAGGGCCGTTCGTAGCGCGTAATGCCTTTGTCCTGTGGAGAAGAATGATGGATCGTGAGTCCCAATACTTCACGCTGACCCTGGAGTCACTCAGGGCCATCGGCGGCTGGGCCGCGGATTGCGCTGCGAGAGCGCTCGCGGTGTTCGAGACGCGCGCTGGTTTGGATGCACGGCCCCGTGCGGCGATTGAAGGCATTCGGGAGTTCGCCGGTGGCGGTAAGCGCACGGCTCGATTGCGCGCCCTTGCCGTGGAGGCGAATGCCGCGGCCCGTGAGGTCGGCGATCCCGCGGCGGCGGCCGCGGCCCGCGCCGCGGGCCTTGCGGCGGCGAGCGCGTTCACGCATCCGTTGGCCGATGTCCAGCAGACAAAGCACATCGTCGGGCCAGCGGCCTATGCCGCACTGGCTCTTGAGCTCGACCACGCCGGCGATCCAGGTGTCGGTGACGTAGAGGTCCGCTGGGCGATCGCACACGCCCCCTCGGAAGTGCGCGCGGCCTTGCTGCAGATGCCTGCTCGTCAAGCGGGCCAGACCAGGTTGGAGACGCTCCTCTACGAACTGGATGCGGGCATCCGCGCGCGGACTGCGCCGCACGACGCCTGACGAGCGCATCGCGCTGACGGCGAACGCGCCAGGGTGACTGGCAGCGCGTGGGCCGCAGCTCAGGCGCAACGCCGTCAGGCAGGGGAGCGCGCATGGATAGACAGGTCATCTTCACCAAGAACCGAGACCCCAGGCTTGTCACCGTGCGGCGCGGCGGCACCCTGCAGGACGCCGATCATCACCTTCTGGCAGTGTGGGCGGCCGATTGTGCGCAGCACGTGCTGCACCTCTTCGCGCAAGCGCAACCCGGTGACGACCGGCCGCGCCGGGCGATCGAACAGGCGCGCGCTTGGGCGCGGGGAGAGATCACGATGACGCAAGCCCGCACGGCCGCCTTTGCCGCCCACGCCGCGGCCAGAGCGGTGGGCGGCGCCGCGAAGGAAGCGGCTCACGCCGCCGGACAAGCCGTGGCGGTGGCTCATGTGGCAGCTCACGAACTGGGCGCAGCAGCCTACGCGATCAGAGCTGCACGCGCGGCGGCGTCTGCCGCTGAGCGCGCGGAGGCGGGTCGCCTGGAGTGCCAGTGGCAGCGTGCCCAACTGCCCAGCGCGATCCGCGCCCTCGTGCTCGACGACCAGAGGCTGCGCAATGCGAAGTGCTGGTTCTTATTCGATGGCTGACCGGCGCGCGCGGTACTACCCGGGATTCGGATTCAAGAACATGGGGGGACTGGCGCATGAAGGAGTGCCACCGGAGGTCTTCTCGGCTCTGTCTTTCGACGGACATACTCCGCAGGGCGCCGTCGCCTTCCACGAAGCCTTTCACCGCGGACGGGTGACCGGAGGGCGCAGGCGAGGCTTTGCAGGGCGCGTGACGCTCATCATCAGGCAGCCTGAGACTGATGTTACTGGTCTTGCGTCCAACGAGGAAGGATCTGCCCGGATGGCCGCTTGACAGACGGGGCGGCCGGAGGGGGAAGGAGAGGAAAAGCGCGGAAACAGTGATTTGACAACCTACATGAAAACAGGTAAGATAGCAGTAGACATCTGAATTGCACCTTAGCAAACAAGGTGCGGACGCCGTGGCCCTTAAACGGTGAGAGCCATCCCTACGGATTTGCCTGGCAGCACTCCGGGATGGCTCTCTGAACACGGCGTCTGCATCAGGCGATCAAGCCTGTATATGCAGAGTTACTCCGTGCGGGGACGACGGGATTCGAACCCGCGATCTTCGGCTTGACAGGCCGACATGTTAACCGCTACACTACGTCCCCAGTGGCCTGCAATGCGCAGTTGCTGTGCACCGCAGACAGCCTCTCTTGTACCACACTTCTCCCTTCGCGTCAAGTTTCGAGGCGTTGTCTCTCTGCCGCTCCCCTATGACGTGACGCCCCTCACAGCAGTTCGATCTGATAGTCTACCAGCTCGGCATCCAGCCGCCAGGCGGCCACGCTCTCCGCCACTTGCGTCAGCAGGCCGTGGGCGTAGTCGCGACTGGCCGAGACGCAGGCGACGGCCAGCGCCGTATGCCCCAGTTGGTCCTGATCTTCGATCTCGGCCACCGAGACGTTGAATTGCTTGCGCAGCCGAACGACCAGCGGCTTGACGATCCCACGCTTCTCTTTCAGCGAGGTGATGCCAGGTACGTAGATCTCCAGCGTGAGTAGGCCAACAGCAAGCATGGTTTCCTTTCGATGGCGGCGCTAACGGCTGCAGAGACGCGCCAACTCGGCCTGCACGCGCTCGTGTTCGGCGGTCAGTTCGGCGATGAGGTCAGCAGGGCTCGCAGGCTCGTCAGCGCGGCTCATATCCTCAAGCTGCTGGCACAGCCTGACCATGCGCTGCGCGCCAAAGATGCCGCAAGCCCCCCGCAAGCTGTGGGCTATCCATTCCAGGTTCTTCAGGTCTCCATGCGCAGCCGCTTCGGCCAGGGCCGTCAGGCGCGTGGGCGTGTTGCGCAAGAAGGTTTCTGTCATCTCCTGCAAGACATCCGGCAACCCATCTTCCTGTAGGCTGAGCAACTCCTCGATCGCCCGGGGATCGAGCGCCGCGACCGCTCCCCCGAGTCCATGCGTCGTACTCTCCCTTTGGCTCCTCGATGAACTCTGCCCTGCGCGTTCCAGCGCAGCCTGGATCTCGGGGAAGTGAACCGGTTTGCTGATGTAGTCGTCCATGCCGGCCGCCAGGCACAGGTCTCGATCTCCCTGCATCGCGGCTGCGGTCATGGCGATGATGACGGGCCGCCTGTCGGCCGGCCAATGGGTCACGATCTGCCGCGTGGCATCGAGCCCATCCATTTCCGGCATCTGCATGTCCATGAAGATCACATCGTAGCGCTGTCGACGCAGGGCAGCCAGCACTTCCAGGCCGTTCGCCACGACATCCGCATGATAACCCATCTTGTTGAGGATGCGCAGCGCCAGCCTTTGGTTCACGGTGTTGTCTTCGGCGACAAGAATGCGCAGCGGGAGGCGCTCAGCCAGCCGGGCGTCAAGCTGCGGACGTTCTGGCCTGGCAGTCATCCGCTGTGGGCCGCTTCTCTCCTCCTGACGCCACAGCGCGATCAACACGTCGTGAAGCTGTGCGGGTTTGATCGGTTTGTGCAGATAAGCGACCAGCCCCAACTCGGCAGCCCTGACTCGCACGTTCTCCTCGCGAAATCCCACCGAGGTCAGCAATATGATGGGCAATGACCGCATGTCACGCCAGGCGCGGATTGCAGCCGCTACATCCAGGCCATCCATATCGGGCATCTGCATATCCAGGATCGCTACGTCGAAGGGATCGCCCTGGCGCAGCCATTCCAGCGCCTCAGCCCCCGAGGCAGCAGCCCGGGGCGCCATGCCCCACGCCTGCACTTGCAGCGTCAAGATGCGCCGATTGGTCGCATTGTCATCCACTAGCAGCACCCGCCGGCCGGTCAGTTGCGGCTGCGCCCCGCGCAGATAGACCCGCGGCTGGCTGGGCATGACGCCGGCCTGCACCGTGAAGTGGAAAGTTGAGCCGCTGCCCTCTGTGCTCTCGGACCAGATCTGGCCATCCATCATTTCGGCCAGGCGTTTGCTGATGGTCAGCCCCAGCCCTGTGCCCCCGTATTGTCGGGTCGTCGAAGCATCTATCTGGCTGAACGACCTGAAGAGACGGCTCATGCGGTCGGCTGGTATGCCAATGCCTGTATCTCGCACCGCAAAGTGAAACTCGTGTGTGTTGTCGCTCACGGGGTGCGCACTGACCGTAACTACCACCTCTCCACGTTCGGTGAATTTCACCGCATTGCTCAACAGATTGACCAGAATCTGCCGCACACGGGTCACATCGCCGACCAGGACGCCGGGCGTATCTTGCTCGATGAGATAGGCCAGCTCCAACCCCTTTTCCGAAGCCTTGCCCGCCAGCAAGTCCAGCGAGTCCTCGATGCTATCGCGCAGATCAAACGGCTGTCGCTCCAACGCTAGCTTGCCCGACTCGATCTTCGAGAAGTCGAGGATGTCATTGATGATGGTCAACAAGGCTTCCCCGCTGCTGCGGATCGTTTCTGCAAACTCGCGTTGTTCGGCCGACAGCTCGGTGTCTAGCAACAGACCCGTCATGCCGATGACGGCATTCATCGGCGTTCGTATTTCATGGCTCATGTTGGCCAGGAATTGCGACTTGGCCTCGGTGGCGGCCTGTGCAGCGGTCAAAGCCTCGTCGAGCGCGCGATTCTTGCGCGTTAGCTCTTCGGCCGCCTGTGCGCGCGCCAGCGCGCCGCCGATGCTGTCGGCGATGGTCATCACGCTGGACTCCTCGTTTTTCGTCCAGCGCCGCGGCGAGCGGCACTCGTCCAGCTCGATGAAGCCCCAGAACTGCTCGTCTACATAGATCGGCGCTGCGAGCACCGATACGACCCCGTGCGTTTCGAGAAACGCACGCTCTTCAGGGGGGAGTTCCTCTACTGGTCCGCTGAGCGGCTCGCGCATGGTGAGCCGGGCGCGCCAGCGACCCAGACCTGACGTCTCGTAAGGTGCATCCTCAAGTGGTCCGGCCGATGAGGGAACAGCGACCGTCGCTGGCGCATCGCTGTGCAGCCACTCGAACTGCTGGCTGAAGCAAGCCTGGGCCGGCACAGCCCCCTCCCGATGGCGGTAGATGCGGATGCGATCCACCTCGGCCGCCGCGCCAAGCACGGCCAACGCCTGGTGAATCCCATGTTCCAGATCGCTGTGCGTGAGCAGCAGGTTGGTCGCCTGGGCCACGCCCTGCAGGAGGTGATCTTGCTTGCGCAGCTCCTCTTCGGCGCGCTTGCTCTGCGTGATGTCGGTGAACGAAGCGACGACCGCATAGGGCTGATTCTCGCCCAGCCGGAAGAGCGGCTGAGTATTGATCATCAGCCAGATGATCTCACCGTCCGTGCGGTGAAAGGTCGTCCGCAGATTGGCGCAGGGCTGGCCCGTGCGCAGCGTCACCGCCAGCGGCAGGTCGGCGCGCGCGAACGCAGAGCCATCCTCGTGGGTCAGGCGGCTGATCTCGGCGGGCACAACTCTGCCGACCAGCTTGGTAGCCGCAACGCCGAGGATGCGCTCGGCGCTGGCATTGCAGGCGCGAATCACACCGCTCGCATCTATCAGCAACACGCCCTCTGCCAGGGCGGCGATCACCGACCGATAGCGCTCCTCACCCTCGCGCAACGATTGCTGGGCTCGTTTGCGTTCGAGGGCCGTGGCGATGTGCTGCGATACGAAGGTAAGCAACTCCTTCTCGCGCTCGCCATAGGGCATCGCTGTGCCGTAGCTTTGCACCACCAACGCGCCTATGGTGCGATCGCCGTGCTTCAGCGGCACCCCCAGCCAGTTTGCTGAGGGCGAGCCGATCAATTCGATCTCGCCATCTGCCAGCAACTGCTGGATCATCGCATGTGAGCATAGCAGCGGCTGTCCGGTGCGCAGCACGTAGTCGGTGAGCCCGCGGCGTAGCGGCGTTGGCGCGGGGGCGGCATCGTATTCATCCACAAAGTAGGGGAACGACTTCAGGTCCGTTTCTTCATCGTAGAGCGCAATGAAGAAATTCCGCGCGCTGATCAGGTCGGATATGATGCCGTGTACAGCTTCATAGAACTCTGGCAGGTCCTCGACTGCGCTGGCCCGTTCGGTGATCCGATAGAGCGCAGCCTGCAGCAGCTCACCCTGTTTGCGTTCGGTGATGTCGCGGCTGATGCCCACCAGACCCACGACCCGGCCCGCATCGTCGCGCAACGGAACCTTCGTCGTTGCGTGCCAGACGCGACGTCCGGTCGTCATCTCCTCGGCCGGCTCTTCGCAATTGATGAGGGCCTGGCCTGTGCGCAGCAAGAGCTGATCATCGGCATGGTAGCGCTCTGCCAGCTCTGGCGGGAAGAAGTCGAAGTCGCTCTTGCCGATCACCACCCTGGGATTGTCTGCGCCCAACATGCGCATATGCGCCAGGTTGACAGCCGAATAGCGACAGGAGCTATCTTTCGCATAGATGCTATCGGGGATGTTGTCAATCAAGGTGCGGCGCAGATGCCGTTCGGCGATCAACGTCTGGTAGAGGCGGGCGCGGCCGATCGCCAGGTTGATGTTCTCGCAGAGGGCCAGCATCAGCCGCAGATCGTCCTCGGTGAGACTGACATCCTGGGTGCTCTCCACGTTCAGCACGCCGACGACATCGCCGTTATCGGTCAGGGGCACGCAAATTTCGGAGACGATCCCTGCGATGGCGCCGAGAAACGCGGGGTCTGCGCGCACATCTGGCAAGAACACAGGTTGGCCCGTGCGCACCACGCGACCACAGACGCCGGCGCTGAGCGGAATGCGCTCGATCACCCGCTCGTAGCCAACCTGGTGCTGGAGTACGAGTGTGTCCCCCTCCAGCAGATAGAGGCTGACCTGTGTATAGCCCAAGCCTTTGGCGATTGCCTCGACGACGGTACGCAGCGTGGATGGCAGATCTATTTGTTGCGCCAGCGCCACGCGCACCTGATCCAACAGCATCAGCTCGCGCGCCTGGCGCTGCGCGGCTGCCAACAGCGTTCGATAGTCCTGGCTGGTCGGGGGAGAGCTGGCGCCATCCCCTGGACGCACATCTGGCTGCGGCGTTCGGATAGGGTTGGCAGCCCGCGCCCGGCGCACGAAATCGCGCTCGGTCTGATAGGTCAGAAGCTCCTCGGCGGCGGTCAGGCTGGCGGCCCAGCGCGGACGAAAACACGCCTCATCAGCGGCCGGGTTGATGAAATGCGGTTCGCAGCGTGTGGCAGTGGTTAGCCGCATGAGGAAATAGTGCTCGCCGCGACGCACGTGCGCATCTTCCAGGTCGAATTCGGTCAGCCCCTCGCCCAAGTCCGCAACGATCTCCAGATCGCAGAAGCCTGTTTCCTCGCACACTTCGCGCAGCGCAGCCTGAGCGTCGGTCTCTCCCGCTTCCACGTGGCCTTTGGGCAGGCGAATCTCGAACACGGGCGTGGCCTCGCGCAAGACCCAACGCTCGATGAGTAGCACCCGACCGGCATCGTCTACGACGATTCCGCCTGCAGCGCGGTATTCACGGGTTTTCATAACGAGCACGCTCCACACCAGAGGCTGCGACCGGTCCTTTGCAGTCATCGGTCGCGCAGCGCATTCAGACGCGTCTGGTCCAATCCAAATTGCCGTATCGCTCCAATACCAATTGCGCGGCCCAGTCACGCTCTGCAGATGACAGATCGCCAGGCGACAGATCGAGATGCAGCGCGTCGGTGAAGCCCGCGATCATCGCCTGGGCCGCATGGGCAAACGAGACGGCGCGTGCGAGCAACTGCTCCACGGTCGTCGCGTGCCCGGCCAGAGAGCTCCGCAGCGCGTCGCGTTCTGTTGGGGACTCGAACGCCAGGCAGTCTACCACGCGCGTTACATCGCCGGCCAGCGGTAATGAGCCGTGCTGCAGCACGAACCCGCTGCGCCGATTCTGCGCGCTGCCCAGCAGCTTTCGTCCGTCTACGACGATTTCGTAGGCCGAAGGCGCCTGAAAGCAGGCTGCCGAGGCCTCTTGGTCCGCGCGCGGGGCGCCTGGCGCAGCCTGCGCCGTGATCCCCAACCGCGCCAGTCCGCCCAACAACCCCCGGCTGAGCCGCAGATAGGCATCCATGACCATGCCGACCACCAGCGGATGGTCGGCCGGCGCGATGATGCTGTAGGTCAGCTCATCGGTGTGCAGAAGAGCGCGGCCCCCGGTAGGGCGCCGCACGATGTCATAGCCGAGCGCTGCGCAGCGGACGCTGTCAATGGCGCTCCACGGCTGATGGCGACCGAGCGAGACGCACGGCGGATGCCAGTCGTAGAACCGGAGCGTTGGCTGTGCCGCTCCCTCGCTGATTGCCCGGCCGATGGCTTCATCTACGGCCATGTTGTGCGCGCCAGGCGCCGGCCCATCAAGCAGCAGACGCCACCTCAAATCAGTATCTCCCCATCTTTCGCAAACAGCACGCCATCCACGAAGACCTCGCCGCCGGTGCGCAGGTCGCAGACCATGTCCCAATGAATGGCGGAGTCGTTCTGTGAACCGGATTCGGGGTAGCCCGCGCCGAGGGCCATGTGCACCGTGCCGCCGATCTTCTCGTCGAACAGCGTGTTCTTGATGAAGCGCTGGATGCCGGTGTTGGTTCCAAACGCGAACTCGCCCAGCCCTCGCGCCCCCGCGTCAGTGTCGAGCGTGGCGGCGAGAAACGCTTCGTTTTTGGCGGCCGTCGCCTGCACGACCCTGCCATCCTCGAACCAGAGGCGCACGTCTTCTACCTCGCGGCCGTGGGTAATGGCGGGATAGCTGAAGCGCACCCGGCCGTTGACCTTTGTCTCTTCTGGGCTGGTGAAGATTTCGCCGTCGGGCATGTTGTTGTCGCCCCAACAATTGATGAACGGCCGGCCGGCGATGCCGAGGGTCAGATCGGTGTCGGGTCCGACGATGCGCACCTCGCGTTTGCCGGCCAGCCAGTCAATCAGGGCTTGCTGTCGCTCTTTCAGCTTGGTCCAACTGGCGACAGGATCGGGTTGATCGGCCAGACAGGCGCCGTAGACGAAGTCCTCGAAGTCAGCCAACGACATGTCGGCTTCCTGGGCATAGGCGTCGGTGGGGAAAAGGCAAACGTTCCAGCGGAGATCGCCCGTCGCTCCGCGCTCCATCATCGTGCGCATGAGCGGCGCATAGGCCTTCGAGCGCGTCCGCTGGCGGGCCGGGTCAACGGCGCTCAGCTCGCGCGTGTTGCTCTCGCTCTCGATTCTGATGCGCACATCGAAGGTTTCGACGATCTGCTTGAGCACCGGAGAAACGTACTGGAGCTGGCTCTCGTTGCTCTCCTGATAGGAAATGGCATCCAGACCGGGCATTTGGATCAACACCAGGGGATGCGCGCCGCGGCGCAGCGCCAGCCGGTAGAGTTCGCGCACGAGCGGCGCGGCGATTGGCTCCGCCAGGATCACAACTTGATCATCCGGTTTGATGCGCACCGAGTAATCGCTGATGATGCGCGCCAGGTTGACGATGCGTGGGTCAGTCACTCAGGGTTCCTTTCTGGTCTCTATGGCCTGCGACGATGGGCAATTATAGCATCACATGGTTTCCAGGCCAATTGCGCGGCCAGCGCATTACTGGTACAATGCCGGAGGATCAAAAATCTCAGCGAGGTGAGTCACCATGGCAGATCGTCTCCTCTCTGGAAAGCACATCTTGTTGGGCGTGACCGGCGGGATCGCGGCCTACAAGGCGGCCGACTTGTGCAGCAAACTGACGCAGGCCGGCGCGCAGGTAGACGTGATCATGACCGAGGCGGCCACGCGATTTGTCGGATCGTTGACCTTCAGCGCGTTGAGCGGCCGGTCGGTGCGAGTGGACATGTGGACCGAGCCGGGCGGGCAACCGATCCCCCACGTGCAGATGGCCGCCGCGGCCGACCTGGTGATCGTCGCACCGTTGAGCGCAAACACGCTGGCCAAGCTTGCCGTGGGCTTGGCCGACAACCTGCTGACCGCAACGCTGCTGGCGACTGCGGCGCCCTGGGTCGTGGCCCCTGCTATGGAGTCGCACATGTGGAGCAATCCGGCGACGCAGGCGCACGCGGCCACGTTGCGCGGCCGCGGGGTTGTGCAAGTTGGCCCTGGGGTGGGGCGGCTGGCTTCGGGCGCCCAGGGAGTGGGCCGCATGGCCGAGCCGGTCGAGATCCTCGCGGCGGCGCGGCAGCGGCTGGCCCAGCAAGGCCCCCTGGCCAACCATCGCGTTCTCGTGACGGCCGGCGGCACGCAAGAGCCGCTCGACCCGGTGCGCTTCATCACCAATGCGTCCTCGGGAAAGATGGGCGTGGCTCTGGCCGAGGCTGCGCGCGACCTGGGCGCGGTGGCGATGCTGGTTCATGCGCCGCTGGCCATCGCTCTGCCTTTTGGGGTCGAGCACGCGGCTGTGCGCACCGCGTTGGAGATGCGCGATGCTGTGTTGACGCGGCTGCCGGCAACTGATATCCTCATCGCCGCGGCAGCCGTGGCCGATTTCCGACCGGCCGCAGCCGCCGGCCAGAAGATCAAAAAGACGCCGGGCCATGAGGAGTTGGTGCTGCGGCTGGTGCGCACTCCCGACATCCTGGTGGATGTCGCAGCGCAGCGCGCCGGGTCAGGCTGGCCGAAGGTCGTGATCGGCTTTGCCGCCGAGACAGAAAACTTGCTGGCCAATGCCGCGGCCAAACTGGCCGCCAAGCAGCTCGACATGATCGTGGCGAACGACGTAACCGAGCCTGGCAGCGGCTTCGGCGCGGACGACAATCGCGTGACGTTGCTCTATCGCGACGGCCGGCAAGAGGCGCTGCCGCTGCTGCCGAAGGAGGAGGTGGCCTGGCGCATCCTGAATGCAGCCCGCGAGCTGATCTGATTGCCGGTCACACGCGTCACGCGCCAGGCGCTTCCGAAGCGCCTGGCGCGTGATGGTGGTTATCCAACCTCCAACCCCTACCTCCCCACCTCCGGCGCGATCCACGCGCGGGCGCCCGCAGACCGATAGAGCGCCTCCATGACAGCGCTGCGATATGCCGCCTCGCGCACGCTCACCAGCGTCGGCTTCTGGTCGGCAGGGGTAACATCGTTTCCAGTGAGCGCATTCAGGAACAACTCGAAGGCATGGGGCCAGGCCGCGGGCAGATCGGTCCACGGCGTCTTGCCATCAGCGCCGATCACTTGCTCGCTCTGGAAGAAGAGTTGGCCGTTGACGACATAGGCATGGCCTTCGGTCCCGCTGAGCACCAGGCTGATCGGGTGCGCGATGTCTACCCAGCCGGCCGCCAGGCTGCCGATGGCGCCGTTGGCAAATCTGAGCAGCCCCTCGCCGTACTCGTCGCACTCTGGGCCGTAACGGCCAGTAGCTGTGTTCAGGCTCGCCGCAACCTCCGTCACATCCCCCACCAGCCACAGCATGATGTCGAGAGCGTGCGTGCCCAGGTCGCCGAACGCCCCGCACCCCGCCTGCGGCAGTTCTGCCATCCACCGCCATTCGGTATCGAACCAGCCCTTGAGCGCGCCGGCGTGACAGTTGGTGTGCCGGTAGCGCGTGACCTTGCCGAACGCGCCCCCCGCGATCTGATCGCGCAGAAACTGATGGATCGGGTTGCCGCGCTGGAAATAGCCGGTCTGGAAGAGCACGCCGGCCTGCTCGATGGCTTCGGCCATGGCATAGGCGTCTTCCGCGCCCATCCCCAGCGGCTTCTCGACGAAGAGATGCTTCCCCGCGCCAGCAGCCGCGGTCACCAGTTGGGCGTGCCGGTCCGTTTCAGAGCAGACGATCGCCGCAGCAATGCTCGCATCGCCCCAGATGGCGTCCAGATCTCCAACCACCTCGGCGTTCAGCGCCGCCGCCCGCCGCTGAGCGCGTTCCGCGTCATGATCCCACACACACTTGACCGCCACATCCTGGCGATCATTCAGTCTCTTGATGAAGCCGGGGGTATGGATGTGCGCGCCCCCGACCAGAGCCAGCTTGACAGTCATCATTTCCTCCTGAAGCCTCAGACCTGCACCGCGACTTCGCGGCCGGTCGCCTGGCTGCGATAGATGCCGTCCAGAATGGTCTGCACATGCAGAGAGTGTTCTGCAGGGACCGGGGACGGCAGTCCCAACGCCGCCGCGCGTGCGAACTCGACGCACTCCAGCGCGTGCGGCTCCATGGTGTCCTGCGTGATCTGCAGGGTTCGGTTGTAAAGCTGCCGCGTGGTATTGTTGGCCGACATGAAATCGGCGTTGGGCCACTCGCAGCCGCCCGCGGTTCCATAGAGCCACACCTTGGCGATCTCTTTTTCGACGTTGTGGTGCAGCAGCCAGCTCACTTCCAGCATCAACGTCGCGCCGTTCTCGAAGCGCACGAACGCGGCTGCGAAATCCTCGACATCCATCTCTTGAGGCACAGCCGCGCGTCCCCACAGGCTGAACGCGCCCTCCTGATGCGCCAGGGCCGCGCGCGCGACGCCGCTGACCGTCACGGGCTTGGGATGGCCCATCAGCCACAGCGTCAGATCGAGGATGTGGACGCCGATGTCAATGCACGGCCCGCCGCCGCTCTGCTCCTTCAAGATGAAGGTCGGTCGCACCGGCAGCAGCGCGCGGCGCAGCATCCAGCTGCGCGCGTGGTAGATCTCGCCGAGCGCGCCGGTCTCGATCTCGGTCTTCACTGCCTGCGAGACGCCTCGAAAACGGAAATGCTGCGCGGTCATCAGCAGCTTGCCCGACCGATCGCGCGCAGCGATCATCTGGCGGATGCCATCTGGCGTGGGGGCCAGCGGCTTCTCGCAGATCACGTGCTTGCCCGCGTTCAGGCTGGCCACCACCTGTTGGGTGTGGAACATGTTCGGCGAGCAGATGTCCACGATGTCTATGGTGGGATCGTTGATCAGCTCTGCCGGATCGGTGTAGAGCCGCGTGACGCCGTACTTCTCGCGCCACTCGCCGAAGACGGCCGGGTTGATGTCCGCGCCCGCGACCAGTTGCGCGTGCTCGGACGCCTGCCAGCCGGGAACATGTGTGCGGGCGATGCCGCCCAGCCCGATGACGCCGACGTTCAGTTTCTTTGACACGGAGACCTCCAACGAATCTGGGATGTGATACGGATGGAGAATTGGCCCATCTGCGTGCGGATCACAGGTAACAGGGGGAGATCGGGTAGTCTTCACCCTGTTTCGACAAAGACCGGCGTCACCGTGACGCCGGTAGCGGGATCTACATAGATCATTTCGTACTTCTGGCGACTGGCCTTGTCCACCCGCTCCACGAAGAACGCCAGCGTGATCTCCGTCAGTCCCAACTGGCGACCGTAGGTCGCGGCCTGTTGCAGAGCTGCACGATACTCAAACTCTGAGAATTCGTTCACGGGTATTGGGCCATACACCTGGTCGGCATATTTGATGAAGATGTCTACCTTTCCATTGCCGGTCGGGAACTCGGGATAGACTTCGGCAGCGCGGCGCTGCAGAAAGCGGAAGAGATAAGTAAACAGGTTGAAATGATAGACCGCCTCGTAGATGCGCAGGTCGGCGCGGCGCGGCGCGTCCTTGAGCAGCCAGGAGCGGTTCTGTTGCAGGTAGCGCTCGTAGCGGCGCAGCAGGTTGCGCACATCCAGCCTGTCGTCGCTGATGGTGTCGCTGAGGTCCTCGAACGGGTCGTACAGCCGACCGGTCTCGCGGAACAGCTCCCCCGCAAAGTGACTGAACAACCGCTTTTGCACAAATGGACACGGGAACTTGACCTGGGGGACGGCGGCTGATTCCCATTCCCAATCCACAACTCCGTTCAGGTAGAGGTAGTTCAGAACAGGGTCATCGTACTTGAAGACGACCCGCTCATCGGTGCGGAACATCTCCAGCACGTAGCCTTTGTACTGTTCCTGCCGCGCTTTACTGAGAATGTTCAGAATGTTGTTGTTGGGCAGCACGTGCGAGGCCGCGATGTAGACGTGTTCGAACTCTGCCATGCCGATCGGCTGCGTGGGGTCACGGTTGTAGGTCTCAGTCAGCAGCTCGCCAAACCAGCAGGTGAGGCCGGGCTGGCCACGCGTCTCGTAGAAGAGCCGCTCGACCACGGCCGGCCCGATCAGCTGGCCGCTTTCGCGGGTATACCACTCGAACAAGCCTTGGACTTCCTCGAAGGTCAGGTTGGGCACATGCAGGCTGCGCTGCACGTTGAACGGAGAACCACGGGGGTTCTCGACCCCTAGCACCGCGCGCACGCCGATCAGCGCGACGGCGTGTAGCAGGTATGTCTTCTCGGCCGTGGGCCGGCTTCCCTCGTCCTGCCGGTTGCTGTAGATGTGTCGGAAGATCCCCGTGATGCCGCTGATCGCCTCCTCGGTCAACGCGTCGAACTCATCCAGCATCAAGATCAGCGGCTTTCGCAGCACGCCCCTTTCAAAGAGCCTGTCAAGCTCCTCGATCCTGCTGACGGCGACAGCGGGCAAGTCCAGCGCCTTGCAGACTTTCTCGGTGACCGATTGGGCGATCCGATCAGCATCTTGCTCTGTTTTCAGGTACTCCAGGCCGAGCTTCAGCACGTCGAACATGGCAAACTGCGGATCGCTCTGAAGCCGAAAGAGCACCTGCTGCATAATCCAGGTTTTGCCGCGCTGCCGTGGCGCCCAGACGGTGATATAATGGCCGCCGCGCATCGGGTCTTCACCCACCAGATTTGCCAAAGCCTGGCCAACCAGCGTCTGTCGCGGGGCGTAATAGTACAGGCTGGTGTCAATAGGGCCGTAGGATGAGAACTTGCGCATCACATACCCTCCAATCGCGGCGCATTATACTCGCGTTGGGGCATCTGTGCAATACAGACTTCACTTCCCTGTCTGCACGAACACCGGAGCGACGCAGACTCCCGTCTCGGCATCCGTGTAGGGCGCCTCGTACTTCGCCCGGTTGGCGTCATCCACCTGTTCCACGAAGAGCGCCAGGGTCACCTCTGCCAGCCCAAGCTGCCGACAGTAGGCCGCCGCCTGGCGTAGTGAGCGGTGATAGTCGGGCAGGTTGGTGAAGCTCTTGACCTCCAGACCGTAGACCGTCCCACCGTATGCAATCAGCAGATCCACCTTGCCGTTCCCCGTGGGGAATTCGGGCCGCACGCGGCCATGGTAGCTTTGAAGAAAGTCAGCCAGATAGCGGCAGAGTATGAAGTGGAAGACTGCCTCGAAAGGCCGGAGATCGCTCTTGCGCGGCGCGTCTTTCAGCAGCCAGATATAGGAAGCTCAGCAACGGATCATCATAGTGGAAGAGCAGCTTCTCGTCGGTGCGGAACAGCTCCAGCACGACACCCCTGTACGGTTCCTGCTTCGCCTTACTGATGAGGTTCAGGATGTTGGCGTTGCCCAGGCCGTCGGTAGCCCAAAGCAACACGCGATCAAGCTCCGCCAGATCGAGCGGCCGGCTGCGGTCGGGGTTATAGGTCTCGGTCAGCAGCTCACCAAGCCAGGAGGTGAGCCCTGGCTGACCGCGCGTTTCAGCGTAGACGCGATCTATTACCGCCTGCACTACCGGCTGGCCGCTTTCCCGCTCGTACCAGCGGAACATCGCCTCAACCTCGGCGAAGGTCAGGTTGGGGATGTGCAGCAGGTCGGTGTCCACCGGACCATAGGATAAGAAACGGCGCATGGCAAACCTCCTCGGCGCGTACACGATACGGCTCGTCGCTGGTATTATATAATCAGTTGCCCAGATGTGATATAATCGCGCCAAGAGAAAGGGGCCGACATCGCCATGCACATCGCCGTCTTTGGAGACCTGTTCGTGCGCGCCGCCATCCTGGAGCAAACGCTGCGCCGACATCTCGCGCCCATCCTGGGACAGATCAGCTTCCGGTCGTGCGAGTTGGGATATCCGGTCGAGCCGGCCCGCCAGGACGCGGAAATCCGCGAGTTCGTGGGCACAGCCGAACAGGTCCTGGAGATCGCAGCGGGCGCCGAGATCATCCTGAGCCACATGCCGCCGCTCTCGGCTGCGACCATCCGGGCGCTGCCGAAACTGGCCGCGATCGGCTGCTACCGCACTGAGCCGGTCAACATCAATCTGGCTGCAGCCACCGGCCGCGGGATCCCCGTTTTCTGCGCGCCGGGACGCAACGCGCGCGCGGTCGCCGAGTTCACCGTGGGCCTGATCATCGCCGAGTGTCGCAACATCGGCCGCGGCCACCGCGCGCTGGCAGATGGCGTCTGGCGCACCGATCTTTATCGCTACGACCATGCTCCGCGCGAGCTGGCCGGCCAGACCGTAGGGCTGATCGGCTTCGGCCACATCGGGTCGCTGATGCCGGGTCTGCTGCGGCCGTTCGGCGTGCGCGTCTTGGCCTACGATCCATATGTCGCCGATGAGGTTTTTGCGGCGAAAGGCGCCGAACGCGTGCGCGACATGGGGCTCCTGCTGGCCGAGTCGGACATCGTCAGCCTGCACGCGCGCGTGACGCCAGAGACGCGCGGCTTCATTGGAGAGCCGCAGTTCAGGCGCATGAAGCGCGGGGCCTATTTCATCAACACCGCACGCGGGCCTATGGTGGACTATGATGCGCTCTACCGCGCGCTCGCCGATGGACACCTGGCCGGCGCGGGCCTGGAGACCTTTGCGCAAGAGCCGCCGCCGGCTGGCTCGCCGCTTCTGAAGCTGCCCAACGTCACCCTCACGCCGCACATCGCGGGGTGCTCCAAAGAGACGGTGCACCTGGCGGCCGAGATGGTTTCCGCGGACATCGCAGCCTGGTGCGCGGGCCGCGACCCGCTCCACTGCGCGAATCCCGAGGCGCTTCCCCGGAGGCCCGATGACACGCGAGCTGCTTCTCGGCATTGACGCCGGCACCACCAGCCTCAAGGCGGCGCTGTGCGATCCAGACGGCCGCATCCTCGCGCAGGCGAGCCAGGAGTACCCGACTGCCTATCCGCGGCCCGGCTCACAACGGGCCGCGGGTTCTTGGGCCGAACAGAATCCGCACGATTGGTGGCGCGCGCTGTGTGCGGCGACGCCCCAGGTGATCGCCGCGGCCGGCGCCGACCCGCGGGCGATCGCCGGCGTCGGCGTCAGCGGCCAGGCGCCGAGCCTGGTGGCCGTGAGCCGGGCCGGCGAGCCGCTGCGGCCCGCGCTCATCTGGCTGGACCGCCGCGCTGATGCGCAGTGCGCCTGGCTGCATGAGCGCGTGGGCGCCGAGGCGATCGCGAGCGTCAATGGCGGCCGCATTGACCCCTACTACCTGGCGCCCAAGCTGCTCTGGTTCAAGCAGCACGAGCCGGAGCTCTATCGCCAGACCCATGCCGTGCTCCAGGCCAACGGCTACCTGGTGCACAGGCTGTGCACCGCGTTCTGCATGGATGTCTCCAACGGCCCGCTGACCTCATTCTTCGACAGCCGAAACACGCGTTACGACGAATCGCTGATCTCGGCCATGGGGCTCGACCTGGCTCGGATGCCGCCGGTCCGGCCGTGCGCCGAGGTGGTGGGCGAGGTAACCGCGGAAGCGGCCGCGGCGACCGGGCTGGCCGCAGGCACGTCGGTGATCGCCGGCATGTGCGATGGCACGGCCGCCGGGCTGGAGGCTGGTCTGCTGCGGGTGGGCGACGCGGTGGAGATGACGGGGCAGTCCACGGTGCTGTTGATTTGCAGCGATCGGCCCTATCTGGGCCAGGATTTGATCCCCCTGGTCCACGCTGTGCCGGGTCGCTATCTGGTCGTGGGCGCGCTGGTGGCCACCGGCGGCGCGCTGCGCTGGTTTCGCGACCAACTGGGCGAGGTGGAGCGCCTGGCCGCAGGGCTGCTCGATGTGGATGCGTTTGAGCTGCTCAGCCAGGAAGCGGGCCGCAGTCCGGCCGGCGCCAACGGCGTGATCTTTCTGCCCTACATGTTCGGGGAGCGTTCGCCGATCTGGGACAGCGCGGCGCGAGGCGTGTTTTTCGGCCTGTCACTGGCCACACGACGCGCGGATTTGGTGCGGGCCATCATGGAAGGGGCTGCGTTCGGACTGCGCCACAATGCCGCAACCGCGGCCGAACGGGGCTTCGCGGCGACCGGGCTTTTCTGCGTGGGAGGCGGCAGCCGCAGCCCGGTCTGGAACCAGATCAAGGCCGACGTGCTCCAGGCGCCGCTCCGCGTGCCGCGCGCAACGACCGGCGCGGCGCTGGGCGATGCGCTGGCGGTCGGCGTGGCGACCGGCGTCTATGCCTCTTTCGAGGAAGCAGTCCGGCGGGTGGTACGGGCCGAGCAGGAGTATCGGCCGAATGCCGCGCTGCGCGGCCGCTACGACGAGTTGTATCGCATCTACGTGAACCTGTACCCGGCCCTGCGCGAGAGCTTTCGCGACCTGGCTGCGCTAGAACACCGGTCAAGTCATCCGCCACGGGCGACCAAGGCTTCGTCGTGAGCTCAGCCGAACGGTCGCTGCAACGCTGGCGAAGGCGCCCTGCGGCGACGAGAGCCAGCCGACGCCGAGCCTGTCCTGAGCTTGCCGAAGGATCGGCTGTGCAGTGGTGGCAGCGGTTTTCAACCGCCCGACCGACGGGCTTGGCGTTCTAGCCGTGGTGGCGGACGGGTGAGGCGGGGCCGAAGGAGACACAACCGATGAGCATCACGAGCAATTTCATCCAGGTGTTGGGAGTGCGCACCCACTATCTGACGGCCGGCGCGGAGGGGTCGCCGGTGCTGCTATTGCACGGCGGCGGCACCGATTCAGCCTGGCTCTCGTGGAGCCTGGCCGCGCCAGCGCTGGCGCAGACACACCGCGTCATCGCGCCCGATTGGCCGGGCTATGGCGACAGCGAGCGGCCTGATGTCGGGTACAGCACCGACTACTACGTTGGGTTCTTGCTGGAGTTCATGGCCCGGCTCGACCTGCCGCGCGCCAGCCTGGTTGGGATTTCGATGGGCGGCGCGATCGCGCTGGGCGCGATCCTGCGCCAGCCGGAGCGCGTCGAGCGTCTGGTGTTGGTGGATAGCTATGGCCTGCAGCCGACTGCGCCCGCGCACAAGCTTTCATGGCTGTTCGTGCGGTTGCCCGGCGTGAACGCGCTGACCTGGGCGCTGGTGCGGAACAGCCGGGCCATGGCCCGCGCCTCGCTGACCGGCATCTTTCACGATCCTCGCCGGGTGACAGACGACCTGGTGGATCAGGTGCTGGCCGAAATGCGCAAGCCGCGTACTGGCGCGGCGTTCATGGCCTTTCAGCGCCACGATATTCAGTGGCAGGGTCTTCGCACCTTCTATCTGGACCGGTTGCACGAGATCGCGGCCCCCGCGTTGATCATCCACGGCGAGCGCGATTCGCTGGTTCCCCTGGCGTGCGCACGGCAGGCGCAACAACGGATTCGCGGCGCACGGCTGGAGGCGCTGCCCGGCTGTGGTCATTGGCCCCAGCGCGAAAAGCCCGAGGAGTTCAACCGCCTGGTGGCTTCCTTCCTGGCCGCCGAAGAGCCGCCTGTCCTCCGGCCGCCAGCCGGCGGCGGGGGGCAGCCTGACCATGCCTGAGTGGATGCTGAAGCCGTGGAGGACCCTCAGCCGGCGGCTGGTGCTCGATGGGGGCAAGTATCTGAAAGTCGAATACCACGCCATCGAGCTGCCCGATGGTCAGGTGATCGAAGATTGGCCATGGGCCATCACGCCCGACTACGTGAATGTCCTGGCTGAAACCGTAGACGGTCGCTATCTGTGCTTCCGGCAGACCAAGTACGCGGTGGAAGGCTCATCGCTGGCAGTTGTGGGCGGCTACATCGAGGCGGGCGAGGCGCCGCTGACCGCCGCGCAGCGCGAGCTGCGGGAGGAAACCGGCTACGAGTCTTCCGCCTGGACAAGCCTGGGAACCTATCGCGTGGATGCGAACCGGGGCATGGGGGTCGCCCACTTCTTCCTGGCTCGCGACGCGCATCGCGTGGCCGAGCGGTCTGCGGATGACCTCGAAGAACAGGAGCTCTTGCTAGTGACGCGCGCCGAGTTGGCGGCCGCACTCGCGAGGGGCGAATTCAAGGTGTTGGCGTGGGCTGCGATCGTGGCGCTGGCGTGCGCCGTGGGGGAATGATCACCCCTGTCCTGAAAATGGCCCACCAGGCGCCAGGCATCCTCGCAGATGCCAGGCGCCTGGTGGGATTCAAGGAGGCGCATGTCATTTTGCGTGGATCAGACGTCGAGCATTCTGGTGCAGCCTGCGGTCAGCGTCATCGGCGCGGGGCTGGCGGGCGCGGAGGCGGCGTGGCAGGCCGCACAACGCGGCGCGCAGGTAGTGCTCTTCGAGATGCGGCCGGCGCGCATGACGCCCGCGCACCGCACCGACGACATGGCTGAGCTGGTGTGCTCCAACAGCCTCGGCTCCAACCTGCCCGATCGCGCGTTAGGGCTGCTCAAGAATGAGTTGCGTCAGCTCGGCTCATTGATCATCGCGTGCGCCGATGCGACCGCGGTGCCGGCCGGCGGGGCCCTGGCCGTGGATCGCGAGGCGTTCAGCCGGCTGGTCACCGCGGCCATCGAGCAGCATCCCACGATTGATGTGCGACGCGAGGAGGTGCGGGAGCTGCCCTCGCCTTCCGCTGGATCGGCGGTCATCATCGCCACGGGGCCGCTCACCTCTCCGGCCCTGGCCCAGGCGATCCGGGGATTGGCGGGCCAGGACTACCTCGCCTTCTTCGACGCGATGGCACCGATCGTCACGGCCGAAAGCATCAACATGGATGTGGCGTTCCGCGCCAGCCGGTACGAGAAACAGCTACCCGCCCAATCTACCAACCTATCTCCTGCCCAATCTACCAATCTACCACTCTACCAATCCACCGGCCACTACATCAACTGCCCGCTGACGCGCGATGAGTATCATGCCTTCGTGGCCGCGGTGAACGCGGCCGAGAAGATCAGCCTGCGTCAGTTCGAGCAGGACGAGGAGACTCGGCGCTACTTCGAGGCGTGTCTGCCCATCGAGGTGTTGGCTGCGCGACACCCCGACGCCCTGGCGTTCGGGCCGATGACGCCCATGGGGCTGCGCGATCCGCGCACCGGCAAGCGGCCGTTTGCCGTGGTGCAGCTCCGGCAAGACAACGTGGCCGGAACCCTCTACAACCTCGTCGGCTTCCAGACCAACCTGAAGTGGGGCGAGCAGGAGCGCGTTCTGCGCATGATCCCTGGCCTGGAGGAGGCCGAGTTCGTGCGTTTTGGGCAGATGCATCGCAACACCTTCCTCGATAGCCCCGCTTTGCTCCGGCCCACTCTCCAGTGGCGCACCCGGCCTGATCTTTTCTGCGCCGGGCAGATCACCGGGACCGAGGGCTATGTCGGCTCCACCGCCAGCGGACTGCTCGCCGGGCTGAACGCGGCGCGCCTGCTCCAGGCTGCGGAGCCGCTCAGCCTGCCGCGCACGACGATGATCGGCGCGTTGATCCACTACATCACCCATGCCGAGGCTGGCCAGTTCCAGCCGATGAAGGCTAACCTGGGGCTGCTGCCCGAACTGGACGCGCCCCCGCGCAACAAGCGCCAGCGACACGCGGCGTATGCGGCGCGCGCGCTGGCCGACCTGGCCGGTCTAGGGATTCCCTGCGCACCTTCACCAGATATACCGCATCTCTTTTGCCTCGGCAACGTCTTCTGATTCGAGAAGATACATAACGCGCGGCGCATCGCATCTCAATGTTGCATTCGCGCGCAACATGTGATATAGTTTCCTTGCTGAGATGCCAAGTCGTTCCTGTGGAGTGAGCGAGGAACAGACCTCATGTCCTGTCTTTGGCCAACCAATCTCTTCCTTGCGCCGGCCATCCTGTTGGCCGCGCGGCCCACGTTGCTGCTCAGTGCGGCGACGTCTCCTTCGCCTTGCCATTCGTGGCTCAACTTCGTCTGCCGGCCGCTCACAGGGCGTCTGGCGCCTGGATAGCCGTCATTCACCCATGCCCGGCTATCAGGTGACGCCAAGCCGGGCGACCCGCTCGGGAGGATGCCATGAGGAACGCGCAACACAAACAACGTCTGATGGGAGTTGCCTTGATCCTGGCCTTGACGGCCAGCCTGACCCTCGGCGGAGCCAGCGGCCTGGCGGTCGTTGACCAGGAACTGCTGGTGAACGGCAATTTCGAGGGTGGATTCACCTACATGCCAGGTTGCGGCATGGTCGGCGCCGGCTGGGGATGTTTCACCAACGGCGGTTCGGTGGACTACGGGTTCTACGATGACCAGTGGAAACCGGTAGTGGCAGACGGCGCGCACAGCCAGCTCATCGAGCTGAACACCATGCAACACGCCGCCTCCGAGCCGAATCGCTATGCCGGCATCTTTCAGACGGTTAAGCTCGTCAAGGGCGGCGAGTACCAGCTCAAGCTCAGCGGCCTGATGCGCGAGGGCCTGCGGCCGGAACACAAGCTGGCCGGCGACGATGCGTATCGTTATCGAG
>Ga0194112_10002449_pt1 | contig 26566 bp, 28 predicted proteins | sample TA2MahC400mmetaG_FD_146191 | JGI IMG/M metagenome (GOLD analysis project Ga0194112, IMG submission 146191) | Freshwater microbial communities from Lake Tanganyika, Tanzania - TA2015016 Mahale Deep Cast 400m | ecosystem: Environmental > Aquatic > Freshwater > Lake | place: Tanzania: Lake... | reverse complement strand
TTGCGTCGTTGGCAACTCCAACAGCGTTGTGCTAGATTCATGCTCGGAAACAACCTAATAAAACATGAGAGTCATGCTATGAAATATCCAGCCTCCTACATTTTGAGCGTTGCTGTTCTGATTGGCGTGATTGGCTGCCAGACGCCGGAGGGGCGGACGGATCGCACGGCCACGGGAGCGCTCACGGGCGGGGCGCTCGGCGCCGGCACGGGCGCGTTGATCGGTGGCATGGACGGAAAGGCGGGCGCTGGGGCAGCGATTGGCGGCGTGCTCGGCGCAATCGCCGGTGGCGCCATCGGGCACGGCATGGATTCCCAACAACGCGATTGGGAAAGACAGCGCGCGCCAACAGCACCCCCGCTGGCACAAGGCCAGCCGCTGGGCATCGCCGATATCAAGTCCATGGCCAAGGCCGGTATCAGCGACGAAGTCATGATCAGTCACATCCGCAATTCCCGGACCGTCTATCGGCTGACCACCGCCGAGATTATTGACCTCAAAGACTCCGGCGTCAGCCAGAAGGTGATTGATTTCATGATCAACACCCAAAGCCTCTATCCGCCGCCGCCGGTTCCGCGGTACTGAGGTGTTGGACAATCAGTTTGCCAGCCGGGCATCAGGGATTGTCGAATCTCGGGTTTGCGATGCGGAAACCCTCTGCAGGCACGGGACCGATGGGTTGCACGAAGGTCAGGTGCGGGAATCCGTAGCTTTTGCCTTCCTTGCCGGAATGGCCGGGGATGACCACAACGCCGGCGGGGAATTCCCGGCGATAAAGCGGATCGGTCCCCAACTCCCATGACACCGCGGCATCGGTTTTCTTCCATTCCGACGGCAAAGCGGGATTGCCGCGCTGTTGGACGGCGATCCAGACTTCGACTGGCGTGTTGACGATGAACTGATAACCGGGCGCCGGTTTGGACGAATCGCCCCGGTGCGGGATCAGGCTCGTGGCGTTGCGGAGAACCGACGGCGTGGAAGCGATCTCATATTGCCGGCGAACACGATACAGTTCGTCGCCGGGAGCGTGCACCAATATCTGGTTGCGGCGCGCGCTTTCGACGCTTTCCGTGATTTCCGATGACGGGTCGGGAAGAACCAGGTTCAGCAGTTCGGTGAGGTGGTTCTGGTACACGCCGCGCGGCGTGGTGTTGTGTTTCTTGATCAACACCGCCGCGTAGCCGGTGGCCGCGCCCATCTGGCCGCAGGTGTTCATGACGCGCGGGCCACCCAGCCCGACGTGCGAGCAACTGAAACATCGCCCGGCCATCATCAGGTTGACGATGTTTTTCGAGTAGAGGCTGCGAAACGGAATGTAATAGCGCGGCACTTTCTTGAAGAGCGCGGTGGAGAGGAAATCGTAGGGATAGCCGGCGTCTTTTTCGTTTCGTTGGTAGTGAAGATCCACATCGCGGGTTTCCGTGACGACGGCATCAGGGAAGGAACGCCCTTCCGTCATGTCCTTGAGCGTGTACATATAATCGCCCACCAACCTTCGCGACTCGCGTTTGCCGCTGATGTAGCCGACGAACTTCAGGTCGCGCGTGGCGTTCTGCGGTTTTTGCTTCGCATTGTAAAATGAGCCGTAAATGGCGCGCAACACGTGGTCGCGGATCTCCTCGGCATCCCGCATCATATCGAGATTGTTGTTCGAGTACTCCCAATACCACTCGCCCTTGAGCGCCGCATGATCCTTGGCAACGGGCAGCGCCCACGGCACTTCGGGGAAACGTGTCGGCGTGGATGTTTCCTGCGAATTCCACAGCAGCGAAACGCCCATGACCCGGTTGTCCTTTTCCGCGGGCGACCACAAGTCGCCGTGTTGTTCCCATCCTTCGTCGAATTCGTTGCGCGCTTCGCGTCCATAACGGTATTCCGCCCCGGCCCAGTAGCCGATCCAGCCGTCGCCGGTGCAATCAATGAACACCGGCGCGGCAAACGAACGCACTTCGCCGGTTTCGATGTGACGCGCGTTCACATGGACAATCCGGTCGCCTTTGGTTTCCACGCCGTAGGCGCGCCAGCCGAGGAATTGACGGATGCCCGTCGTGGCATCCATCGTCAGGTGACGTTTCCGGTCATCCACGAGGGCGAGTTCCGAGCCGTTGGGCCAGTGTTCGGAATTGATCCGGCGCAAAATCCGATCCGAATAGCCGGTGATGCCGATGGTGTGGACGCGGACTTCGCCGCTGGCGTTGCCGCCGAGGATCGGGCGGTCGTGAACAAGCGCGACGGCCAACCCTTTTTCCGCCGCAGCCATTGCCGCCGCGCAACCGGTAATGCCGCCCCCGATGATGACCACGTCGAATTTGCCGGCCGACGGCGGGTTGGCGGGGATGCCGAGCAGCCGGTCGCGCCACGCGCGGAGCGGTTTCAATTCGTTGGGCGGGCGCTCCGCAGAATCGGTCGTCAGGTAGATCGCATCGCAACGACCGTCAAATCCGGTCAGGTCTTGCAGTTCGATGCGGACGGCGTCTTTCGGCAGTTTGACGGCGCCGCCGTCCTGCCACTGCCAGCCAGTGAGCGTGCCGAATTCGGGTTTCAACGGGCGACCATTGACGAGCACCTTGAAACGGCCGGGCGCTTTCCAATCGCCGGGCGCCCAGTTCTTGGTGCGGACCCAGACCCGATACGAACCCGACGCGGGAATGTTGACGCTGGTCGAGGCGTTGGCGACGGGTTTGCCGAGACCGTGCGCGAGAAGGTACGACGACCCCATTTGCTCCACAAATTGCTGGTCAACCGACCAACCGCCCTTGTCGGTGAACGCTTCCGCTTCGATCAGGATTCCCGCATGGGCGAGCCCGCTCAGGCTCACGGCAAGAAAACACACGGCAATGGCGCACTTGGTCTTGTTCATGGTATCAATCCTCATTCTCAATGAGAATACTCAATCGCCACTAACCGCTCAGGAATCAAGCCAAATCGTCAGCCAAATCGTCAAGCCACACACCTGCGCTTGCTCTGGAGGGGAGCCTCGGATACCATGCGGCCAACATGAAGGTCTTGCGCCACAACCAACCGGACTTTGATTCAGCGCTCAACACTGCGCTGGCCGTCAACAGTCTTTTCGATTCCGTCATCGAGGAACGCACCCGTGCCGTCATCAACGACGTGCAGGCGCGCGGCGATGCCGCCGTCCTCGCACTCACCGAGTGTTTTGACAAAATCAAATTGACCGCCGCCGAACTGCGCGTCAGCGCGCCATCACAACCCGCGACGCCCGCGCTTCGCAAAGCCATTGCTGTTGCCAACAAGAACATCGCCGCGTTCGCCCGGCGCGGACTTCCGAAACCGTGGACGATGCGCAACGCCCAGGGCGGACGTGTCGGCGAGAAGTTCGACCCGATCCGCCGCGTCGGCATCTACATTCCCGGCGGCACCGCGCCGTTGGCCTCGACCGCGCTGATGACCATCACGCTCGCCAAGGTCGCCGGCTGCCCTGAGATCGTTGCGTGCACGCCCAGCGCCAATCCCGATTTGCTCTACGCCATCAAAATGGCCGGCGCGACCGAGATCTACCGGGTCGGCGGCGCCCAAGCCATCGCCGCGATGGCGCTCGGCACTGCCACCATCCCTCGCGTCCTGAAAATCTTCGGACCCGGCAACGCCTACGTCACTGCCGCGAAAAAACTTCTCTACGGACAAGTCGCCGTGGATTTGCTCGCCGGGCCGAGCGAAATCCTTGTGCTCTCCGACGACACCGCCGATCCGCGATTCATTGCCGCCGACATCCTTGCCCAAGCCGAGCACGGCTCCGGCGAAGAGCGCGTCTGGCTGGTGACAACGTCAGCGCGCGTCCTCGATGAGACGCCGCGCGAGATCGAACGCCAGAAATCCTCGGTGCCGCGCTGCGAACTGACCGAGCGCGTCCTCACGAAAGGCGCGGTGTTTGTGCTCGCAAAAAATCTCGCGCAAGCCGTCGAGATCACGAATCGTTTCGCCCCCGAACACCTCGAAGTGATGACGAAGAACCCTGCCGCCGTCGCCAAGAAACTCACGACGGCCGGCGCGATTTTCCTCGGTCCGTGGACGCCGACCGTTGTCGGTGATTACGTGGCCGGTCCCAGCCACACGTTGCCGACCGGCGGCGCCGGCGCGGCGTTCCCCGGTTTGACAGTGGACCAGTTTATGCGGCGCACCAGCCTGATCGAGTACACCCCGGCGGCATTGAAGAAGTCATTGCCGGCGTTGGAAGCGTTTGCGAATGTCGAAGGACTGATTGCGCACGGCGCCTCGGCGGCAATCCGATTAGCGTTTATGATGAGTGCTGAGGGTTAAGACCCATCGCGCGAAGTGTCCGGCTTCCTGCAAGTCGGCTTGATTGGGATGCATCTGGGCGGACGCAGCCATTTCGATCCACGCTTGATGTTCGGGCGACCTGCCCAACGCCTCCATGCCGGCGTGGGAAACTTTTCCGCGGCAGCAAAAGGTGCCGAGCACTTTTGCTTTCGCCGCCGTCGCCACGGCATGTTCCAATGCTTCCCGTGAAAGCCGGCAGCCGGTGAGCGAGCCGTGCGTGGAGAAAAGCGCGATCTGTTTGCCCTTGGGAATCCGGTTGAGCAGGCTTTCAATCTTGTAGGGGACACTGTGGGAGTGGACGGGAAAGCCAATAAAGATGATCTCGTAATCATCCAGTTCCTTCACTTCATCCACTGGCTTGAGGGTTTTTTCTTTGGGGAGATTCTCGTAAATCGCTTCCGCGATTTTCTTCGTGTTCCCTGTTTGACTGAAGTAGGTCACCAGAATGTTCATTGTTTCATGCCTCGTTTTGGGCGCGATTGTACCCTTGATGTCAAGCGCGTCCCCGCTTGCCCTGCTGGGCAACCTCGGATACGATGTGCGCGCAATGAGCTACGCCCGCCCCAACATTGAGCAGATGCACGGTTACGTCCCCGGCGAACAGCCGAAGGTGCCGGGCCTCATCAAGCTCAACACGAACGAAAATCCGTATCCGCCGTCGCCAAAAGTATTCGAGGCATTGCGCGCGGCGGTGGACGAACGGTTGCGGCTTTATCCGGACCCGCAATCGCTTGGCTTGCGCCAGAAGCTCGGCAGGCGGTTCGGATTCGATCCCGCGCAGATTCTCATCGGCAACGGCTGCGATGATATTCTGAACCTCTGTGTCCGCGCATTCGTTGGGGAAGGGGAGAAACTGGCGTATTTCTGGCCGAGCTACTCGCTTTATCCGGTGCTCGCCGACATCCAAGGCGCGCAGAAGATCGAGTTGCCGCTTGACGATCAATTTCAGATTCGCTCGGTTCCGTCGGTGGCCGGCGTGAAGTTGCTTTTCATCACGCAGCCGAATGCGCCCAGCGGCGTCTGGCTGCACAAGGAAAAACTCCGGGACATCATCGAAACGATGGACGGCGTGGTGGTGGTGGACGAGGCGTATGTGGATTTCGCGTCGGACAACTGCCTCAATTTTATCGGCAAGTATCCGAACGTGCTGGTGGCGCGCTCCTTTTCGAAGTCTTCGGCGCTCGCCGGGATGCGGCTCGGTTGGGTTGTGGGACCGACGGAGTTGATCGGCGCGCTCGACAAGGTCAGGGACAGCTACAACGTCAGCCGGCTCAGCCAGCTTGCCGGTGAAGCGGCGATTGATGACGTGCCGTACTTCGAAGAGACCGTTCGGAAAGTGAAGGCGACAAGGGAACGGGTGCGGCGGCAGTTGGAGGACTGGAGTTTTGGAGTGCTGCCGTCAGAGACGAACTTTGTGTTTGCCAAGCCGCCGGCGCCGTTGACGGCGAAGCGGTGGTTTGACGGGCTGCGCGAGCGGAAGGTGCTGGTGCGTTGGTGGGACGCCGACCGCATCCGCGATTTCGCCCGCGTCAGCATCGGCACCGACAAGGAGATGGACAAATTTTTGGAGGCCACGCATGAAACGCTCCGCTGACATCCAACGCAACACCGCTGAGACGCAGATCGCGGTGAAACTCGCCATTGACGGCGCCGGCAAGGCCGATGTGAAGACGGGGCTGCCGTTCTTCGACCACATGCTGGCGTTGCTGGCGAAACACTCGCTCTGCAACCTGACCCTCCGCGCCACCGGTGACCTCGACGTGGATGCGCATCACACCGTCGAGGACGTCGGCATCGCACTTGGGCAAGCATTCGCCAAGGCGCTTGGCGACAAACGCGGTATCCGCCGTTATGGCTGGGCATTGGTGCCGATGGACGAAACGCTGGCGCAATGCCGGGTGGCGCTGGACTTCAGCAACCGTCCGTACGTGGTGTTCACCGCAAAAGGCTGGAAGGACGTTGCGAAAATCGAAATCGGCAAGTTCCGCGTCGGCTTGGCGCGCGAGTTTCTGCAAGCGTTTGCCAACGAAGCGCGGTGCAATCTGCACGTGGACGTGTTGCGCGGCGACGAGCCGCATCACATCGTCGAAGCCATCTTCAAGGCGTTGGCGAAGGCGCTGGACTTGGCGTGTCAGCGCGATTCGCGGGTCAAAGGATTGCCGAGCACCAAAGGCCGGCTCTAATTCACCACGAAGGCGCGAAGGACACGAAGATGGAGTTTGATGAATTGTCGAAGAAAGTGATTGGCTGCGCTTTGGATGTTCATCGCAATCTTGGACCGGGGTTGTTGGAGTCAACCTACGAACAGTGTTTGGCACACGAGTTGTCGTGCGCCAAACTGCCGTTCCAGCTTCAGGTGCCTCTGCCGGTAAACTACAAGGGTGTTCTGCTGGATTGCGGTTACCGGATTGATGTGTTGGTGGATGGGAAACTAATCTTGGAATTGAAGAGTGTCGAACAACTCCTGCCCATCCATGAAGCGCAATTGCTCACCTACATGAAATTGGCTCGGATTCCCACCGGTTTGCTCATCAACTTCAACGTCGTGCTCTTACAACAAGGCATCAAACGCTTTGTTTTGTAGTCCTTCGTGTCCTTCGTGCCTTCGTGGTGAAATCAGTTCTGTGCCTTCGCGGGCGAACACCGCCGCGACCGGATCCTCGTAAATCAACACCCAGTCTGCCTTCGCCCGCATCAATTTGTCCGGCGGGGAATGCCGCGTGACCATTGCCAAGTCCGCCGGTTTGAGCGCCGCGTCCCAATCCTTCCCGCCGGAGCGGAACCGGATATCGGCTTGGCGAACGTCATCGGAGTAAAGCGTTTCGCGCCGGCCGTCTATCGAGACTTTGACCTGCGGGCCGAGATGCCAGATCACGTACTCGCCCCAATCGAACGGCACGACCATGTTGCCCGTTGCGCCGCTCGCCTTCAAGGCAGCCACTGCCGCGACGGGATACGTCTCATCCACGCGGATCGCTGTCAGATTGCGAAAACCAAAAACACCAAGCACGACTGCGATCAACAACGGAAATGCCGCCGCAAACCGGGGTGGAGTTTCCACAGAAGCGCCGCCTGCCAGCATCAACGCGCCCAAGGCGAACAACGGCAGATGACGCACTGCCACCCACGGGTCCCACTGCCAGCACGACAAACACCGCCACCAACGGCAGCAGCGGACGCCGGTTCCGCGCCAGACTGATTATCGCGATGGCCAGCAGCAACGCATACACGCCGCCTGCCACCGAGAACAATCGCAACGGTTGCCACTCCCCGATGTCCGCACGTGGCACCGTTGCGGTTCGTAACAAGAACAACAACAAATCAACGCCGTACGGATTCACCAGTGTCGCCAGCGCGCAGAGCAAACAGACCGGCGCAACGCGCCGCCAGTCAGCCGCGTGAAAAACACTCCAGAGAAATACGATCGCCAGCCCCGCCAAAAATCCGCCGTGCAGGTTCGCCCACAACGCAAACACCGGCGGCAACAACCAAAGCCGCTTCCGGCGTCCTTTCTCCGTGGCAACCAACGCCGACAGCACCACGGCAAACAACAAGTACGTGAACAATTGCAGCCGGACCGTCACCAATCCGTAATGAATTGCCGGCAATGCCAGCAGCAAAATCAACGGACGCCGGCAAAGCCACGCATAACAAATCGCCAGTGTCCCAAATCCCAATGCCAGCCGCAGCAGGTTCAACCCCATTGCACCGGCAACCGAATACGCGAGCGCAAGGATCACCTCCGCAAGCCATTCGTGGTTGATCCAGCGTTGTCCCGCCGTGAGGTACGAGTACGTGTCCGCCCGGTCCACGCTGCGCAATTCCAGCGTGTCCAGCCCGAATCGTAAATGTCCCCAGAGATCAGGGTCGGCGAGCGTGGGGCTGAACAACAAGATTGCCAACAACAGCAGCAGGACGCCGGCGTGCCAGAGCGCTCTCACGCAAACTTCACCGCCCGGCTTGTCGAGCGGCCCCACGTGCGCGGCAAGTCCAGTTCCGCCATCTTGAGTTCCATCTCCCGCTGCGGAATGAACGGGCACTTCGGTTTGTCGCCGACCAAGTGCGACGCCTCGCTCTCCAACAACAGCCGCGTGCCGGTCTTGACGCTGCCCTTGCCGAACTGGTGTTCGATGGATTCGAGCGCGTGATGAAGCTCGCGCCGTTTGAAGTCCTGATTGTAGCCGAACAGGTCCGGCTCAAGGTTCAACGGCTCCATGTTCCAGAAATTGACGCAGACCTGCCGAATCGGTTCCGTCCGTCCCGCGACCAGTTGCCAGAAAATCCGCTCGACCTCCGCGTTGATGACGCGCGGCTCGAACTGCGCGCCGGCAAACCGGACACCCAGCCCGGCTCCGTCGCGTTCCTTGAACCGGAGATAGACGCCCATCTCGTGCGCCTTCAGGTTTTCACGGACAAACGTCGTGATGACCCGCTCCGTCTGATCCAGCAGGAACAACAATGCCGCATCGTAGTCCGGCTCGTCGTATGGCAATGTCGTTGCGCTCCCGATGCAGGTCCGTGGCTTGTTTGACAGGCTGAGCCGCTCGCGCAGTTCGCCGCGCGACAACAACCAGAGTTCCTCGCCGAACACGCCGAACCGGCGACGCAAAATTTCCAGTGGCAATAACGCCACGTCGCCAATCGTCCAGACGCCAATCGCCCGCAACGACCGCGCCCGCCGCTCCGCGATGCCGACCAACTTCTGCACCGGCACGTCCTTCAGGAACGCACGCTCCTCGCCTTCCTTCACTTCGTAGAAACCGTCCGGCTTGCACGACTCCGTCGCCAGTTTCGCCAGCCAGCGCGAGGAAGCGAGACCGGCCGACACGGGAATGCCGACTTCCTCGGCCAGTTCGCGTTTCATTTTCCCGACGAGTTCCCCGGCGTTGGCGCACCGGAACACGTCCGGCATATCAGTGAAATCCAAGAACCCTTCGTCAATCGAAGTCGGCACCAGCAACGGCGTGTACCGTCGCGCCCGGCGAAACATCTCCAGCGACAATCGCCGGTATTCGTCGTAGTGCGGTTTCACGAGCACGCCGTCGGGGCATCGTCGTTTCGCCTCGAAGCAAGCCATGCCGGTCGTGATGCCGTAGCGTTTGGCCTGATAGTTCGCCGCAATCACAATCCCGTCGCCGCGTCGTCCGCCGCCGACGAAGACCGGCTGCCCGCGCAACTTCGGGTCGAGCGCGACCTCGCACGAAGCGAAGTACGCGTCGCCATCCAGATGCAGGATGCGTTGGTGTCGCAGCGTTTTCATCACCCGTCAGCCTGCGCCCGCGCCCGAAAAGAGTCAAGCTCGCGCCCTGCGTCATGTTCCGGTTTTTTCGGCCGTCGGATGGGCGCGTCGAGTAGGAGCTACGATTTCGTTTCCAAGTGTCGTAGGCGGACGCGAGCATCGGACACGACCGCAAAGCTGGACGGCAGCAGCGCGCTGCAATTGGCCAGAAGTTGGGCCAGCCGATCCTGTTTCAGCGCGATGGACTCGCTTTGGAAGCGGAGCAGAACGATACCCGACCGGGCTTGGCGCTGAAGGAATGTCAGTTCGCCGAAATCCTTGTCGTTGGTCAATAGCACCCGCTGCTCCCGGTTGGCCAGCGCTACGACCTCGGTATCGGACATACCGGGGGACATCTCGGCCACGAACAGCACATCGTGACCTTGTGTACGGAGAAACTCGACGAGACGCGCCTCCAGACTCTCGTCGGCCAGTAACTTCATCGCACCGCCTCGGCGAACTCAAGAATCTCATCGGTGGCCAGCGCGTCCGCAGCATACGCGACGGCGGCGGTGATATCGGCCTCGGTCAATCGCGGATAATCCCTGAGAATCTCGCTGACAGACACTGACGCGGCCAGCTTGCGCAGAATCAGTTCCACCGGAATTCGCGTGCCGCGAATCACCGGCTTGCCAACCATCACGGCGGGATTGATCTCAATGCGCGGATGTTTCATGGCATAACCATAGCCGATTCCTCTAACCCGCTCAAGCCTGTTCTCCGTCCTCTCAGCGGTTCGGCGAAGGTCTCCTGACCGCGCCGTTGGTCTCGTTACTGTTTCTCGTACAGCATCACCAGCAGTTGGGGCGATGAGAAGACCTCGCGGTGTCGCGAACAACGGGCGTTCATCTGTGACAGCACTTGATTGTGAAAACCAGGTTGCTGAAAGTCCGGCCACAACACCAGCCAGAGGCGGCGCGCCTCTTTTGCCGGGAGCCGTCCGTCGCCAATGACGCGGTACAGCAACGGTTCGTCGTTGTCCGGTTGCGCCAATCCCTGCGCGATGTTGTCGCCGAGATAAAACTGGAAGGGACGATACGAGAACCGCGACGAATGAACGATTACATCGCCGGTCTGGATTTCCTTCGCCACCGTTTCGCTGGCTTCCCGCAGCGGCGACCGAATCCACGGGTTCGGGCTGAAGTAGTAGTGTTGCAACGCAAACAGGTTCGCCGCCGCGAGCAACACCGCCAGCGTCGCGCCTTTCTTGTCCGCCGCAGCGCATCCGACCAGCAACGCAAACGCCGGCGCCACCATCAACAATGCGCGCGGCAGGAACGCATTGGCGCGCAGCGAAACCAGCGCCAGCAACACCACCGGCGCCAACAGCCACAACAGCAGCGGCGCGGCTTTCCTGCCTTGCCGGATTGCCGCGACCAATAGCAGCACGATGCTCAACACCGCCCACGGCCAGTACGGGCCGGGGTTTTTCGTGATGGCGCCGCTGAGCAGCGCAAAGAACCGCAGCGGATCAGTCCACGAGAATTTGCCGAGCCAGAAACCGAAGGTTCCCTCAACCAAATGATGCATGAACAGGGGCACACACGGCGCAAACAACAACGCCACGCCCGCCTGTGCCAGCAGCCACGGGCGAACCTCATCGCGCCGGAACCAAAGCACGTAAATCCCCTGCGCCACCAACGCGAACGCCGACGTGTATTGCGCGTACAAACTCAGTGCCGCCGCCACGGCGTAGGCCGTCCAACATCGCCAGCACCGCGAGTCCAAGGCGAGGAACAACAGCCACCACGAGGCCGTCACCAGCAACGTCTGGAGCGCGTACATCCGCACTTCCTGCGAGTACCAAACGTGCAGCGGACATAACGCCATCAACCCCGCGCTGATGGCACCTGCCGTTGCGCCGCCGAACTTCCGTCCGATGAGGAACACCAGCGCGACCGTCAACACTCCACACAGAGCCGAGAACCCGCGCGCCACCAGTTCGCCGCGTGGAAGGAAGTGGAGCATCAAATAGTAAAACGGCGAATGAGTGTCGTCGGGCGCGGCGGCGATGATGTCGGGGATGCTTGCCTTCGCAATAAGAAGCGAAACAGCTTCATCAAACCAGAGGACACGATCACCGGCATGAAACAGGCGGGCAGCCAGCGCCAACACCAAAACCAGCAGAAGCCAGGATTTCTTTCCGGACGTGACGGGAGAGGGAAGAGAACTGAAATCAGGCATGAGGGTTGGTCAACTCCTTCGCCAGCGCGGGAATCTGGCTGGCCGGGACGACGGTAATCCGCTCGTCCAGCGTGTAGCGTTCCGTGCCGGGATAGATCACCCATAGATGCGCGAGTTTGAGGTCGTCCAGCGCAATCCGCATGGACTTTGTCGGTCGGGGCGCATCGGCAAATTTGACCTCGAACCCGTGCCGCTGCCCCGGTAACATCACCAGCAGATCCAACTCCGCCCCGCCGTGCGTGGCCCAGAAATACGCCTGCCGCGCCGGCAGCAACGACAAGAGTTGTTCCACGACAAATCCCTCCCACGACGCCCCCAACTTCGGGTGCGCCAACAAATCGTGGTCGGTGATGACGTTCAACAGCGAGTGCAGCAGCCCGGTGTCGCGGACATAGATTTTCGGCGCTTTCACGTGCCGTTTGCCCAGGTTCTCGAACCACGGCGGCAACGCCCGCACCACAAATGCTCCCACAAGAATATCCAAGTAGCGGCGGGCGGTCTTCTGATCCGCGCCCAGCGAGCGGGCTAATTCTGAAGCGTTCCATGTCTGCCCGTGATAATGCGCCAACATCGTCCAGAACCGCCGCAATGTCATCGCCGGGATCGTGATGCCGAGTTGGGGCAAATCGCGCTCCAGAAATGTCCGTATGAAATTCTCCCGCCACTCGGCGGCGCCCTTCTCGTCCGTCGAGAGATACGACCGGGGAAAACCGCCGCGCACCCAGAGTTGCTGCAGGTTCTCCACTCCGACTTCCCCCAGATGAAACCCGCCCAGATCCATGATTCCCACCCGCCCGGCCAGCGATTCCGACAAACCCCGAACCAGCTCCGGCGACGCGCTGCCGGTCAACAGAAACCGCGCCGGCGTCCCCGGCCGGTCCAGCAACACCCGCAACGACGGGAACAACTCCGGCATCCGTTGCGCCTCATCTATCACCACCAGCCCTCGTAATCTCGCCAGCGTTTGTTCTGGGGTCTCCAGTCGCTGACAATCCACCAGCCTCTCCAAATCGAAGTAGTAAACTTCGCCTTCCCCGTCAGCAATCGCTCGCGCCAATGTCGTCTTCCCGCACTGGCGCGGACCTTCAATCGCAACGGCAGGATGAACGCGATACAGGTCATGTACTCGCTCTCTCGCTTGTCTTCGTTCTATCATATCCCGTATTATAGGTTCTTGAAAACAAGGAGGTCAACTCCTGATTTTCACGGATCAGTTAATCGCCACTGCCTACGAACAACTTACAATTGGAATGTTCCTGACAACTAGCCAAGTCTGCGCAGCAAAGCGTCCACGCGCTTCTTGACTGCGTCGTCCATCGCAACCAGCGGCGGCCACGGACGACAGTCTTTTTCGCCGGGGAGCTTGTGCGTGGCGTCAATGCCGAGCTTGCTGCCGAAACCAATCGCAGGCGTGGCGTGGTCGAGCACGTCGGCGGGGCCTTTCGTGAAAACGAGGTCGCGCTGTGGATCAATGTTGGCGCAGAGCCGGAACAAGACTTCGCGCGTGTCGTGGACGTTCACGTCGGCATCCACGACGACGATGATCTTGCTGAACATCATTTGTCCCATGCCCCAAAGGCCGTGCATCACTTTCATCGCGTGATATGGGAACTGTTTCTTGATCGAGACGACGACAAGGTTGTGGAAGACGCCTTCCGCCAGCAACGCGATGTCTACGATCTCGTTGAAGGTCATCTTGAAGACCGGCAGGAAAATGCGGACGCTGGCGGTGCCCATGTAAAAGTCTTCCATCGGCGGGATGCCGACAATCGTACTCGGATAAATTGCGTCGCTTCGGGCGGCGATCCGTTCGATGTGGAATTTCGGGTACGGTTCCGGCGCGGTGTAGTAGCCGGTGTGATCGCCGAACGGGCCTTCCATCGCCGGCGGTTCGTTCGGGTCAACGTACCCTTCCAGCACAAAATCGCAGTCCAGCGGAACGTCGCCGGATAACTCTACCGACTTCTTCCGCAAAAACCCGGCGAGTTGGAACTCGTCAATCCCGTCCGGCAACGGCGCGCTGGCGCAGAACGCATAGACGGGATCGCCGCCGAGCGCGACCGTGACCGGCATCCGTTGTTTCAACTCACAGTATCGTCGCCAGTGGCGCGCGCCGGTCTTGTGAAGCTGCCAGTGCATGAACGTCGTGCGGTCGTCAATGACCTGCATCCGGTACATCCCGACGTTGCGCGCGCCGGTGTCGGGATCGCGCGTGATGACCAGCGGCAACGTGATGAACCGCCCGGCATCGCCCGGCCAGCATTTCTGAATCGGCAAGTCTTTCAAACTGAGAACTGAGAACTGAGAACTGAGAACTCCTCCGCTCTTCGGCTTCGCATGACGCAGTTCCATCGCTGTGCCGAGCAGTGACATCGCTTCCTTGAACGAAGTCGGCGGCTTGGCTTTCAGGAGCGATTCGAGTTCGCGGGCGATTTCCTCGATGTCGCCGACGCCGAGCGCCATCGCCATGCGTTTGGTGGAACCGTAGGCATTGATGAGGAGCGGGAAGTTGCTGCCCTTGCACTTCTCGAACAGCAGCGCTTTGCCGCCGCCGGGCGATTTCATTTCGCGGTCGGCGAACTCGGTGATTTCCAGCACAGGATCAACCTCGACGGAAACGCGCTTCAGTTCGCCTGCCGCCTCCAACGTTGCCACAAACTCGCGTTGTGATTCGTAGGCCATGGTCAACGCTCATCAATGCGCAGCAACACGAACCCGCCGACTTTCTCCGTCGAGATGAGTTTGCCGAGTTGCTTGGCTGCGACGTTGCGCCGTCTTTCACCGGTCTGATAGGTGGACGTGATCGCGTGGCGGATGGCGCAACCCCGGCAGTTCCCAGTCTGGCCGCAGCCGCCCGGCAACCCCGCGTTCTCGCAGGCGATGACTTCGCCGGCGAGCCGGCCAGAGAGTTCATGGTGTTGGCCGCCCAGCAACGTGTGAGCGGCCTGATTGAATCCAGCCACCCGCACGTCATCGTCCATCAACAGTACCGGCACGCTGATCTGGTCGAGAAATTCGCCCAGCGTGACGGCGGACGCCGGTGTGACGATTCCCTCGCTGCATTGAAGACAAATGCCCTGCGCAATGGTCGGATCGTCATCCGCCGACTCGAAGACGGCGTGGCAGATCAGACAGGTTCGTTTCATCGCGCTTGTTGATACCATAACGACGCCGTCATCGGCCAGCAGTATCAATCGGAGGTGATCGTCTCTTCCTTCGGGACGGTTCGCACGTTGTCGCCGAGTTTCACGCGCTTGTCGCCGAAGCCGTGGAAGACGCGGATGCGACGGGAACCGCTCAACGGGCGATTATCGAGGCTGCGGAGCGTGAACAGCGGCGGGTCATCGTAGCGCAGGCCGTTGAAACTGGCGGCGTGGAAGGCGACGAACTTCGGCGATTGGATGACGAACCCGAACGTCGGCAACAGGATGTCGCCGTGCTGATAGGGCGCGGCGCCCATGTTGACGACGGCTTCGACATCGCCCCAGACGGTGCGTTGGACTTTGCGGTCCGGCGTGAGAAACTCGTGGCGCGTGGGCAACGTCTGTGCCGTCAATTCGTGCAGCGGCGAGAGAATCTCGTGCGTGTTCTTGATGAAACAATCCATCGAATGCAGTCCATCGGCCCAGCCATTGTCGGAGCGCACGAACACATCGGCCGGGAGCAGCTTGGTGGTGATGGGCGGGTGCGGCTCGAACTTGATGTCGCCGCTGGGCGCGACGTGAAGTTTGCCGAGCAGGCAACGGCGTTCCTCGTCCTGCGGCCCGCTGATCCAAAGGCGTCCATGATGGGCGCGATGATAAAAGCCGATGCGGACATCGAACGCACCGGTGCGGTCGGCGGGAACGGTGACGATGAATGGGCCGTGGCGCGCGGTTCCTTTTGTCCACGGCAACGGCGGCGCGTAGTCGCCTTGGAACAGGATGGTCCCGCCGTCTTCATTGGTGAAATGGACGAGGATGCGCCAGTCGTCGGCCGGCGGAAGGTCGTTGACGTTCCACTGGTAGGCGATGCGGAACTTGCGCGGTTCGATGGAGGCGATTTCGGCGACGGACGGCGTGATGTCGAATTGTTTCTGGCGACCGGACGATTGTTTCCAGTAGAGATGCGGCGGGATGCTGTGATAGTGGAGCGGTCGCCCGATAATAATATGGTGGAGGACGTACTCGGCTGCTTTCTCCGGGCTGTAGCCGTATTTGCCGTACATCGCGATACAATCGCGATAGACAATCTCAAACAACGGAACAACAGCCGCGCCCAGCTTCGCCACCAACCCTTTGTCGTGATAGTAATTGCCGCTGACGCCGGTGAGGCCCTCGAAGAAGTCGGCGTGCGGGATTGCCCATTCGCGTCCGCACTCGCTTCCAAACATGCCGAACACATCGCGTCCGTAATCGGAGAGCGCCTGTTTCCATTTCATGTCGCCGGCGCGGTCGAGCGGATGTTCCGGGTCGAAACACTCCTGCAAGCCGACTGCGTAGGTCGTGTCAATGAAGTACGCATTTGCGTCGGTGATCTTCTTCACGGCCGGCAGGTTTTGCGGGCGCCTGGCCAGCTCGAATGCTTTCTGGGCGCACGTCAGGTACGCGCGGCCACCGGCCCAACGACCGCCTTTGGCGATGCTGCCGTCGCGGCGTTTTTGCAGGAAATCTTCATTCCACGACGGCGCGTCGCGGTACATGTCCTGATAATTGTCGTGCAAACAAAATGTGTAGCCGAGTTGTTGAACGCGGCGTGAACAATCCGCCAACGCCGCGTCGCCGCCGCACTCCGGCGCGGCAGGCAGGATGTCGGGGTGCTGGTTGTCGTAGCCGCGATGAATCCAGCCGCCGATCATGAAGAGCGCCTTGTTGATCTTCAGGTCGTTCTTCAAGTGCTCGGCGACGCGCGCCGCCTCGTCGAACGTCCAGTTGACGGCAACGGATTCCTCTTTCGTGCTCTCCTCGTTCATCCGTCGGGAGAGCGTGCTCCAGAGTTTCACGTTGGAGGCGCCGGTCAATTTCGGATTGGCCTTTGCCAGGAACCCTTTTTCCTGCGCGACACGACGGTAGGCCTGGCCGATGGTCACGTAATCGCCCTTGCCGAGGAACTGGACGCGGCACCATTTCGCCGACAACGACGTGGCGAGCGCCTCCGGGCTGTTGCGAAGTTCCGCGTTCGCGTACAAGTCGTCCCACGTCACGAGCGCCGCGTGACCGTTCTCGACAAGCCCGATCATCCGCATGTGGCAGCCTTCGTACTCGTAGGTGCCGAACCGGTGCGTAAACGACCGCTTCGCGTCCGCCGGCACGAGCAACCCTTCGCGCACGGGCACGACCACGTAGCCGCGCCCGGCGGCGGTGACGTTGGGCAGGCGCACGAACGCGTTGGTGCCGCGGTCAAGCTCGATGGTTTTCGGTTCCGTGTGCCACAGGCTGGCGGCGAGACAAACGAGGAGGATGTTCATGATGTTGTGAGTTGGAAAGCGCGCTGGCGCTCGGCGCATTTGTTGCAGCGACCGCACGGCTGGCCGCGCTTGGGGTTCAGGCAGGAAAACGTCAGGTGCAGCGGCAAATGCCGTCCGCGCCGGAGGACCTGCTCCTTGGAAAGATGACACAACGGTGTAACGATCGTTACAAAATTGTGTAATGCCCGGCCGGCAAGCGCGGAGAAGGCGCGGAAAAATTCCGGCGTGGCGTCGGCGAACGGATTGCCGCGAAGCGTGCCGATGGCGATGGCGCGGATGCCGCGTTGCGCGCAGAAGACTGACGCCAGCGCCAGCAACAGCAGATTCCGCCCCGGCAAATAGACGGCTTCATCGGGCGATTTGCTGCCGGGGATCTTCCGTCCGCGCACGCTCCAGTGGTCGCCATACAATTCCCGCACCGGCAGTTGCAACACCGTCACCGGCGGCAAGGACAACGCCCGGATAAACCGTCGAAGATGGCGCAGTTCAGCGTTTTCCCAGCGCAACCCGTGACGGACGTACAGCGGATGCACCTTGTATCGCTTCGCCAGTTCCGCCAGCATCACGCAACTGTCGAGGCCGCCGCTGACGAGGACGCAAATTTGTTTGTAGTCAGGCACGAAGCGAAGCGGAGTGCCGTAACGCGACGCCACTCCGCTCCGCTTCGTGGCTTACTACGAACCTTTTTGTCGCACGGCTTCCTTCTCTTCTTCGAGTTTGCGGCGGAGCCGGCCCAGCATGGTTTGGAGTTGTTCTTCTAGCTTCTGGGCGCTCTCGTCTTCGCCGGCGGCGCGGGCCTCGGCGATCTTCGGCTGCAACGTGAGTTCTTCCTGCGCGATCTTGGCGGTGTAAATCTTGTCCAACTCGGCCAGCTTCGCTTTCTGGGCGTCGGTGAGTTTCACCGACGGCTGGCCGCCGGTGCGTTGGAGGGCGAGTTCCCATGCGGATTTCAGTGCCATGTCAGTCCACCTTCACTTTCACGTTGTCGCCTTCGACGGCGATGTCAAATTGCTCCACGGAAACCAGCGGCATCACCGGCGATTTGCCGGTGGTGACATCGAACCGCCAGCCGTGCCACGGGCAAACGACAACATTTCCTTCGAGAACGCCGTCGCCGAGCGGCCCGCCGCGGTGCGGGCAGAGGTTGTCAATCGCGTGGAATTTTCCGTCCACGTTGAAGATGGCGATTTCGCGTTCCCCGGCGGCGATGACCTTGGCTTCGCCGGGCTTGAGTTCGCCGGTTGTGCCGGCGTTGATCCATTCGCTCATGGGCGATGATGTAGCGCATTTGCGGCGGCTTGGCAATACCGCGAATGGCCGGTGGTGAGTTCACCATTTTGTAACACAATCGCTCTTGGACTGTCACGCGCGGTTTGCAAGGTGCGCTCGCAAGCAAAAAACACAACCCACAACACAACCAAAGGAGAAACGAGACAAATCCATGAAACATCGTCTGATCACCATCACACTGGGGGCGGCCTTGGCGCTGGGATGCGCGCAGACTGCCCGGGCACAAGGCGGCGACGCCATCCTGGACCTGCTCACCAAGAAAGGCATCATCACACAGCGCGAAGCGAACGACGTCCGCGAACAGCTTGACTCGCAGATGGCGCAAGCCGTCGAGCTGCACGGCAAGGGCAAGTTCAGCAGTTGGCTGGACGGCGTGAAGTTCTCCGGCGACCTGCGCCTGCGCGCCGACAACATTTCGCACGAAGACTACACCAGGGATTCCGACCGGCTCCGGTTCCGTTATCGTCTGCGGCTGGGGATGGAGTTCCAGTTCCAAGAATGGGCGACGGTGAACTTTCGTCTGGCCAGCGGCGATGGCGACCCGGTCAGCACCAACCAGAGTTTCACCGACACGTTCAAGAAAAAGCCGATCACGATTGACACGATTTCCGTGACGCTCCAGCCGCCGGGCTGGAACTGGGTCAAGGTCATCGGCGGCAAGATGGAGAACCCGATCTGGCAGCCGAAGTTCAATTCGCCGATGGTCTATGACAATGACGTGACGCCGGAAGGCGTGGCGGAAGTGTTGCAATACACATTCGGGGCGAACAGCCAGTACCGTCTCTTTGGCCAGTTCGGCCAGTTTGTGCTCGACGAAATCAGCACCACCTCCAGCCGCAACAACAGCCGCGATCCGTTCCTGCTGGACTTCCAGGCCGGCATCGAGGCTGGGTTCGGCGGCGAATTGCCGAAGAAACCGAAACTCAAAGTGACCGCCGCCGGCGGTTTCATGTTGACCCACAACGTGAACAACACCGGTTACACGCCGTTCAGCGATTCCGGCAACAGGGGCAACGCCAACGGCTCGGGCAGCTTCACCAACAGCCCGTTGGCCGACTTCAACGTCGTCTATGGCCGCGGCGAAATCGCCTACCTCATCTCGGAGAAAAACTTCCTCGGCACCCCGTCCGTCCTCACGCTCAGCGGCGAAGTGGACAAGAACATCGCGGGCGCCTACGAGACGCTCACTGGCTCCAGCCAGACGATTGATCCCGACCAGACGCTCGGCTGGACGTTCCAGCTTGGCTTCGGCGAGGCCAAGAAGAAAGGCGAATGGCAGATCGCGTACCAGTACAAACACCAGGAAGCCGACTCTACCTTTGACTCGCTGACCGATTCCGATTGGGGCACCGGCGGCATTGACCGCAAAGGCCACTGCATCAAGGGCGCCTACAACGTCCGCGACTGGTGGCAACTGGGTGTGTCCACGTTCCTGACCTCGAAAATCAGCAACCGCCCCAACAGCGGCCACAACACCAGGGGCGGCATCGGGCCCGATCACGGACAGGAGATGCTCCGCATCATCGTGGACTCGTCATTCAAGTTCTAACCGAAACGCCACAATATTGACGCAAAACCGTAACATCACTCAACCACAGTGGAGACAACTATGAAACCAATACTCACCATCCTCATGGCGCTGGCGATCACCGCCCAAGCGCAGAACATCACCATCAAAGGCTCCGACACCATGGTCATCCTTGGCCAGAAATGGGCCGAGGTGTATATGAAGAAGAACCCCGGCGTCACCGTGCAAGTCACCGGCGGCGGATCCGGCACCGGCATCGCCGCGCTCCTGAACGGCTCGACCGACATCTGCAACTCCTCCCGCCCGATCCGGCCCAGCGAGGTTGCCGAGTGCGTCAAGAAGTTCAAGGCGCGCCCCCGCGAATACAAGACCTGCCTCGACGCCCTCTCGGTCTATGTGCAGAAAGATAATCCGATCGAGTCGTTGAGCTTCCCGCAGTTGGAAGGCATCTTCACCGGCAAGATCACCAACTGGAAGGCCGTTGGCGGTCCCGACCTGCCGATCTCGCTCTACGGACGCGAGAACAGTTCCGGCACCTACGAGTTCTTCAAGGAACACGTCCTCAACAAGAAGGACTTTGCCGCTTCCACCAAGACCATGCCCGGCACCGCCGCCGTCATCCAAGGCATCGCCAAGGACAAGGGCGGCATCGGCTATGGCGGCATCGCCTACGGCGAAGGCGTCAAGCACCTCAAGGTCAGCAAAGCCGCCGGCGGCGAAGCCTTTGAACCGACGGAACAAAACGTCTTCGATGGCAAGTATCCCATCACGCGCTACCTGTTCAATTACATCGCTCCCGCGAAGGACGCCGGCGCGGTGGCCGCCTTCATCAGTTGGTGCATCAGCGACGAAGGCCAAGCCGTCGTCAAGGATGTCGGTTACTTCCCGTTGCCGAAAAACATGCGTTGATTCCCTACTGACCCACCCATGACAGCGGGGCGAGATCCCGCTGGTCCTCCCACGGGGTCTCCCCAGCCGAACGGCGGGGAGACCTTCGTGTTTTCCGAACTGGAACGATGCCGTTGGCGGGAGAGCCGCGCTCCATTGCAACTGCGTTTTCCTCGGCCGCGACGGAGTGCATTGCGCCGGAATGTCCACGCCGGCCGCCATGTTCACGTGGACGCTTGCGGCAATTCCGTCCGGTGTTGTGTAACAGCTATTACACAACACCGGACAAGCTGCGCCTGCCGTGGACGGATTGAACCGCAACATTCCGACGGGGGGACGCATCCGGAGGGCGACGCTCTGTCGTCGTCCGCATCACGCGGACAGCCGAGCGGCGCTGACGGAGCAGCGCCCTCCGACTGCATTGCCGGGCAAGCTCTTACGCGGGTAATCTGCCGGTTTTCTTGCGTGGCGATGGCCACGACGGAAAATAACGACGGAAAATAAGCTTGAAGGCTTCCGCTGCGGGGCGGATGATTACCTCACGAAGCCGTTCGAGGTGCGCGAGTTGCTGGCGCGCGTGGCGTCCTTGTTGCGGCGGGGGCGAACCGATGAAAAAAATTGAACAACGAATCGAAGCGTGGCTGTCGAAACAATCCAAACGATTGTTTGTTGCCGCGCCGGACTTTGACGCCCCGGAAACCGTCCACCGGATGCGCGTCGCCTCGCGGCGGCTGCGGGTCGGGCTGGGGTTTCTCGGCGCGCGGCGCGTCCCGTCGCTCGCCCGGCTTGGCCGGGCGCTGGGCGCGGTGCGGACGCTTGATGTGAGCCTTGCGCTGCTGCGCGAGGCGCCCGCGCGATGCCCGTCCGTGGAAGAGCAACTCGCGCAGGAGCGAGTCCCGCGGCTCGCGGAGCTGCGCCGGGTGTATGGGCGGACAACGCCGGCCGCGTGGCGCGGCGGATGCCCGGACGCGCGGCGGGCGCTGGCGGAACTGCATCGGGCGCTGCGGAAACGGCTGGCGCAATTTGACGAGCGGGGCACGGGCGACGCCTTCCACAACCTGCGGATTGCGCTGAAGAAATACCGGTACGGCCTGGAGATCGTGGGGGAGGGGAAACGAATCGAGCCGGTGAAACAGTTGCAGGAGTTGATGGGCGTCTGCCACGACATCGAGGTCTTGTTGCAACAATTGCCGGCGGGACCGGTGAAACAATATTTTGTGAAAGAACACCGGCGACGCTACGAAGCCGTTCTGAAATTCCTTGACGGCAAGCGGCGTTGGGTCAAGAAAGTGAAGTCAAACCATGAATAAGAAACACCACTATCCCGGCCGATTGATCGCCGTGGAGGGGCTGGACGGCTCCGGCAAGTCCACGCAGGTCTATTTGTTGAAGCGCTGGATGGAGATGCAGGGCATGAAGGTCTTCTTCACGGAATGGAACTCCTCCGCGCTCGTCAAGGACGCCACGCGCAAGGGCAAGAAACGCCAGTTGCTGACGCCGACGACCTTCTCGCTGGTGCACGCCACGGATTTTGCCGACCGGTTCGAGCGGCAGATCCTCCCGTTGCTGCGCGCCGGCTACATCGTGCTCGCCGACCGCTACATGTACACCGCGTTTGGGCGCGACATCGTGCGCGGCTGCGACCCGCGCTGGGTCCGCAACCTCTACAGCTTCGCCGTCGTGCCGGACATCGCGTTTTTCTTCGACACGCCGCTGGAGGTCTCGCTGGGGCGCATCCTCGGCGGCCGGCCGCAATTGAAATACTTCGAGGCCGGCATGGACCTGAACCTCGCCGACAACGAGGTTGACAGCTTCAAGATTTTCCAGGGCCGCATCTACGCCGAGTACAAGAAGATGGTGGACACCGAGGGATTTGTGGTGATGGACGGCATGTTGCCGGTGGAAAAACAACAGGCCATGGTCCGCAAATACGTCGAGCAACAAATTGATCTGCCATCGTTCCGCTGGAAGGGCAAACAATGAAAACCACACTGAAAACCGGCAAACAACATTTCGGCACGCCGCTGCCCGGCGTCGGCCTCTCCGACCTGAAGGGCAAACTCATCGTCCTCGAAGGCGCCGACGGGTCGGGCCGTTCCACCCAGATCGTGATGCTCAAGGACTGGCTCGAAAACCTCGGCTACGGCACCGTCAACGTCGGCCTCAAACGCAGCACGCTCGTCGCCGAGGAACTCGAAGCCGCCCAGCAGGGCAACATCCTCAGCCACACCACGCGCAGCCTGTTTTACGCCACCGACTTCGCCGACCAGTTCGAAAACAACATCATCCCCGCGCTCCGCGCCGGGTTCGTCGTGCTCGCCGACCGCTACATCTACACGCTCATGGCGCGCGACATCGTGCGCGGCGCCGACCCCGCGTGGGTGAAATCGCTCTACTCCATCGCGCTCGTGCCCGATGCCGTGTTCTACCTGCGCGTCAGTCCGCAGACGCTCGTCGAGCGCAACTTCCGCAAGGACGACATGCTCAGCTACTGGGAAAGCGGCATGGACATCGGCCTGTCGCGCGACATGTTCGAGAGTTTCATGAAATACCAGCGCCTCATCCAGGCCGAGTTCCGCCGCATGGAGGCGACGTACGGGTTCACCGTCATCAACGGCAACCGCCGGCCGCGCGCCATTCACGCGGAACTGCGCGCCAAGGTGCAGGAAGTGCTCACGCAGCCAAAATGAATGCCACATTTCACAAGCGCCAGCGCGAACTGGCCGCCGCGCTCCGGACGTTGCGCATACTCGTCAAGGAAGTCGGCGGCAATTACCTCGCCGGGTTGCAGGCCGACATTGCCCGCGTGGACCGGTTGCAGGCCGACCTGGAGCCGGACGCCCGGCGCGCCGCCGAGTTGCAGCGCATGATCCGACGGATCAACGAACTCGACCTCAAACCGCACAAGGGCCGCCGCCGCGACCTGAAGGCGCTCGATAAACTCATCGAACAACTCACGGCAACCGTGGAGGACTGGTGATGAAACGATCCGCAGCCAAACCGTTCGTCGTCGGCATTGACCTCGGCGGCACGAAAATTCTCGCCGCCGTTTTCGACCACCGCCACCGCCTCCTGGTCCGCGAGAAAAAATCCACCAAACCGGAACTCGGCGCCGACGCGGTCCTCAACCGCATCGCCGAGTGCGTCAACGAGGCGCTCGCCGTCAGCGCCGTCGCGCATTCCTCCGTCGCCGGCATCGGCGTCGGCGTGCCCGGCATGGTGGACACCCGCACCGGCACCGTGCGCGTCGCCCCCAACCTGCAATGGCAGAATGTTCCCTTCGCCAAACTGCTCGGCGCCAGGCTCCGCATTCCCGTCACCGTCGTCAACGACGTCCAGGCCGGCACCACCGCCGTCCAGCAGTTCGGCGCCGGGCGCACGCTGCGCGATTTCGTCTGCATGTTCATCGGCACCGGCATCGGCGGCGGCATCGTGCTCGGCGGCCAGCAGTACCGCGGCTCCGCCGGCATGGGCGGCGAAATCGGGCACATGGCCGTCATCGCCGACGGCGGCCCGAAGTGCGGCTGCGGCAACCGCGGCTGCCTCGAAGCCGTTGCCAGCCGCGGCGCCATCGTCCGTCGCGTCATCGAGGAAATGAAGGACGGGCGCAAAACGCTGGTGCGCGATTTGTGCGATCGCGACCCGCGCCGCATCCGCAGCCGGATCATCGCCGAGGCGTACCTCGAAGGCGACAAACTCGTCCGCGAAATCATCAACGACGCCTGCGAGTACGTCGGCATCGGCGCGGCCAACCTCATCAACGTCCTCAACCCGCAGGCCGTCATCCTCGGCGGCGGCCTCATCGAGGCGCTCGGCGACAAAATGCTCCCGCGCATCCGCAAGTCCGCCTGGCGTCACGTCATCGGCGCAACCTCCGAGCGCGTCAACATCATTGACTGCGGCCTCGGCGACGACGCCGGCATTATTGGCGCCGCGCTGTTGGCGCGCCCGCCGGTGAAGTGAACCCGGCAAGCTCTCGGTGGCGCAAGCGTCCCTGCTTGCGCAGCCGCAGGCTTCTGTTCTTAGGAAGATGGATGTCGGGGCTGTTGGCACTTGCGCCACCCCCAAAACAGCCCGTGCTCCGTCAACCCACATTCAGAAGGCCGTTCGTAGTCAGCCACGCAGCGAAGCGAAGTGGCGTGGCGGAGGTCGTCCCGCCCCAACCCACCGCACTCCGTCGCGAAACGACACGCGACTGCGTGCGTTACTACAAACACCGGTCGTTGCCGGGGCGGAAAATCTTCTTCCCATCGCCGGGCGGATTTGTTATCGTGCGGCCCAGATAAAGGAGACATCAGCCATGGAACGCATCGAGAAAAAGCCGTACGCAGCGCCGACCTTGGACAAGCGGGACCAGCTCGCTGACGTGACCGAAAGCGGCCCGCCGATCAGCGGCCCGCCGGTTCCATCGTAAGCCAGGCAGACGATGAATTGCAACGACGCGCCGTGGCGTTCGCAGGGCGAATGCCGCGGCGCGGTCGTTTGTCGGGACAGACGATGAAAGTCTTGTTGATCCAACCAGTGCCGCCGTCGCGCTATTTTCCGCGCAATGAATTTCGCAACATGCACGTGCCGACCGGCGTGGCCTCCATCGGCTCGTTGCTGAAACGGGCCGGGCACGAGGTGCGCGTCCACGTCCGCGAAGAACAACTCCGCAAATGCAACGTCAACTGGGCGCAGACAGATGCGCGGCTGGAAGAAGAACTCCGGTCATTTTGTCCCGATCTGGTTGGGGTGTCCGTGATGACGCCTTTCGTGGAGGAAACGGAGCGTATTGCCCGTCTGGCCAAGGAGTTGTGCAGTTGGGATACGCGCGTGGTGGTGGGCGGTGTTCACCCCACGGCGTTGGGACGCGAGATGCTCGAAACCACGGCGGAAATTGATGTCGCTGTCATCGGCGAAGGCGAACAGACAATGCTCGATCTGGCCGGCGGCAACGCGCGCGCCACCATCGCCGGAATCCTGTATCGCGACAACGGCAAAATCGTCGCCACCGGACCGCGTCCGGTCGTTGCGAATCTCGATGAGCTTGCCCCGATTGATTACGGCCTGTTCGACATGGCCTACTACACTGCGCCGACTCCGTGGCTCGTGCGCTGGTTGAAATTGCCGGCGACGAACCTGCGCACCTCGCGCGGCTGCACCAACGCCTGCCTGTTTTGCGCGGGACATCTGGTGGGCGGCCTCGGCGTGCGGTTTCATTCGGTGGATTTTGTCGTGGACCGGATGCGATTGGTGATCGAGCGGTTCGGCGTGCGCGGCATCCATTTCGAGGACGACACGCTGGGCGCGGACCCGGACCGGCTCGTGAAAATCTGCGAGGCCATTCGCCGGCGCGGATTGGAGAAACGGGTTTGCTGGGACGGCTGTCTTCGCGTGGACCAGGCCGACACGGAGTTGCTCGCCGAGATGAAGGCCTCCGGTTGCATCCAGATCGAGTACGGATTCGAGAGCGCGTCCGACCGCTCATTGGCCGCCATCGGCAAAAAAACCACCGCCGCGATGAATCGCCGCGCGGTCGAAATGACGCGTCACGCCGGGCTGCGCATTTACGCCAACGTCATGATCGGCCTGCCCGGCGAAACGGCGGAGGACTTGCGGGCGACGTGCGATTTCCTGCGCTGGGTCAAGCCCGACGTGCTCAGCTTCG
>Ga0194112_10002448_pt1 | contig 26581 bp, 20 predicted proteins | sample TA2MahC400mmetaG_FD_146191 | JGI IMG/M metagenome (GOLD analysis project Ga0194112, IMG submission 146191) | Freshwater microbial communities from Lake Tanganyika, Tanzania - TA2015016 Mahale Deep Cast 400m | ecosystem: Environmental > Aquatic > Freshwater > Lake | place: Tanzania: Lake... | reverse complement strand
CGACGGGACGACGCATGCCGAACACGCTGGGCGTGAACAGACGGAGGCTCCCGAGGAAGCCCGAGGAGCCCCAGTTCCTCCGGAAGGTCTTCCCGGGGTTCGGCCGCGGCGCGTCGGCGCGCGTGGTCCGGATCATCGTGCTGGTCATCGCCGCGTGGTTCAGCTCCGCGATCCTCCTCGGCGACAGCGGCCTCATCTCCATCCTGAGAATGAGAGGCATGCAGCGCTCCCTCGAGCACGACATCAGAACGCTCGAAGAGGTGAAGGCGCAGACGATCGAGCTGCGCGAGGACCTCACGAACGACCCGCGGACGATCGAACGGGTCGCGCGCGAGGAGTACGGCATGATCCGGGACGGCGAGATCTGCTACCGCGTGCGGCTCGATGAGGAAGCTCCGGAGTCGCGCTGAGCCCCTTCGACGGGGGACCCGATGGACCCGCAGGCTCTCGTCAACCGAGACGCGCTCATCCTGAACGTCGAGCACGGCTTCCTCTGGGCGTCCTTCGCGGCGTACTGCCTGGCCGTGCTCTTCTACTCGCTCCATCTCATCGCGCCCGGCGTGCGCGGCTTCCGCGTCCGCTCGACGGTCGCTCTGGTCGGCGCCGCGGTCTTCCAGACGATGACGGTCGTGCTCCGGGCCGTCCTCGCGGGCCGGCCGCCCTTCCAGACCCTCTACGAGAGCCTCGCGTGGTTCTCGTGGTCCGCGGTCGTCGCCTACCTCGTCATCGAGTGGCGCAGGCACGTGCGCCTCCCGGGCTTCTTCGTATCGCTCGTCTGCGGCGGCGCGGTCCTCTACGCGCTCCTCGGCCAGAGCCCGGAAGTGAAGCCCCTCTTCCCCGCGCTCCAGAGCCCGTGGTTCTTCTGGCACGTCGCGATCGCCTTCGCGTCGTACGCGGTGTTCGTCGTGGCGTTCGCCGTGGAGATCTCGTACCTCAAGCAGCTCCTCTGGTGGAAGATCGGCTGGACGCGCGACTACGGCCTGACGCGTGAGAACATCGGGCGGTTCCACCGGTCGGTCCACCAGCTCGTGCTCTTCGGGTTTCCGATGCTCACCTTCGGCATCATGTCGGGCGCGGCCTGGGCGAACGAGGCGTGGGGCGTGTACTGGCAGTGGGATCCGAAGGAGACCTGGTCGCTCATCACGTGGTTCGTGTTCGCGCTCTACCTCCACACGCGCGTGCGCCCGTCGTGGCGCGGCGCGCCGTCCTCGGTGATCATGATCATCGCGTTCCTCTGCATGGTGACGACATTCCTGGGGGTGACGTGGCTCGCGAAGCTCTTCGGCATCCCGAGCCTCCACACGTACGGATGATGGACACTCAAGCGCGCGCCGGGGCCCACGCGAGGCCCGGGCCACTCAAGCTCTTCCTGCTCGAGTTCACGAAGCTCCGCCTCACGGTGTGGCTGCTCATCGTCATGGCGGTCACGATGGTCGTGGGGTCCGTGTTCCCGCAGGGCTACGACGCCGCGATGTACGTCGAGTCGTGGGGCGAGGCGCGGCACGCGGCGCTCGCGAGGTGGGGGCTTCTCAACCTCTTCCACACGAAGTACTTCCTCATCCTCGGCGCGCTCCTGTTCGTGAACCTCCTTGCCTGCAGCGTCGTGCGCTGGCTGGGGCGCGGTGGCGCGGGGCTCGGTCACGCCGAGCCGCCATCGCACGCGAAGCCCGTTCGGCTGCCGGCGTGCGCCGACCCGGCCGGGCGGGCGGCGGGCGTGCTCGCCGGGCGCGGATACAAGATCCTCTCCTCGTCCGGGGGCGTCGTCGTGGCGCGGCGCGGCCCCTGGCCTGAGGGCGTGAGCCTTCTCTACCATCTCGCGCTCGCGCTCGCGCTCGTCGGGTTCATCCTGTCGGCGCTCTTCGCGTTCGAGGGCGACGTGACGCTTGCTCCAGGCGAGCATGCCGCCGTAGCGACGGTGAGCGACGAGACCGGCGCGCACAGGCTCGCGACGCGGCTTGCGGCGTGGCGCGTCGGCTCATGGCGGCCCTTCGCCTCGCTTCCGGGCGACACGACGGCGTGGGCGGGACGCGAGGTCACGCTCACGCTCAACGAGTTCATCACCGAGTGGGAGCTCTACCGGGAGAAGTACTACAGCCGCGACTGGCTGAGCGATCTCAGCGCGGTCGGCGAGGACGGCGAGTCGAGGCGCGCGCTGGTGGAGGTCAACCGGCCGCTTCGCATCTCCGGGCTCACGTTCTACCAGATGGCGTACGAGCAGTGGTTCGACGTGGTCGTGACGCGAAACGGTGTGGAGGTCGAGCGCGTCGCGGGCCAGGCGCACACGCCGTTCGCCCTGGAGTCCGCCGCCGGCATGTTCTTCCCCGGCACGCTCCGCGTCGGGACGCTCTTCGAGAAGTACCACGACCCCGTGCCCATCACGCCGCACGTGCCGCTCAAGTGGCGCGCGCCGGACGCCGAAAAGGGCACGAAGTCGGAAGAGATCGGGAACCTCTCGGTCGCGGAACCCCTCGTGCGGGACGGCGTCGCGCTCGCGATCGAGAATCCGCGTGAGGCCACGGTCCTCTCCTACCGCCACGACCCCGGCGTGCCGCTTCTCTACATCGCGATCATCGCGTTCATGGCGGGGCTCGCCATCCGCACATACTGGCCGAGCTACCGCGTGAGCCTCTGGGTGACGCCAGGCGAGGACGGCGCACCCGAGGGCCGGCTTCTCTTCCGCGCGGCCGGCATCCTCGGAGAGCCGGAGGACATCGAGGCGGAGCTGGTGCGGGGACTCGAAGCTCCCGGATAGCCCGCCGGGCAACCTACTCGTGCCTGAGCGCCTCGATGGGGTTCAGGAGCGCTGCCTTGCGCGCCGGGTAGTAGCCGAAGAAGATGCCCACCGCGGCCGCGAACCCGAACGCCATCACGACGACGCCGGGGCTCAGGATGGTCGTCATCCCCACCGTCCGCGTGAGGAGCGCCGCGACGCCGTAGGCGAGCGCCGCGCCGATCACGCCGCCGACCAGGCTCAGCGCGACGGACTCCGCGAGGAACTGAATCATGATGTCCAGCGTCCTCGCGCCGACCGCGAGCCGGATGCCGATCTCCCGCGTTCGCTCCGTCACGGACACCAGCATGATGTTCATGATGCCGATGCCGCCCACGATGAGCGAGACGGCGGCGACCGCGCCGAGGAGCAGCGTCATCACCTTCTGCGTGGCCGTCATCGTCTCCATGACCTCGGCCTGGCTTCTGATCGTGAAGTCGTCGTCGGCGCCCGGGAGGATCTTGTGGGATCTCCTCAGGATCTCGGTGATCTCGTCGATCGCCGTCTGCGTCTCCTCCATCGAGATCGCGCTGATGACGATCTGGCTGACGTGGCGCTCGCCCTGGAGACGGTACATGGCGGTCGTCACCGGGACCAGGATGACGTCGTCCTGGTCGCCGCCCCACAGCGCCGCGCCCTTCTTGGTCAGGACGCCGACCACGCGGAACGGGATGTTCCTGACGCGGATGACCTGCCCGACGGGGTCCGCGTCGGCGAAGAGGTTGTCCACGACCGTCTGACCCAGGACCGCGATCTTGCTGCGCGCGCGGACGTCGCGGTCGGTGATGAACTCGCCCGAGGCAAGGCCCCACGCGCGGATCTTGAGGTACTCAGGAGAGACCCCGTGGACCTGCGTGTTCCAGTTGCCCGAGCCACCGATGATCTGACCTCCCGTCCGCACGATCGCGGAGACCGCGGCGACGTGCGCTGCCTCCTCGGCGATGAGGTCCGCGTCCTCCAGCGAGAGGCGGGTCATCGACCCCGCGCCCAGGAAGGCGCCTCCCGCGCGGTACGCGCCGGACCACACCTGGATGCTGTTGGCGCCGAGCGCCGAGATCTGCTTCTTCACGTCGGCCTGCGCGCCGGCCCCGACGCCGACCATCACGATCACCGACGCCACGCCGATGATGATGCCGAGCGTCGTGAGGATGCTCCGCGTCCTGTTGCGGACGAGGCTCCGCGTCGCCTCCTTGAGCAGCCGGCGCGCGCGGCGCGCCAGCACGCTAGACTGCCCCGCCACCGCTGCCCTCCAGCACCGCCTCTTCCGCCGGCGGCATCGCCTCCAGGTCCCTCGCGGCGTCCCGCCTGCCGTCGATCGGGCGGTCGGTCACGATGAGTCCGTCGCGCATGACGACGATGCGCCTGGCGTACCGCGCGATGTCGTGCTCGTGCGTGACGATGAGGATGGTGTTGCCCTGCGCGTTCAGCTCCTGGAAGAGCGCCATGACCTCGATCGAGGTCCGGCTGTCGAGGTTGCCGGTCGGCTCGTCGGCGAGGATCATCGCCGGTTCGTTGACGAGCGCGCGGGCGAGCGCGACGCGCTGCTGCTGCCCGCCGGAGAGCTGGCTCGGCTCGTGCCCCATGCGGTCGGCGAGGCCGACGCGCTCGAGGGCGCGCACGGCGGCGACGCGCGAGTCGGCGATGCGCCCCGTGTGGTCGTAGAAGAGGGGAAGCTCGACGTTGTCGAGCGCGCTCGTGCGCGGGAGGAGGTTGTACGTCTGGAACACGAAGCCGATGCGCTGGTTGCGGATGTGCGCGTACTCGTCGCGCGAGAGTCCGCGGACGCTCACGCCGTCGAGGTGGTACTCGCCCGCGGTGGGCTCGTCGAGGCAACCGAGCACGTTGAGGAGCGTGGACTTGCCGGAGCCGGACGCGCCCATGATGGCGACGAACTCCCCGCGCTCGACGCTGAGGTCGATGCCGCGCAGCGCGTGGACGGTCACGTCGCCCACGCAGTAGTCCTTCGTGATGCGCCGCATCTCGATGACGCGCGTCGCGGGCACGCCTACCTCCTTCGACCGGGAGGCGTCGGGGTGAGCGGGTTCGTGCGCGCGGCGGCCGCGGCGGTGGCGCCCGCCGGGAGCGCCACGATGACCTGCATCCCCTCCTTGAGCGGCCCCTCGACGATCTCGGTGTTCCTTCCGTCGGTCGCGCCCTTCTTGACGGGCGCGAACGCGAGCTTGCCCTGCTCGTTCAGGTACCAGGCGAGCGCGCGGTCGGACGAGTTGCCGTGCGCGAACATCCCGGCCCGCGCGCCCGCTGCCTGCGGGGCCCCGCCGCCGGGGCTCGCCGGTCCACCCGCGGCCGGCGCGGTCCCGCCGCCGGGCGCTTCGCCGCCCTCGCGCTTCATCGAGGCGCGGGCCTCGGCGAACATCTGCTCCGTGGGCCTGATCCTGAGCGCGGCGCTCGGCACGAGCAGCGCGCCCTTGCGCTCCTCCACGATGAAGTCCACCGTTGCCGTCATGCCTGGCAGCAGCAGATCCCCCTCGTTCGCCGCGTCGAGCACGACCGTGTAGCTCACGACGTTGGAGACGGTCTGCGGAAGAAGCCGCACCTGCTTGACGGTCCCGGTGAATTCCTTGCCCGGATGCGCCTCCACGGTGAAGGTCGCCCTCTGCCCTACCTTGATCTGTCCCATGTCGCTCTCGTCCACGAGGGCGTGGATCTCCATCTTGCTCAGGTCCTCGGCGATGACGAAGAGCTTCGGGGCCGCGAGGCTCGCCGCGACGGTCTGACCCAGCTCGACGCTGCGCTCGATGACGGTCCCGTCGATCGGCGAGCGGATGACGGCGTAGGCCAGGTTGGCGCGGGCCCGCTCGAGGGAAGCCTGGGCGGAGACGAGGCCGGCCTGCGCGGCGGTGAGGCTTGTCGCGGCGGTCTCGTGGTCGGCCTTGCTGATGAGGTCCTGGGCGAAGAGCTCGGCGATGCGCTCCTGGTCGAGCCGCGCCTTGTCGAGCTGCGACTGCGCCTTGAGCACGCCCGCCCGGGCGTCCTTGACGGCCGTCGCGAGCATCGTCGTGTCGAGCACGGCGAGAACCTGCCCGGCCCGGACGTCGTCGTTGAAGTCCACGAAGATCCGCGCGAGCGTCCCCGACACCTGCGTCCCGACCTCCACCGTCCCGACCGCGCTCAGCGCGCCGGTCGCGGAGACGACCGACTTGAGGTCGCCCCGCGTGACCTCGCCGAGGGTGTACTGCGAGTCCCCGGCCTTGCCGCGACCCCTCGCGAGGGCGAGGATGACGACGGCGACGACGACCACGGCCGCGACTGCGATCCAGAGCTTCTTCATCGTGTGTGCCGCTCCTGCGTTTCTCAGCTTGCGCCGGCGGCGTGCCGGCAGCATCGCATCGGACGCGCCCCGTGGCGGGGCGCGCTCAAGCAGTCTAGTCCTCGGCCCGCGGTGGGTCAACGCCGGGGGGCGGGCGCGGCCGCCCCACCGGCGTCATCCAGTCGGCTCGCAGCGCCAGCCGCCGACGGACTGGACGGTCATGTCAGCAACGGGCGTGCCGGAGCGTGCGGTGTGCTCGCCGCGCGCCTCGCGCGCCCGCAACTCGTTTCGGCATCGTGAGCTGCTGCTGCGTGGCGCTCGTGCGTCCGGTAGCATCCAGGCACGAACTGCGCAGGATCTGCGCGGTGACGGCATGGAGAGGCGCGGCGGGTGCGCAGGTTGTTCGCGAGGGAACGCTGGTGAGTGCGGGACTCGCATCGCGATCACAGCGCCGCCTGCTGTCTGTGGAGGCGGTGTTTGCAGTGGCGCTGTCCTGCGCCGCGCGGACGCGCGCCGAGATTGCCCTTGACGCGCCGCCGACGCAGTGCTATATGTGGATGCAGTTCATACCGCGGGGTGGAGCAGTCCGGTAGCTCGTTGGGCTCATAACCCAAAGGTCGCAGGTTCAAATCCTGCCCCCGCTACCACCTGGAAAGAGCTTCCAGTGCCGAGAAGACCCGGTTCTGGGAGCTTTTTCATGGTGAGCTCCGCGCTCTGAGAGGCCGTGTCGAGCGTGATGCCCTCCGCAAGTGCTAGGATCGCCAGCATGCATGGGGGCAGGCCAGAGGCCGGAAGTCCAGCTCCCCGGCCGCATCAGCTCGCGGGGTCAGGTCGAGCCTGCTTTGCGAGGCTCAGGGTCGGGTGAGAGACGACAGAGGACAGACCGATCATCCTGCTGCGCTGATGCGAGTCGTCGGGATTGCGTCGCGCACCGGCCATGCGCCTGGGGTCGATGCCCTTTCATCGCACGCACGTGGCACAGAGGCACCGCCGGATGCGCCTCAGGCAGGCGTCCGGCCGGTGCAATAGTTGGCATTCGAAGATCCTGACGACGCTCCATCCCAGCTCTCGAAGCTGCCGGTCAACTCGCCTGTCCCTGCGCCGGTTCCCGAGTATCTTCCGCTTCCAAGCCTCAGCGTTCCGCCGGGGCGTTATGTTCTTCCCGCAGTCATGCCCGTGCCAGAAACAACCATCCACGAAGACGGCCACTCTCCTCTTCCGCCACGCGAAGTCGGGGCTTCCTGGAAGAGGAAGATGACGACGCCAGCCGCTGAGCCGCTCCGCGCGCAGGAGCTCGAGGAGTCGTCCCTCGGTCGTCGCGTTGCCTCGACTCCGGATCCTTGACATGAGCTCGGAGCGGGACAGCCCCCCGAACGTGGTCGTCTTGGAGCCGGCTCGCGCCACGATTCCTCACTTCTCCTCGATCAGCAGGGAGGGGTCGCTCTCCGCCTGAGAGACGATCTCGTTGTACCGCTTGAAGAGGTCTTGAGTAGTGGTCTTGAGTCTCGCGCCTTGGAACTGCGCAAGCTCGTTCACGTTGCTGCTGATGAACGCCTCGGCGTCGTAGACCTCGACGCGGTCGTTCACCCCGGCGTTCTCAGCAAGAAGGGCGGCCCCGGGGACCTTGTCCTTGGGGCACACGATAATCGGTCTCACGGCCTTCGACAGGTTGTAGCGACACTTCGTGACGAGCCGCTCGCTCGGCGCGGTCGTCACGTGGATGGCGGAGTCCCCAATCTGGAAGTCCCCGGCTCTCGCGTCGGCGACGTCGGCCACGGCGCTCCCGTGGTGTTCGACGGCCTCCTTGCCCAGCACGAGGGAGAGCTTCGCGCCCACCAGATGTTGCAGGACGGTCCCCTCGATGGTCGACCCTGGCGCGTCATCCTGCCGCTTGCGCGCTTCCCTCAGAACGGACGCGACGACCTTCGAGATCGAGAGATTCGGGTCAATATCGATCTTGAAGCACTGCCGATTGAAGTACTCCCTGATCCGCTCGACCCACCACTTCTCGACGCGCTCAAGATCAGAGGGGTCGAGCTCGCCCGATCGATGTAGGCCATTCAGGAGCGCCACGTATTCCTCGGCAAGCCCGAGAGACCCGCGGCTTGTGCGTCCTCCCTCCTCAGCGAGCACCTTGTAGATGCCGTGGTCTTCCAGAATCCTCTGCACCGGCTCTCTGCCGAGCCCGGCCACCTGCCCCTTCTTCTCGGTGCGCAGGGCATCGAGCGGGAATGGAAGCCCGTGCTCAGCGACTCGTCGAGTCAGAAACAGAGCGGCTGCCAGAGGGCCCTTCGTGACAGCCTTGGCCTCGTCCTGGAACCGCTCAAGCTTCTTCAGGAGTCCGTCTCGTTCACGCTCGCGCATTCGCGACCTCCCTCCGGCTCGAGCGCGCGGCCGAGACGGCCAGTTTGACGAGCAGGCACTTCGCAAGCCACCGTGTCACGGGGACGGCGACCGCGTCCCCCATGGCTCTGTATCCGTCGTTGTACGAGCCGGGGAGCTTGAAGGAGTCCCGGACGCCCATTAGGCGAGCGGTCTCCCTCACCGTCAGCAGGCGCGTCTTGACCTCTCCGCCGTCCACGACGATGAGGGTCTGTCTGCTGCTCCCCCCCCGGGGCGTCCGGAGGCAGCCTGCGACCCCGTCGAAGCGAATCTCCAGGCGCTGCCGCTTTCGGCCGCTCTCGCTCCGAATCCGCCTGTACCCCGTCCCGACCAGCGGCGTCCTGCTGAGGAGCGCCGCGTCCAGCTTCCTCCTGTTCAGCGGCGACAACATGCTGAGAAGCCGCCGCGTGGCTTCCGGGGAATCGACCGGCGCGTCACGCTCGACGATGTCCGCCAGCGTGCCGCACCGGCTAGGAAGAGGAGGAAGCCGCCACCAGATCCACTCGGGGTCGCCCGCCGCGTCGTGCGCGGTCAGTACCGCCTTAGTGTGATAGGCCGGGTCGGGCCCGCTTCCGGCTGGCAAGTCGAGTTCAGCCGCCATTCCGCTCTTGACGGCCACGAGGAAGGATCTCGGCCTGCTCTGGGGAACGAAGTGGAACGCGTCGATCACAAGCGCGCCTGCGCGGTAACCCAGCTTCCTTAGGGCCAAGTAGGCTTCTGCGAACTGCGCGCCACCGTCGGCCACGAGAAAGCCAACTACGTTCTCCGCGCAAAGCACCGGAGGGCGTCGCTCGGCACCCATCTCCTTGAGGACCCGGACCCATTGCCAGTAGAGAGCGGACCGATCGCCGCTGGAGAGCCCGTTCATGTTGCCCGCCAGCGAGAGGTCCTGGCATGGAAACGAGCCCCATGCGAGGTGCGCGGCGGGGACATCGGGGCCATGGAGCCGAGCGATGGACGTCTCAACCACGTGCCCTTGCCCGAAGTTGGCTGAGTATACCCAGCACTTCTTCGGGCAGACGTCGTTCGCCCACACGACGCGGAACCAGGGCTTCAGTCCCTCGGTCACGAGTCCGCTTCCCGAGAAGAAGTCCAAGGCTGTGAGCGCGCGCCCCCCGGGCGTGTGGCTGCCTTGTCGCGAGGAGTTGCGCGGGGTCCTTGGACTGCTCGCCGCCGTCTTACGCATCGCACCCCCATCGCAGATCCTGCAGAGCCCGCTCCTGGAAGGTGGAGTGTCTCGCCTCACGCTCTGATGGTACGCGGGAAGCTCCATCATCCCGCCGTGTCAGCGAACCACATGGTCCAAGCGGAGAAGCCGCGCGCGCGGGCGCGTTCACGCGATGCCACGCTACTCCTGATTGAGTGGCTGCGACGGCCAGACCGCGGTACGCGACCGATGGTAGCGTACGCGGGGCCGGTGTCAAGGGCGGGGCTGGGCCACTCGAGAGGACACGTTGGGCGGCCGGGTCGCGGGTTCGGAGAGAACGGGAACGTTCAGCCCATCCTCCCGGAACCACAGGGTCAGATCAGCTCAGCTCGGATCTTGCCTCTCGGAATGGACCAATCCACGGGAGGGGCAGGTCAGCGCCCGACCTCGGGCGCTGCCGCCCGCCGGTTCAGCCGCCAGCGGCTCGACCCGATGATCGCGACCACGCCCGCGCTCCGAGACCTCGTCAAGGAATCCCGCTCACGCGACGGCGGGAACAGCCTCCTCATCAAGGAGTTCCCAGGCGGCGTCCTCTTCCTCACCGGCTCGAACTCCGCCACGGGCGTCAAGTCGATGCCGATCCGCTGGCTCTTCTGCGACGAGATCGACGAGTACCCCGGCGATGTGGACGGCCAGGGAGATCCCATCGCGCTCGCCGAGAAGCGGACCACGGGCCCCACCTACCCGCGCAGGAAGGTGCTCCTCGTCTCGACCCCGACCATCAAGGGCCTCTCCCGCATCGAGCGCGAGTTCCTCGCCTCGGACCAGAGGCGCTACTTCGTGCCCTGCCCGCACTGCGGGAGCTTCGACTGGATTCGCTGGGAGAACATCCGGTGGCAGGAGGGCGACCCGAAGAGCGCGGCTCTCGCCTGCGTGGCCTGTGGAGCCCTGATCGAGGAGCGGCACAAGACCGAGATGCTCGCCCGGGGCGAGTGGCGGCCGACGGCCAAGGGGAACGGGGAGACGGTGGGGTTTCATCTGTCGAGTCTGTACTCCCCGCTCGGGTGGCTCCCATGGTCCGCGGCGGTTGCCGAGTTCCTCGAGGCCAAGGAGAACCCCATGCGCTTGAAGAACTGGGTCAACAGCGTCTTGGGCGAGACGTGGGAGGAGCGCGGGGACTCGGTCGAGCCCGAGAGCCTCATGGCAAGGGCGGAGCGGTACCCGGCGGAGGTCCCGACGGGCGTGGGCGTGCTCGTGGCCGCAGTCGACGCTCAGGGCGACCGGCTCGAGTGCGCGGTCAAGGGCTACGGCGCCTCCGAGGAGTCATGGCTCATCGCGTTCTCGCAGTTCCACGGCGATCCAGGCCGCGATCAGGTCTGGCTCGAGCTCGACAGGTTCCTCAGGCAGGAGTTCACGCACGAGAGCGGGCAGAAGGTGCCTATTGCCTGCGTGGCCGTGGACAGCGGCGGGCACCACTCCGAGCAGGTCTACCGGTTCTGCCGGGCGAGGATCGAGCGGCGCATCTTCGCCGTCAGGGGCGGCTCGGAGCGTGGGAAGCCGGTCGTGGGGAGGCCCTCAGACCACAACCGTTACCGCGCGAAGCTCTTCACGCTCTGCGTGGACACCGCGAAGGAGATCGTCTACTCGCGGCTCAGGATCGGGACGCCGGGCCCGGGCTACTGCCATCTCCCGGAGTGGATCGACGAGGAGTACGTGGCGCAGCTCACGGCGGAGAAGGCGGTGCGGAAGTGGGTGAAGAACCGTGGCACGGTGCGCGAGTGGGTGAAGACGCGGGAGCGGAACGAGGCCTTGGACCTCGAGGTCTACTGCCTCGCGGCGCTCTACATCCTCGGACCCGCGTTCGTGCGGTCGCTGCCGGAGCGAGCTGCGGCGCTGGCGAGAAGGGTGGAGGCGCAGGTTCAGGTGGAGCGCGTGGCCGCATTGCCGTCTGTCAGACGGCGTGGATGGGTGGACGGGTGGCGAGGGTAGAGAAGCGTGATCGTGACTGCCGCACGGCCTCGGGGGAACCCACATCCCCCGGCTCGAATCCCCTTCCCATGCCGCGCGGGAAGCTCGTCACTGTGACTCAAGCCCAAGCATGGCGGGCACGAAGGGAGGGCAACGATGACGGTCAACGACGCGATCGAGCGCCTGCAGGAGGCGGCAGACGACGGGTACGGCGACTGCGAGCTCAGGCTCGCGTTCCAGCCCAGGGGGCCGCTCCAGTTCACGGTCGCGGGGATCGCGGCGCCGGATGCTACCTCGCGGGGCATGGGTGAACCGGACGAGGAGCCCGACGACGCGGCCTCGGTGGTCTACATCGTCGAGGGCGGGCACCCGGACGACGACTCGCCGTACGCGCCCGGGTGGGCGTTCGCGGCGGCAAGGTAGGGGGACGAGATGGCAACGATCACCAACGTGAAGACGATGTGGGTCGTGACGAGAGCCGCGCGCGACAGCACGCTCGCGGACGTGTGCTTCGCGGCAAGCCCGAAGGACCTCATGGTTCAGGTGAGAGGCGGGCTCGAGCCCGACCAGGTCGTGGCTGTGTTCGACAACGAGGAGGAGGCCAAGGGGCTTGCCACCTACCTCATCAAGAACGCGGTCAAGATCGGGAAGTACCTCGACGCGATCGAGCGGAACGTCGCGCACAGCAAGAAGGCGATGCAGGACAGGCTGCTCGCGAGGGACAGGGGCCGGAGCTAGGGAGGCGACGATGGCGAAGGTCAGGAAGGTGAGCGTGAAGGTGACCGCCGAGCAGGCCGAGATTCTCACGAACCTCGCCCAGATGCGTCTCGCCGAAGCGAAGCGGGCGCTCGCCGACTGTGAGGCGCGGCCGGACGTCACGCTCAAGGAGTGGCGGGACGCGCTCGTGGCAACGCAGGACCTTCAGGACATCCTTCTGGCGGCGGGCGCGGCGCTGCGGGGTGCGAGAGAGCGCGACGAGAGCGGGAGGCGGCGATGACGAGTAGCAGCGGGACTGGCAGGAAGGCGCGGTTCGGGCTCAAGAGCCACCAGGTGTTCTGGAACGAGCAGGGAGCAGTCGTCTGCGCGTGCTGCCACATCCCCTACCCGGGGTCGGACACCTGGATCTGGGAAGGCTGGCTCGAGATCACGCCGGAGATGATGAACGAGATCGACCGCCAGGGCGGTCACGTGGCGTGCGAGGGCTGCGGCAGAGAGCCGCGCCGGATCGTGCGCTAGGTCCGAGTGGAAGGAGGAGCAAGATGGCGAAGTCGAAGAGCACCAAGAAGGCCAAGGCGCGGAAGCCCGCAGCCGAGGCAGTACCGCAGGAGCCGAGGGAGAAGGTCGCGAAGGAGAACCTCTGCGTGTTCGCCTTCCGGCTCACGCCCGAGGAGCGCGACGCGATCCACAAGGCGGCAGGACCGGCCAAGGCATCGAAGTTCGTGAGGGCGCTCGCGCTGGCGGCCGCCAGGAACGACGAGGCGGGCATCAGGACGATCATGGAGGAGGCGCAAACGGAGAACTGACTCGATGGCGGCGTCGGAGGTGGCAACGAGGAGGCCGCGGGCGAGCGCCGGCGGCCTCTCTGCTCATTCCGGAAGAACCGCTGCGACCATGCTGACACTAGCGCAACAGCGTCAGCTTCCGCGTCGCGAGCTCGCCGTCCGCTTCAAGTCGCACGAAGTACACCGCGGACGCCGCCCGCTTGCCGGCGTCATCAAGCCCGTCCCATTCTGCAATCACGAATCCGCGCGCGTCTGCGGCAGGGCCCAAGCGCTGAACGAGCCGCCCAGCAACATCGTAGATCGACAACGCAGCCGACTTCCAGCCCGCCGGAAGCGAGTACCCGATGCTCGCGCCTCCACGGGTAGGATTGGGTGCCACGAATCGAATCCCGAGGCCCAGCACTCCCGGGACCGTGACCGAAGGATGTGCGCCGATCGCCGGGGCGTCACCTCCAGACAGAAGAACCACCCGAAGCTCGTACCAGAAGGTCCCACCAGGCCACACAGTCCCGTCGACGTATGCGCCTGAAGCGGAGACGGCCAGTGGGGTGGGCGTGATGCAGGCGTATGGACCACCCGCAGATGGCGCGCGGTAGATCCGCAGGCCCTCGCCATCAGGACAGCTGGGAAGCACCCACCTCAAGACTACACCCTGATGAGGAATGGCCGTCGCGTAGAAGGCGCTCTCGACCGGCGTGTCTATGCTCCTCACGCCCAGACTGTGATAGATGCTTCCCGCGACCGCGACGAAACCCGCATTGGGCGCTGGAACAGTGGACTGGCCGTAGTCCCCGGCGCCTGCCTCGCCGGGCTCCCCCGCCCCCCAGGCCGCGAGGAACCCGGAGGACTTGATGCCCATGCTGTGGTTGTAGCCCCCAGCCACTGCCACGAAGTCCTCGTTGGGCGCCGGGACGTCGCACTGGCCGAAGGTGTTGTATCCCCACGCGGCAATCGTCCCGTCCGATCTCAGGCCCAGGCTGTGAGCCCCGCCACCGGCCACAGCGACGAATCCCTCATTGGGCACGGGCACAGCGCACTGGCCGAAGGTGTTGTCGCCCCAAGCGACAATCGTCCCATCGGACTTCAGACCAAGGCTGTGGCAGCACTCGCCCCCACCAATGGCGACAAAGCGTTCATTGGGTTCCGGGACATCGCACTGGCCGTAGTAGTTCCATCCCCAGGCCACAATCCTCCCGCTTGATGTCAATCCCAGACTGTGGCCGGTGCCTGCCGCGATAGCAACGAAGTCCTCGTTGGGAGACGGCACGTTGCATTGACCGAGGTCGTTCTTGCCCCAAGCGACAATCGACCCGTCCAACTTGAGTCCCAGGCTGTATCCCCAGCCTGCCGCCACTGCAACGAAGTCCTCGTTCGGTTCTGGAACATCACATTGGCCGTAGTAGTCGTCTCCCCACGCCACGACTATCCCCTGAGCTGTCAGGCCCAGGCTGTGGCTGACGCCTGCGGCGACGGAAGCAAAGCCCTCGTTGGGTGCAGGCCCGTTGCACTGGCTGGCCCCGTTACTACCCCAGACGACGAGCGTTCCATCGGACTTGAGACCCACGCTATGGTCGCGGCCCGCCGCCACGGCGACAAAGCCGCTGTTGGGCTCTGGGACGGTACACTGATCCTGGCTGTTGTCGCCCCAGGCGATGATCGTCCCGTCGGACTTCAAACCGAGGCTGTGGTGCTGGCCCGCAGCTACTGCAACGAAGTCCGCGTTGGGCGTCGGTACGTTGCACAGGCCGTCCGCGGTGTCCCCCCAGGCGACGACCACCCCGTCCGACCTGAGACCAAGGCTGTGGGTCCAGCCCGCGGCTACGGCAACGAAGCCCTCGTTGGGAGCGGGCACGTCACACTGGCCATAGGCGTTCCAGCCCCAGCCGACGATTGAACCGTCGGACTTCAGACCAAGGGCGTGAGTGTAGCCCCCCGCCGTCGCAACGAAGCCCTCATTGGGCGTCGGGACGTCGCACTGGCCATTGAGGTTCATCCCCCAGGCTACGATCTCACCGCCTGACTTAAGACCTAGGCTGAAGTGTTGGCCCGCCTCAACCGCGACGAAGTCAGCGTTGGGCGCCGGCACGTCACACTCGCCGTGGCTGTGGTCCCCCCAGGCGACAATCGACCCGTTCGACTCCAGGCCCAGGCTGTGATAGTAGCCTCCAGCCACAGCAATGAAGTCGCTGTTCGCGGGGGGAACGATGCATTGGCCGTAGTCGTTGTACCCGAACGCGACGATTCCCCCGTCTGCGCGCAGCGCCAGTGTGTGAATCTCCCCCGCCGCGATGGCAACGAACTGACCTAGATCCGATGCTCCGATGACGACTTGGCCGCCCCATGCCACAACTGTGCCCGTAGTCTGGCCACGTGCGGTGCCTGCTGCAAGAACCACAGCAGCCAGGGAGAGCAAGCAGACCTGTTGCCCCCACCTTCCCATACGGCCCTCCTTCCTGATGGCAGGAGATCGGACCCCTGCTATCGCCCACCTGCAGAGCACGTCGTCTACCCGATCCTACCATCTCCGGGTCGCGGGCCGAAGCCCTGACCAGGCACCTCGGTACGGCAAGGAGCCGCGCCGGATCGTGCGCTAGGTCCGAGTGGAAGGAGGAGCAAGATGGCGAAGTCGAAGAGCACCAAGAAGGCCAAGGCGCGGAAGCCCGCAGCCGAGGCAGTACCGCAGGAGCCGAAGGAGAAGACCGCGAAGGAGAGCCTCTGCGTGTTCGCCTTCCGGCTGACGCCCGAGGAGCGTGACGCGATCCACAAGGCGGCAGGGCCGGCGAAGGCCTCGAAAATCGTGAGGGCGCTCGTGGTTGCCGCGGCCAAGAACGACGAGGCGGCGGTCAGGGCGATCATGAAGGAAGTGCAGACGAAGGCGTAGGGCACGTCAGCGCCAACGACGAGGCCGCCGGCGCAAGCCGGCGGCCTCGGTCTTTCTCGCCAGACTGCGGCTGCGGGCCTGCTAGCGAAGCATGACGACCTTCCTGGCCTGCCCACAACCGTCCGCCTCTAGACGGCAGAAGTACACCCCAGAACTCACGTGACGCCCAGCATCATCCCTGCCATCCCACGACACCACGTGCTCACCTCGCGAGAGCGACCGCATCGCGAGTGTCCGCACGAGCCTCCCCGTAGCTGTGTAGATGCGCACCGCAGCCTCGGTGGATCTCGCAGCCGTCAGGTGGATCTCCGTCATGGTCGAGAACGGATTCGGCACGACAGCCGTCAGCCGCACCGAGGAGTTCTCGCTACTGGCGCTCGGCTCTGGCACTCCACTGGAGGCTTCCGTCCACCGAGCGATATGGGAGGACGGTTTGCCCCCGGCAGTGATGAAACTGCCGCCCACAAAGAGGTCCTCGCCTGTAGCTGCAAGAGCTGCCACGCCGGATCCCATGCCAGATCCCATGGGCTCCCAGGAGTTGCCGTCCCACTTGGCAATGCAACTAGCCGGCTTCCCACCAGCGATCGAGAACCAGCCGCCTGCGATTAGATCGATGCCGTAGGGCACCAAGGCCGTTACTCCAGGGAAGTGGTATCCGCCGCTCACACCACTCCCGACTGCCCTCCATGACGAGCCGTCCCACGCCGCCACCCCGCCACAGACGACGCCGCCCGCTTCCGTGAAGAACCCGCCGGCCACGAGCTCGCCCGCGAACTCAGCGAGGGCGGCGACCTGGCTGTTCATCCCAGTACCCACCATGGCCCATGAGGTGCCATCCCACTCGAGGATGCGGTTCGCCGGCGCACCGCCAGCCTGCGTGAAGTAGCCCGCTGCGAATAGACTGCCGTCATGCACGAGGAGCGCGTCAACCGCACCGTTGTCAATGCCACAGCCGAGCTGTGTCCACGTTGCGCCGTCCCACACAGCCACGCGATTGCAGGGAACACCTCCCGAGAGTGTGAAGCTGCCTCCAGCAACCAGCTGACCATCGTAGACCGCAAGCGCTGCCACGGTTCCGTTCCCGAAACCGCTCCCGATCGCACTCCAGGTCTCGCCATCCCATCGCGCAATGCGATTGCACGGGACGCCACCGGCAGACGTGAAGGACCCTCCCACGATGAGGTCATCCCCGAGGGCAACAAGAGCCGCCGCGAGACCGCTCAAGCCAGAGCCAGCTGTGTTCCAGTGAGACCCATCCCACAGCGCGACGCCGTTGCACACGTCTCCCCCCGCTTGGCCGATTTGCCCGGTGGCCACAATGCCGCCGCCGTAGGCTAGAAGTGCGAGGACGTCGCCCATCACGCCCTCTCCGAGCGTGCCCCAAGATGCTCCGTCCCACACGGCTACTTTGGCCACAGTAGGGCTGCCTTCCGACGAGGTCTGGTTGAAGTCACCGCCGACAATGACGCGCCCCCCGACCGGGCAGAGGGCTGACGCCGATGTATCGCCAAGCCCGCCCGACATGCTGCTCCAGGAGCTCCCGTCCCAGGAAGCAACGCGGTACGCCGTGGTGCCGCCCGCTGTGGAGAATCCCCCAGCCGCAATCAGGCGCCCACTCCACTCAGCTAGGGCACGGACCACGCCGTAGCCGGACGGGCCCATTCCCGTCCCCAGCGGGCCCCAGGTCGCGCCGTTCCAGCGAGCAACGTACTTGACTGATGATCCCCCCGCGGACGTGAACCGACCACCCGCGATCAGTTCTCCGCCGTACTCGGCGAGCGCGTAGACGCTCGGCCAGTACCCGCCGCTGATGCCGGCACCGAGTGCGCTCCACGCCGCGCCGTTCCACTGGGCTATCCGGCTGCAAGAAGCGCCGCCTGCCGTCGTGAAGGTACCCCCAGCGACGAGGCTCCCTGCGTAGCACGCGAGGGCCTCGACGCCTGCGTTCATCCCTGTCCCGAAGTTGGCCCACGACGTCCCGTTCCACTTGGCGACATAGTTGGCAGTCACGCCTCCGGCGCTGGTGAAGTACCCCCCGACGACGAGATCCGTCCCATAGGTTGCGATTGCACGTACCGGGCCGTTCGTGCCAACGTCGGCGGGTCCCAGAGGGCTCCATGAGCTCCCGTCCCAGCGCGCGATGTTGTTGACTGCCACACCTCCCGCCTCTGAGAAGTCCCCGCCGACAATGAGGTGTCCGTTGTAGACCGCGAGCGCAAACACCTCCCCGGGCAGTCCCGACCCCATAGGATGCCAGGACGTCCCGTCCCACGCGATGACGTTGTCACTCGGGATGCCCTGCGGTGACAGGAAGTACCCGCCTACGATGATGCTGTCACCGAACGCGCAGATGGCGTTCACGCGCGCGTACGACGATGTGTCGAGGCCTGGCCCGCAAAAACCCGGCCACCAGCTGTCGTCTTCCCCAGAGCGAAGGCTGAGAGCAGCTTCGACGGCGGCACCACTCAAGCCATCGGCTAGCAGTGGGCCCGCGGTGTGAGGATCTAGCGTACCCTCGAGAGCGGCCCGATGGAGAATCCCGAGGTCCCGGCCTGCTCCGGTCGCAACGATCCCGTGGATGTCTGCCCTCCCCACCTGTGAGGCACAGACTCCCGATGCGGCAAGAACAAGCCCGACCGCGACGATGCTCACGGCGTGACCAACCCGCACGATCCCATCCGCCCGGTGCACGCCACGACCTGGCTCCGCAGCGCATTCAGACGCTCTTCCCGCCATCGCTGCGCCCTCCATGGAGACGGACAAGGACGATGTGCATGCCGAATCTCGAGGCGGCCAGGAGGCCTGACGACACATGGGACAGCCTACCACATACGCTGACAGTCGTCAAGCATCTTTGTTCAAGCACAGGAGACCGTGCGCAAGGACGTCTGTGCCCCCGCCGCGGCCACCTCCCCTACTGCGCGCGGGGCGACAGCAACCTAGTGCTGATCGGCAGATTCATGGCAGGCCCACACTCGATGCGACCGACGGGAGAATCCGAGCCGGCATCCCCTGCTCGGGTCACGCCGACGTCCTTCGCACCTAGTGCAGCAGTACAACCTTGACAGCCCCGTCGAAGTCCGGAGCCTGCATGCGGCACATGTACACCCCAGATGCGGCGCGGTCGCCCCGGTCGGTTCGACCATCCCAGTACAGAGAGTGCCGACCCGCGGAGCATGACCGATCGCACATCGACGCGATCCGCCTACCCCCAAGATCATAGATGGCGATCTCAACTCGGCCACCGGACGAAGGCGCTTCAAAGAACACGCTCGTCCCGCCCCTGGACGGATTGGGCGCTGCACCCACGAGCGCGTACGAGCTCGGCGCACGTTCCGGCACATCGACGCAGAGCGGACCACCCACCGCGCCGGTTTCGGATACCACGACCTTGTAGCAGAAGCGCCGCCCAGGCATGACGCCGACATCCACGTACCGATACAGGCCGTCACCATCGGATCGGACCGAAGCAAGCAAGGCATACTCCCCATCGAGAGAACCAGCGGCGCGGCGGACTTCGAACGTGACTCCAGGACCGGCTGCGCCGTACCACTCGATGGCAACCGTGTCCCCACCCACAACCGCCGAGAGCATCGTCAGCTCCACGGGTGTGTCTTGCCAGTACACGGTGCTGTTGCTCAGACCGCACCTGGTATGCACCAACAGCGGGCCGGATCGGGCGTCTGGCGGGACGACCAGGCGAACCTGTTCATCCGTCCATGCCAGGCAGGATCCAGGCGAGACCCGCACGTCGTCGCCCGCCCCCTCGCCCTGGAACACAACGTAGAACTGGGTCGAGTCCAGCGAGCTTGGGGTCGAGTCAGACCAGAAGCCAGAGCCAACGATGTCCATCTGCTCGCCCGGAGCACAGCCGCCTGGTGGGGCAATTGAAGCCACGAGGGGACTTGCTTCCACCGCGAGCGCGCTGCCTCGACTTGAGCTACCCCAGCCGTACTGATTGCAGGCCCTGACGGAGTAGCTGCCTTCCACCCCAGGCACAACGCAGGATGTCGTGTCTCCGGGATCGCACACCTCGGAACCCTCCCAGTAGACGCGGTAGCCGGTTGCACCCAGCACAGGCTGCCAGTGTATGGACACATACGTTCCTGAGCATGTGGGGTTCGGGACCACAGCCGGCGGCTCTGGCGCGGGCGGCACGGTAGCCAGTATCACGAGACCGCCATCCCCGTCAGCGACGTAGGCACGAGCACCACCCACGACCACGTTCAACGCATGCCCAGGCGTGTCGAAGTAGCCGACCTCAGAGAGAGTGCCGAGATCAACAACGCGCACACCCGCATACCCCGCCGCGACGTAGGCCAGGTCCCCCTCAACGGCCACACCCTCGGCGACTCCTTGGAGGCTGCACGAACCGATCTCGAAGGGAGTGGACGGAACAGAGATGTCGATGACGAGCAAGGCAGAAGGGGTGACTCCACTTCCGGCATTCGCCACGTACGCTCGGTCGCCTCGGACGACGACATCCACCGCCCTAGTGGTGTTGCAGAACCCAGCCTCGACAGGAGCCTCAGGATTCGCCACGTCCACAACCCGCAGCCCGCCTTCCAGCGCGGCCACGTACACGTACTGCCCGGCCTTGGTCACCCCCAAGGGATGTCCCGGCAGCGCGACGGCACCGACGACGTCCGGTGTCTCCGGGTCGCTGACGTCAAGCACGCTGAGACCGAGACCGAAGCTCGCTACATAGGCGAGGCCTCCGTCCACGACAACATCGTGCGCAGGGACGGTGCAGCACGCGACCTCGTGTGGACTCCGAGGATCGGCGACGTCGATCACACGAAGACCCCACGAGTTGTCCGTCACGTAGGCGTACCCGCCGCGGACGTCCACTTCTTCGGCGTAGCCCGGTGTCTTGCATGCCCCGATTGGTGTTGGCTCGGCCGGATCCCCGACATCCACGATGCACAGCCCGCCGCCCTTGTCGGTAGCCGCGTAGGCGTGCGCTTCACCGACGGCCAAACCCATGACGCGGCCAGGACCGTTCTCGCAGGAGCCTGCTTCGAAGGGGGCGCTCGGGTTGCCCACGTCAATAATGCGCAACCCTCCCGATTCATCAGCGACGAGCGCGTGGTTCCCGCTCACTGCCACGTCAACAGGCCTCGCAGCAAGGTCGCATGAACCTTCCTCCACGGGCTGCGCGGGGTTGGTTAGGTTCACCACGTGGAGCTTCTCCCACAGCTCGCAGATGTATGCGAAGTCACCGTCTGCGGCAACGGCGACGGCGGGAGTGGCAATCGCCAAGGAACCAGCCTCCCAGGGTGCGGCTGGGTTGGTGATGTTGATCACATGGAGCCCGAGGCCGCCAGCCACACACGCGTACTCCTTCCCCGGGCTCAGTGTGACATCGAGCAGCGAACTCGGCGCACCCCAGTAGCCCACCTGGACCGGAGCACTTGGGTCCCTGACGTCAATGACGCGAAGGCACGGTTCACCCCAGTCGGCGGCATAGACGCAGTCGCCGTCCGTGGCAAGACCATAGTAGTGCCCAGACAACACCCCTGGAGGATCTAGGGTGGCGATGGGCGAAGGCTCCGCGGGGTTCGTGACATCCGCAACCAACAGACCGCCCCCGACCAACCCAACGTACGCGTAGTCCCCATTCGCCACCACACATGCGGCGTCGCTTCCGAAGACCCAGGGCGGAGCCTGGCACGAACCGAGTTCGTGCGGAGCGGCCGGGTTGCCCACGTCTACGATCCGTAGGCCGCCCGCTCCGGCGGCCACGTATGCCAGGTCGCCGGCCACGAAGATCCCCTGGACAAGGCCTCCCAGCGGCTGCGTCAGGCCGACGATCTGCGGAGGCGAGGAGCCGGCTGCCCGCAGAACTGCCATCCGAGGTCCCTGACCAACATAGGTGCAGTCTCCGCTCGAAAAGACCGCGAGGGTGGCACCCCCGATCTGGCTCGTGAATCCGATGATCTCATCTGGTCGCTCGCCCTTCGCGCTCAAGACCCGCCCACCTGAGGGCGAGGCCGCCTGAGCATACGTCCCCTCCGCAGGCGAAGTGCCCGTCTTGGTCATGGGCGGGCGAGAGGTTCGCTCAAGGGGTGGGCCAACTCGACCCACGGCCTGCACGACACTGGATGTTTCGACCTGCGCATCCGCCGACTCCCCGGTCCACTCATCCAGCAGAGCGCCCACGGCACCCGCGCAATCGAGGGCCAAAGCTGCCAGCGCCGCAGCCAGAACGTGGGCATGAACAGCTCGACGCCACATAGCGCGCTCCTCCGTTGAGACCCCCGGGGGTTCGCAGCGCGAGCACGGACCGGGTGGCGTGGCCAGCGAGCCCCGTATCGCCGCTCCGTGGGCTGCTGCTGGCATGCCGGGGCTCCCCACCGCCATGGACACGGCCCGCAGTACTCGCGAGCACTGGGTGGATGTACGGATCACGAATCCCGGCCACAGGATGTTACCTCCGCCAAGCCATCATGCCAAGCTCCGGACATGGCTGACGCTCCCAAGCGCTCTTCCTGATCTCGTCATGGGGCTCCCGGTCTGCGGGTACCCCGGGGCAGGATCCTCTCAGTCGGGAGACACGTGCCAGCCCATGGCGCACGAACTCGCGACGCGGCTTGCGCGCTGTGTGCTCCTGGATCGATTCGCCAGTGGAGGCGTCACCGGAGGGCAGGGTCAGACAGGCACTTGCCAGCGCACCCCAGGGACCCCGCCACCTCTCCCTACTGGTACCCAGGCCCTCCCCAATGCTGCGAGCCCCACCCTCACCACGTCCCCGTTTCTCCTTTGGCCTCCACCCCGGACCCCCGCTACCAACACGAACGAGCCCGGGTCAACCGACCCGGGCTCTTCGCGTGAGCGAGCTCTCCCAGCGGCCTGGACGGCCAAGAGGTCCGGGGACCATCCGGGAGGAACATCGCCCGATCACGGGAACCGGTCAGCGCTCCTCAGCGTGTCCGCCGTCGGGTGCTCTCCCTGGATCGCCCCCGCGCCCGGCGCGCTCATCCCAGTCGAGCCTGTAGACCACCATCTCATCCCCGCCACACACCAGGTTGTCGCTCAGGATCACACGGTGGATCGGCACGAACAGCTCCGTCTTCACGGCGTTCGGATACCAGTCGGGGAAGAGTGCCGCGTACCCCGGACGTTCCGCCTCGAGGAGGCTCAGCATGGCTGCCTCGGCCGACTGTCCCTGACGGCGGTAGCCAAGGACCTCGGGCGATATCAGCCCGACGGTGTCGAGGACCTTCCGTTCCGAGAAGTAGGCTATCGCCCCAACGTCGTTCACGGCGATGACGGCGTCGCGGGGCAGGTTCCGGTCAACCCACTTGCCGAGCGTCACCTGCATGTCCTGGATGTTCGCCACCTCTCGCCCATGCACCTGGCCCCGGTACCACACGTTTCGCCCCTGGGCGAGCAGCGCGAGCGACACAAGGATCCAGACGAGGCTCCGTTCCAGCGCGGGCCTGGCGCGACTTCCCATGAGCCGGGCCTCGCTGACAACCTGCGCTCCGTATCTCGCCGCGGCAAAGATGCCGATCGTACCGATCACCACCATGAGGGGCGCCGCCGGAGCCGCGTACCTGCCTTCCTGATAGGACGCGTCTCCGAACGGGACCACGATCCCGATCGCCAGCGGAAACAGGACGACGGCGAGAGGGAGGATGAACGACCGGCATCGCGCATCCCTCCCGCAAGGCGCTGAGAGCGTAAGCCACATGAACCCGAAGGGGGCCATCACGAACAGGACCGGGTTGTTCCTCAGGCTCTCCTCGAGAAAGGAGAGGCAGTAGTCGAACGGGTGCACCGTGAGGGATCTCAGCAGCTCACGGGAGCTCGACGTCACGAATGCCGAGATGAGACCCCTGCTCCACAGGAGGGCCTTCGCGTATGCCGTGTTGGGAAGGAAGCCCACGCCGAACCGCTTGCTGAACAGAAGGAACGGAAGGAGGATGGCCGCGAAGATCGCGGCGTGAAGCACGAGCGGCACAACCCAGCCCCTGGAGGCAAGCTCTCGCGGTCGCAGGAAGACGCGCACCGCCGCTCTGTCCAGCATCGCCGCGAGGAAGAACACGGCACACTCAGGCCGCGCCAGGCTAGCCAGGCCGAACAGGACTGTCGAGAGGTACTGCCTCCGGTCCCCGGTGCCCGAGGAGAGAAGGTGCGCGACGATGCCCGCGAGCGTCAGGGTCACCGCCAGCGTGACCTCCATTCCCGACAGACTCGCCCAGAGCAATCTCGGAAGTGACGCCGTCATCACGGCGGCGAACAGCGCCTGCCGGCCGTCATCAGTGATCGCACGGACCGTCACGTACACCAGAAGAGCCGTCAGGGCGAGGAAGAGCACGCCCATCGCTTTCGCTCCAAGCACCGCGTCGCCGGTCATGAGGTAGCCCGTGGCCGACACGAAGGTCCAGAGCGGCGCCGTTGAGCCCGACGCGGGCACGCCCGGGTTGTAGGAGAAGCCGTTGCCCAGGACGATGTTCCGCGCGAACTGCGCGTGGATCCACGCGTCGTCGAGCGGGAAGCCGAACGTCCCCGTCGCGGCGTGTTCCCGCCACAGGAAGCTGCCGACGCACACGGTCATGACCGCGAGAATGATGAGGATGTGGGTTCGTGCCCTCACGGCATCGCATCTCCGGCCGGCAAGGTGCCCCTCTCGGGGCGCAGGGACTCGCACATGGTACTCGCCCGACGACAGCCAATCAACGCCGACCGTCCTGACGCGGCGATCTGTCGTCCTTCGCGGCTTCTCCACGAGCACGTCCTGCAGCATCTGCTCGTCCCACGGCGGATCCGCCACGACATGCCTGAGCTTCCGGTTCTCCTGCTCCAGCAGCTTCAGGCGCCCGAGCCAGGCCATGCCCATCCCGCCGCCCCGGGCGGGGCGTTGACGGCGCCCGCCCCGGGATGCTAGCATGTCAGGACGCGCGGGGCCGCGGCGGCCTCGCGCAACGAGCCGAAGCGAAACCGGGACCAGCGGACACGAAAGGCGGCAGCAGGGCGTGGAACGGCAAGGCAGAGACGCAGTTGTGACGACCACGGCGGGCTCCCCGGCCGCGACCGTGACGGACGCGGACGTCCGCAGGATGATGGACCGCTACGGGTACTCGGAGGAGGTCCGGGAGACCATCCGAAGGGAGAAGCTCCTCCCGCTCGGGCTCCTCTCGAGACTCCAGGCGAAGTACGCGGAGCACTCCGACCTCCTCAGGACGGACGAGTTCCTGTTCTCCGACCGGCGGCGGTACGCCGGCATCGAGGGCTTCCGCGAGACCGTCTCGGTCCTCAGGCGGAACGGCATCGAGATCGGCCACATCGAGGAGCGCGAGCTGTTCATCCGGGTCTACCGCTTCATGGCCACGCGCCACATCCTGAACGGCATCAGATGGGACAGGTTCCAGGAAGACCAGCTGTTTCACCTGGTCTTCCCCCAGCCCGGGATGATCCGCCGGGACGTCGTTGAGAGGTATCTCGCCGCAGGGTCCGACGAGGAGCGCCAGCGCATCGCCGACGCCCACATCCACGACACCAACCCCCACGACTGCAATCAGCTCCTGAACATGCCGTGGTTCGAGAACGAGAACGGCGAGGTCGAGCTCGTCGAGGGCAGCCAGCACAAGTATCCGCAGTGCCAGCTCATCCTGGACGAGGCGACCCAGGACTGCTTCGCCTTCTGCACGTACTGCTTCCGGCACGCGCAGGTCCGCGGCGACGAGGACATGTTCTGCCAGCGCGATGTCCGGCAGATCCACCGCTACCTCAGGAAGCACACCGAGGTCACGGACATCCTCATCACGGGCGGCGACGCCGGGAACATGCCTGTCGAGCGCCTCGAGCAGTATGTCAGGCCCATCATCGAGGACCCGGCGCTCAAGCACGTGCAGACGGTGCGACTGGGCTCGCGCGCTCTCACGTACGAGCCGGAGCTCGTCCTGTCGCGCGGGTTCGACGGAATGCTGGCGCTCTTCGACACGATGTACGAGAGCGGCATCCAGATGGCCTGGATGGCCCACTTCTCGATGCCTCGCGAGCTCCTCAACCCGAGCACGATCGCGGCCGTCCGCAGGCTGCAGCGGCACCACGTCGTCGTGCGCAACCAGAGCCCGATGATGAACCACGTGAGCCTCTTCGAAGACGCGAAGGGCGACGTCGACGTCGAGCGCACCGCCCGGAACTGGATCGAGCTTGCCCGCCTCATGGGCCATCTCCAGATCGGGTTCCACTCGATGTACCTCGCAAGACCCACGGGGGAGCACCACTACTTCACCGCACCGCTCTCCGCCGTGGCGAAGATCGCGGACCTCATCCACCGCTCGCTCGCGTCCATCTACAGACCCACCCGCTACATCTCGATGACATCGTCGGCGGGGAAGATCTCGCTCCTGGGAACCACCGAGGTGAACGGGGAGAAAGCGTTCGCCCTGAAGTTCACCGAGGGCCGCGACATGAAGTGGATGAACGGCGTGTTCCTCGCGAAGTACGACGACAGGCAGAACACGATCGACCTCCTGCTGCCGTTCGACCGGCCGGAGTTCTTCTTCAGGAAGGGGCAGCGGGAGATCGAGGCCGCTCTGGTCGAGGCGGTTCGCGGGCGGAAGATCGCCAAGAGGGACTCGGAGGCGGGCCGCGGGCCCGGGACGTCGTCGCCGGAGGGGCAATGATCGACAAGCAGGTGGCGTCCGTCGCC
>Ga0194112_10002442_pt1 | contig 26619 bp, 17 predicted proteins | sample TA2MahC400mmetaG_FD_146191 | JGI IMG/M metagenome (GOLD analysis project Ga0194112, IMG submission 146191) | Freshwater microbial communities from Lake Tanganyika, Tanzania - TA2015016 Mahale Deep Cast 400m | ecosystem: Environmental > Aquatic > Freshwater > Lake | place: Tanzania: Lake... | reverse complement strand
GGGGGCTATCTGGGCGGCGAGCACCTCAGCAAGCTGCTTGGCGGGAAGGGGAAGGTCGTTCTGCTCCGATATCAGGTCGGTTCGGCGAGCACGACGGAAAGGGAGGAAGGATTTCTCGAGGCGATTGGGAAGAGCAAAGACTTGCAGGTGATCGTGGACAACCGGTATGCGGGGGCAACGGCCGGCGAGGCGAAGACGCAGAGCATGAACATCATCGACAAGCTGAAAGAAGCCGACGGCATCTTCTGTCCAAACGAGTCCTCGACGTTTGGGATGCTTCTCGCGCTCAAACAGAACAACCTTGCTGGCAAGGTAAGGTTCGTCGGTTTCGATACGTCGCCCCCTCTCATCGAAGCGCTGAAGATGGGGGAGATCGACGCGTTGGTCGCGCAAGACCCTACCCGTATGGGATACGAGGGTGTCAGGATTCTCCTGGAGCATATCCGGGGGAAGAAAGTTCCGACCACCGTCGATACCGGCGTTCGGCTCATAACCCGCAATAATCTCAATTCTCCGGAAATCAAGAAGCTGCTCGACTCACCGTAAAGGAGATTCAATCATGAAATGGATGGGACTTACAGCCATGATACTCGCAACGATGACTCAGGGTGCATCATCACAAGGGAGTGGGAATGCACCGGCATTCGGTGATGACCTCGCGTTCCTCAAGAAATATGTCGATGTCATCGTTTTATCCGACAAAACAGCGGCGACGCAGGTCGCTGTCATCCCGGCCTATCAATGCCGCGTCATGACGAGCACTGCCGCTGGCACTACAGGCGTCAGCTACGGATGGGTCAATCGAGAATTGATTTCTTCGGGCAAAAAGCAGCCTCATATCAATGTCTACGGCGGAGAGGACCGCTTCTGGATCGGCCCGGAAGGCGGGCAGTTTTCCATCTTCTTCAAGAAGGGTGATCCATTCGACCTTGACCATTGGTTCACACCGGCTTCGATCGATACGGAGCCGTTCGAATTGGTGAGCAAGAGCGATGAACGTGTCGTCTGCCGACGAACGATGCGACTGACGAACTACTCCGGAACGACGTTCGACCTCGAGGTGACGCGTGAAATCAAGCTGCTGACAACACAGGAAGTGAACAAGCACCTCGGTGTGACGGCGAAGCCATCCGTCAAGATTGTTGCTTACGAATCCATCAACTCGATCAAGAACACTGGAGCGAATCCGTGGGTGAAGGATTCAGGGCTGCTCTCCATCTGGATTCTTGGCATGTTCAACGCGTCACCGGCAACGACCGTCGCGATACCATTTACGAAAGGACCGGAGTCCGAGCTCGGACCCATCGTGAATGATGCGTACTTCGGCAAGGTCCCGGCTGATCGCCTGATGATCAAGGATGGCGTCATTTATTTTGCTGCAGACGGGAACTATCGGAGCAAGATTGGTGTCTCACCGAGCCGCACGCAGCCAATTCTCGGCAGCTACGATGCCGTCAACCGCGTCCTCACCATCGTGCAGTTCACTTTCCCCAAGGGCGCGAAGGACTATGTGAACTCGATGTGGGAAATCCAGGAGCATCCCTACGGTGGCGACGTCGTCAACAGCTACAACGATGGTCCGCCGAAGCCGGGCGCACCCCAGTTGGGAAGGTTCTACGAACTGGAAACGTCTTCGCCCGCGCTGGCACTGAAGCCAAACCAGGTGGGGACACACGTCAATCGGACCATTCATCTCCAGGGCCCGGAAGCGGATCTCAACGCCGTAGCGAAAGCGACGCTGGGCGTGAGCCTCGAAGAGATCAAAAACGGCCTGAAGAAGTAGGTCCCAGGACCCTGTGACCTTTATGAAAGGGTGGCTGAAAAGACTGGGCCCACTTGCAGGGCTTGTGTTTGTGTTTGCGCTCTTCGCAATCCTCACTCCAGGTAGATTCGCGACGGCCGACAACATGCAGTTGATGCTTTTGCAGACAGCTGTCGTGGGTACGGCGGCACTCGGAATGACGATGGTGATCATCAGCGGTGGGATCGATCTCTCCGTCGGATCGGTCATTGCACTTACAACGGTGATCATCGCCCTGCTGTTGAACAGCGGGGCGCCTCCGTTGGCGGCTGCGCTCGGAGGCGTCGCGGGCGGCATGATTTGCGGGTCAATGATCGGGATGCTCATTACTCGGGTGCGCCTGGCGCCCTTCATTGTCACGCTCGGTATGTGGGGCGCTCTGCGTGGCGCAGCGAAGGGCCTGGCGAACGAGCAAATGATCGTCACCCCGAACACCTGGCTGAACAAGTTGCTCAACATCCTGCCGGCCGAGCAGAAGTGGATGCTTCTTCCGCCGGGAGTCTGGCTGATGCTCCTTCTCGCGGTCGCGGTCGCGATCTTGCTAAGATACACACGGAAGGGTCGTCATATTTTCGCGGTGGGCTCGAATGAGCTTGCTGCGCGCGTGTGCGGCGTGCCGGTCGAGCGGACGAAGCTCGTCGTGTACATGCTCGGTTCAGGATTTGCTGCAACCGCCGGGATCCTGCAATTCTCCTATCTTACAGTCGGTGATCCAACGACAGCAACCGGGATGGAGCTCGACATCATCGCAGCGGTCGTCATCGGAGGAGGAAGCCTTGCCGGCGGCGAAGGATCGGTGCTCGGAAGCCTCGTGGGCGCGCTGATTATGACGGTTGTTGGCAATGGCTGCACGAAGATGGAACTACCAAACTGGGTGCAGGAAATCGTCGCAGGTGGAATCATCGTTGTCGCTGTCGCGCTGGATCGACTGCGCCACCGGAAGAAGCTGTAGCAGGGTGTAGAAATTGGCGTGCATCTTCCCAAAGAAGTGGTGACACTTCAGTGCAGGATTGCGCGAGACCATACCTGTCAGCGTCAAGAGGTAACCCGCCCGACTGAACGACCAGTCGTTCGCCCGTCCGAACGGCGTAGCCGGGCGGGGGCGGGCTCCTGACGCCACCAAAGAATCTGTCTTTCAAGAACGTGATAGTGCTACGGTGCACGCCGTGAAAGGCCCTGCCGCGAAGCTGTTTCGTCAGCTGTCAGGCGCGGATTGGGCTGATCCCTCTGTCACTATATCTCCTCTAATCAAATCACCATTGACACCTGGTATCGTGCCGCGAAACGGAATTTCAAAATCTGAAATACCATCAGCGGTGATCTCAAGATATTGGAGTAATCCCATGCTTGCCGCAACATTCACGATTTTCGCTGGACTCACTTTATGTCCCGTTATCTTGTTCGGGGCTCCACAATCACTACCTCAGGAAGCAGCAGAGACCATCTCCATTATTCCCCAACCGCTGAGCGTTAAGAGAGACGATGGAACATTCGCCATTGGGCCGAGTACGGCGGTTGTCGTTGCGAACAAGGATAAAGACCTTCTGCTCTCGGTGGGCGAGCACTCTGCAGCTCGCCTCAGGCAAGCGACCGCGTACGCACTCGACTTGAGAGTGGCGGTGGGAGTGAAGGAAAGAGCAGGCGCGATCGTCCTGGCACTCGACCCTGCCGATGCCGATCTCGGCGACGAGGGCTACCGCCTGAAGGTGACCAATGCCCCGGTTGTCATCAAAGGGTCAAAGCCCGCGGGCGTTTTCTACGGTGTCCAGACGTTTTACCAGCTCCTTCCGGTTGAGGTTGAGAAGAGCCAGCCAACTCCCGGTATCGCATGGTCGGTACCATGCATAAGAATCGAGGACAAGCCGCGTTTCCCCTGGCGTGGAATGCATCTCGACGTTGGACGACACTTCTTCTCAAAAGATTCCGTCAAACGATACATCGACCTGCTGGCCGCGTACAAGGTGAACACTTTCCACTGGTACCTGACCGAAGACCAGGGCTGGCGCATCGAGATCAAGAAGTACCCGCGTCTGACGTCCGTCGGCGCGTGGCGAAAGGAAACGATGGACAACAATATCCCCCACGGGGGATTCTACACGCAAGATGAGATCCGGGAGGTCGTCGAGTACGCGAAGGAACGGTTCGTGACGGTCGTTCCAGAGATCGAAATGCCGGGGCATTCGCAGGCGGCGCTGGCCTCGTATCCGGAGCTCTCGTGCTCGGGGGGGGCCATTTCCAGTCGCGAGCGAGTGGGGCGTGATGTACGACGTCTATAAATATTTTGAGGGAAGCTGGAATATGCTTCCCGATTTCAACACCCTCACGCCGGTCCGCTCCGGGCAGATTTACGATATCGACCTTCAGTCCTTCCCGCATCGCGAGGACGACTACGGCGTGCAGTTCACAGCCTACCTGAACCTCGATGCGGAGGGTGACTATACACTCTTTCTTGCTTCGGATGACGGCAGCAAGTTGTTCATCACGGGCAGATCTTGATCAGTAATGATGGACTGCACGGACTTCAAGAATCGTTCGGCAAGGTCAATCTTGCCAAAGGTAAACACAAGCTTGAGGTCTGGTTCTTCGAGCGCTCAGGGAACCAGGGGTTGAGCGTTTCGATTGAGGGGCCTCAAATGCCGAAGCAGCTCATGCCGCCATAACACAGCCCGATGGTCGGGCGTCCTGATCCCGCGTGTCGATTCTCCCTTAACGAGTCATTACAATGAACGTACTATGAACCATTGTGTGGATCAGCCAGATTTCTCACATCCTGAGGATCTCCAATGAAACGACGATCATTCATCAAGTCAACATCACTTGTCGGGGCAGCGACACTCCTTCCTGCGTCTGCGTTGGCAGCTCGGCGACTCGTCGAACAGGATCTTGGTGGTGTCGTGAATACAGGTCCGGTTGTGCTGTCGACGTGGGACTTCGGTCGTGCAGTGCCCGAGGCTGCGATCAAAACGCTGCACCTGGGCGGCAGCCTCATCGATGCTGTCGAGAATGCGGTGAAGATCCCTGAATCCGACCCGCAGGTCACCAGCGTTGGCTACGGCGGCTACCCGGATCGCGAGGGGAGGGTGACGCTCGACGCCTGCATCATGGATGGAAATGGAAATTGCGGTTCTGTGGTGTTCCTTGAGCACATCATGCACCCAGTATCCGTAGCTCGGCTCGTTATGGAGAAAACCGAACATGTCATGCTAGCTGGTGAGGGGGCACTGCAATTCGCACTTAAGCACGGCTTCAGGAAGCGACAGCTCCTGACGGAACAAGCTGCTGCAGCATTCAAGGAGTGGCTGAAAACGAGCCGGAACAAGAAGGCCGGGGTCGACAAAACGAATCACGATACCATCGGCCTGCTCGCGATGGATGGAAAAGGAAACATGGCCGGGGCATGCACGACGAGCGGCATGGCATGGAAAATCCGCGGGAGGGTTGGTGATTCTCCCCTGATCGGGGCTGGGCTGTATGTCGATAATGACGTCGGCGCGGCCACAGCGACGGGTCTGGGTGAGGCGGTCATCAAGGTTGCAGGCAGCTTTCTCATCGTCGAACTCATGAGAAACGGGAAATCTCCGCAAGCGGCATGTCGGCTTGCGCTTGAGCGCATCCTTCACAAACAGCCGCACTACGCAGAGCGGAATGACTTCTTGGCCGGCTTTATTGCGCTGAGGAGGGATGGTGAGGTGGGGGCGTGCAGTTACAGGAAAGGATTGCAGTACACGTTGTTCAAAGACAGTGCGATCCGCGTTGTTGATGCGGAGTTCATCGCTACGTAGAATCCCACATTGCCGCAGCAGGTGCATGATCGTCGAAGTCTGCATAGATTCCGTCGAGTCGGCGCTCGCCGCGCAGCAGGGAGGTGCATCCCGCGTTGAACTATGCGCTGAGCTGGACAAAGGAGGAATCACCCCAAGTGCCGGCACGATTGAACAGGTTTGCCGGAGCATCAGAATCGGTGTGCATGTGATGATACGACCGCGACCAGGCGACTTCTGCTACTCTGATCACGAGTTTGCCGTTATGCAGAAGGACATACAAGTTGCGCGACAACTTGGTGCTCACGGGGCGGTGTTTGGTGTTCTGACTCGTGACCGTACTGTTGACGTCCCTCGCACCAAGGCGCTCGTCGAGCTTGCCCGTCCGATGAGCATTAGCTTCCACCGCGCGTTCGATGAAAGCGTGAATCTCGATACGGCGATGGAAGCTATTATCGGTCTCGGGATTGATCGAATCCTGACATCTGGCGGAAGACCGTCGGCTCTTGAGGGAATGGGAAAGATTAAAGAGCTCGTTCAGCGCTCAAACGGTCGAATCGCCATCATGGCTGGTGCCGGCATCACGCTCGAAAATGCCAGCGCGATCATTGCGTGGACCGGTGTGGATGAAATCCACGTGAGAAGCGCCGTGACGCGCGTCGCAGGCAACGCGCCCCGGAACGGTTCGCTCTTCGCTCTTCCTCGCGCGGTCGTTGATCCTCAAGCGGTTAAGAGCTATCTGAATGTCGTCCAACGCGGCTGATCGGAGGTGGGAAAATCCAGGCGCTCGACTTCTTGATGTACCACGACCGAGATGAGCCAAGCATTGGTGCCTAAGCAGGGACTTCTCACCGATTTCTCAGAACCCGGAAAAGACGGTCGCGAGAAAAGGGCGATTCCCCCTCAGACGACTGTGCGTTGCCTCCCCTGGTTTCTGCAGGTCGCATATCTTGCCAGGCGTTCCATCCCAGTCGGCCGCTCTGCATCAGAAAGGACTTGACTTTCATCCTGCGGAATTGTAACATTGCCATGTGCTGTTATCGATAACATCGTCCCAGAATCAAGCATCCCACCGTCGACTTTCCGTTCCGGCCTGTTAGCGATAACATCGCGCATTCTGTGTCGTGGAGGCATTTCTCCCAGTAGGAGCGAGGCGATCTCAACGAGTAACGCGGTGAGACGAGTTGCCGCGTTCGCGTGATCTCCAATCTTCCTGTTCCCATATCCAAAGCGCCCGCGCTGAGTCTCTCACGAAGTGTGCGCGTCATGTTCTCTCACAACACTTCCACCGCTCATGCAATCAATCGAACTGGCGTTCTCTGATTGGCTCATCATCGCTCTGTATTTCGCCTTCGTGCTGGGCATCGGTCTCTACCTCAGACGGTACACGAAGAGCGAGACCGACTTCTTCCTGGCCGGCAGAAAGAACAGCTCATGGGTGGCCGGTCTTGCGTTTCTTTCCGCGAACCTCGGCGCGCTCGAGTTGCTTGGGATGACCGGCAACACGTTCAAGTACGGAATGTACGTCGCCCACTTTTATTGGATCGGCGCGATTCCCGCGATGCTCTTCCTCGGTATCTATATGATGCCTTTCTACTACAGCGGCAGGATCAAATCGGTCCCAGGATATCTTAAGCTCCGTTTCGATGAGAAGACACGCGTGCTCAATGGCGTTGCTTTCGCGATCATGACACTGCTCGTGTCGGGGATCAACCTCTACGCGATGGCGCTGGTTCTCCATACGTTTCTTGGCTGGAACTGGGACATCAGCATGTGGGTGTCCGCCGCGACCGTTGCCGCGTACGTGACACTGAGCGGTCTGCTATCTGCTATCTTTACAGAGATCATCCAGTTCTTCCTCATCTGGTTTGGACTTTTTCTGGTCTCCATCCTGGGCATCATCGAGATTGGTGGCATCGACCAAATCTTCCGGCGTGTTGACGAGCTCTACCAAACGGTCTCTTACACAACCTTGTGGTCGACCAGCGGTGATCCGATGCAGAACGGAATGGTAATCACATGGGGTGGCATCGTTCTCGGCCTCGGATTCGTCCTTTCGTTCGGATACTGGACGACGGACTTCCTTGTGGTGCAGCGGGCGTTCTCCGCCAAAGACCTACGCGCAGCCCGGATGACCCCCATTCTTGCCTCGTTCTTCAAGATGGCTGTTCCGTTCATCGTTATCCTCACCGGTCTCATCGCCATCGTGCTGGCAAACGACAAACATGCAGGATATGCGCTGCTTCAGGATGGGGGACATCTGAACTATGATTCCGCTCTGCCGCTCCTCATTGCGCGGTACTATCCGGAAGGACTTGTCGGCCTTGGCGTCACTGCACTGCTGGCGGGGTTCATGGCAGGACAGGCTGGCAACATCAGTGCGTTCAACACGGTGTGGACCTACGACATCTACCAGTCTGTTCTCAAGAAGGATGCTTCAGAGGAGCACCTCGTCTGGATGGGTCGGGCTGCGACGGTCGTAGGCATCCTGATTAGCATCGTCACGGCGTACTGGGCGAAGAGTTTTCCCAGCATTATGGACTACATGCAAGCGATTTTTTCCTGGGTGAATGCACCGCTCTTTGCCACAATGCTGCTCGGCATGTTCCTGAAATGGATTACCCCGAACGGCGCGTTCTGGGGGCTCTTGGCCGGGATGGGATCATCGTTCACCCTTTTTCTTGCAGTGAAATTCGAGTGGATCGAGGCACACCTCATCACCCTGTCTGGTGTAGCAAGCGACATGGCGGCCAACTTCTGGCGCGCGTGGTGGGCATGGCTCATCTGTTTTGTCGTCACCATCATCATCAGTCTCTTCACGAAGCGCAAGCCAGACGAGGAACTCGTCGGTTTGGTGAAAGGTCTGACTCCGCCGACCTCCGACCAGGGTGTGCCGTGGTATCGAAGGCCAGCGTTCTATGCTGTCCTCTCGCTGATCGTGCTGATCATTCTCAATATCTACTTCTGGTAGGAGCAGATCCGTGGAACATGAACAACCCAAAATGCGGCCCATTTGGTACTTCGTTGGGCTGATGTTGGTGGCGATGGGCGGAGTTGTGACGATTTCCGGAATCTCGCGGTTCTTCGTGCCGGCGGAGACAAGAACGGTTCTAGCCGATCTTCACCCGGACTTCTGGTGGGGGCTGGTCATGGTGATCGGGGGGGTACTCTTTCTTTTGACGAATCGAAAGACGACGGCAAGTTGACGAGCAGGAATTTGACGAGATGATTCGGCGGATTCAACAACTGTTTGCTGAACGCGTGCATGGGACGGAGCGACCACTGATGGTTCGATCTCCCGGCAGGGTCAATCTGATCGGTGAGCATACAGATTACAATGAGGGCTTCGTCCTGCCGGCGGCGATCGACAAGAACATAATTATGGCGGTCACGCCGCTGAATGATTCGCGGTTCCACTTCATTGCTGCGGACCTCAATCAGGAATATGTCGGTGACCTAGCTTCGGTGAAGAAATCACCGAACGGGTGGCCGAACTATCTGCTCGGCGTCATCGACCAGATGCAGAAGGTGGGGTATCCGATTCGAGGCTGTGCGGTGGTGTTCGGCGGCAACATCCCGATCGGTGCCGGGATCTCGTCGTCTGCTGCGCTGGAGTGCGGATTTGCGTATGCGCTCAATGAGCTCTTCGATCTCGGCATTGACAACCTTGAGCTTGTGCAGCTCTCGCAGAGGGCAGAGAACCAATTCGTCGGTGTGCACTGCGGCATCATGGACCAGTTCGTGAACATCTTCGGCCGCGACCGCAACGTCCTCAAGCTCGACTGCCGTTCGCTGGAGTACGAACTTGTTCCTTTCTCCCGCGACGACATTGAGATTGTCCTGTGCGAGACAGAGGTCCGCCGGGCGCTAGCGTCGTCGGAGTACAATGTGCGTCGGCAGCAGTGTGAGGTCGGCGTGAAGGCGTTGCAGCGCGTGAAACCGGGCGTCCGAAGTTTGCGCGATGTGAATCTGGATATGCTGCGGGAGCACAGGACTATGCTCGATCCGATCATTTACAAGCGTTGTGAGTATGTGGTTCGCGAAAACGCCCGAGTGCTTCAGGGTTGTGAGGATCTGCAGCGAGGCGATTTCCGGTCGTTCGGCCAGCGGATGGTGGAATCCCATGAAGGCCTTCGCGATGACTATCAGGTGAGCAGTACAGAGCTCGATGCGCTCGTTGAGCTCGCCACATCGGTCAGTGGGGTTCTTGGCGCGCGCATGATGGGGGCTGGATTTGGAGGTTGTACAATCAACCTTGTTGAAGAGCCAAGGGTACGTGAATTCGTTGACGTGGTGCGAGATCGCTATCATCAACCTACTGGAAAGAGCATAAACGTCTATGTGACGAGGATACAATCAGGAACATCGAAGCTCATCGACGAACGAATCCATGTTTAACCTATTGAGATGAAAGGAGGTGTGAAAAACCGGGGGGAGTGCCTACGGTTTGACAAATGGTTGTGAGGGTGATTGCGTGCTGGGAACGGTTTTGGTAGTAATGGGTAGAAGTTTGTTCGTATCAACTCACAAATCAAGAGGAGGCATGAAATGAGACCTCTGCATTCCTTAATCATGATCGCCTGTCTGGTGATCTTCTGTGCAACCGCTCTTTTCGCACAGGGGATTGAGACGATTGGCGGTCCCTACACAGCGGACGCATACACTGTGCTGCTGCTCCACTTCGACGGGAACTACAGCAACGCAGCAGCGGCCTTAGGGAAGACTGCGGCGAATGCCGTGCCGCACAGCACGAATCCGGCAAAGATCTACTTCCTTCCCAACACCGGTGTTGCCGGAATGGGTCAATGCGTCCGGATTGACAACTCGTCGATCAACGACTCAAGCTATATCACCGTCGACGACACTGCAGCCTTTGATATGACTGGCAGCTGGACGATCGAAGCGTGGGTGAACATCTTTACGTTCGGGGCCACCTCTGCTGACTACCGGTGGGTGCCGCGCGCGGTGATGAAGCCGGGTGACGATGTGTTCTATTTGCCGAATTACTGGCTCGAGATGTGGGGTGACAACCGGCTGTTCCACGCGGGCTTCTACACTACCGGAGGTCAATGGATCAGCCTTTCATCACCTAATAACATGTTTGTTCCTGGTGAATGGGTTCACCTCACCTTCATCCGGGATACGGCGCGCGCATTCATCGCCTGCATGGTGCACGATAAGGACAAGAACCTCAAAGGGTTCATCACAAAAGGATTCGACAAGACCAAAGACATTCCGCTGACAAACAGGCAGAAAGTGCACATTGGCTGGGCAGGTGCTGTCGGCATTGCGACCGCGAGCACCGATTCGTGGCTCGACGGCTTTGTGGACGAAGTGCGAATCAGTAACGTTGTGCGCAATTTCGCAGGACCTCCAGTCATTTCGAATGTGACGGTGTTACCGAATCAGCCGTCGACGTTGCCATCGTACCCGATCACGCTTACTGTGTTCCCGTTGAATGCTGGGGGAAGAATCACCAGCGCGATCCTGTACTTCAGAACAGAGAGTGTTGGATCATTCACGGGTTACGGCATGACCCCGTCAGGCACCAACCAGTTCACCGCGTCGATTCCGGGCCAAGCATTTGGGAAGAAGATCCAATACTATGTGAAGTGCACGGACGACAACGGGCTCTCATCCCTTTCGCCGACGGATGCTGAAGCTGCCACAAATCCAACGTACTATTCGTTCCTGATCTACCAGCCGAATGCCAAGACCCTCGACCTGACGTTTGAGGAAGGACCGGGGAAGACGCCCGTTGATCAATCCCCGAACAAAGCCAAGATCAAGACGCACAAGTACGTCGAGTACTCGACGGATAGACCAACGGGAGGTGGACAATACTCGTGGCTCCTGCAATCACATCCGGGTGTGGTAGTTGACTCGAACTGGGTCGAAGCGGAATCCCCGTTCCTGGCGGCTGAAGAATTCACCTTGGACGTTTGGGTCAAGGCTGACTCAGCGGACCTTCATGCCACGCGCATCATTATCAATCCGTCAAGCGAGCAAGACTGGAACAACGCCAACTTCGAGCTCAGTTTCCGAAACGGGCCACCGACCAACAAGCCAGTTTTTACTGCACGCTATTGGTGGGAAGGAGGAGGCCCGGCGACCCTGCAGGATAGCTTGCGGGCTTCAGTAGTGCACGGCGGGAAATGGCGACACGTTGTTCTCGAACGGAACAAGGCGAACGGCGCTTTTGCGATGTCGATTCGTGACGAAAATGATAACCTGATGTTCAAGAAGTCCATAACAGAGAGCAGAGCGCCAAGAATGGCCGGTGCTCCGCTTCGGATCGGTCGGTCGTGGTTCCTTGCTGACAATAACTGGTACGTGGCGCCGTTTAGAGGGAAGATCGACAACGTCAAACTCTACAACTATCCCGCTGCGGGTCTGACGACAGGTATTTCGGATGAGGATGGGAGCGAGATCCCATGGGCGTTCGACTTAGAGCAGAACTATCCGAACCCCTTCAACCCGACAACCCAAATCCGGTTTACCATTCCGAAGTTCCAGCAGGTCTCTTTGATCATCTATGACCTGCTCGGCAGGCAGGTGAAAACGCTCGTCAATGAGGAACGTCATGCAGGTCAGCACAAAGTCACCTGGGACGCGACAAATGACAAGGGTGTTCCCGTGGCCACAGGGGTCTACTTCTACCAGCTGAGAGCGGGTGATTTGACGAAGACTCAAAAGTTGCTGCTGATACGCTGATCTAGGATCTTTGGCGGAGGCTGGCACAGAACCAGCCTCCGCCGAAACAAAAAGCACACCAAGAGGATTGCTTATGATCAAGCGGTCAATTCTTGTTGCAGCATCTTGCCTTGTGTTTGGTCTGTGTGTGAACAGCTGTCGGACCGGGGTTGAGCCCTCGCCGAGCCCCGGTATCGTGCGGGTAACGCTGAAATCGATCGAAACGGATACGACCATCATCATCCAAAATGATACCTCGCGATTCTCAAGGTGGGATGAATTCTATCTGTATATCTCGCAAGGAAAGATCTATCGAGGTCACAACCATGCACTGCTGTACGCGGAACCCAGCATCGCGCGTGTTCCTGGAGATACGGTCAACATTATTAGACGCGAGTGGCTGAGTGGTGTTCCGATCAAGCCGACCGACTTTACTGAAATCAACACCAGAAACAGCCGGTACATCAAGTATGTGATCCTCGAATCATATGTTCCCCCAGGGGAATACGACTCGCTCGCATTTGCCCTCACGGCAAACGAAATCCTGATTTTTCTCCCCAAGGTTTACATGAACCCGGTTCAGCTTCCGCCGGGGACTCATCCTCAAATGCAATTCCCGGCCAAGATCACTGTCAATGAAGGGCGTGTTACGCAAGTGGACCTGGAAATCTTCCCCTTCAGTTCGCTCTATCGGTACCGGGATTCGTATTTGTTTGGGCGGAAGATCCGAGTCGCCAGTGTTGAGAATCTGTAGAAGAAAGACAATCAAAACACGGCGTGCGTGTGTTACCTCAATGCTTCATTATGACTCCAACACCGTGGTGCTGCTATGATTCAACAGATACGCTATGTTGTCCCATTCCTCGTCGTGAGCTTGGTGCTCTTGTGGCTCTCATGCGAACGGCCCACCTCGCCGCCTCATCCCAATAGTCCTCCCGACACGAGACTCGCGAACATTCCGAAGGACACCGATACTGTTTTTGCTCTGGTGACGCTGAACTGGAGCGGCGGGGATGATGACGGATTTATCGCGAGGTATCAATATCGTTGCTTCACCTATCATCTCGTGCCCGGCACGAACAACAACTGGGCATTATTCGATTCAACGAGCTGGACCGATACGACTGCATCGAGTGTCACAATTGCATTCAATTCAACTGAGCCATTGAATCGCCAGCGATTCCTCGTCCGCGCGATTGACAACGATGGTGATGCGGATCCATCGCCTGCCGAAAAGATACTCTATACGACCAGAACTGCTCCACCCATCACACGAATTGCCACCCCTATACAGAATGCCGTCGTTCTCGTCGTTGATCATGTGACAGACTGGTGGTCTGGAGTACCGTTGGTTTTCAGCGCTGTGGACCCTACCAAAGGCGGGAAGGTGGTGGACTATGCGTGGTCAGCAGACGGGGGGCCATGGAATTGGCTAACGGACACTTCACTCTACATTCCTCCCAACAAGTTCAAACCTCCGTTGGACGGGATGCACACCATCAAGGTGACGTCCCGCAACAACACCAACCTCGTGGATCCGATCGGGGATTCCGTTAGCGTTCGGTTAATGATACCGCCGTTCGACAAGAAGGTCTTGATTATTGATGAGACAGACGAGTTCAATAATCCGTTTATCACATTCGGCATCCAAGACTCGACGGTGGATCAATTTTATGCCGACGTGTTTCCAGGCTCGGTTTCGTGGGATTTCAAAAAGAATGGGATGCCACCGCGGGAAGTGCTCGGGCAATACAAGATCCTGGTTTGGCACGCTGATGATGTACCGGCAGTCGTGCCGCACAAGATTTCCGACCCCAGGAACATTGCCGTCTTCACGGACTATCTGAAGGTAGGCGGAAAGTTCCTGATGAGTGGGTGGAGAATCCTGAAGTCGTTTGCGTATTACAGCAACTTCCCCTTTACGTTTCCCCGCGGGACATTCGTTTACGATTACTTGCACATCTATACTGTCGATGAGACTCAGATCATGGGTGACTGTCTAGGTGGGGTAGGCAAGCCAGGGTCGTTCAGTGATTTCAGCGTTGATTCGGCGAGGCTTGCTTTCTTCCCGTATGACGGGAAGTTGGCGCAGGTGAACCTCATCACCAAGATGGCCGGGTTTACGGAGATTCTCTATTCCTACAAGAATGCGGACAACAGTCCGTTCGTGACGTACCGCGGAAGGCCCATCGCACTTCGGTACTACGGAACGGTGTTCGACGCGGTCGTGCTGGGATTCCCGATGTATTTCATCAGGAAAGATGATGCGAAAGTAATGGCGCGGGAGATTCTTCAAAGTCTTCATGTCAATTGAGGATGTGATATGGTTAGAAGTGCTTTCAGCCTGAAAGGAGCGGCGGCGGTCGTCCTAGGATTGCTGTTCTGGTGCTGGGATGTGACGCCGCTTGTGGCACAGAGCACGGGCAAGATCGCCGGAACAGTTCGCGATAAGCAGACCGGTGAGGCCCTCGTCGGCGCGAACATCATCGTCAAGGGAACAACGCTTGGCGCAGCGTCTGACGAAAATGGTTTCTACTACATCCTCCGTGTCCCCCCTGGAACGTTTGAGCTGCAGTTTTCCATGGTTGGGTACCGAATCACGACTGTCCGAGGAGTTCGTGTGCAGATCGACCTAACATCGGAAATCAACGTTCAGTTGGAGCAGAAGTCCGTCGAGATGGGAGAGGTGGTCGTTGTGGCCGAGCAGAAGATGGTTCAAAAGGATGTGACGTCCACGCGGCGGCTGGTTTCGAGGGAAAACATTCGCGAGACTCCGGGCCTTGAATATACGACGGATATCTTCAAGCTGCAGGCGGGCACGATTCTCTCAAGCGTGCCGCAAACACTGAAGCTGGCTGACGGTACTCAGCTTCAGGTCCGTGACGAGAGTCTGAAAGACATTCACATTCGCGGTGGGCGCGGCGGTGAGATCCTCTATATGGTCGACGGCATGCCTGTGACCCATCCCATTTACGGCGGACGCAGCGTTGTGGACTTGAACGTGGTGGACGTCGAGAGCGTTGAGCTGCTGACGGGAGCATTCAACGCTGAGTACGGTCAGGCACAGTCGGGAGTTGTGAATATCACCACGCGCACCGGAGGAGACATTCTCAGGGGGGGGCTAGAATACAAGACAGATGAGCTCAGAGTTTTGGGAGAATCGTACAACACGCACTACGGCTCGTTTTACCTTGGGGGTCCAGAACCGATCACTCGACAGCTACTCCCCGCATTGGGAATGACAATACCGGGCGGCGTCACCTTTTTCATTTCTGGAAATGGGACGTTGACGAACACTCCCTATGATAATCACCGGAAGCGAGAAAAGTTTGCTTTGTTCGGTCTGCAGGTGGAAGAAAAGCAGGAGAATACTCAGAATCTGAACGCCAAGATAAACTATGATATCTCGCCGGAACATCGATTGACGTTGAGCTACCACGGCTCGTGGAATCAGTGGAGCAGGTTTGATTGGCTCTGGAGGGACTATCCTGACAGAACCATTGGCTTCAAACGCGCAAACCACGCCGTCAATCTTCAGATCAATCACGTGCTATCAAAGTCCACATACTACAATGTGAACCTCGGCTACCTCGGCGTGGCATACAAAAGCTCGTGGAACGGGAAGAGACCAGTTGATTTTTGGGTCCAGGACGGCACCGGGAGGTTGTTTTCCACTATTGCTGCTCCGCAGGTCGATCCGCGCACCGGCTTCTTTGACGAGCGTGGAAACGAGAACATCTGGCGAGACGACCTCACAAAAACGTTCGCATTCAAGGGTGACTTGACCTCGCAAGTCCATCCGGCACACCTCATCAAGACCGGAATGGAGATACGCTACAATGACATCAGCTACATCGACATTCAGGACGGCGGGGTCAAGCTTTCGAGATATGGTCAGGGTATAGATTCCATTCCTCCGCCCGGGCCATTCCCTGAGTTCGGTCAGAACCGATGGGTATTTCAGGTGAAACCTACGGTGGCGGCCGTGTACCTTCAGGACAAGTTTGAGTTGGAGTACCTCATTGTTAATGCCGGTCTGAGGTTAGATGGGTTCGCGTTAGGCTCGACGGTGATGCAACGTGATTGGCAAAGAACCTGGGAGAGAGCAACCGGGCTCAAAGCCGGCTGGAAGCCTGTCATTTACAAATTTAGTCCGCGGTTTGGGATCTCTTTCCCGATATCAGAATACACGGTTGTTTTCTTCTCGTACGGTCATTTCAATCAGCTTCCCGAATTGCAGTTCTACTATCGAGATCCGTACAGTGGCGGATTCACGGGGAATCCGAGCCTTGATTATGAACAGACCATCCTATATGAGTTCGGTTTCACACATCAATTGTCCGATTTCTGGGCAATCGACATCAAAAGCTACGCGAAAGACATCTCGAAACAGGTTGGGACCACGCTCGTGTTTGGCAAAGAAGGCATACCAGTAGAGTTATATGATAACAGAGGTTACGCGCGTGCTCGAGGTCTGGAATTTGAGTTGAACAAGAGATATTCAGATTTTGTCTCGGGGAGAGCAACCTACACCATCCAGTGGACCAGCGGCTATTCCTCATCTGCATTCGATGACTATATCCGGTCTCAGACGAACTTTCCGTACCCCATACGAGAACGTCCTCTCGGATGGGATGTCCGACATCAAGTAATCTTCCAAGGCACCCTGGCCGCGGGCGAGAGTCAGAATCCGTCGCTGTTTGGGCTTGAGCTTCCGGGCAACTGGAATTTGACCGTGCTGTACAGGTTCTCGACGGGTCAACCGTATACACCGGGTGAGGCGACGATTAATCCCGTGGAGGCACAGAAACGGGAAAACACCGCGACAGGTCCATCATTTTCATCCACAGACCTGAAATTCGAAAAAGGACTTTCGATCTTCGGAGCTCGTGTTGCGTTCACGCTCGATATTTTCAACCTTTTCGACCAGAAGAACATCCAGATGAGCTATGGATTCAATACGTGGACCGGCAAACCGTTCAGGTACGGGGATGTGGAGCGTCCACAACCGAATTTCTATGATTACTATAGAATGATCAGCATCATGGATCCTCGCCAATTCTCCACTGGCCGGACAACGAAACTCGGAATACGAATGGATTTCTAGTTTGGATGCGATTGATGGAAAGGGGAAGAGATAGCCACATGCTTACTCGGTACAGGAGCCGGACGGTTTTGTTCTTGGTCACTGTGTTCAGTGCGGCGCCACTTTTTGCCCAGTTTGTGAAACTCGATTGGAAAATGCATAACGTTGGCAAGGTGCGCCAGGTGATCACAAATATGGGGACCTTGGACAAAGGCAGAACGAATTTCCCCGGTTTGATTTACTCTGAGTTTCCGCCGGGAAGCGACGAGGAACATCTCTATCAAGGAGGACTGTGGATTGGAGCTGTCACTCAAACGGGGGATACTTTAGTTTCGACGACTGAAACGCATTACACGCCGCACGAGTTCTACCCCACTTCCGCTTCGTGGGACACTATTTGGGTCGCATCGAAGGGCGACACGCTGCCTATCCCTTACTGGCCGAACTACGTGGGCCTATCCGATCAGGACTTCATTTGCCGCTACAGTGATTACAATGTATTGAACATCGATAATCACGCGCCGCTCTATCTGGATGTGACTCAGACGAGCCATGCCTGGAGCTCACCTCCAGTTGATGAGTTCATCATCTTCAAGTATTTCATCGTTCCCAAGAAGTTTCCATTGAAGAATGTGTACATAGGTTTCTGGATGCACAGCTCGATCGGAAACATCAATGCAAGCTACAATTTTATCGACGAGTATACCTATTATTTCCCCGATCATCACATGGCAGTCGCCGAAGACGTACCGTACGGAGACGACGGCACGGCTATCAGCCCAATTGGGTTCAAGGTGCTGAGCCCTGCCCACGGAGGTCTGAAGTGGAGCTTCAAATACTATGAGCACGAAGAACTCCCGAGCAGAGATCCTGAGCTGTACAGAGAGATGTCAAGCGGAACGATCATGCCTAATCGCCTCGATCCTGCTCGTGCACACATCATTTTCGGTTTCGGTCCTTTTGAGTTAGATGTGAATGACACGATAAAGGTCGAGATGGCCGAGGTCTTCGGTTACGGCATGAAAGGCCTTTTGAAGAACGCGGATTATCTGAACTTTTTGAAAAGCAAAGGTTTTAGGGTCCCGTCAGCCCCACCTAGGCCAATTTTCAGAGTCGCAACAGGGAACAAAGAGGTCCGTTTCGACTGGCGCCCATTAGACGATCGCACGAACCCCGAACTCTACGAAGATCCTTCGCGAGGTGATACCATCCGAAAACCGTTTGAGGGATATCGGCTGTACAAGAGCACGAAGGGGCCGAATGGCCCATGGACTCTATTGGCCGAGCACGATGTCATTGATGACATCGGTTTCAACACTGGGTTGCAGTATGAGTACAGAGATGTCGGGCTTCTGAACAACGTAGAGTACTATTACACGCTGACCGCCTACTCGAAGCCGGATGCCGTAATCAATTTCCCTTCCCAGGAAACAAGCTTATCGTCGAATGCAAAGACCGTTGTTCCTGGTGTGGCGCCACCACAGACGGTCGGCGAAGTCGCGGTCGTGCCGAACCCATATCGTGGGGACATCGCTTACAGCTCCTACAACCCGCCGTGGGAGCGTCCGCAGGGAACTCGGCCCTGGTGGATGGAACAGGATCGCCGAATTCAGTTCATCAATTTGCCCGAACAATGTGAGATCAAGATCTACACACTGGCAGGCGATCTGGTCAACACCCTTCGGCACAACGATCCGAACAGAGGGTTTGAGGATTGGAATCTTACGTCATCCGTCGGACAGGCCATTGCCAGCGGCATCTATTTGTTTTCTGTTGAAGATTTGAAGAACGGAAACGTGCAAGTGGGGAAGTTCGTAGTCTTGAAGTAAGAACAAGCTCTACGTACTCAACCTATGCACGGACGGATTTTCACGCACGAAGTCGGAAAGACACCATAAGATGACTGCACGCGCTCTTAAAAGGCTTGTTCTTCTGAGTATCGGCGTCATGCTGGCCGGGACAATGTTTGCACAGAAGGCCAAACTTGATTGGAAGGTGCACAACGTGGGGAAGGTGCGGCAGCTTGTGACAAATATGGGAGCGTTGTGGAGAGCGGTCACTAACTATCCTGGGCTCATTTATTGTGAATTCCCTCCTAGCAGTTACGAGGAGCACATCGGCGAAGCTGGTATCTGGATTGGAGCAATTTCTGGAAATGATACACTGGTTTCGGTTACAACAAGCTGGCATTCATCGTTTGAGTTCTATCCGGGCTCGGAGTCATCGGATACCATTTGGGTTGTTGAGAAAGGGGATACTGCAAGAATCCCATACCGTCTGAACCACGTTGGTGTATCGGATCAGGATTTTGTGTGCCAATACAATGACTACAATCCAGTTAGCCAGAGAATCAGTGAGCACACACCGTTGTATTTGGACGTTGTTCAAGAGAGCTATGCATGGAGCTCGCCACCGTTCGACGAGATCATCGCTTTTCGTTTTCACATCATACCAAGGCGAACCTCTCTCAAGGATGTCTACATTGCGTACTGGCTTGACGGCAATGTTGGCACTCGCGTAGAAGGATGGGGTTTTGCTCTCGACGATCGTTCAATCTATGACTCCACTCAACATCTGGGGATAGCTGTCGATCGACCGGGGGGCGTAGATGGTTCGGCATACAGTCCGATAGGCGTCAAAATCTATCCCCCGAAAAACGTGGGCTCGCACTCGCTACGGTGGACATTCAACTGGATTCAGGATCCCAACTTCGGTCCTCCAAGCAGAGATCCGCTGAGATACTTGGATATGTCAGCCGGCATGATTATGCGCGATCAAGAGGACTATGATGGTTCACAGTTTTTCATCGCTTTCGGGCCTTTTCAGTTGCTGAAAGGGGATACGGTTTGTTTCATGGCTGGTCTTGTTTTTGGTAAGGGCCTGGAAGGCATATACAAAAATGTCGCCTTGCTAGACTGGCTTGAGGAGAGAAACTTCAGGGTACCTTCGCCGCCGCCTAAACCGCCGCTCCGAGTGTCAACGGCAAATAAAAGCGTGACACTCACTTGGGAACCCCGTCCTGGAGATGTCAATCCGGAGTTGTATGAGGATCCCTACCGGGCTGATACCGTGAAGAAACCGTTTGAGGGATATCGGCTGTATAGAAGCACCAGGAGTCTTGACGGTCCTTGGACGCTCTTGGCGGAGTACGACATTGTGAATAACGAGGGTTATAACACAGGTCTGCAATATGCGTACAAGGACGAGGGTTTGTTGAACAACGTGGAATACTACTACACGGTGACGGCATTCTCGATGCCTGATCGTGTTATCAACTTTCCATCTCGGGAAAGCAGCTTAGGCGCCAATGCCCGAAGCGCCGTGCCTGGAGCGGCGTCGATGGAAAACGTTAGCGATGTTGCCGTTGTGCCGAATCCGTACCGCGGTGATATTCCTTACAATTCCTACAACCCACCATGGGAAAAACCACAGAGCACCCGACCTTGGTGGATGGAGCAAGACCGGCGCCTTCAGTTTATCAATTTGCCGGAGCGGTGTGAGATCAAAATCTTCACGTTGGCTGGCGACCTTGTGAGCACCATTCGGCACGACAACCCGAACAAAGGATTTGAAGATTGGAATCTTACGTCGTCGGTCGGACAGGCAATTGCGAGCGGGATCTATCTCTTCTCGGTTGAAGATCTCAAGAATGGTCAGATGCAAATAGGGAAGTTCGTGGTCATCAAATGATGACGGCAACGATTAGAATCATGTGAGTGTGAGGATTACTATGATTCGTAGGATCTTTGGTTTTGTGGTGCTTCTTCCTGCCCTACTCTATTCCCAATACAATCGCCCCGGGAGCACCGACGCACAGTTCCTGAAAATTGGCGTGAGCCCACGAGGGACGGCGATGAGCGATGCCTATATCGCCGCAGTGAACGGTGCCGAAGCAACGTACTATAACTCGGCCGCCCTGCCTTGGATGCAGGGAACGGACGTTGTGTTCAACCATACGATGTGGTTTGCGGGAATCAACCATGAGTTTCTTGCCGTCGCCCGCAATTTCGGTGATCTTGGAGCGCTCGGCTTGTCGTTCACCGGACTGTATACCGACGAGATGAAGGTGCGGACACCACTTCAACCTGAGGGCACCGGAGAAACATTCTACGCGGGCAACTACCGGTTCGGTCTCAGCTACGCACGAAACCTGACGGACCGGGTATCGTTCGGCGCGACGATCAGTTACATCACGATGTCCCTCTACTCCGGTTTTTCTGCGAACGCGTTTTCCCTTGACATTGCTACGCTCTATGTCTCGAATTTCCGCGGGTTCCGATTCGGCATGCAGATCGGTAATTTTGGTTCGAGCATCCAATACGTCAACGAGTCGTATCCACTGCCGACAAATTTCACGTTTGGACTTGGCATCAATGCCATTGACGGGGAGACTCAGAAACTCTGGATCAGTGGTTCTGGCGTGAAACCGAATGAGGGCCAGCCGATGGCACAAGTGGGCACTGAGTGGAACTATCTGAATATGTTCTTCCTGCGTGCTGGCTACCGACTGAACCACAGCGTTGCCACGTATTCGTTCGGGGGCGGTGTGCAGTTCGATGTGAGCGGTTATCGGATGCGAGCAGACTACTCGTACAGCAACTTTCTCTTATTGGGTGCCGCTCATCGGTTTGGCGTCGGATTTGCATTTTGAGCTGAGTCGGTACCGAGCTGACCTGATCTATGTGCGGCGCGGGCTTGGCGATGTTGCTTGAGAATAGGCATCGACGATGTTGGCGCGTCGGCAGACGTGGCAAGGAGTTGAAATGAGAAAGCAGTTGCCGCCGCTGGATCGAAGTTCGTGGTTGATGTTCTTCAGACCTCTCCCCCCATTCGCTCTCGCCCATTGACTTGACAACAGTGTTCAACTAGGAGGTATTCACTCAACGGTCTTATTCCATCAACAATAAGCGTCTTGAGAAGGAAGAACTGCTTGAGGATCGCATCATTTGTTTTCTGGCTCGCGGTGCTGGGAGCTTGGTCGTGCCTCAGTCCCGCGCAGGGTCTATCCATCTCAGCTCCCGACCGGCCGATCGCTCTGCCGTCAGCATTCCCAGCGAATACGTACACCCCACACGGCTACATCGACAACCCCTATCACAGCATGGTCTTTAATCGCAGCGGTGTCGTTCGGTCATTTCCGCCGCTTGGATTTGGATGGTGGCGTGCTGAATTCAGGGGGAACTATGGTGGTGGGGTCCGAGATCACGTAAACTATCTTTCGCTGCTGCAGGTAAGCGTCACTTATGGCGGGAAAACCTTCCTGCACCCGGAGGATTTCGGGAAGCATCAGAGTGAACTCTACTCTGCCTATCATACCAAGCACATGATGAGCTACGACTGGAAATGTGATTCGATTGTCGCCAGTCTGAAGTATTTCTTGCCACGCGAGAATACGCTTGCCTGTCTCGTCGAGCTGCGGAACGTCAGCACGCGAACTCAGGAGATAACGCTGCACACAACGAATATCTACGAAATAGGAGATCTCAGGTGGTGGGGGAGCGATGGGCTCACAGCCAAGCATTCACCGGAGCTTGACGCAGGAATCACCAAAGTATGGGCGTATGGGGATGTCTTTGTCCTGGGTTCAAGTCTCAAATGCGTCGCCTACACGGCGACCGACAGCGAAAAGGAGTGGGAGCGATGGATCCAGAGTGGTGATCACACAACAATTCCAACGGCGTTCACACGCGGACGCGGTCCGTTGTGGATGGCGCAGAGATACCTGGTGACAATACCGGCCGGCTCTGGTCGGTCGGTTCTCGTTTGTTTGAGCCGCGGCAAGAATGAACAATGGGCCGCCGATGAACTCAAAACTGGGTTCAAGCTCGCACTGGAGAACCTCCGAAAGCAACTCAAAGAGGATCAAGAATTCTGGTCTCGCTGCCCCATATTGGTCGGCGACTGGCCAGAGACCTGGAAGCGCGGATGGGTATACGATTTCGAAACGCTGCGAATGAACGTGCGGCCACCAAGCGGGATCTTTAGGCACCCCTGGGATGCAATGCAGATTCACTCTCCACGCGTTGTCCTAGGTGAGACGAGTCTCGACATGATGACCCTTAGCTATGCCAATCCAGGGCTTGCACAAGAAGTCATCTACGGAACGTTTGCCGATGCTTTAGCGCCGAACGTTCCCTGTGCACGGGAGGATGGCAGCGTCAACATGATTTCATCCGATGGTTCCGAATGCGGCACGGCGCCGATGTGGGGATATCCGTTTCATGTCATCCAATCGATCTACCTTGCGACGTTGGATAGCGCGTGGATCAGAAATCTCTATCCCCACCTCAAAGCCTACATCGAATGGTGGCTCGAGCATCGCACGGATGAGGATGGCTGGCTGCACTGCAACAATAGCTGGGAGTCCGGTCAGGATGGGTCGAAGCGCTTTCTCGTTGCTGAGAGCAACGCGGGCGCCGTGGCAGATTTCGTGCGCACGGTGGATGTTGAGGCGAGCATGGCCGAGGCTATGCAAACGATGGAATTGTTCGCCGCCGTGGCGGGCAAATCGATGGATCTCCCTTGGTGGCGGACGCTTGCAGATCGCCGGATCAAGAACACGCGCCAGATGTTTTTCGACGGATGGTTTCGAGATGTCCATGCACGAACGAAGCAACCGATCATCCTTCAAAACTACTTCGACGTGATGATGCTTACGCCTGTCACGTGCGGCATTGCGACGGCCGAGCAAATCAAGGCGGTGAAGCCGATGTTCCAATACTTCCGGGCAAACCCTGGACATTGGCTCGAATGGCCTCCGCATCTCATCACGTTCACCGAGGCAGCATGGAACGCTAGTGAGTCGTTGGTTGCATCCGAGATCGTCGCCGAGACGGCTGATCGGGTCTACGCAAGGACCGATGCGCGCGAAGTTCGATTCAAAGATGAGGCTGACCGCTTCTCCTACCGAGTGGCCGGTGTAGCCAATGAATTCTGGCCTGTGAAAGACCGTCCGGCAGGAGGGGAAAATTACGGATGGGGAGCGACACTGCCGATGCACATCATACGAACCATCGTTGGCTTTCGAGAGAAAGAAAATGAGTCGGCAACAGAATTCTTCCTCGCACCGTTCCTTCCGAAGACTTTCGTCGAGGCCGGGAAGCGATACGTTGTCAGGAATCTTCACTACAGAGGGGTCGCTTTTGAAGTAACCTACGAATTTGAAGAACTGGAGCGAATGAAAATCACGTTTGAATATCGCTCCCCCCGTCCTACAGCGGTGACTGTGCGCAGCAAAAGTGGCAATGAGGTATACAAACAAAAGGATAAGAAGAAAACTAATGTTCTTTCTTTCCAAGGCTTAAACGGAAATGCTTACGTTCTGAGACTAGATTAGTTCTGTTGATGGCATCATGAATCGAAAGAGGATCACTTCCGTCATTGTCTTACTTCCTTTCACGTTGTCACTTCGGCTCAACGCGCAAACGCGTGATTCGGTCTTCTATGTAAACTTTGTTTATCACTCTGATGGTTCACTGTGCACTCATAAGGCTCCTGCGGCCACGTTCGTCTGCTACCTGAATGGAGACCAAAGCAAAGTGCTGACCGAGAATGCGCCGCGTTGGAGTCTATCAACTGATCCCAACATCGATGGCAAGGGCACATTCGGAGTCGAACTTGGCAACTTCGCCAATCCGGGTCTGAAGGTTGGAGACAGCGTCTTCATCCGCTTCACCTGCAGTGCACGAGGGGAGCAAGCGGTGCTTTCTGACTTGATGAGCAACATTCCGTTGCAGCGATTTCCCCTTTTTCTGAATCTTGTCCAGAAGAACATTCCAACGCAACCCCAAAATGTCAGATTATCGCTCAACTCTGAAAAACGTCGGGTGATCCAGTGGGATTCGGTTGCCGGTGTATCGTACGCCCTGTACCGCCGCGATTTTTCAGATACGTTATCGAACGGAAAGCCACGTAGTCTCTACCAGCGGCTCGCGTCAAATCTCACGACTGCTACTTACGTTGATTCCACTACGCATGGAAGTTACTATCACGGCTATATCGTTTTCGCCATATCGAGTGGTGGAGATTACAGTATGCCATCGAGAGAAGTGACCGAGCCTGATACGATCTCATTTTCACTCAGCGTTCTTCCTCGCGCCACCACAGTTATCCTCTCGTGGAATCCCTTACCCGACTTGGGTCATCTCATCAAAGGCTACAACATTTACCGGCGTTCCGAGAGCGGTTCATACGATCAGCCCGTCGGTTACTGTGGCTTGGATACGACGTTCATCGATTCTCGTTTGCCGCTCGGCACAAGACTTTATTACAGAGTCAAAGGAAGAGTAGACGCCAAGAAGGAATTGGGTGAGTCGAGCGAAATCTTCGTGACGACCCTAAATTCCAGAGAAGGACTTTACGCATATGCCAATCTCAAGGTTGCCGTTGTGATTTACAGGAACACCAATCGCGGTTCTATCTCGGATGTGGACGTTGCTAAGATTCGCACAATGCTTGAAGCTGGCAGACTCTTCTATTGGCGGAATTCCGGGATGAAACTCAACACGCCGTTCGCTTACTATCTCATTGATGCCTTCCAGGATTTTCCCAATCCAGGTGATTATGCGGTGAATCGGACAGCGAGCGATCTTCAAGCGCTGGGCGTTATGAACACACAGTATGATATTGTTTTTCGCATTTCGCCTGCAACAAGCGGGTATTGGTCTTTCGGTGTGTTGAATTTGAATTTACCCGGACCGATACGCAGCACAGGCTTTTCCCATTCAGTGTGGCCTGTCGGGACGGGCGTTCGATTTCCCGCCTACCAAACTGGCATCAATTTCGGACTGACGTGGATATTCATCCACGAAGTGCAGCACGCTCTCGACGCGCTCTATGACGTGAACGGTGAGCCCGATATGTACCACGGTGACCGACCATCGGATTTTCCTGTTGCCTCGGGCGAGCATCTGGATTTCCAAGCAAAGATGTTTCGTGCTTTCAATTCATACGAGAGGTTGCTACCTGAATGGGGAGGAATCTACGAAGCGGTTGATGCAGATAAGGATGGTTTTCCGGACAACGATTCCCTTCTGCCGTTGGACGAAGCGCGCTTCCGCAGCAGTACTTCAAACGCCGATACGGACGGAGATGGGTACTCTGACCGGCAAGAAGCTTTGGATGGTATCTATAGCGGAAGCGATCCTAATAATCCTGACACGGACGGCGATGGAATTCTCGACGGGAATGATCCCTACCCGCGTTATCGTGTGAACACTGTTATTCCAGTTTTTACTCCGACGCTGGACGGTGTCATCGAGAACGGCTGGCATCTGGCA
>Ga0194112_10002437_pt1 | contig 26651 bp, 20 predicted proteins | sample TA2MahC400mmetaG_FD_146191 | JGI IMG/M metagenome (GOLD analysis project Ga0194112, IMG submission 146191) | Freshwater microbial communities from Lake Tanganyika, Tanzania - TA2015016 Mahale Deep Cast 400m | ecosystem: Environmental > Aquatic > Freshwater > Lake | place: Tanzania: Lake... | reverse complement strand
GCCGACGACAGCGACGCGCCTGCCCGTCGGCGGCGCGATCTCGGGGATGTTCATCTCCCCCTTCTGCATCTCGTGGTCGGCGCAGAAGCGCTCGAGGTAGCCGATGGCCACGGGCTGGCCCTTCTTGGCGAGCACGCACACCTTCTCGCACTGGTCCTCCTGCGGGCACACGCGGCCGCACACGGCTGGGAGAGTCGTCTGCTCCTTCAGCTTGCGGACCGCCGCGTCGAAGTCCCCCTCCTCGATGAACTTGATGAAGCCTGGGATGTCAATGCACACGGGACACCCCTCGACGCAGGCCGGCTTCTTGCACTGGAGGCATCGGCTGGCTTCGAGCCGCGCCTGCTCGGGCGTCAGCCCGTAGGGCACCTCATCGAAGTTGTGAATGCGTTGCTCCGCTGGCTGCTCGGGCATCTTCTGGCGGGGGGGGCGTTCCTTCTTCAGCGGCTTCGCGGCGGGCTCGGACACAGACGACTCCTCAATTGGTCACGTCTTTCGGGCCAGTGACCGACCGGTCGCCACCAAATGGAGGGGAAACAAGCGAACCATCGAAGGCTTCCCGGCCTAGGGGCTATGATACGACAGGGGGGATGGACAGTCAAACCAAAGCAGACCGTGCGACCGTTGACCCGCGGGCAGGCCTCCACTATAATGTGAGGCAGGTTCAGCGATGGGGCGCAGCATCTGATCCGTGGCCAGGAGTCCAGAGCATGGCACCCACCCAGCGGGCCTCGACCATCCGCGACGCCTGGCTCGCGTGCGACCTCGGCCCGCTCTCGGGCGAGAAGCTCGCGTGGTGGGCGGACCTCTCGAAGGCCCGCGGCGCCAAGCCCCTCAGCCGTCTCGAAACCATCTTCGACCTGGGCGCCGGCGAGTTCCCCCTCCACGTCGCCTTCACCGGCCACCGCGGGTGCGGCAAGTCCACCGAACTCCTCCGCCTGAGACAGCAGTGGACCCTCAAGTACTTCGTCGTCTATTTCGAGGTCACGGAGCTACTCGACCCGAACGACATCGCGTTCAGCGACCTCTTCCTCACCATCACGATGAAGCTCGCCCAGGAGTTCCACAACTGCTGCATGCCGCTCGACCAGCGGCTCCTGGACAACGTCGAGCGGTTCGCCGAGACGGTGATCAAGGAGACCACTCAGGAAGCGAAGTCACAAATCGAGGTCGGCGCGAAGGCGCAGGCGGCTGGCGGAATCCCCTTCTTCGCCAAGCTCAACGCCTGGATTGCCTCGCAATTCAAGGCATCCACCCAGCACAAGGAGACGATTCGCCGCATCTTCGAGCGTGACATCACGCGCCTCATCACCGACACCAATCTCCTCCTCGACGACGGCCGCGCAAGGCTCAGGAAGGCCGCGGAGGCATCGGGGCATGGGCCGACCGAGCTGATGATCATCCTGGACAATCTGGACCGCATGCCTCCCGACGTGGCGGACCGCCTGGTCTTCCAACACGGCGACTTCCTCAAGCAGCTTCGCGCCAACGTCATCTACACCATGCCCGTCTCCGTCTTCTACTCCCGCAAGAGCCTGGAGAAGGTGTTCTCCCGGCTGGACTTCCTCCCGATGGTGAGCGTGTTCCGGAGAGAGGAGGACAAGCTCGACCTGCCGTGGAACGACGAAGGGGTGGACGCCTTGGTCGGGGTCGTCGAGCAACGCATCGAGACCGCCGCGGTGTTCGAGAACCCGGAACTCGTGCGCGAACTGGCACGCTACAGCGGTGGGTGCCTGCGCCACCTCATGCTGTTGACCCAACTCGCCTGCGAATCCGCCCACGCGCGGAAGGCAGAGAAGATTGCTGCCCCCGACGTCGAGGACGCGCTGCGGGAGATGCAGACACGCTTCGAGCGCATGATCCCGCCCGAGCACTATCCTGTGCTACGGGAGGTTGCCCGGACCAAAGCCGCCCCGAACAATGACCTCGGCAGGGAGGCCCTGTACAATCTGAGCCTCCTCGAGTACAACGGCGGGAAGCGCTGGAACTACGTCCACCCCCTCGTTCGCCGCATCGAGCGCTTCGCGGAGACACGCCGTGGCAAAGGCGCGAAAGCCAAGGGGTAGCCGCAAGCGTCCCGCTTGCGGTCCTCCGCGCCCCCTCGACAAGCGGGACGCTTGTCGCCACAGGAACCCGCAACGGGAGGCAGGCAGCCGCCGCGGCCGCCCCGCCGACGACGCGTTGGCTCCCCCCGTCGTCCAAGAGCCTGTCGCCACCTATGGCCCCCCGTCCGCGCCCGCGGCGACCGAGCTGTCCCCCGAGCTGGCCCCGCACGCCGGCGAACTCACCCGCTTGGCCGCCTTCGTTGACCTGGCGGAGGGCTTCAGACTCGCCTTCGCCGAGTGCAACTTCGCCCCGCTACGCAAGGCCATCTTCGAGGAGGTCCGCCGCCGCTGCGAGCCCGAGATCGCTCGCCTGTGCGTGATTGACCTCAGCGATGCGGACGACATGATCTACCCCCTCGACGCCATCGCGCGCCGCATCCCGAAGGACGAGGCCCCTGTGGGCGCGCCGAAGCGCGTGCTCATGTTCGTCGGCCTGGAGGCGCACGTCCACATCACGGACCCGCAGCCTGGCGTGCTCGTGGCCCTCAACATGGCCCGCGATGCCTTTCCCGCCCGCATCCCCGAGCCGATGGTCTTCTGGCTCCCCGACTACCTCCTCACCACCCTCTGCCGCCTCGCCCCCGACTTCTGGGCCTGGGCCAATGCCACGTTCCGCTTCCCAGCGCCGCAGGCACTTCGTGAGTGGGCTTTCAGTCGGACGATGCATGCCGAGCCGCACATCCTCGACAGCCAGGCTGCCGAGGTTGAGGCGCGGCTTGGGTTCTTGGAGAGTCTGCTTCAGGAATACCTTCCGAGTGTCGGCGAGCTACGAGCGGACCGGGTCCCCGCCGTCCTCGATATCCTGAATGAACTCGGGGCAGGCTACTGCGGGCTCGGAGAGGCCATGAAGGCGATCACGTACCTCTCAAGGATGTTAGACCTAGCCCGCAGCAGTTGCATGCGTCGGCAGGAGGGATGGGCGTTAGGGAACTTGGGCCTCGCCTACGCCGACCTGGGGCAGACACGGAAAGCGATCGAGTGCCACGAGGAAGCTCTGAGGATTGGCCGGGAGGTCGGCGACCGGCGCTACGAGGGAGCGGACCTCGGCAACCTGGGCCTTGCCTACGCCGCTTTGGGGGAGACACGCAAGGCGATCGAGTACCACCAGCAAGCATTGGCAATTGAGAGGAAGTTGGGGGACAGACGAGGCGAGGGGCAGACGATCGGCAACCTGGGCAACGCCTACGCCGACCTGGGCGAGATGCGGACGGCGGTCATGCACTACGAGCAGCAGTTGAGGATCGCGCGCGAGGTTGGACGGCGGCGCGGAGAGGGGGTCTGCCTCGGCAACCTTGGCCTCGCCTACGCCGCGCTAGGGGAGATTCGGAAGGCGATCGAGTGCCACGAGGAAGCGCTCAGGATTGAGCGAGAGATCGGCGACCGGCGTGGGGAGGGGCATACTCTCGGCAATCTGGGCCTGGCCTACGCCGCCCTCGGCGAGACGAAGAAGGCCATTGAGCACCATGAGCATGCGCTGAAGATCGCTCGCGAGTTGGGGGACCGACTGGGGGAGGGGCACGCGCTCGGCAACCTGGGGCTCGCCCACGCGGCGCTCGGCGAGTCGTGGAAGGCGATTGAGCATTACGAGCAGGCATTGAAGATTCACGGCGACATCGAGGACCGGGGGAACGAGGCGATCTGGAGTTGGAACCTGGGCGTCCAATACGCCAAGCTAGGCGATCTGCGGCGGGCGGTCGAGCTGATGCAGGCGCGGGTGGACTACGAGCGGGAGGTGGGGCATGCGGATGCGGAGAAGCATGCGGCGGCGGTTGAGGAACTGCGTGGCAAGATAAAGGAAGGTGTTGGGTGACAGGTGTTGGGTGTTGGGGTACGGAGAAGAAGCGGTCAAGAGGTCCCCAGAGACACGCGGCGTGTGGAAGAGGGAGGGGGTTGAGCATGACTCCCGGTCTTGGCGCGCCGTTTCTTTCGAGTTCGTCGTCGTTGCCGTCGTCGTCCTCGTCGTCGAGCGCTCTGCCCTCGTTTGTGAGCGGCGCAATCGGATTCGACGACGACGACGAGGACGACGACGAGCACGACCAGAAGCGGGGAAGGAGGCGGCTGCCAAAACCGGAAGCCATACTCGAGGGAGTTCATAGTGCGGGCTTCCGCCCGTAAGGACCAGATACGGCCTGAAGGCCGCACTACAAACGGTCGCTACGGCCTGAAGGCCGCACTACAAACGGTCGCTACGGCCTGAAGGGCGCACTACAAACGCAGGATGGGATCAGTCGTCGTCGTCGTCTTCCTCCGGCCGCGGGAGCACGCCCGGCGGGGCGGCAAGGGAGGGGACGTAGAGGTCGGCGACGGGCGGGTGGTAGGCGGCGGCGTAGCTCTCGAGCCTCGGCGGGAAGAGGCTGCGGGCACTGAGCTGGGCCATGAGGAAGAGGTAGAACAAGAGCAGGCTGTCCTCGCCCGACTCGTAGCAGCCCAGGATGCTGAAGGGGTTGATGAAGCCTGGGCCATACTGTCCCGACTCCTCGTCGCGCGCGAAGTGGTAGATGAGGCCCTTGTCGAGGATGCAGATGCAGTCGGTCCACTGGCTGCGCGGGATGCGGCTGTGGTCGCGGTGGAGGCGGGGGACGAGGGTCTGCTTGATCTTGCCTCCGCCGAAGGCGAAGGCGGCGCCGAAGATGGCGGGGTTCTCGCGGTGGATGCTGCGGAGGCGGTGGCCCTCGTGCTCGCGGACGATGGCCGAACGGGGGAGGGCCTTGACGGAGGCGATGTTCTCGACGATGACGTCAATGTCGGAGCGCTGGATGACGCGCTTGACCTCGATGGCGGCGTAGACGGCCTCGGCGGGGAAGATAGTCGAGGTGTCGGTGTGGGAGAGGAGGGGGGCGTCGAGGGCGTCGTAGATCACGATGTCCACCTGGTGGCTGAGCTGGCCGTTGTGGGCGGCGATTTCGCCGCGGGAGACGCCGTAGCGGGCGGGCAGGTGGGCGACGAGGAAGTCGCGGAGGACCTGTTCGACGCGCATGCCCTTCTCGATGGAGTGCTTGCCGCCGACGCGCGCGGCCTCGAAGCGGGCGCGCATCTCACGGCTCAAGGCGCGAAAACGCGTCGCGAGGTCAAAGGGGCGAAGATACTGGGCCATGTGGAACTCCTCAATAGCGGCCGAGGGTGCGGTAGGCATCGAAGAGGGCCAGGGTGTTGGCGAGGGAGACGTCGGCCTGGAGGTTGTGGGCGGTGCAGGCGATGAAGCCGCCGCCGGGGGCGAGGGCGTCGAAGCGCTCGGCGACCTCGCGGCGGACGTCGTCGGGGGTGCCGAAGGGGAGCGCGCGCTGGATGGAGACGCCCCCGTGGAAGCAAAGGCGGTCGCCGAAGGCCCGCTTCAGCTCGCGGGGGTCCATGTCGCTCGCCTCGGGCTGGATGGGGTTGAGGATGTCGAGGCCGCACTCGATGAGGTCGGGGATGAGGGGGCGGATGGCGCCGCACGAGTGGTGGGCGACTGTGCAGCCGTGGCGCTTCGCGAGGTCAATGAAAGCCTTGAAGCCCGGCCGCAGGAAGCTCCGCCACATGTCGGGGGAGAGGAGAGGGCCGGTCTGTGTGCCGAAGTCGTCGCCCATCATGAAGACGTCTATCGCGCCGCCCGCGGCCTCGAGCGTGCGGCGCGTGTACTCCAGGTAGAACGCGGCGACGCGCCCGATGATGGCTTCGGCGATGTCGGGGTTCAGGGCGAAGTCGAGGAGGATTTGCTCGACTCCGCGGAGGTACATGGCCGGCTTGAGCTGCGCGCAGCGGTTCAGGCGGTCACCCATGAAAACCACGACCTTGCCGGTCCGCCGCGCCGCGGCCGCCTGGTCCCGCACGACGCCGTAGTCGAAGGCGTCGGGGCTGGGCCACTTCGGGTAGGCGAGCACCTCCTCGACCGAGGCGGCGCGCTGGAGCGGGAACTGGACGACCTCCCAATACGAGGTGGCCCTGTCGCCCGAGCCGACGTGGACTCGGACGCGCGGGACGCCCCAGTGGTCCTCGTTGCGGCCAGGGTCTGACGGCGGCCCGATGTAGCGGGGGCCGTCAATGTAGCGGAAGTCCACGTCAAAGTGCTGGAGAAGCTGCTCCTCGGACGAGAGGCCAAAGTGGCGAAGCAGCCGCGCCGTGATCTCTGGCGTGGCCCAGTAGTCAATGGGCACGCGGTCCGGCTCTCGATGAGCCAGGGCAAGGGCGACCCGTTGACGAGAGTCCAGTGCCATGAGGACTCCCTCCCGTGACGCTTCGCTACTTCGCGGCGGCTAGGCCGCGCTCGGCGGCCTCCTTGAGGTGTTTCTCGGCCGGGTCGGTGCGGGTCTTGGCTATGTGGGCGTAGATGGCCGCGGCCTCGGGCTTCTTGCCCGCGGCGACGAGGGCCTCGGCAAGGGACATGGCGGCGTCGGTGAGGTTGATGCGGAGCCAGTCCTTCGCGGCGTCGGCGGCCTTGAGGAGGGCGTCCGCGGCCGAGGCGTCGGCGATGCGGGCGAGGGCCCAGCCGCCTGCGATGCGGAGGTCGGGGTCGGCGTCGGCCAGCGCTTGCTTGAAGGCGTCCGCCGCCTTCCCGCACTTGAGGACGGCGAGCTTTTTCACCACGCTGAGGCGGCCGCTGCCCTGGACTTTGGGGAGTGCGGCGAGGAGGACCTCGGGAGCGCCGTCCTTGATGGCGGCCAGGGCGCGGGCCGCGTCGTCGCACAGCTCGGGGTCGAGGAGCATCTTGCCGAGGGACTCGACGACCTCCTTGCCGCCGCAGACCTGGATTTCCTGGATGAGGTACTTCTGGATGGCCTTGGGCCTGTCGCCGCCGAGCTGGGAGGCGAGGGCGAGGGCGACCTCGGCGCGGGCCTTGTCGTCGCTTCCGTCCGTCACCTGGACGGCCAGCATGTGGAGGGCGTAGTGGGGCTTGATGTCCTTGATCGGCTCGCCGACCTTCGGCTCGGCCAGCATGTCAATGAGGCCGAGCACGTTGTCGCGTCCGCCCTTGAGGATTTCGGCGGCGAGCTTACGCATGGCCTCGCCCAGCTCGGGCGTGAGGTTGACGTATGAGCCGCCCTTGTCGTGATCGGGGATTTGCTCAACCAGGGCCTTCAGTTGCTCGGATGCGGGCATCTGCGCTCTCCTTGTTCTGCAATCTGGAATCTGGGATTCGGAATCTGGGATGCCTCATAGGTGCCACGGCTCGCGCATGGGCTGATAGACGAGGCGGTTGGCCACGTCGTCGCCGATGGCTTCCTCCTTCACGGGGTCGTATCTGATCTTGCGTCCGAGGCGGATGGAGATGTTGGCGAGGTGGGCGATGGTGATGGCGCGGTGGGCGGCCTCGACGTGGCCGCCCGATTCCTTGCGCTGGCGGACGGCCTCAGGGAAGGTGAGGAGTGGCTCGGGGTCGGGCAGCTCGGCCAGCTTCTTCTGGCCCTCGGCGTCGAGGTCGCTGATGTCCACGCGCCGCTCCTTCTTGCGGTCGTAGCGCTGGCCCCACTCCTTGCCTTCGAGCACGAGCGTCAGGCCGTCCGCATACTTGAGTTCCACCCAGGCCCAGGGGGTGCAGCACTCGGGGTGTGCGGGCGGGGCGGAGGATTCGATCTCGACGGGACTGGTGTCGTCCTTGCCGTAGATCCACTGGAAGGGGTCCATGTGGTGCTGGGCGAAGTCGGCCAGGGCGCCGCCCTCATAGTCCCAGTAGAAGCGATGGTTCCAACCGAAGCGGTCGTGGTGGTAGGGGCGGACGGGGGAGGGGCCGCAGTACATATCCCAGTCCAGGTCCTTCGGCGTGGGCTCGGGCACGGCGTTGACGAGGCCGCAGTAGCGTTTGATGGGGAAGCCGCCGTTCTGGATGTAGACGCCCTGGCAGTTGTTGCCGAGGAGGCCGCTGCGCATGATCTTGTGGATTTGGCGGCTGTGCGGGCTTCTGGCGGCGCCGAAGCGGCCGGTGGTGCCGATCTGGAAGACGCGGCGATAGCGCTTGACGGCGGTGACGACGGCGCGGCCCTCGGCGATGAAGCGCGTCATCGGCTTCTCGCAAAGGATGTCCTTCCCAGCCTGGGCCGCCGCGATGCACATCAGCGCGTGCCAGTGCGGCGGAGTGGCGATGGACACGATGTCAATGTCCTTCCGCTCGATCACGCGGCGCCAGTCGGTGTAGCGCTCGACGTGCTCGGCTGGCCTCTCCTGAATCTGCGGCTTCTCGCCCTCCTTCGTGGGCGTGGTGAAGCCGACGTACTCCACGAGCTTCTTTGAGGCGAGGCGGCCGTAGTGGACATCCGCCGCGGCGAGGAGCCTGAACTGGGCGCCCCAATCCTTCATATACGACCTGAGGTCCTCGCCCGCCTGGCTTCCGCAGGCGATGAGGCCGCAGGTGAAGACCTCGCTGGGCGGGACCGGCTGCCCCTCGCCGCCGAGGACGTGGCGCGGCACCACGGCGAACGCCGCGGCCGCCGTGGCTGCGCCCTGGAGGAAGCCTCGCCGACTCACCGATCCCTTGCTCTCATTCATCCCTTGCTCTCCGTCCCGGTTCGTCCCGAATCTGGAATCTGGAATGTGGCATCTGGAATGCCGCTTCAGCGTCCGCCCATCATAGTCATCGGCCCGCCCCAGTCAAGCCTGCCTTGCACCGAACGCCGCAACCCGTATCATAGGCGGGTCAGTTCGGAGTTCGGAGTGCGGCCTTCAGGCCGTAGGAGCTTCGAGCGGCGAGCGCCGAGCCGCGAGCTTCGGGCAACAACAGGAGATGCCTCTTCTCTCTGGCTCGACGCTCGCAGCTCGCGGCTCGTGGCTGCCAGGATACGGGCTGAAGCCCGCACTACGAACACGAACAGGAGGCCATGATGCGTTTCCCCCGCTCCGCGGGCATTCTGTTGCATCCCACCTCGCTCCCCGGCCGCTACGGCATCGGCGAGCTGGGCTACGCTGCGCAACGCTTCGCCGACTTCCTGGCCGAGAGCGGCCAGTCGCTCTGGCAGATTCTCCCCCTCGGCCCCACGGGCTACGGCGATTCGCCCTACGCCTGCTTCTCCGCCTTCGCAGGCAACCCGTTCCTGCTCAACCTCGACTGGCTGGCCTCCGAGGGCGACATTGAGGCGTCCGAGCTGGCCGCCGCCCCGCCCTTCCCCGAGGACCACGTGGACTTCGGCTGGGTCTACAGTTGGCGAAACGAGGTCTTCCCCCGCGCCGCCCAGCGCTTCCGCCAAGACGCAAAGGGCGAGCGGCGGGCCGCCTTCGACCGCTTCTGCGCCGAGAATGGCGACTGGCTGGACGACTACGCGCTCTTCCGCGCCCTCAAGGACGCCCACGGCGGCGCCGTGTGGAACGCCTGGGAGCCCCCCCTCGCCGCCCGCAAGCCCGCCGCGCTAGCCGACGCCCGCCGCCGCCTCGACGACACCGTGTTCCTCCACCAATACCTCCAATACCAGTTCTTCCGCCAGTGGGACGACCTGAAGCGCCACGCGAACGCGAAGGGGGTCCGCATCGTCGGCGACATCCCTATCTTCGTCGCCTTCGACAGCGCCGACGTGTGGGCGCACCCCGACCTCTTCTTCCTCGGCCCCGACCTGGGGCCCACCGTCGTCGCGGGCGTCCCCCCCGACTACTTCAGCAAGACCGGCCAGCTCTGGGGCAACCCGCTCTGCCGCTGGGACGCGATGGCCGCCGACGGCTATGCCTGGTGGGTCCGCCGCTTCCGCCAGACACTTCGCACCGTGGACATCGTCCGCCTCGACCACTTCCGCGGCTTCGCTGCCTATTGGGAGGTGCCCGCCGGCGAGCCGACCGCCATCAAAGGCAAATGGGTCAAGGGGCCGGGCGCCAAGCTCTTCAGAGCCCTCGAGGCCGCCCTCGGCGAACTCCCCATCATCGCCGAAGACCTCGGCCTCATCACCCCCGACGTCCACGCCCTCCGCAAGCGCTTCCACCTCCCTGGCATGAAAGTCCTCCAATTCGCCTTCACCACCGACGCCACGCACCCCTACCTGCCCCACAACTACGAGCCGAACTGCATCGCCTACACCGGCACCCACGACAACGACACCACCCTCGGCTGGTATCACACCCGCGACGCGAAGGAGAAGGCGGCGTTGCACCGCTACCTCGGCCCGCTCTCAGAGCCGATCAACTGGGCGCTCGCCCGCCTCGCCTACGCCTCCGTCGCCGACGTGGCCATCGTGCCCCTTCAAGACGTTCTCGCCCTCGGCGGCGAGGCCCGCATGAACACCCCCGGCAAGGCGGCGGGCAACTGGACCTGGCGCTTCCGCGAGAGTGCTCTCACCCCCGACCTCCGCGGCCGCCTCCTCGACCTGGCCCTCACCTACGGCCGCAAACACGTCCCCAAGCCCGACGAGGCCGCCCCCGGAATTGGCGGACCAGTGGCGGGTCGGCCTTGACAGGGCGGGACAAGTTGGTAGGATAGTGCCTCGCGGCCGCGGACGCCACGTGGTGAACATGGCCTGGGGGAGTGATTGTGCCCGACGCAGCTCACGAGTCTCACGAGGTGGAAACTCCGCCGACCGGGAAGCGCCATCGCCGCGCGGGGCTGGGGGCGATTGTGGCGGCGAGCATTCTGGCCGCAGGGCTGCTGGGGGCGCTGGCGGCGCTGTGGCTGAGTGGGGAGCAGGTGTTCGGGCTCCTCGCCGGCAAGGAGGCGGTGGACGCGGAGAAGATCGCGGTGGACGCCGAGGCGTTCAAGAGCTACTTCAAGGTGGAACGCAAGGCGGCGGGGACGGACGGGCGGTCGCTGGTCCTGACGCTGAGGCGTACGCGGGCGTTCCCGCAGTCGGAGGCTGACCTGGAGCCTCTGGCGGAGCGTGCGGATAAGACGTTTCCCGCCCTGCGCGTGCTTCAGGCGGTGGGGGACGGCTATGTGCGGTGCGAGTATCTTGCGAAGAAGGGGAAGTTCCTGGGCCACACGTTCGAGCGGGTGAAGGGTCTGGCGGCGAGCGAGGAGATGGAGTTGGCGTTGCCTGTGGGCAACTACCAGGGGGTGGAGAAAATCGTCCTCACCTATTGACCTTCTCGCGTAGCGACAAGCGTCCCGCTTGTCGAGGGGGAGAGGACCGCAAGCGGGACGCTTGCGGCTACATTTCTCAGAACCATCGCCAGCCGAAGCCGCCAAGGGGGAGGCGGGGGATGGCGGAGCGGTCGAGGGGCGCGGTGGTCAGGCGGTCGCCGTCGAGGAGGGCCGCGTCGCCCAGGCGGCGGGCCTCGGCGATGAGGCGCTCGCGCCAGGGTTTCACGAGAGCCTCGCCGCCCGGGCGGGTGGCTAGATTCACCAGCTCGTGCGGGTCCTCGGCCAAGTCGTAAAGCTCCTCGGTCGGGCCTTCCTGGGCGTAGCAGAACTTCCACCGCCCGTCGAACAGCATGGCCGATTGCTCCGGAGGGTCGAAGCACTGGCTGTAGAAGACGTCGCGGGCCGGCGCCGCCGTGAGGTCGAGGCCGTGGACCGCGGCGTCGAGGGGGCAACCGGTCAGGGCGGCGAGGGTGGGCAACACGTCCTGGAGGCCGACGAGCTCGCGGCGCCGCGCGCCCTTCGGGCCGCCCGGGGTCCGAAGGATGAAGGGGACGTGGACTGAGCCTTGGAGGAAGTTGCCCTTGAAGAAGCCGCCGAAGTCGCCCATCAGGTCGCCGTGGTCGGCGGTGAAGAGGACGATGGTGTCATCTGCTACGCCCGTGGCGTCGAGGGCGGCCAGGACGCGACCGACCTGGGCGTCCTGGTGGGTGATGAGGGCATAGTAGTAGAGCTTGGCCACGCGGCGGGCGGCGGGGCTGAGGGAGTCGAGGGCGTGGGTGCGGCGGGTGCGGGCGATGTCGGGGTTGCGGTCGTCGAGCATCGTCTCGTCGCCGACGGGCGGCGGGATGTCGCGGACGTCGTAACGGCGGACGTATTCACACGGGGGGTCGAGCGGGGCGTGGGGCTTGGGGAAGCCGCAGTAGAGCAGGAAGGGCTGTCCCGGCCGCGCCGCCACGTGCTCGCGGAGGCGGCGAATCGTGCAATCGGCCACCCAGGCGTCCACGTGCAGCTCGGCGGGGAGGGGCGTTGGGCAGGGCCGCACGTCGTTGTTGCCGATGCCGTGGGCGCGGCTGAAGCCGGCCCAGCCCGCGTCGGCGAGATAGTCGTGGTAGTCCTCCAGGCCGCGGAGCGTGCCCTTGGGGTCATACTGGTTGATGAGGCGGCCTGATTCTGTGAGGTCGCAGTGCTGGAACCCGTGGAGCACACGGGGCTGGCCGGGCGGGGCGTAGGGGGTGTAGTGGAGCTTGCCGCAGGCGTAGGTGGCGTAGCCGCGGGCGGCGAAGTGGTGTGCCATGCGCGGCTGGTCGTCGCGGATAAGGCCCCCGTTGTCCTTCACCCCCGTGGCCCGGTGCGAGTAGTTGCCCGTCGTGAGCGAGGCGCGGGCGGGGACGCAGATGGGGTTTGGCGTGAAGGCGCTCTCGAACACCACGCCCGCCGCGGCGAGGGCATCGAGGTGGGGCGTCTGGCACACGGGATTGCCGTGGCAGCCGAGCGCATCTGCCCGAAGCTGGTCGGCGAAGAGGATCAGGATATTCGGGTGGTCAGGCGTCGCCATCTACAGACCCTCACGCTTGGCCGCTCAGGCACGAATGGCGTGAAGATAAGGCGGGCACTCGCCCGCGAACGGAAGGAGAAGACCGCCTAAAGGCGGGACTCCGAACAGGTTGTGGACTCGTTCGGAGTCCCGCCTTCAGGCGGAAGTGCCTTATCTTCACGGCATTCCGCTCAGGCACTCGAGCTTGCGAAGCCACCGGTCGAAGTGCTGGCATGTGCTGCGGATCGTATCAAGGCCAATCGAGGTGGCGATGAACGGGCCATCCCCAACCTTGTCGTACTCTGGCAGAAGAGCCAGGAGCCTCTTGGACGGCGGGTCATCGTCATTGATATGTTCTGGGGAGTCGAAGTGGCTGGCCGTGTCCTGCAATCGCTTGAGCGCCTCAGGCTCGCGAGGGAACGCCGCAGCGAGAACTGCCGGGCGGGAGAACAAGAGCGCCTCAAACTCGTAGGGCTGGATGTGAGGTACGAAGTGGCCAAGATGGTGGCGAATCTCCTTTGAAAAGGCGTCCTCGAGAGTCTCTACCCTCGCGTACACGTCAGGAGCGTCTGCGGCAGCCTCGTAACCAGGGAAGTCTGAAGGCAGGCGGTACAGGTCGATCAACGTCGAGAAGAAGGCATCCCGACGCTGGTCCTGCTTCATCCAATCCACGAGATCGTGTCGGAACTGCTCGTAGTCCAGAACCCCACCCTTGAAGACCTTCCCACGTTTCCTTCCGGTCTGTGCGCAACGAGCAGAGCAACCCACACCAAAGGAGGCCAAGTGGGGCCCGAGCAGGTCGCGGACAAATGCCTCCTCCGTCTGCCCTTCGACCACGATGTTCAGCCGAATCACCGCGAGGGCCTCCCCCCGATGACGTTCTTCTCCCACAGTTCACTCAGGGTATACCTCTCCAGCCACTCCGTGAGTTCTTCGGGCTGGAGGCGATGGAAGAAGGAGGGGCCGCCATGGCGCTCCACGACGATGATCTCGTTGGGATCGAACTGGTCCACGAGATTCACCGACTGCGTGGCGAGGATCAACTGGCAGCGCGCCGCAGCTTTCCGGACGAGCCCCCCTAACACGTTGATAGCGTACGGGTGGAGACCCAGCTCGGGCTCATCAATGACGATGATGGCTGGCAGCGAATCGTCGGGCTGGAGAAGAAGGGTCGCCAGAGCCATGAATCGCAGCAAGCCGTCAGGGAGTTGGTGGGGCCCGAACGGGTACTCCTCCCCAGCTTCGCGCCACTTGAGGAGGATCGACTCCGGGTTCAGTTTCTCCGGCTCCAAGTCGAAATCCCCAAAGTGCGGCGCCACATCGCGGATACAGCCCACGATCCTGCGATAGTAGTCCGGCTGGGTCTCCCTAAGCATGTAGAGGAAAGCGGCCACGTTGCCCCCGTCGCCCATCAGGCTTTGGTTGTTCCTCAGATACGACGTCGTCCGAATGCGCGAGAAAGCAGATGTGTCATGGAACTGGAACACGCGGCACCCAGTGAGGATCCGCCTCACGACGGTCGCGGGTTCCACGCCGCCCCGTTCCAGCACGCGCAATTGGCTTTCCTTCTCGTGGGGGTCAAACGCCGTTCCCCGTGGTCCCGGAAGGCCAAGACCGGGCGAGACGGCCTCTATCGTGGGATTCAACGTGTCCGGCGCCGTAGCAGCAAGCGTCACCTGGTACGTGATCGTTTCCGAACCAGATTGGAACTCGATGGCGGCCTCCACACTCGCGGTTCTCTTCACCCCATAGTGGAGCAGAGCGTTGGCACCGCCAGATCGGACCACCCAATCCTGAAGGCTCCCGGTGGAAAGGGCGTTCACCATGGGGAAGAAGGAAGCTAGGTTTGACTTCCCCGCTCCGTTGGCGCCGATCAGGACGTTGATCGGGCCAAGCTCAATGTCCATCTCTTGAATGGACTTGAAACCTCTGACCGCGAGGCGTCGGATGCGGTTCACGTCGTAGTCCTCTGCAAGCCGTCACAGGACACACAGCATCCAGGTCACCTGCCGAATAGTATCTGTTTCCCCCGGTCGCGTCAAGGCTGATGGCCCCTGTCGCTCGTGACTCGCCACCGGCTACGTGAGAGAAGTGGGACCTGTGGGACGTGTGTGACGGGTCTTGCCACTTGTCACTCGCCACTCGTCACTCCGTTACCTGGCCCGTGGCGGCCCATTCGCAGCCGCGGAGAAGCGACTTCTGGAACATGGCGTTCTCGAAGGTCATCATCGAGCAGCCCTTGTGCTGGGCCGGGTCGCCGGGCCAGACGTGGCCCATGACGTGGTGGTAGATGCGGCCCTTGCCATACTGCTGCACGGTCATCATCGGCTCGTCGTTGCCCGTGCCGCCGGTCTCAGGGGCCGAGTAGGCCGTCGCCAGCACGCGGTACGGCGCGTTGTGCATGTGGACGAGACGGTGGTACAGCTCGTCCCAGAGGCGGAAGTCCTCGAGGCCGCGGGTGATGGGGTGGTCCTTGTCGGTGATCTTCACCTCGAACTCGTGGTAGGCCCCGTGGCCCGTCCCCTCGCGCCACATCAGGGCCACCATCTTCTCGTACTCGACCCAGCCTGTGAAGGCATTGTCGGCAGCATGGAGGATGACGAGGCCCGTGCCGCCCTCGATGGCGGCGACGAAGTTGGCCTTCGCCGCCTCGCCCCACGCCGGGCCGTTGTAGTCGGAGAAGATGAGCTGGAAGCGCCTCAGCGCCTTCGCATCCTCCAGCGCCGCCGACGGGTCCTCCGTCATCGTCACCGCGAACCGTCCCGACTTCTCCAGCACGTCCCGCAGGAACGGCGACGACCGCTTCCAATCATGGTTATTCGCCCCCGAAAGCAGCAGCGTCCTGATCTTGCCCACAGCTTCTCCTTTCGCGTCGTGTCAACGGTGTCAGGTCTTGAGGGCGTGTTGCCCGAATCCGGTTCGGGGGAACCACCCCGTTCGGAGTCCCGCCTTTAGGCGGTTTGGGGCAAGAGAAGACCGCCTGAAGGCGGGACTCCCAACGAGTCCACCCTTTGGGCAACACGCCCTCAAGACCTGACACCCTCTGCCTTCGTTCTGTGTTCATGGAAAACCCCTGGGAGCCGTGCCCCCAGGGGTTCTGCGTTCGCAACCCCAATGCCTCCCATCAGGCCTTCTTGCGGCGGCGGCGGGCGAGGGCCAGCAGCCCCGCGCCCAGCACCACGAGCGTCGTCGGCTCGGGCGTGACGCCCAGAAAGGTGAAATCCACATCGAACCCGCGCACGTTGCCGGCGAACGTGTACGTGACGCCATCCACTTGAGCGAGATTCATGCCCGCTGGCGCGAAGTGGCCGAAGGGGATGATATAGTCGCCCGTGTGGTCTATCGTCTGCGCGTTCGCGATGCTTGTGTATACAGTGCCCCCTGCGTCAATCGTTGCATACAAGCTGCCGGTCTCGCTGAGCGACATGACAGTGACCAGAAGGCCGTATATCGCCTGCCAATCGGCCCCCTGCGGCCCGGCGCTGGTGAATGAGCCGTACTCGAAAGTCAGCTCAGAGCGAACGCTCGACGAGTTGTCCAGCCCGCCGACCCCCCCAGTGTCCACGTATACTCGCGCCCGCCCACCTACGGCGGTCTGCAAGACCGTCACACTCCAGTCGCGTACGCCTCCCCAGACCGTAGAGGCGGCGACCGAGCCGGTCCATGTCCCAAGCGTGTTGCTTGGGGTGCTGAACTCGACAGGACCGCTCAGGAGGTTGTCAACAACCATGTTGGCCGAGGCGCTAGCCGCGACGGCCAGGAGCACCACGAGGGCAGTCCGCTTGCCTATCATGCTCACAGATGTTCCTCTCGCCTGATCACTGCTGCCAGTGATACCGGGTTTTAGTCACCTTCCACCGACCTACCATGGAGCAATTTCCGTGCCGCCGCGCCCGACCTGCAAAGCGGAAATCGGATTGACGTATCTGATTGACTGTGAAACACATACGAATATTCTGCCGCCCGGCCCCGGCCTGCCATAATGGCGGGCCGGGCAGGCCATGTTGCCGCCTGACAACTCGACCTGGCCGCCAATGGCTGAGATCATGCCATAACATCTTATCGTTACGACGCTTATGGCATGTTGCCACTTGTCAACATAGCCGGGGGCCAAATCAACATGCCCCGCGCACCGAGGCGCCCCACCCGAACGGCGCACCGGCGACCGTCAACGGACGCGGACGCATCACCTCTACTTCACTTCGGCAGAGCGGGCGCCGGCTTCACCCGTGCACAGGGGTTGTCCTCGCACACGGTCCGGGGGCCGACCAGGAGGATGTCGGCGGCCTTGTGGCCGGAGAGCTTGTTGCCTCGGATGACGTTTTCGTCGGCGATGCGGGACTCGACGACCTTCTTGCCGTCGCGCTCGACCTCGCGGCGGGGCGGGTCGCCGCAGCGCTCCTCGATGCCGACCCATTGGGTGGGCTCGGGGAGGGTGCTCTCGACGACGTTGGCCTCGACGGTGTAGCCGCGGGCATCCTCGGCGGAGGCGAAGAGGGCGATGCCGGGCCACTGGCCGGGCTTGGAGCGGGAGTTGTCGCGGACGATGTTGTTGCGGATGACGGAGCCTGAGGCCATTCCGCCGTTGACCTCGATGCCAGCCTTGCCATTGCGCTCGATGGTGTTGCCCTCGACGGTGCAGCGGCGGTCGCCTGGGTTGCCGAGTCCGCCGACGCCGTGGCCGCGGTTCTCGCTGAGGACGCAGTTGCGGACCACCACGTTCTTGTCGTGCCAGCAGTAGTAGAAGCCGTCGGCGCCGTTGGCGGTGGCCTTGAGGTTCTGCCACAGGCCATCGGTGAAGTCGGTGCCGGAGTGGAAGCCGTGGCCTGAGTTGCCCGTGGCCACGCAGTGGTCGACCAGGCAGTTCTTGCCGGCCTGGATGGACACGCCGTCGGCCTGCCAATCGCGGACGTGGAGGTCGCGGACGAGGATGTTGCTGGTGCGGACGAGCTGGACGGCGCTGAAGTAGAAGTCGCGCTTGACCGGCCTCTCCTCGCCCGGCCAGCCCTCGATGTCGAGGCCCTCGATGGCGATGTTCTCCTGCCCATCGGCGGTGATGGCTGAGTAGGCGTGGTGGACGTGTGTGCCCTGCTGAGCGTTGACGCCGACGGCGCGTTCGAGGGTGAGGGTGTTGCCCTGGGCGGCGACGATGGCGTTGAAGTGGTGGTTCCACAGGTCGCCGTCCCCCGCGAAGGTGATGCCCGTGCCGGGCGGGAGGAATTCGGGATGCTCGACCTGGATGGCCTTGTCGCCCTTCTTCGTGGGGGCGGCGAGCGCGGTGGTGAAGCCCCAGGAGAGCTGGGCCTTGTTCCGCAGCAGCATCTCGCACTTGACAGGCTCGGCGAAGACGACGGTCTGGCCGCGAATCTCCTTGACCCGATAGTGCTTGATGTGGCCGACCCAGCCTGGGTCGCGGAAGCGCCAGGCTGTGGCGAGCATGCCGGGCCTCAGGCCGGCAAGGTCGCCCTCGACCGCGATCTCCGTGCTGTTCGCGGGCGCGTCCTTTGCCACGTTGCGGCGGGTCTCGGGCTTGCCTGCGGCAAGAATGGTCTTCCGCCCCTTCCCGCGAAGGGTCGTGCCGCTCTTGAGGAACAGGTATCGCTCGAGCGGGAAGCGTCCCTCGGGCAGCTCCACGATGCCGCCCTCTTTGGGCAGGGAGTCGATGGCCCGCTGAATCCCGCAGTCGCCGAGCGAGCGGTCAACGAACTTCGCGGCGTCCACGATGGCTCGCTCGGCGCCCCACACCAAGCTGGCTTGCGCGAGGAGCATCGCCGCGAGAGTACGCCGTCCCAGCATGGCTCTCTCCTGTCCGGTCGCCGCTGTGGAGGGCCGCAGTTCGTAGTGCGGCCTTCAGGCCGTATCCTGGATTGGCGCTCCCGCCATGCGGATACGGGCTGAAGCCCGCACTACAAACGCGGGCCCCGCTGTGGGCCGCCCTCCTCAACAGAAGCTACCTAGTTTCTGTTGCGGAAAGTCACCGGCGTCAAAGACCGCCTGAAGGCCGAACTACGAACGCGGCATCTCCCTGTTTGTAGTTCGGCCTTTAGGCGGTCTGTTGCTCCCAGTCTCGCGCGGGCGACTTTCCGCAACAGAAACTACCTACCCTTCGGGTCGGGCTTCAGGACGGTGAGGGCGGCGCGGCCCTCGAGGCCGGAGATGGCGTCCTGAGCGAGAATGGCGTAGGCGCCGGGGGCCTGGTCGAGTGCGAGACGGAACTCGGCGGCGGCCTCGCCGCCCTGGAGCATGACCACGCGGCGGCACTCGGGCAGGTCGCCCGAGGGGCCGTGGATGCGGAGGCGGATGGGGTGCAGGTCCGCCGTCTTGGCGGGGTCCTTGCTGCTGATCTTGAGTGCGATGTTCACTCGCACGACGTCGCCGGGGTTGGCCTTGGCGCCCTCGGCCTTGACGGCGAGGCCGGTGCAGCGGTAGTCGAGGACCGCGTAGAGGCGCATCGTGCCCTCGGGGAAGGTGTCTTGAATGCCCTCGGCCTCGCCGACGGCGCGGCTGGCGATGGCCTCGTAGACGATGCCCTTGCGGCGGAAGCGTGCGGCGACGTAGCCCTCGACCTTGCGACCGAAGCAGTGGCCGACAAGGAGCGTGCGGCCCGAGGGGGTCTCGAAGTACCACGTCTCGCCGCCGAAGAGCGGCTGCTCGCCCGCGTAGAAGCGGCAGCGCGGCTTAACGCCCGCCATGCCGATCACATGGTCGAAGATATCCCAGTGCGACCTGCGGACCGCCTCCGGCTCCTCGGGCGCGACCGCGGTGTTGAGCCAATAGACCTTTCCCTTCCCCAGGTCGCGCTGGGTCCAGACGGGGAGAAGGGTCTTCTCATCGAGGGCTGCGCTGGCGAGCGTGCTCGCCTCCTTCGCCGCGACGCCGCCCTCGGCCACGGCCAGGGTGAGCAGCGGCTCGCCGGAGGGCGTGGACAGCGTGCGCCCAAGGGGCTTGGCCTTGCTCGTGTCCACGCCAGCCAAGGCGTCGAGGAGGCTGCCCTCGGCGTGGGGCGCGCCGCGGAGGTCGCGCCAGCCGCTGCGGCCGACACACAGGAGGACGCCGCCCGCCTCGACGAACCGCCGCACGCCATCGGCCTGTTCCTTCGAGAGGCAGCTCGCCTGCTGGACGACCAGGAGCTTGAAGCCGTCCTTCTCCAGGCGGCCGGCCGCGACGTCGTCCATCGCCACGTAGAGGTGCTGGAAGCCGAGCTCCTCGACCACGGTCTTCGCGCCGCGGGCGAGGGCCGCGGGGTCGGCCAGCCACGAGGGATACGAATAGGCGATCGCGATAGGGTCCGGGCTGAACTTGCTGGCGAGAAGTAGACTGTCCGCGCCGCCCGTGATTTCGGGAACGACCTCCTTGGCTAGCATGGCGGCCCCGGCGGCCGGCCGCTGGTCCGAGGTGAGGACTGCGGAGCGGGGCGAGCCGTCGGGGCCGGTCTGCCAGAACCAGGCGAGGCTTCCGCCGCCCATGAGCGCGAGCCAGGGGGCGAGGCGGAGGGCCGGGCTGGGCTCGGCCATGCCCTGGTCCACGACGACGCCGAGCCGCGCTTCGGGCGCGAACGAGCGGAAGAGGTCCTCCAGCACCCCCTGTGGCTCGGCGCGGCGGGCGGCGACTCTGTAGCACTTCGCGTAACGGCTCCAGTCCACGGGCCAGTCGGCCGAAGGCTCGGCGAGGCCCCATTCGCCGACGGCGAGGTCGGGGGCGAGGTCGGCCGCCCAGTCGGCCGGGGCCTTCATGCAACGCTCGCCAATCACCTCGCCGAGGAACATGCGGAACTCGAGCCAGGGGGCGAGGTTGGGCGATGCGCCCAGGTCTTTGCGGCTCTTGGGCACCACCTGAGCGAAGTCGGCGAACTGCGCGCCCCAGGCCTTGTTCAGCTCCGCGATGTCGGCGTAACGCTTCCGCAGCCAGTCGCGGAAGGCGGCGAGGGTCTGGGGATTCGTCTCGAAACCCTCGGGCAGGCGCGGCCCGACGCCGAGGCCCACCAGTCGCGCGCCGCGGTCGTAGTGCGGGCGCACGCTCTTCTGCCACTCCTCCTTGGCGGTTTCGGGCGCGAGGCCGACGGGTGCGTAGGCGGCCTTGAGGCCACCAGTGGCGTAGAGCACGCGGTCGTCGGACGAGTGGCTGTGCAGGGTGAAGCCCAGGTCGTGGGCGGTCCTGAGCGCGCCCTGGAGGGCGAGCGCCGAGCGCCCGGGCGCCTCCCACACGCCGAGGCCAAGGCCCTCCGCCTGAGGCCCCTCCGGGAGCAGAAACAGGTCGGCCGACGCCTCGGCCACCACCCGCTCCGGGGCGTCGAGGGAGTAGAACCGCGCAACGACCTCGTGGTAGGCGCTCAGGGGCTGAACCCCCTGGATGAGCGAGGCCACGCGCGCCTTGCCTTCGGCCAACTGCACCACGTGGGTGCTGCGGTCCACAAGGCGGCCGAAGCGGTCCTCCACCGTCACGTCCAGCTTCCCGCCCGGCAGAGCGCCCTGGAGTTCGACGACGCAAGCCCCCGGTTTCCCTGCGGGCCGGAACGGCGAGTCTGGCAGGATGTTGAGCGTCACCGCCTGGTAGGCCGAGGCGCCGAGCGAGCCGAAGGCCAGGGTCCGCCCGTCCCCGCCACGCACGTGGACCTCGAGGGCCAGCGGCCCGCCGTCGGGCGCGCGGTTCAGCGTCACCAGGTGGCGGCTCTCGCCGGGAGCCAGCTCGGCCGGCACCTCGCCCTGGGCGCGGGCCTCCCAGCGGCGGGTGCGGACGGTCACATAGACGCGGGTCATCACCTTCTCGCCGGCGTTGCGGACGGCGACGAGCACGTTGTCGGCCTTCAGCGCGGCGTCGCTCACGGCGATGCCCGACTCCTGCCCCGCGGCCCAGCGGGCCAGGTCGGCGAGGAAGGCGTAGCTGTACTCGAAGCCGCGCCAGCGGAGGGCCTCGATGCGCGCCACCTCGCGGGGCAGGCGCAGCGCCGTCCAGTCGCCCAGCGCCGCCTCCCCTGCGCCACCATCGCTCGCCCACGGGCACACGACGAGTGCGACCCGCCCCTTGCCCAGCGCGAAGCGGCGCACAGCGGGCACGGCCACGGCCACGGCGGGCAGCGGCGGCTCGGCCACTTCCTTGCCGCCGCCCAGGGCCGCGGCCAGCTCAGGCTCCTCCTTCAGGTCGCGGACGGCCACAGCCGCGCCCATCCCCTCGCGTACGCGGCCCAGCAACTCGCCGATGAGCCGGCCCTTGAGCCCCGTGTGCCACCGGATGCCCAGGGTGACTAGCACCTGCGGCTGGGCCGCTGCGAGCCGCTTGCCGAACTCCGCCACATCGCTCGCGTCCAGCGCGTCGGGCGGTGCCGGCGGCTTGGCCACCGCGCAGTAGTCGCACGCCATGTCGGCCCGCTGCACGAGCTCGCGCACGTGGCCCAGCGTGCCGTTGGCCGGCACGAGGAAGAACGCCTTGACCTCCCCCTTTGCGTGCTTCTTCAGCAGCGGAAGGTGCGGCGTGACGAACTTCAGGTCCAGGGTCTTGAACTGGACTTCGGCTGGCAGCGGGCCGGCCGGCTCCCCGCCGATGGCCGCAACGAAGCACAGGGCGAGCGCCAGGCACAGGGTCATTCCGAGCGAAGCGAAGCGAAGCCGAGGAATCTCTCTTCTGCCGCGCCCGGCCAGGAGAGATGCCTCGACAAGCTCGGCATGACCGTGTCCCGAATGGTCCCTCATGTCGGCTCCGTGCCAGGCAAACACGGCTTATTCGCCCTTCAGCTCGAAGCAGGCGGCATTCGTCTTGTCGCGCGCGTAGACGCGGCCCCCGGCGAGCGCCAGATGCGCCCAGTAGGCGCCCTGCCCCAGCGACGCCTTGCCCAGCTCCTTGTACTCCGCCGGGCTTGCCGCCACCAGGAGCAGCGTGCCATTCGTCGTCAGCACGAGCAGCTTGTCGCCCGCAGCAACAATGGAGGCGTACTCGCCCAGGCCGGCGGCCCCCGACCATTTCGTCTGGCCGTCATCGGCATTGAGGCACACCAGCGTGCCCCGGCCGCGGTCGGCCAGGCCGTACAAGTGCCCGCCGACCAGTACGGGCGTGCTCATGAAAAACGCCTCTCGCTCGTTCCTCCACGCCTCGGTTGCGGTCAGCGCGCCATCCTTCGCCACGATGCGATAGCCGCGGATCGCCTGGCGCCAGCCCCCCACCATGACCAGGTCCCTGTGCACGATGGGCATGAAGATGTTCTGCTCGTACTGGACCACGAGCAGCACCTTCCACAACAGCTTCCCCTCCCTCGGCTCCACGGCGAGCAGGTGGTGCTCCATCAGGGCGAGGACCTGCCGTTGGCCGGCTAGATCGGCGGCAACGGGCGACGAGTAGGCCGCTCCATCCGCCGACTGCTGCCAGACGACCTTGCCCGTCTCGACATCGAACGCCGTGAGGCCACCCTGGTCCTTCGCGCCGATGCCCAGGACACACAGATTGCCCTCGATGAGCGGCGAGCACGACGCGCCCCAGCTCGGATACGCCTTCTTGAACTGCCCCTCGAAGTCGTGCCGCCAGAGCTTCTTGCCCCCCTCCAGCTCGTGGGCGCTCAGCGTGCCGCTGATGCCGAACGCGAACACCCTGCCGCCCGCGACAGTCGGCGTGGCGAACGGCCCCTTGCCGTGCTTCGCCGCAACCGATGCCGGCGTGTAGGGCGCCGAATAGGAGTGCTTCCACGACAGCGAGCCGTCGCTCGCGTTCAGGCACTGCACAGCCTCTTTCTCGCCCTGGCGGCAGTGGACGACCACCTTGTCCCCCGCAACGACGGGGCCAGAGTAGCCCTCGCCCACCTCCTTCTTCCACACGAGCTTCAGCGTGGCTGGCAGCGTTTCGGGCAGCGTGGCGCCTGGAGCCACGCCGTCGCGCCGCGGCCCCCGCCACTGGGGCCAGTCCCCCTCCCCTCCGCACGCGACGCACGCCCCCAGCGCCACCGACACCCCAATGGCCCAGACCGTCACCTTCATGAGAACCCCCTTGCCATCGTCGTTTCTCTTCTCCTCCTCTCCCACACTTCTAGCAAAACTCTCGCCGTTTGTCCAGACCGTCCGGCGCAAACCAGTATGGCCCGCGGTTCTGGTGGACCGCACGTCAGTCCCCAATCGTCCTCATGCGTCGTCCTCGCCCCTCATCCTCTCCATGGGTGAGCAAGAGTCGAGGACAATGAGGAGAGGCGAGGACGAGCACGATTCGCTCATTCCAGCCCGCCCAAGCACGCCCCCGAAGAACTCCCGAGGGGTCCAGAAGCGTTCCGTAGTTGTTCAACTACGGAACGCTGTACCGATCCCCCCGCCCCCCGACATTCACGCGCCGCCCGGCAGAAGACGCGGACGCCACGCGCCGCGCTCCGGCAGCGCTCCCCAGTTGCTCAGCTCTCGAACGCTTCTCGCTCCCAATGCGCACTCACGATCTCCAACAGCCGCGCGTGAAGCGGACCGTTCCCGCCCCGCGCGAGCTGGTACTGCGGACGTCGGGTCCCGGCCAGCGGGCGGACATAGCCTCGACGGACGAGCTTCCCGATCTGCCTGCTGACGGCCGCCCTCGACATCTTCAGCTCACGCATCAAAGCCCGGGCGTCCGCCGATCTCCCATCCGCAAGGAAGCGGAGAATCCTCACCCTCCGCAGGTTCGCGAATGCCGTGGCTGCCTCAAACACAGCCCGATGCACATCCGGGGCATCATCCGGCCCGCGGGTGCCGCGCGAACCGTGCCGCGCCGGTCCGGGCACCCCCACGCTGGATGCGGACAGCACCTCTCGAAGCCACGCTGAGACCTGGCCGCTCAGCGTGCGCGGGCCGTACGGCGATTCCGCCACACAGTAGCAGCGCAAGCCAGACCGGCGACGTTTGATCAGCCCCACTCCGGCCAGCCGCGCCGCGTGAGCGCACACCAAGTCACGCCCGATGCGAAGCTCACGGGCGAGCTGGCTCGGCATCAGTTCACCGGCCCTCGCCAGCCGCGCCAGCAGCCGCAACCGCGTGTGGCACACAATTGCACGAAACACACGAACGATCACCTCCTGCATCGCTTCTCCTTCCGCACAAGCGTTCCGTAGTTGAACAACTTCGGGAAGATACCTCCCCCTCCCTCTCCTGTCAAGGCCCGCCGGCACATGACAGCGATTCCGCTTCCGGCCCTGGATGCCGTGGGAGTGCCTTGAGTTAGAGTGGTGTGGGAGGAGGGGGAGATTCGCGCGGGGCGTCGGAGGGCAGGAAAGGGGCAGAACCTGCAGGGGCCGTCGGCGGCGGGTGCTCTGGGCGGAGGGGAGGCGAGAGTCCACCGTGGCTGGGGTGGTTAGGGTGAGTTGGCCGTGGGCGGGAGGGGGCCGACGGTTACGGGGGCCGCCCCCGGGCGCGCAGCGGGATCGCCGCGTAGTAAGCGGCGTGGATCGTCTCGACGAGGAAGGCCATGGTGTAGGCGGCGCGGAGCGCCGGCTTGAGGTGGCGCGTATAGAAGGCGTGGAAGAGGTTGTAGGCGAGGAAGAGCAGGAGGTAGCAGGCGGCGATGGCGGTGGGGTGGTTCTTGTAGATGTGGTCGCCGTGCCAGGCGTGGACGATCTCGTTGAAGCCCTGGTTCTCGATGGTCCAGCGCCCGTGGCCGAGGCGCACGATGATGTCTCTGGGCGCCTTGGCCTGCGGGATGTTGGTGCCCCACATCCACTCGGCCTTCTTGACCTCGACTTCCTTCGTGCGCTGGCGGCGAACGGGGTGGGTCTCGAGCGAGCGGACGACGCGGACGGGCTTGCCGTACTGGGGCCAGGTGGTGAGGCCCGGGATGTCCCAGGCCTCGATGTCGGTGTGGCCTTGCCTCCAGCGGGCCGGCGGGTCGAGGGGGAAGAGGCTTCGTGCGTCGACGACGAGGTCGCGGTGCTCATTCTTGAGGACGGCGATGAAGTACGTGCCGTGCCGGTCGGCGAGGCGGCAGAAGCCCGGGTTGAGGTAGAGGGCGTCCCCGCTGACCGTGTCGAAGGCCCGCGGGTAGCGCGTCGCGACGCGCTCGAAGAGCCGCATGGCGGCGGCGATCTCGTCCTCGCCCGGGCGGAGGGGCTCGACGTCCAGGAGGACCTCGCCCCCGGCGTGCAACAGCAGGGCAGCCACGTGCCGGTAGTAGAACTGCAGCCGTTCCCCCTGGGCGGTCTTGACCGTTCGGGTCAGCGAGCCGGCCGAGCACCGCAGGTAGCTCGCCCCCGACTCATGCGCGTCCAGGACAAGGACCAGGAACCCCCGCGGCAGGGGGCGGATGGCCTTGTTGCGCTTGAGGACCGTGTACTGGGCGAAGAGCTCCTCGCGGAGGTCGTCGAGCGAGAGAGCGGCGGCCGCATCCCCCAGGGCGTCGGCACTGGGCGGAGGCCCGCCCAGCCACCCGCCCGACGGGTCGCTGGGACGCGCCTGCTCCAGCGCGTTCAGACTCCCCACTCGCGCACACACCATCAGGAACAGGCTCCGGACCGACCGCACCGCCGGGATGCGAGCCAGGGGCCGGGTGTCCCGGACGCGGGCCGTGGCCTCGCCGAGGCCGAAGACGCGCTGGCCGTACTGCAGGAGTCGGCGGAGAACCTCACGTCCTCCTCTTCAGCTTCTGGAGCCTCTCGACGCACCGGTGGCTGACGTTCTCGAGGAGCGAGCGGACCTCGTGGTCCGTCGCCACCCACCGGCGCACCCGGGGCTCCAGCGCCGCCGGGACGAACACCTGGTAAACCCGGCCCTCCCGACGCACCACCAGATAGAGGGCGGGATGGCGCTCCCCGCTCGCACACCGGCAGCGGGGATTGCCGCAGGTCACGGCGCGGCGGCTCAGCGTCCCGTGCAGCAGCGGCTCCTCGTGGACCAGCTTCGCTAGGCGGGAGCGAAAGCCACGCTCCTGCGGCGACATCTCGGAGCGGGTCATGGCAAGCCTCCTGACTTGTATCCCGATAGTATACAAGTCACTGGGCGAAAGTCAAGCCCTTTCTCGAATGCGAATCTGCTCCGTACCTACAAGGGAACCCTAACCCAAGGCAGGCCAACCACTAATCGCTCGCCCGTCTCCCTGAGAGCGGAATCGCTGTATCCCGGCT
>Ga0194112_10002435_pt1 | contig 26657 bp, 26 predicted proteins | sample TA2MahC400mmetaG_FD_146191 | JGI IMG/M metagenome (GOLD analysis project Ga0194112, IMG submission 146191) | Freshwater microbial communities from Lake Tanganyika, Tanzania - TA2015016 Mahale Deep Cast 400m | ecosystem: Environmental > Aquatic > Freshwater > Lake | place: Tanzania: Lake... | reverse complement strand
GAAAGGATTCTCTCTCATGGCCAAGCCACGGAAGGCCCGCGCAGCCGCGCCGGCCGATGCTTCTGGGCCCCGCCTGGGGGCGCTCAAGGCCGAGGTCCTGCGCCGGGCGCAGGAAGAGAAGGTGCGGTTCGTGCGACTGTGGTTTACGGACCTCCTGGGGAACCTCAAGAGTTTCGCCATCACGCCCGACGAACTGGACGGGGCGCTGGACGAGGGGATGGGCTTCGACGGGTCGTCCATCCACGGTTTTGCGCGCATAGATGAGAGCGACATGCTTGCGCGGCCGGACCCGGCGACCTTCTGCCTCCTGCCGCAGCAGCCCGGCCAGCCGCGGGTCGCGCGCATGTTCTGCGACATCCTTGAGCCGGGCGGCGCGCCGTATCCGGGCGACCCGCGCTACGTGCTGAAGCGGGCGGCGGCCCGCGCGGCCGGCGCGGGCTACACGATGAACGTGGGGCCGGAGGCCGAGTACTTCTACTTCAGGAACTCTCGCGGCACGGAGACGCTCGACCAGGCGGGGTACTTCGACCTGACGGCCGTCGACGTGGCCCACGACCTCCGGTCCAAGACGGTCGAGACGCTGGAGGCCATGGGCATCCCGGTCGAATACAGCCACCACGAGGTGGCTCCGAGCCAGCACGAGATTGATTTAAGATATGCCGATGCGCTGACGATGGCCGACCGGCTGATGACCTACCGGCTGGTCGTCAAGGAGGTGGCCCTGGCCGAGGGCGTCCACGCCACGTTCATGCCGAAGCCCCTCTTCGGCCAGAACGGCAGCGGCATGCACGTCCATCAGAGCCTCTTCGCGGGGAACCGCAACGCGTTCTACGACCGGAAGGACCCGATGTACCTGTCGCCCGTGGCCCGCGGGTACGTGGCGGGCATCCTGCATCACGCGCGGGAGATCATCGGCGTCTGCGCACAGTGGGTGAACTCGTACAAGCGCCTCGTGCCCGGCTACGAGGCGCCCGTTTACATCTGCTGGGCGCGGCGGAACCGCTCGACCATGATCCGCGTGCCGATGTACAAGCCCGGCAAGGAGAAGGCCACGCGCATCGAGTTCCGGGCCCCCGACCCGGCGTGCAACCCGTACCTGGCGCTGGCCGTGATGCTGCACGCGGGCCTGGAGGGCATCGAGAAGGGCTACCCGCTGCCCGACCCGGTGGAGCGCGACCTGTACGGGATGTCGGAGGCCGAGCGCGGGCGCCTGGGCATCCGCAGCCTTCCGGGCAGCCTGAACGAGGCCATCGAGGAGATGGAGAAGAGCGACCTGGTGCGCCGCGCCCTCGGGGACCATATCTTCGAGAAGTTCGTCGAGAACAAGCGCATCGAGTGGAACGAATATCGTACTCAGGTGCATGAGTACGAGTTGAAGAAGTTCCTCGGGGTGCTGTAACGCCCCGTCCGATTTCCCCGTGGTATGCCTGACCCGCGGTTTTTTGGGATAGGCGCTAACGCGAGTATGTCCCCGTGAGCGTCGCCTTGCCGACGACCGCCCCCTTCATGGCCGCCAGGAGGGCCTTCTTGTCCGAGCCTGCGGGCAGGTCCAGGGGCCTGCTGAGGGCGTAAAGCGTGAAATTATAATGATGCGTTCCGTGGCCGCGCGGCGGCATGGGGCCGTAATAGCCGATCTTTGGCCAACTGTTGTTGCCCTGGATTGCGCCGGCGACCTCCGGCGGCCCGTCGGTCTTGGACACGCCTTCCGGCAGCCGGCGAGCGGCGGCGGGTATGTTCCAGATGAGCCAGTGGTCCCAGGTGCCGGCCGGCGCGTCGGGGTCGTCGCACACGAGGGCGAAGGCGGCGGCGCCCGCCGGCGGGTCGCCCCACTCAAGGGGCGGTGAAGTGTCCGCCCCCTCGCCGGTGTGCTTCACGGGGATGCGCTGGTTGTGGCCGAAGGCGGGGCTCGTAAGCGGGAAGGTCATGACGGGTTCCTCCGATTCGGTGGCGGCTTTCTCGCAGCCGGACGGCGCCGCAATCGCAGCCGCAAGCATCGACGCAAGCAGGGCCGGCAGCGGAACACGCGCGGGCAGGGGGGCCATGTGCCATCTCCTTCGCTCTCTTACATCATGCGCCGCCGCGACGGGCCATGCAAGTCGAATCGTGCGCCATGTGGCACGGCCGGCTTGCGCGGCGGGTCTCCCGACCCGCCGCAGTGAAATAGCGCGCGCGGCGGCGCCGGGGCGGCGCTGCGCTCTCGTCGGCCTACTCTCGTCGGCCTACATGCTTGCGGCGGCGGCGCGAAGGAGTATAATCGGCCCTGCGCGGCGGGCGTGCGCGAGCGCCTCCTGGCTGTGCGCCGCCGCCACGTAAAAGGAGGCCACACATGGGACTGCTGAGCCTGGGCGGTGCGGCGTGCATCGTGCTCGCGGTGCTGGGCGGCCTGGTCGTCCTGGTCGGGGGCTGGTTCGTCCTGACGTACAACGGCCTGGTGCAGTTGAGGAACCAGGTCAAGAACGCCTGGAGCCAGATCGACGTCCAACTGAAGCGCCGGTACGACCTCATTCCGAACCTGGTGGAGACGGTCAAGGGGTACGCGGCCCACGAGAAGGAGGCGTTCGAGCGGGTCATCAAGGCCCGCCAGGCGGGCATCGCCGCCTCGACCGTCAAGGACCAGGCGGCGGCCGAAAACATGATCACCGGGGCCTTGAGGCAACTGTTCGCCCTGTCGGAGGCGTACCCGAACCTGAAGGCGAACGAGAACTTCCTGCGCCTCCAGGAGGAACTGGCCTCGACCGAGAACAAGATCGGCTTCGCCCGGCAGTACTACAACGACGCCGTCCAGGCCTTCAACACGCGCCAGGAGATGTTCCCGGCGAACCTGGTGGCCTCGATGCTGGGCTTCCAGCCGGCGGAGTTCTTCGAGATCGAGGAAACCACCCAGCGCGAGGCGCCGAAGGTGAAGTTCTAGCGCCCATGACCCCGCGCGAACGATGGCTCGCCCTCCTCGCGGGCGAGCGGCCCGACCGCATCCCGACCGATTACTGGGCCACCGCCGAGGTCACCGCCCGCCTCATGCGGGACCTCAAGTGCGCCGATGCCGATGCGCTGTACCGCAAGTTGCACATCGACGGGCCTTGCCACGTCGGCCCGCGGCGAACCGTGGACCACCATCCCGACGACCCGCAGGCCGACATCTGGGGCGTCCGCCATCGCGAGGTTGATTACGGCGGCGGGATGTACAGCGAGACGGCCGGCCATCCGCTCGCCGCCGCCGGGACCGTCGAGGACGTCCACGCCTTCCGGTGGCCCAGCCCCGACGACCACGACTGGGAGGCCTTCCGCGACGAGGTCCTCCGCACCCCCGCCGACCGCCCGGTCCGATGCGGCCACTACGAGCCGTTCCTCACTTACTGCGCCATGCGCGGCATGGAGCAGGCGTACGTGGACCTGGCGGCGGAGCCCGAGATCGCCCAGGCCATCCTCGGGCACATCTTCGACTACCACTGGCGGCTGAACGAGCGGATGTTCGAGATTGGCCGCGGCCGGATAGACCTTACGTACGTGGCCGAGGACCTGGGCGGCCAGACGGGCCTCCTGATGGGCCTGGAGACCATCCGCCGCTTCTTTCTGCCCAACCAGAAACGCATGGCCGACCTGGCCCGCAGTTACGGCATCCACGTTTTCTATCACACCGACGGCGCGGCCCGCGCGGTCATCCCGGACCTCATCAACGTGACCGGCATCGAGATACTGAACCCCATCCAGTGGCGGTGCCCGGGGATGGACCGCGAGGGCCTCGTGCGCGATTTCGGCAAGCAGGTGGTCTTTCACGGGGCGGTCGATAATCAGCAGACGCTGGCGTTCGGCACGGTGGAGGATGTGCGGCAGGAGGTGCTCGACAACATCCGCATCTTCGCCTGGCCGGCCCGGTGGATATGCGCCCCCTGCCACAATATCCAGCCCGTTTCGCCCACCGCCAACGTTCTGGCGATGTACGATACGATCTACCGGAACGGCCGGTTATAATGCGGGGGGCGGCGGAGCGGCGGTGCTGCCTGGAGTGAGGTTGGACCATGGCCCAGTTCGAGCAACTCATCGCCTCCAACAAGCGCGCAAGCGCGTTGCTGGTGGTCCTCTTTATCCTGTTCATCTGCGTTCTGGGGGCCGTCCTGGGGTGGGCCGTCTTCGGCGACCCGTACGCGGCCGTCCCGAGCATCATCCTTGCGCTGGCGGTCTCGTGCGTCGCGGCCCTCATCGGCTACTACGCCGGCCCGAGCGCCGTGCTGGCCCTGAGCGGCGCGCGGCGGGTAGCCAAGCAGGACGATCCGCAACTGTGGAACATCGTGGAGGAACTGTGCCTGGCGTCGGGGCTGCCGATGCCGCAACTCTACGTCATCGACACGCCCGCCATGAACGCCTTTGCCACGGGGCGCGACCCGCGGCACGCCCACGTGGCCGTGACGGCGGGGCTGCGCGGGCGCCTCTCGCGCGACGAACTCCAGGGCGTCCTCGCCCACGAACTTGCGCACGTCCAGAACTTCGACATCCGGTTCATGACCCTCATGGCGGTGCTGGTGGGCACGGTGGTTCTGATTGCCGACATCGGCACGCGGGCGATATTCTACGGCGGGCGCGGGCGGAGCCGCGGGCGGGGCGGCGGCGGCGGGCCGGTGCAACTCGTCCTCATCGTCGTCGCCCTCATCCTTGCCATCCTGGCGCCCATCTTCGCGAAACTCATCCAGTTGGCCGTGTCGCGCCAGCGCGAGTACCTGGCCGACGCCTCCGCCGCGCGCATGACGCGCTACCCGGAGGGCCTTGCCCGCGCCCTGGAGGCCCTGGGCGCAGACACCCAGCCGATGCACGAGGCCAGCCGCGCGACGGCCCACCTGTTTATCGTTCCGCCGATGATGGCCAGCGGGCGGCGGGTGGGCGCCGACGGCGCCAGCGTGTGGTCCTCCCATCCGCCCGTCGAGGAACGTGTCCGCCGCCTGCGGTCCATCGGAAACATCGAAGGTTGACCCGCCTTCTGTCCGAAAGAACTGTGGGAAGGGGCCGCGAGCGCGTCGGAGTCCGCCCGTGCTTCGGTACGTCGGGTACCTGCTGATCGTCCTTGCGGCGTTCGCCCTGGCCGCAAACGCCGCGATCTTCCTGTTCGGCGGCCTGGCCGAGCGGCTTGAGGTAGGGGGGGCGGTGCGCCTGGCGGCCTTCGACGACGTGGCCGGCGCGCAGGCCGGAGCGGTCCGCCTGGCGGCCATGCTGGAGGATGCCGACCGGGGCCGCCCCGTGCCCAGCGCATGGCTGGTCTTCCGGCTGCCGGATGGCTGGAGCCGCGGCGCGTGGACCGACACGACCGGCGTGGGCCGCGCGCCCAGGCGCGGAGGGCTCGCCATCGGCCGCAGCCCCTTCACGGTGTCGTTTCCGGAGACGCACGCGAGGCTGGACGTGCGGGCCGAGGGCTCGGTGTGGGTGTTGGCGCCCGCGGCGCGAGTCGTGTGGATCGACGCGGCGGCGATTGACGGCGGGCCCGGCGCGGGTCGGCCGTCTGCCGCGCGGGCGGTGACCGGCCTGGCAGCGGCCGGAGGTGCCGCGGCCGGCCCGGCCTCGGCCGGCGACGCGGCGGGCGATGCGGCGTCGGTCGGGCCGATGCGGGCGGCCATCGATGCGGCCAAGGCGCTTGCGATCGGCCGCCAGGCGGTGTACCTTGTCGCCGCGCCGGCCGCGGAGTACGCGGCGGTGCGATTGCGGCTCCGGCAAGGAGAAGCGCCGCCCGGACCGGCCATCTGGGTCAAGGCGGGCGGCGAGGCGCAGCGTCTGGCGGCCCTGGTGCAGGCGGTGCCGAACGTGGACGCGGCCATCGTCAGTTCGCAGCCCCTGGCGGACGCCGCCGCCAAATTGAAGGTGAAGGTGTTTCGCGTGCCGCGCGCCGATGCGTGGCCGGGTGGCATGCCCACGCCGCCGATGCGTGGGCATGCTCGCGGCGCACCGACAGAGCATGCCCAGCAAACATCGCTGGGCATGCCACCCTCCCCTGCGTACGAGGCGGTCGGGGCGGCGTGGCCGGCGGCTGGCTTGATTGAAGCCCTGGGGCAGGTTTCCGGTTATCGCGCGGGCGCGGGACGCCCGGGAGAAGGCAAGTGAGCGGCCGGTGGGCGGCATCGGTGGTGCTTCTGGCGGTGGCGATGGCGGCGGGATGCACGCCGCCGGGCATGGTCACGTGCGCTCCGCCCGCGCCGCGGCGCGATGCGTTCGTCTATAAGCCGCTGGAGGCGCCGAGGCCGAGGCCGGCGCGCATCGAGGCGTCGCCGCCGCTGGCGTTGGAGATTCCGCGGACGCGCCTGGAGCCGCCCGCCCCGCCCGCCGAGGCGGGCTGGGCGCCGGAGGCCGACGAGCGGCCGTGGCGATGGATCGTCATCCACCACAGCGCCACCGACACGGGCTCCGCCGCCGCATTCGACGCCTTCCACCGCGGCGCCCGGCAGTGGGACGAACTGGGGTACCACTTCGTCATCGGCAACGGCGGCGGTTCGGCCGACGGCCACGTGGAGGTGGGCAGCCGCTGGCCGAAGCAGAAGTGGGGCGCCCACTGCCGCGTAGGAGATAATGAAGAATATAATTATTTCGGCATCGGCATCTGCCTGGTGGGCAACTTCGACAACCGCCGCCCCGGCGAGGCGCAGATGGCGGCCCTGGCGCGCCTCGTGGATTACCTCTCGCACCGCTACAAGATTCTCGATGCGCACATCATCGGCCACGGGACCGTGGGCGACACGCGGTGCCCGGGGCGGATGTTCCCGATGAACGACCTGCTGGCCCGCGTCAGGCGGCTGCGGGCCGCGCGCGAGGCGCTCGGCCGCGCCGGGTAGATGTCTTCGTACCTTGTTCGGCCCCGCGTGAATACACGGGGGGCATCGCGGCCCGGCCGTTCGCGCCTCGACACGCCGCCTTCGCCCCGCTACCATGCCGCGCGATGAAAGCGCGCGAACCCCAACTCGAAGCGGCCGACGCGCTCATCGTCGGCGCCGGGCCGGCGGGCTTGACGGCGGCCATCGCGGCGGGGGAGCGCGGCCGGCGGGCGGTGGTCCTTGAGCAACTCCAGCGGCCGGGGGCGAAACTCCTGGCCTCCGGCGGCGGGCGATGCAACCTGACCAACACCCTTCCGCCCGAAGATTTCATGGCCGGTTTCGGCCGCCAGGGCCGTTTCATGCAGCCGGCGCTGGCGGCCCTCGATGCAGCGGGCCTGCGGCGGATGCTGGACCGGCTCGGCGTGGCCACCCACGCCCCTGACGGGCTGCGCGTGTATCCCGTTTCCGACGCGGCCGTGACTGTGCAGGCGGCGCTGTGGCGCCGGGCGCGGGCGCAGGGCGCCCAGGTTCGCCTGGGCGTGCGCGCCACCGGCCTGTGGCTTGAAGGCGGACGGCTGCGCGGCCTGCGGACCACCGCCGGCGAGGTGGCGGCCGAGCGAGTCGTCGTGGCGGCGGGCGGCCGGGGGTATCCGTCCCTCGGCGGCGGGACGAGCGGCTACCACCTGGCGCGACAGGCCGGACACACGATTGTCGAGCCGACGCCCGCGCTCGTGCCCCTGGTGGCGCGCGACGGGTGGGTGCGCTCGTGCGCGGGAGCGGCCGTTGCGCCTGCCCGCGCGTGGATAGCGATCCCCGGCCGGGCCGCGGCAGGCGTGACGGGCGACGTGCTCTTTACGCACAGGGGCGTATCCGGCCCGGCCATCCTGGACCTGTCGGGCGACGTGGCGGTGCTCCTGGGGCGGCAGGCGTCGGTGCCGCTCAGGCTGAACCTGGCGCCTGGGACGGCGGCGGAGGAGTGGCGGGGGCGGTTCCAGGCATGGCGCGTGGCCGAGCCGCGCAGGGCGGTCGTCACTCTTCTGGACCGGCACCTGCCGCGATCGGTTGCGGCGGCGGTGGCCGGACTGGCGGGCATCGGCCCGACCGTGCGGCCGACGCAGGCCGGCGCTCGCTCGCTCGGTCGCCTCGCAACACTCCTGACGTGCTTGCCGCTGGAGATCGTGGCGACGGAAGGCTGGGACCACGCCATGGTGACTCGCGGCGGGGTGAGCCTGAAGGAAGTTGACCCGCGGACGCTGGCCAGCCGCCGCCTTGCGGGCCTCTTCTTTGCGGGCGAAGTCCTCGACCTTGACGGCCCCAGCGGCGGGTTCAACCTTCAGTGGGCGTTTTCCAGCGGTCGCCTGGCGGGCATCGCGGCGGCGGCGTTCAGCGCCGCCGAAGCATGAGGGGGCGACAAGCCCCCGGCATGGCCGGGGGATGCTGATGCTGGTTCATCCCCGCGCGGCGCGCGGGGCTTACGGATTACTCAATCGGGCTCAACGCCGCGCGGTGCACTTCCCAGTCTTCCTTGCCCTCCAGGTATAGCAGCCACTCGGCCCCGGCGCTTATGAGATGGGCGTAGCCGCCGCAGTCGGAGAGGCCGTCCCAGAAAGCGTTGCGCCCCATGTGCGTGGGGACGTAGCCGTACTGGCGGAAGACGGCGTCCCAGACGCGCAGGCCCTGGCCCACCTCGCGCTCCAGCCAGGCTTTGACCTGTCCTGGCGGGCTGATGAGGTAGAAGTTCCGCGTGGCGTCGCCCGCCTGGATGGAGCAGCGGCCGTGCTCAATGCCGTTGGCCCAGGGTTTCTGGCCTTTCGCCACGGTGTAGGGGATGAAGACGTCGAAGGGCAGGCGTTCCGCGTGGGCCTCGCATTTGCCCACGACCAGCAGCGTTTCGCCCTTGTCGTTGACTGCCGCGATGGGGCCGCCTTTCTTCAGGGTGATCGTGGCGTGTGTGCCCTTGGCGTCGGGCCGGCTGTAGATGCGCAGCGCCGCCTGGTCGCCGGTCGCTGTTCCGCAGAGCATCAGGCCGTAGCGCGTGCCGGTCAGGCTGAGGGTGACCGGCCCAAGCGTCTGGACCTCGTTTCTGGGCGGCTCCGCCGCTGCACCCGGCGCGGGGTCAATAATGAAGACGCGCCAGTCAGCCGGAAACTTCCGCTCGTATCGCGCAGCCCACGCGCCCGGATGCGCCTTAAGGAGTTGCAGCGCGATGGCACTGGTAACCATGTTCTGCGGCCCCATGCGCGAGCCGAGGAACCGCACGCCCTTCTTGTCGGACTCGTAGTAGTCGAACGTGCCGCCCGCCATCTCGTGGCCGTACTCGCCGCGATTGAGGCCCGGCAGCACTTCCGAGGCGTCGCAGAAGTATCGCCACAGCATCGGCTCGGTGTAGGCGTCGTAAATCGTGCGGAAGGCCACGCCCGGCGGCAGGCGGCCGGCGAACCGCGCCACGGCCGCGCAGTAGCGGTACTGCTGGTCGTCGGCGAAGGCGGGCAGGGCACGCTTCTGGCCGGGTGTGAAGTCGTACAGCGCGGCCGTGTAGTGGTTGGCGGTGGGGAAGTCGGCGGCGTCGCCAGCGGCGGAGGCGAGGCGGCGGGCGTCGCCGGCCGGGAGCGCCGCGGCGGCCGTAACCGCCGGGATGGGGCCGTGATGGAGCAGGCGCGACTCGTAAAGGTTCTTCGCGGCCTCGGCCACCTCTGAAGCCAGGCGCTTATCGTCCTCCGACGCGCTGTCCTTCAGCAAGAGCCACGCCGCCTGGAGCATCACGGCCAGGTCCTGCGCCATGTGGTTCGAGCAGCCCAGCGAGTAGCCGTCGAGCAGATACTGCGGGTTCGGCTTGCCGGCGAGGTTGTCCACGCAGGCGAAGGCGCCCAGGGCCTGCTTCTTGAGGCGCCGCTCCAGGCTGACGCTTGCGCCGTCGTCCCACCAGTAGGGCGCGAAGCCCTTTTCGCCGTCGATGAGGCGGTGCTCCTTGCCGAACTCATGCGCCCCCGGCGCGGCATCGTTGCGCCCGGCCGAGAAGAGCGTGTCGCTGTGGTTCAGCATCAGGCAGTAGAAGGGCAACTGCCACTTCACGAGGAAGTCCTTGTAGAACGGGTCGGCGGTGGCGCGGTAAGCGTTGACCAGGGCGGCGGCCAGCCATGCGCCGTCGTGCATCGTGTCGAGCGCCTCGCCCTGGACAAACTGGTCGAAGTGCCCTATGCGTGTCGTATCGAGATACTCATAGACCATGCCGCGCTGCTTCGAGCCTTCCGTCTTCTTCAGGTGATGGTCGAAGACGTACCGGGCGAGGCGCTTCATGAAGTCCTTCGTCTCGCCGGCGGTCATGGGGCCTTTGCGGGCCTCGGCGTCCCAGGCGGCGAGGTCCGGCCTGGGCGGCGCGGCCGCGCCGTCGGCGCAGGCCGGAAGCGCCGCCAGCATAAGTGCCGCAATCGCAGACGGCACAAGGGCGGCACTCGCCCATGGCAAGGAGCCCGCCAAGTGGCGGGGCGCCCGGATGCGTGTCATAGAGTCTCCTTCGACTGTGCGGCTGCCGGCGCGCTAGCGCTTCGACGGAGCGGCCTCTACGCGGATGGCCTTCGCGGGCGCGGTCGGGCACGCCGCCTGGCATGCGCCGCAGCCGGTGCACCTGGCCAGGTCGATGCCCGGGCGCAGGGAGAAGCCGTCGGCGCCCGGCTCGGCCAGGATGGCCTCGTACGGGCAGACGCGGACGCAGATGCTGCATTCCTGGCCGGCCGTCATGAGGCAGAGCCGCTCATCCAGGCGGGCCTCGCCCATCACGCAGCGGCGCTTCTCATCCAGCGAGAGCCGCCGGATGGCCCCGCTCGGGCAGACCTCCTGGCACCGGTTGCAGTCTTCCAGGCAGTAGTTCTCATTGAACGAGACGACCGGGGCGAGCAAGCCTGCCAGGCCGCCGGCGCCCAGGTCGGGCCGGATGATGCGCGACGGGCACGCCCCGGCGCAGTTGCCGCAGCGGATGCACAGTCCGGTGAACCGCACCTCGTTGATAGCCCCCGGCGGCCGGATGGGTGATGCGCTGGCGCCGCGGACGGCCCGCGTGGCCAGCCCGCATGCGGCGCCCGCCGCCGCCCCAAGAATCGCCCGCCGCGCAAGGCCCTGCCGTGTATTCCCCGCCGACGGCTCGGCCGCGGCCGCGAGCCGCCTCAGCCGCCTTCGCGGCCAGGTCAGCAGGTCCTGCATCGCCCCCAGGGGACAGACCCGCATGCACCAGGCGTTCGGAAAGAGCACGCTGAAGATAAGGACGAGCGGCAGCCCCATGCCCGCCGCCACCGCCGCCCAGCCGGGCGGGTGGCGCCATGCGCCCGCCAGGGCCGACAGCATCGCCAGCGGGTCCAGCCAAAGAAAAAGCGGGTATCCGGCGGCCGCGCCGCCGAGCGTCAGCAGCACCAGCCACTGGCCGACCGCCGGCCACCGCGTGAAGCGCGTGGCCGCCGACCGCCTCAGCCGGCCGAGCGGCTCCTCCAGAAGGCCCACCGGGCAGCCGTATCGGCAGAACCAGCGCGGGACCGCCAGCGCAAGGACCGACAGCGGAAGTCCGACCAGCGTCGCCAGGCTCGCCGCGCGGGCAGCCAGCGCGGCCCCTACGGCCACGTACGGGCTTGCCGCGGGCACAAGCATGGCGGCCCACGGCCAGGGAAGGAGCGGCAGGGCGAGCAAGACGGCGGCCGCGAGCGCCGCGGCCCGCGCGAGCGCCCGCAGCCAGCGCCGCGGTCGGTTTCCTTGCGCTGCGGCTTCCATGTGCGGCCTGCGGCTACCCCAGGTACGCCCCCTGCTCGGTGAGAAGTTCCTGGACCTTCGCGATGTCTACGTCTCGGGGTCGGCAACCGGACTGGGCGGCGACGGCGGCGGCGGCGCCGGCGGCGTGGCCGGTCGTCAGGCACGCCGCGATGAGCCGCGTGTCGTCCAGCAGTTTCTCGTCGGCCGAGACGCTGCGGCCGGCGGTAAGCAGGTTGTCGATCTCCTTCGGCACGAGGACGCCGTACGGGATCGGCCACCCGGCGTGGTTTGCCCCCTGCGCCCCGCCCACCGCCACCACGTCGGGGAACTTCTTGCCCGCGCGCATCTCCTGATAGGTGAGCGTGCATGTGCCCACCAGAACGCGGGTGATGCGGACGCCCAGTTGCGGCGCCGTGTCGGCAATGAAGATACTCTCATATCCGGGCGTCTGCTTGATTTGGCGGAGGCGGTTCCAGATGTCGCGCCGGTGATCCATTTCGAGGCGCGAGAGCGCGGCCACGTCCAGCCCGTTCTCCTTCGGGCCGCGCGTGTTCACCCAGGTGAGGCTCGGCAGGGGCGTGACGCCGCCCAGGGGCGGCAGTTTCGTGCCCGCGGGGGCCTTGCCCTTCTCGATGCGGTCCATGTTGCCGTGGCGGTGGACCGTGCCGATGGCGTAGGTGCGCTGGACGTACTCCGCGCCCGCGGCGGCGAAGATGTCGCCGTCGCCGGTGGCGTCGACGACCACCTTGGCGAGGATGGCCTGGCGTCCGGCTTTGCTCTCGAAAACCACCCCTCGGATAGTCTTGCCGTCCATGACGGCGTCGGCGCCCCAGCAGTGGAAGAAGACGTCGACGCCGGCCTCGCGGACCATCTCGTCCATGATGAACTTGGTGGCCTCGGGGTCCGCGGTGGGGTTGTGCGCGCCGGGGTCCTGGTTGATGATGGCGCCGTCGATTTTCTTGAGGCGCTCCAGGAGTTCGTCGCCGAGGCCGCGGACGACCTTCTTCTTCCCGGCGCCGTCCTTGACGTGAGTGCCGATTACCAGGAGCACCATGCCCCCCGTCCACAATCCGCCGAAGTAGCCGTAGCGCTCGATGATGGCGGTCTTTGCGCCCGCCCGCCTGGCGGCGATGGCGGCCATGACGCCGGCCGACCCGCCGCCAACGACCAGCACGTCCGCCTGGTGCAGCACGGGCAGGGTACGCTGCGGCTGAACCACCTGGCCGCCCACCAGCGCCGCCGGCGCATGCGGCGGGACGGTCGGTGCGATGACCTGCCCGCAGAACGTTGCTGACCCTGCGGCCGGAGCGGATGCGCCCGCGGCAGCGGGGGCCGGGCCGGCAGCGGCCGCGCCCGTGGGGGCGTCGGCACGCACCGTGCTGGAGATGAGCGTGCCGAAGCCGGCGGCGCTCAGGACTTTCATCAGGTCGCGACGGGTAAAGTGCGGCTTCATGCGCATGGCTCCTTGCGTGGCGGAGGCTGCGGCCCGCCCGTGGCGGCCACCTTGTATCGCGCCGGCCCCGCGGCGTCAACCGCCCGGCGGGCTTTTTCATTGAGGCGCCTTCCGGCGGCCAGTATCCTGCCGCGACTGAGCGGAACTCCAAGGAGCGGCACGATGGACCTCAAGACGGTTCTGGCCACGTTCACGATCATCTTCCTTGCCGAACTCGGCGACAAGACGCAACTGAGCGTTCTTCTCTTTGCCTCCAAGGGCGGCAAGGAGGGGTTCCCGTGGGACGTTTGCCTGGGCGCGTGCCTGGCGCTGGTGCTGACGACGGTCATCGCGGCGGCCCTGGGTTACTTCGGCAAGGCGGTCATTCCCGAGAAAGTGCTTCATTACGTGGCGGCCGCGGGGTTCGTTGGGATCGGCATCTGGCTGTTCGTCTCGGAACCGTAGGGGAGTGTGATGGCCGTCTGCGACGTGTGCGAGAAGCGGTTCCTCTTCCGGCGGCTGAACCGGCGGCTCGACATTCCGGAGTACCGGATGATGACCGGCTTCTGGCCGTGGATCGAGGTCCGCGTCTGCGACGGCTGCCTGGAGGCGTACGACCGGGAGTTCACCGAGCGCCTGCGCCTGCTTGCGCCGCAGGTCATCGAGAACGATGAACCCATTGCGCAGGAAGTGTGCCTGGCGTGCGGGTCGGTCGATTCGCCCGGTCCGTGGCACGTCGGCAGCCGGTGGGTCGATGCTGCCGGCAAGCCCGCGCGCGCGGCCACGTTCTGCCTGTGCGACCGGCACCGCGACCTGCCGTACGTCGAGGGCGTGGTCATCGCGACGAATCTGAAGGGCGAGGCGCAGTTCAAGGCGGTTCTCGACGAACTGCCCGCGGCGACCGGCCACCTGCTTCAGCGCGTCGAGGGATGGCGTCCCGAGGCGGGCCAGGGGCCGCCGGCGGGCCGCGACTTCGCCGGCAATCGGCACGAGGACGAGATCGCCCCGGCCATCCTGAAGTTCTGGCAGGCCGCCCCGGGGGATCTTGAGGCCAAGGGAGCCTGGTTCGGCCCCGTCCGCAAGGATTACCGCCTGCGATACCGCCTGGACCTGGTGCGCGACTACACGACCGGCGTGCGCGAGAGCCTCATCGTGGTCCGCACCGCCCGCGACCGCTTCGCCACATATCGCGTAACCGGCCGCGCGCCGGGGAAATAAGGATCGCGGGGGGCGGAAACGCCGTTTCGAGCCTCGCTCGCCGGCCGTTGCCTACGCCGTGTGCGTGGCGAAGGCGGCCACCTTGGGCTTGGCCAGGCGCTCGTAGTCCGGCCACGCCAGGAGGACGGAGTCTTCGTGCGTGCCGGCGGGGATGAGGATTTCCGGGTCGGACGCCAGGCGCTTTTCTACATACGTCTCCACGCCGTACTCTGTGCCGAAGGGCGGCTGGGCCCCCACCTGGCAGTCGGGAAAGAGTTTTTCCATCTCCGCCTCTGTGGCCAGGCGCACGTCCCTGGCGGCGAGCAGTCTCGCGGCATCTTTGAAGTCCAGGACGCACGTGGCGGGCAGGACGAACATGGCGAAGCGGCCGTCGGCCCGCACGATGACGACCTTGGCGACCTCTTCGCCTGTGATGTGCTCCGCCGCCGCCACCTCCTGCGCCGTGAACATGGCCGGGTGGTGACGCAACTGGAACTTCACCTTGTTTGCCTTCAGGAACTCGACGACTTGCATGGTCGGCCTCCTTTCCGTCCCGGGCGTTCGGTTTCCGCCAGTTCATCATAACCCGGCCCGTTTGGCGGCAACAAGTGAGTTGTTCCTTATCGGAGCCGCGACCGCAAGGGAGCGGAGCAGTGGGGGCCGACAGCTGCCCCGCTCCCTTGCGGTCGCGGCTCTGATACGGTGCCGCTTCCTTGCCGGCGGGCCGCATTCACTCCGTGACGGGGGCACGGCGCGGAATGGGCTTGATTCGCGCGTGCGCGGGGCGTAGATTCGCCGCCGGGTGCCGTGGGTCGCCTCGTGGGGGCGGCCACTGGCGAATCGCGGGGCAAGACTCGTCATGCGCTGGCTCCTGGTGGCCGCCATCTCGTACGTGTGCCTGGTGGTTGAGACGGCTGCGTTCCGGCCGGGGGCCCTGGCCATCGAGGTTGACGGGCACTGGGCGCGGCCGGACCTTGTGCTGGCCGTGGGCCTGTTCGTGGCGTTTTTTTTCGAGCCGGCCGAGGTTTTCGTGGCCGGTTGGTGTCTGGGCCTGGCGTCGGACCTGGTGAGCGTGGCCGGGCGGCTGGGCCTGAAGGCCCTCCTGTTCTCGGCGGTCCTGGCGGCCGTCAGCCTTATCCGGACGGACCTGCCGCGCACCCGCATCTGGGGCCACTTTGCTACGGCGCTGGTCGTGGTCTTCGCGGTGCACCTTGCGTGGTACGTGACGACGCGCCTGGTGGGTGGGGCGGGGCTGTGGCTGGGGCGGTCGGCCGAGGAATCGTTCCTCGACGCCTTTTACACGGCCGTGCTGGCGCCGTACTTGTTCTGGGGCCTGCTGGCGATTCGCGTGCCGCTGCGGATCGCCGTCGGGTCGGGCCGGGAGTGAGCGTTCAAGTGTATGCCACCCGCTTGAAGGCGGTCATCCTTGTGCTGGGGCTGGGAGTGGTCGTCTTGGCGGGCAGCCTGCTGCACCTCCAGGTCTTCCATGGCGCGCGGTTCCGCGCCGAGGCCGCCAGCCGCCTGCGCCGGCCGCCGGGGTACCATCCGACCATCCGCGGGGCCATCTATGACCGCAGCGGGATCATCCTGGCCCAGGACACCGGCGCGTTCGACGTGGCCGTGTACTTCCCGTTCATCGAGATGACCGATGCCTTTGTGGCGCGGGTGGCCGGGAAGTGGGAGGTTGAGCCGGACGAGGCCCGGGCGCGCATCGAACGGATGTGGTCGGAACTGGCGCGCCTGACGGGCGTGCCGCGCGAGGAACTTGCGCGGCGCGAGGCGACCATCCGCGCCCGCGTCGAGATCATCCGGCAGAGCGTCCTGGACCTGCACGGCCGGCGCATCCGCGTCCGCGAGGAGACGTGGGGCGAGCCTTCCAGCGTGGGCCACGCGATCGTGCACGACGTGGACCTGGCGGCGGTCGGGGCCATTTCGAGCCGGCCCGACGACTTTCCGGGCCTGGCGATTGAATCGGCGCGCAAGCGCGAGTACGCGCTCCCGGCGGTCGCGCCGCACATCGTCGGACGGCTGGGCGAGGCCGCTGCCGAGGAACTCGCCGGGAACCTGAACGCCGCCTACCCGCCGGGGCACCTGAAGCGTTACTGGCCGGGCGACTGGGTGGGCCGCGGCGGCGTCGAGGGCGCCTGCGAGGACCTGCTGCGCGGCGCGCGCGGCCTTTACCGGAAGGGCATCGAGGGGAACTTCCTGGAGGACATCGAGCCGGTGCCCGGCCGGGACGTGCACCTGACGCTCGACGTTGCCCTTCAGAGCGACGTGGAGGACATCCTGGACCACCCGCCGGGGGAGGGCGGCGGCCGCCGCGCCGCCGCTGCCGTCGTCCTCGACTGCCGCACCGGCGAGGCCCTGGTCCTGGCGACCGCCCCGCGGTACGACCAGCGCTACTACGGCGCAGATTTTGAGGATTTGCTGAAGGACCCCGCGCGGCCGCTGGTGAACCGCGCCGTGTGCGGCCTTTACCCGCTGGGGTCGGTCTTCAAGGCCGTGACGGCCGCGGCGGCCCTGCACGAGGGGGCCGTCACGCCGCAGACCACCCTGGTGTGCGAGGGCATGCTCGACCCGGCGCAGCCGAACCGTTTCCGCTGCGACATCTACGTCTCGCACGGGGCGGTGCACGGCGCGGTCGCGCTGCGGACTGCCATCCAGAAATCGTGCAATCTATACTTCTACCAGGCAGCGGAACTGCTCGGCCGCGAGAACGGAAAGACCGACCTGCGGCTGGCGCGCGAGCGGCTGATGCTGTGGGCCGAGCGGCTCGGCCTGGGCCGCCCGACCGGCATCGGCCTGCCGGGCGAACCCGCCGGCGCAATTCTCGTGCGCGACCCGCGCAACATGGCCGTCGGCCAGGGGGAACTCCTGGTGACGCCTCTCCAGGTGGCGCAACTGTACGCGCTGGTGGCGACCGACGGGCGGATGCCGACCCTCAGCCTGGTGCGAGAGCGGCCGCCGGCCGGGCCGCGCCCGCCGCTCGGCCTGAACCCGCGGCACATGGCGGTCCTGCGCGACGCCTTCGCGGCCGTGGTGAACGAGCCCGGCGGCACGGGCTACGCGAACGCATACCTGCCGGCCGTCCGCATCGCCGGCAAGACGGGCACCGCTCAGACGGGCCACGGCGAGCCGCACGCCTGGTTTGCCGGCTTCGCCCCGGCCGAGAATCCCCGCATCGCCTTCGTCGTCATCCTGGAGCAGGGCGGTCACGGCGGCACGGCCGCCGCTCCCATCGCACGCGACATCGTCAAGGCCTGCCTGGCACATGGGTACCTCGACGACCGGCCGCGCAGCCAGCCCGCCGCCGCACCCGTCAACCGCATGAACGGCAGCGGCCGACTGCCGGGCGGCAGGCGCAACGGCGGCGCCTGGCAGCAGTATCTACCCCCGACGGGGCCCGAACGCGCGGCGCCCCAACCGGTGGGGTGAAGGTGTGCCTGTGCGGATGCTGCGGTTGCGAAAGCATGGCGCCTGCCCCGTGCGTTCCTCAAGTACGAAGAAGCCGGCTGCGGCGGATTCAGGCGTGCAGCCGCCTGAAAATATGTTAGAATAACGTGGGGGTCCGGGCATGTCTGACCGTACGCCTGTTCGATGTGGCACCTCAAGAGGGCACCGTATGACGGCGAGCAGGAGGCCTGGGTCAACCCGCAGTCGCGTAGCCGCGGTGGTTGGCATCGGCGCGGCCGCAGCCGCGGCCGCGATTGTGCTCGCGGCCAGGCCGTGGCGTGCGGATGTGGGGGGCGGCGCGCCCGAGGACCGCGTCCGGTCCGTCTGCCGGGCGGCGGACAGGGAGGGCGCGAAGGCCGCCGACGCGCTGGCCGACGCGGCGCTCGCCGATCCTTCGCCGTTGGTCCGGCAGGCGGCGCTCGTGGCCCTCGGCCGCTTGGCCCCGCCCGAGTGCCGCGATTGCGTGGAGAAGGCGACGCGCGACGGGGCGCCCGAGGTCCGGGCCGCCGCTGCGGCCGCGCTCGGAGCGTACCCTGACGAGGCCGCGGCCGACCGCCTCGGCGCCATGGTCAGGAGGGATCCCGAAGCACGGGTCCGCAAGGGTGCGGCCACCGGCCTTGCGAGGCATCGGTCCGCCAAGGCGCTGGTGTGGCTGATGGAGGCCGGCGAGCAGGAACCGTCGGCCGAGGTCCTGGCCCACGTGGTCGCGAAGATTTATGAGAGGCTCGGAATGCGCTACATAGGCGCAACTCAGGCGCCCGACGACGCCAGGGCCAATTTGTTGTCGGTCATCGAGGGCCTCAAGGACAACGTTACCGTGCGGAAGGCCTTCGAGCAGTATGGCCGCACGCTGGAGTTCAACCCGCGATATTACGTGCCGCCGCTGGGTGAGCCCGATTTGAGGCGTCAGGGCCGGTGATGAATGCGGGGGCCGGCGGCGGCCGCGGTGCGGTGCGTGAAGGTGAGGAGGCCTGGACAATGCTCAGACGGGCCCCGGGCATGACGCTCCTGGAACTCCTGGTGGTCGTCCTCATCGTCGGCATCCTGCTGGCGCTGCTCATTCCGGGCCTTCAGAGCGCCTGGGACGTGGCGCGCGACACGCAGTGCAAGACGAACCTGAACCGCATTTTCCAGGCGTTCGGCGTCTTTGCTGCAAGCGGCGCGGCCGGGCAGGCGATGGGCGAATCGCAGTTCTACCCGCGTGTGGAGTTCTGGCCGGCGATTCCGTACGTCGTATGCGAAGACGCCAGGGTTTTCCGCTGTCCGCAGGCCGATGCTCTGCCGCGCGAGCCGGAGGACGAGCCGCTGGATTCCGGCGATGCCGGGCGAGCGGATTCCGGCGGTTCAGGCGGTTCGGGCGGAAGGGGAGGCGGGACCACGCCGCGGCCTTCCGACGACGACTTCTCAAGACTCGAGGAGGTGCTCGGAGACCTGAGGTACGTGCACCGGGTGCGCGGCTTTGAGATTTGCTTCGCCGACCCTGCGCACCAGGGCCTCGGCCACATGAACCTGGGCACCCGCCGGGGGCGCAACGAGCGGGGCAAGTACGTCGAGGTCGGCACGAAGGACTGTTCTCCTGTTGACGACGCGTACTTCGAGCGCGGCGGGAACGATGGCATCATCCTCGTCCAGGAATACGACGACGGTCGGATCACCGCCACCCTTGTGAAGTACTGGTGCGCAGAGTTGAACTGCGTTCTCTACCGGGGCGAACCGCTGTTCGTCTCGCCTTCGGACCCCCCATACGTCAGGAACCCGGCCGACCGCGGTTACGGCCACATGGGCCCCGGCGCGACGAAGAACGGCCTGGAGGTTGAAGTCGCCCGGGCGTACCGCGAGACCAGGGACGAGGCGGCCGAGACGGCGGGCGACCTGAACGCCTCCGGAGGCGTACAGGAAGCCATGCAGTTCATCACCGGGATGACCTCCGACTACGGCATGGCGCGCGACGGCGGCAAGTTCCGCACCGGCCAGGGCAAGCCCGTCGTCATGGACTTCTGCCGGCGTGTGGCGGACCCGGAGCGGGCGGACTTCGCCCGGCAACTCGGACGGAGCGCCCGCCACGGCGGGCAACTGAACGTCCTGTTCTCCGACGGGTCGGTCCGCTCCGCCGGCCCCTCGGCACTGGACCCGATGATGCCCGGGAACGAGACTCTGTGGCGGCCGTAGCGGCCGCCCCGCAGCATGAGAGCACGGGTTGACAAGCATCCCCTGGCGCCCGCGGCCGCGTGCAATACGGCCCGCACGGGGGGCGTTCAGACTGGCGAGGCTTTGCCGGCACGTCCGGAAGCGAGAAGGAGGCTGACCATGAGACGCGTTCTGGCGCGCCTTGCGGCGGTCGGGGTTATCGGCATCCTGGCGGCGTTTGAGGTGTCCGCGCCGGCTGCGGAGCGCCCGGGCGGCGCGGCTGCGCCCGGTGTCGCGCGGCCGGATGCGGCTGCCGCGACGGCGGGCGACGTGCGGGCCTCGCGCATGAAAATGCTCCAGCCGGGCCAGCCTGCCCCCGACGTCGAACTGCCGCGCCTGGTCGTCGAGAAGGGCCAGGACGGGCAGTCCCTCGGCAAACTGAGCCGCGAAAAGGTCAAACTCTCGTCCTTCGCCGGCAGGAAACCCGTCTGTCTTATCTTCACGAGTTACACCTGACCGCCTTTCAGGGCGGTCGCGGCGACCGTCGAAAGCATCTACCAGTCCAACAAGGACAAGGTTGAGTTCTTCCTGGTGTACATCCGCGAGGCCCATCCCACCGACGCCCGCCCGGGCGTGGAGGGCCGCCCCGGCAACCCCGCGCGCGGCGACCCCGACGTCAAGCAGCCCCGCACCATCGACGAGCGGGTCATCGCGGCCACGGCGTGCATGCAGAGCCTGAAACTCTCGATCCCGATCATCGTCGATGACATGGAGGGCACGGCCGAGAAGGCATACGGCGGCTGGCCCGACCGCATCGCCATCATCGACCTTGACGGCAGAATTGCCTACCACAACGGTCCCGGCCCCGCCGGCTTCAGGCCGGCCGTGGCCGAGGCCATGCTGAAGGCCCTGCTGGCGGCAGGGGGCAAGTGGTCGCCGAACCTGGCGCCCCCGGAACCGTCGCGCTCGGAACCATCGCAGCCCCGCGCCGCAACCCCTCGCGCCGAGGCCGAGGGCCGGCGTCCGCCGCAGTAGCACCGACCAGGGACCCGACGGCTGTATGTCACCTGCCCCCGGGCACCGTGCTATCAGGCCCGGGAAGCGGCATCTGCGGGCGGGTGCAGCAGACCGCATCCGTTCTGTAACAATTGCGGGCGGCGTCAACCGCTTTCTTCAACCCCCGCAGCGAGTTCCCGGATGCTCAGGCCGGTGACGGGGTCGCGGGCGTCGGGGGCGATCTGGGCGAGGGGCACGAGCACGAACCGCCGCTCCCGCAGGCCCAGGTGCGGGATGACCAGGTCCGGCTCGTCCACGATGCGCTGGTCGTAAAGCAGGATGTCAAGGTCTGCGGGTCGCGGGCCCCAGCGCGGCCCGCCGCCCGTCCGGCCGAGCGCACGCTCGATGCGCTTGCACTCCTCCAGCAGCGTCTGCGGCTCAAGGTCCGTCTCGATGCACGCTGCGCCGTTCAGGTACGCGGGCTGGCCGGGCGGACCGCCCGCCGGCGCCGTGTCGATGAAGGAACTCACGGCCAGTACGCGGATGCGCGGATGCGCCCGCAGCGCCGCCAGGGCCGCGTCCAGATTCGCGCGGCGGTCGCCGAGGTTCGCCCCCAGGCCGAGATAGACGGTTGCCATGGCCGATGCTCTCAGAACCTCAGCCGCTTGATGCGTGCGGCGGCCTCCTGGAGTTTCGCCTCCGGTACCGTGAGGGCCATGCGTATGTACCCTTCGCCGTGCGGGCCGTAGCCGATGCCGGGCGTGGCCACGATGTCGGCCTCCGCCAGGAGGCGGTCGGCGAACGTGCGGCTGTCGAGGCCGCCGGGGCACCGTATCCACACGTAGAAGGTGGCCTGGGGGCGGTTGACCTCAAGACCGGCTGCCGTCAGCGCTTCCACCAGGCAGTCGCGCCTGCGGCGATACATGGCCCGAAGCGCGTGGACTTCCGGCCGGTCGTAGCCTTCCAGCGCCGCCGCGCCGGCCCGCTGCATGGCCGTGAAGACGCCGTTATCCATGTTGCTCTTCAGTTGCACGAGGCTCTCTATGACGGCCGCGTTGCCCGCCACCCACCCCACGCGCCAGCCGGTCATGTTGAAGGTCTTCGAGCACGAGTAGAACTCTACGGCTACGTCCTTTGCGCCTGGCGCTTGAAGAATGCTCGGCGGCGGCTCCTCGAAGTACACCTCGCTGTAGGCGGCGTCCTGGGCCACGACGATGCGGCGGGCGCGGGCCCACGCCACGGCCTCTTCGTAGAACGCGGGCGTGGCCGAGGCCGCCGTCGGATTGTTCGGATAATTGAGATATATCAGTTTCACCTTCCTGAGGTCCTTCGCCTTCAGGGCCCGCAGGTCCGGCAGGTAGCCGCGGTCGGCCGTGATGGGGAAGCGCACGACCTCGCCCCCCGCAAACGCGATGCTTGATGCGTAAACGGGGTAGCCGGGGTCGGGCACGAGGCCCGCGTCGCCCGGGTTCATGACGGCCAGGGGAAGGTGCGAGAGCGTTTCCTTGGACCCCTGGGCGGGCAGTATCTCGGTCTCCGGGTCAAGCGCCACGCCGAAGCGCTTGCGGTGCCACGCGGCAATGGTCTTGCGGAACGCCGCGTCGCCGCGGTCGAGGGCGTACTGGTGCGTGGCCGGGTCGGCCACGGCCGCCTGCGCGGCCTTGATGATGAAGTCCGGCGTGGGAGTATCGGGGTCGCCTATGCCCAGGTGTATGACCGGCCGCCCGGCCGCGACGGCCGCCTTCTTCTTGCGGTCGATCTCGGCAAACAGGTACGGCGGGAGTGCCTTCAGCCGGTCGCTCTTCGTCTGCATGGTCGGGCGCCGTCCTTTCATGCCCTGCGCGCCTGCGCTGCCGCGCGTCAGGTCGCGCTGGCGCCGTCGGGTCGCGCAGCCGCGCTCGGGGGCCTTAAGGGCGCGGCATTCTAGGTTCGTGCTGCGCGCGCGGCAAGGTAAATGGCCGCCCGCCCCGTTACGTTTCCACCGCCACCTTGACGATGGCCTGGAACTCGACCTTGCCGGCCTTGACCGTGCCGCGATCCTCCAGGAGGACGAAGAAGTGGACCTTCTCTCCGGCGGCCACGAGGCGTTCTACGGCCGCCTTGGCTGCCGCCGCCCAACTCTGGTCGGATGTGCCGACGACTTCGATCATCTTGAGCATGCGTTGCCCCTTCGCTGGATGGTGCTTCGTCCGCCGACCGGCCCGCCGACGCCGCGTTGCATCGGTGCGGACGAACGACTAGAATAACGGCAACCGTGGGCGCGGGCAATCGCCCGTGCCGGTAGTTCGAGGGGGGCAGCCATGCCGTCGGACCCGGACTTTGAACGTTACCTCCAGAAGCGGGCCGAGGCACTCGGCCTGCCGACCGACCCGGAGGCGTACCGCGACGGCGGGCTGGCCGAGGCCGCCTTGTTCACCAACATGAGCGAGGCAGAAACGCTGGTGGCGCTCCTGCGGGGCGAGGACATCCCCGCGTGGGTGAAGTCGCCCCTTTCAACCCTGGCAGCGGCCGCGCCAGTGACGGAGTACGGCGTCCTTGTACCGCTCGGCCGCCTGGCGGATGCGCGAAAACTGATCGCCGAGCACGAGGGGCACGCGCCAGCTCCCGAAGAGGCAGAGGAACCGCAGGCCGAGACTGCGGCGGAAATGCAGCCGCCGCAGACCGCGGGCGAAACGGAGCAACCCGCGCCCCGGCGCCCCCTACGGCGGACGATGGTGGGCATCTTTTTCCTCGTCGTGGGCCTCTTGTACCTGGCGACCACGGCGGCGGTGGTCATGCAGGAGACCGGACGAGGGCTGAGCACCGAAGCAATCGCCGAGGCAGCCTTCGGCGGTGGGCTGACCGCCATATGCTTGGTGGTTGGAGTTATTGCCCTTCGTTCGCCGCGCTGCAACAAGTAGGGCGGGATGAAATCCCGGCAATGCCGTGCCGCGGCGGCTATGGCAGCATGTAGGCCGTGATGAAATCCCGGCGTTGTGCCGGGTTGTGTGCCGGCGGCCGACCGAGGGGCGGTGCGTCGGGATTTCGCCCGCATGCGGTGGGGTGCATCCCGGCCTGCGTGGCCCGACGGCCTACTTCCGCCCCGCCTCTGCCTGGGCCTTCTTGAGGGCGGCGTCAACGGCGGCGCTGTCGGGGAGGGCGTGCGGCGGGCGGGGATGCTCGGCCGTGAAGACCCGCAGCGAGTCTGGCGGCTCGATGGCCGCGTCCGATTCGTCCACCGCCCCGCTGTCGGCCACAACCGCCTTGAGGTTCAGGTGCAGGTACCTGGCCATGAACTTATACATGGCTAATCGTTTCATCGGGCCGTAGTCGTGCCCCTCGTCGGCGAAGTGGGCGTTCTCGACCTTGTCCTGTGCCCCGTACAGGCGGTACACGTTCCAGATGTAGGGGAACTCCACGCCGGGCGTGTTCTTGGTCCAGTCCTTGCCGTCGGAGATGAGCAGTTGCGGCCGGGGGGCGGCCAGGGCGGCGAACTCCACGTTGCTGGTGTCGTGGGCGGCGCTCTTGTGAATAGCGAGGCCGCTTTCGCACTGGCACCCGCCGAAGAAGTGGGCCGAGACCTGGACGCACGGCACGAGCACCGCCACGCGGTCGTCGGCCGCGCCCAGGAGGAACGTCTGCGTGCCGCCGCCCGATTCGCCCGTGCAGCCGATGCGCTTCGGGTCAACTTCGGGCAGCGACAATAGGAAGTCCACCGCGCGGATGCTGTCCCAGGTTTGCAGCGTCAGGACGTTGGGGTCGTTGTGCGCCAGTTGCGTCGATTCGCCGAAGCCGATCATGTCGTACGCGAAGACGATTGCGCCCATGCGGGCCAGGCCGGCGCAGCGCGTCTGCGTGTAGGCCTTCAGGCGCCCGTCCTTGGCGTGTCCGTGTGGGCAGAGGACGGCCGCCATCGGCTTCTTGGCCTGCCCGTCGGCTGGGCGGTACAGGTTGCCGGTGACGAAGAAGCCGGGCAGGCTCTCGAATGCGGCGTTCTCGACGCTATAGCCCCGCCGCTCCTGTCGGCCGCGGATGATGGGTTTTAAGTCGCACCTGGCGGGCAGGGGGTCGAGGTGCGCCTCCTTGAGCAGGCACGCGCGGATGTTCCTTGCGCGGGCCTCCCACCCTGCCTTGTCGGAGTAAGTCCTGGCGAAGGCTGCGACCTGTTCGCGGCCGGCGTCCTCCGTCTGGCGGGGTTCCTTGAAGAGGGCCTTGAGCGTGGGGCCGGCGGCGGGGGCGGCAGCGCCGGCAGGGGCGGCCGCCGCGGCGGCCGCGGTGGCGAGAGCGGCACACAGCAGGAGCACGTTCATCGGGTAACGCCTTTCCTTGATCGGACCGCGAGCGTCGGGTCGCGGCTGCATCCGTGTGCATCGCGGCGTTCACTGTTGCTGGAGCACATCCGCGACCTTACGGTCGCTGCTCGTGAGTCGCTATGCGCCGGCGAGTTTCCGGCCCAGTTCCCCGGCCTCGCGCATGGCCTTCCTGTTTGAGCGGACCTCGCCCGCGGCGCCGGCGCTCGCGTACACCATGCCCACGATCGGCGCGCCTATGTAGGCGAAAAGGTCCTGAAAGGCACGGATGGCGTTCGTGCATCCGGAATCAAACGGGTCCTCGCCGCCGTAACTGAACGCCAGGCCGATGCGTTTGCCGGCCAGGGCGTTGCCGGCCTCGCCGCCCAGCGCGTGGCAGCGGTCCATCGCAAGTTTCAGTTGCGCCGACACGTTGAACTGGTAGATGGGCGAGGCGTACACGACGGCGTCGGCCGCGCGCAGGTGCGGGTACGCCTTCTGCATGTCGTCCCGGATGACGCAGCCCTTGGCGCCCGGCTTGCGGCAGGACTCGCAGGCCCGGCAGGGGGCTATTTTCATGCCATGAAGATAAAACGATTGTACGCGTGCCCCGGCTGCGCGCGCCCCGGCGGCGATTCGCTCGGCCAGGGCCGCCGAGTTGCCGTTGCGGCGGGGGCTGCCCAGGAGGATAACCACCTTGCTTGCCTTGCCGCCCGCCTTCGCCCTTGCCATAAGAAGCCTCCTGCGCTGCCGGCGCGCGGCGACATGATAGCCGCTGCGCCCGGCGGCTGCAAGCGCAGCATGCTGCATCGCCGACGGCGGTTTGCGCGGCTGATACGGTTTTGTGCTGGCGCGGCGCTTGCTCGCCGGTAAACTTGCCGGTGTATGCCTCAGGCGCATCAGGACTTCGGGCGGCTGCTGGCGGCCGTGCGTGCTGCGCGGCCGGGACCGGCCATCGTCCTCGGCGCCGTGGACTGCGGCAAGACGACGCTTGTGCGGCAACTGGCGGCGGTCCTGGCGGCCGACGCGCCAATCTGGCTCGTCGCGGGCGACCCCGGGCAGGCGTGGATCGGTCCGCCTGCGGCCGTTGCGCGGGTGCGGCTGGTGCGGCCGCGGCTGCGGCGGTCGCAACTGGCGCCCGAGCGCATGATATTCCTGGGGTCTACGTCGCCCGCGCCGTGCCCGGCGCAGACGGCTGCGGCCCTTGCGCGGCTGGTGCGGGAGGGCGTTCCGGCGGGGAACCGTGTCGTCGTGGACACGCCCGGCCTGGTTTGCGGTCGGCTGGCGGAGACGCTGTGGGGCCTCGTGGCCGCGACGCTGCGGCCGCCGCTTGTCGTGGCCATTGACCGGCGCGGCGGCCCCGGCGGACTTGCGGCCGGCCGGCGCTGCGGCCGCGCGGCGGGCCGGCGGACCCGCCGCGCAAGGCGCGGAGGCGCCGGCATGGCGCCCGTCTTGCGGCTGTTTCGCGCGGCCGGGTCGCAGGTTGTTTTGGCGGAGCCCCATCCGCTGGCGCGAGTGCGCCGGCAGGCGGAGCGGGCGGCGTACCGTGCGGCGGCGTATCGGCGGTATTTCGGCCGCGCGCGGCTGCGGTTCATTGAGGGGGGCGTGCCCGTGGTCTCTGCGTTTTCCGGCGGGGCGGCTGCGCTCGACGTCGGCCGCCTGGTG
>Ga0194112_10002433_pt1 | contig 26661 bp, 17 predicted proteins | sample TA2MahC400mmetaG_FD_146191 | JGI IMG/M metagenome (GOLD analysis project Ga0194112, IMG submission 146191) | Freshwater microbial communities from Lake Tanganyika, Tanzania - TA2015016 Mahale Deep Cast 400m | ecosystem: Environmental > Aquatic > Freshwater > Lake | place: Tanzania: Lake... | reverse complement strand
CGCCGTGCCGGCGGGCCGTGAACATCCGGTGATGCTCGACATCGCGACCAGCGTGGTGGCCGCGAGCAAGATCTACGCCCTGCGCCAGCTCGGCAAGCCGCTGCCGGAGGGCTGGATCGTGGATGGAGACGGCTTGCCGACGACGGACCCGGGGAACTATCCGCTGGCCGGCGCGCTCCTGCCCATGGCGGGGCACAAGGGGTATGGCATCGCGTTCCTGGTCGAGGTGCTGACGGGTGTGCTTGCGGGCGGGGCGTTCGGCCGCGATGTACGGAGCTGGGTCTTCGGCGAAGCCGCGCCGGTCAATCAATCGCACACGTTCATTGCCATCAACGTATGCGCTTTTGAACCTATCGACGACTTCAAGTCGCGCATGGATGCCCTGATCCGTCAGATCAAGGATGCGCCCAAGGCGAAGGGCGCCGACCGTATCTGGCTGCCGGGCGAGAAGGAGTGGGAGTACCGCGCGAAAGCGCTGGCCGGAGGGATCGCTTTGCCGCAGGATGTGCGGGCCAGTTTGAAGGGGCTGGCGGAGGATCTGGGGATGGAAGGATTGAAGATCGAAAATTGAAAATCAAAAATCGCAGAGTGGACGGAACAGCATGGAACAAGTGAAACTGACACTGTCCTGGCGGATCGGATTGCCGCAGTGGGAAACGGACACGGAGTTTGAGAAGTTGCTCGCGCTCCTGCGGGAACACCGGAGCGTGGTGGACGAAGTGGCCCTGTTCGAAACCATCACCCACCACTTCTACATTCCGCTGGAGACCTATGCGCCTCGCATGGAACTGGCGGCGAAGCGGCTCGATGCCTTCCGCCGGGCCGGCATCCGTTCCGCCGGGATCAATGTGCTGTGCACCATCGGCCACCTCAACGAGGCGTGGTCCTACATGCCGCCCCTGCCGGCCCAGGCCATCGTTGGGCACGACGGCAGCGTCTCCACCGGCTGCGTCTGCCCCAACACCCCCGAGATGCGGACCTACGTCCGGGCCAAGTACGAACTGGTGGCGCGGGCGCGGCCGGACTTCATCTGGGTGGATGACGATATCCGCATGCACCACCACGGCGTGACCTGGGGGTGTTTCTGTCCGACCTGTCTGGCGCTCTTCGCGCAACGGTCCGGGCGCGCATATACGCGCGAGGAACTCGTGAAGGCGTTCGACGTCCCTGACCAGGGGCGGGTGCGCGAGTTGTGGGTCGAGCAGAACATCGCCTCCATCGAATCGCTGATGGCCGAGTGCCGGGAGGCCATCCGCCGGGTGGATCCGCGCATCGGGATCGGGCTCATGACGGCGGGGGCGGAGTGGACCACGTATTCGGGGCAGGCATTTGACCGCTGGTTCGCCGCGCTGGGCGCGACCAAGGCGCGGCCGGGGGGTGGATTCTACGACGATGCCACGCCGATCGGGATGTTCGGCAAGGCGCTGAGCTGCGGCCGCCAGCGTGCGCTGCTGCCGCCGTCCGTGCGGGACGTGCAATACGAGCTGGAAAATTTCCCGTATCAGCGCCTGAAGAAATCGGCGACCGCGGTGGTGGACGAATGCAGCCTGGCGCTGGCGTACGGGCTGAACGGCGTTGCGTTCAACATGCTGGGAATGACGGCGGACTGTGAGGACAGCCTCCCGTGGGTGCGCGCCATTCCCGTCGCCCGCCCGGCCTGGGAACGCTGGGTGACCAACGCGGCCGGCCTTCCGGTCGTCGGGCTCTGGCCGGCCTGGAGCAGCCGGCTCATGGCGCGGCGCGCGGTGCGGCCGGGCGAGAGCTGGCTGGGCTGGGCGCCGCCCCACCACAACATCGGCGTGCCGAACGTGCTGGGCGAGATCGGCCTGCCGCTGGCGGCGGAGCAATCAGGCTGCGGCGTGGTCCTCTGCGGACGGATTGCGGAAATCTACTCCGACGACGAACTCAAGGGGATGCTTGCCGGCGGCGTGCTCATGGATACAACAGCCCTCGAAGTCCTGGCGGAGCGGGGGCTGGGCCACCTGACGGGTGTGCGGCTCGCCCAGCGGCTGGACAATGGCTTGCGGGAGCGTTTTTCGAACGATGCGCTGAACGGCCGGGCGGCGAACGAGGTGCGCGACGCGCGGATCGAGTTCTGGGGCGACGCCAAGGGGATGGGCGACGTGCTCGAACCCATCGCGGGCGGCGTGCGCGTTCTCACGACAATCGAGGACTATTTCAGCAAGCCGCGCGGGCCGGGCATGACGGCGTTCGAGAACGAACTGGGCGGCCGCGTCGTGGTCATGGGCTATGCGCCCTGGATGTTCCTGCAATCCGTCCGCAAGCGCTTGCAGTTGCAGAATGTGGCCGACTGGATCAGCCGCGACGCCATGCCGGTGCGCGTGGAAGAACCCGTGCGGCTGGTGCCGGTGGCGCGGATGTCGGCCGACCGCAAGCGCGGCGCGGTGATGCTCCTGAACGCGGGTATGGACCCCGTCACCGAGGCCACCGTGCATCTGCGCATGGAGGCCGGACCGGTGCGCGTGCAGGCGATCGGCCGGCGCGGCAGCCACCTGCCGGCGGCGCCCGAAGCCGGCGGGATACGCATCACGCTGCGTGACATGGAGCCGTGGGGCATCAGAATGGTGTTCGTTGGCGGGGCGGAGGGCCGATCATGAAGGGCAAGACATCGGGCGTAGTTACGTTCGGCGAGTTGCTGCTGCGGCTGGACACGCCGGGGTTTGAGCGGTTCGTGCAGGCGGAGTCGTTCGCGGCCCGCTACACCGGAGGCGAGGCCAACGTCGCCGTGGCGCTGGCGCAGTGGGGCGTGCCGGCTTTCGCGGTTTCGAAAGTGCCGGCACACGAGATCGGGCAGGCGTGCGTGAATATGCTGCGGCGTTACGGCGTGAACACCGACCATGTGCTGCGCGGCGGAGACCGGTTGGGAATCCTCTACGTCGAAACCGGCGCCTCGCAGCGCGGCTCCAAGGTGATCTACGACCGTGCCGACACCAGCTTCCGCACCCTCAAGCGGGGCGAACTGGACTGGAAGGCGATTCTGTCCGGCCGCCGCTGGCTGCACATCACCGGCACCGCCCCCGCGCTGGGCGAGAACGTGCGCGCGGTGGTGCGCGAGGGGGTGCGCGCGGCGAAGCGGTTGGGCGTGACCGTCAGCCTGGACGTGAACTACCGTGCGAGCTTGTGGCCGGTATCCGAGGCACGCCGCGTGTTGGGCGGACTTCTGCGTGATGCGGATGTGTTTATCGGGACACCGCACGACGCGGCGGCGCTGTTCGACATTGGCGGCGAGCCCGCGGCGAGCGCACGGGCGTTGCGCAAGCGCTTCGGGCTGCGCGCCGTGGCCTATACGGTGCGGGCTGGAGCGGGAGCGAGCAGCGGTTCGCTTGCGGGGCTGCTCTGCGATGCCGGGGGCGTCTGTGAGAGCCGCCGCCACGAGATGCAGTTTGTGGATCGCATCGGCGGCGGCGATGCCTTTACGGCGGGGTTGATCTGCGGCATGCTGAAGAGGTGGCCGGCCCGGCGCACGATTGAATTTGCGGCGGCGGCGGGGTGCCTGAAGCACTCCATCCCCGGCGATTTCAACCTGGTGAGTCTTCAGGAAGTGGAAGCGCTGGCGGGCGGCGGGGCAACGGGGCGGGTGCAGAGGTGAAGATGTGCGCCAAGATGTGCGCCAGATGTGCGCCAATAATGGCGCACCGCGGTAACTGCGCACCGCGGCAACTGCGCACCGCGGTAACTGCGCACCGCGGTAACAGGCGCACCGCGGTAACAGGCGCACCGCGGTAACTGCGCACCGCGGCAACTGGCGCACCGCGGTAACTGCGCACCGCAGTGACTGTGGGCGGCCATTATTGGCCGCCGGCGAGAAGAGGAGCAACTGTGCCCGGTAAGCGAATGTTCGTGCATGATTACACCCGCGTCGGGTTCTATATGATCACGATCCTGACGGCGGGGCGGCGGCGCTTGTTCGGTGAGTGCGCGGAGAATCGCGTGCGGCTTTCAGAGGCCGGGGAAATCGTGCAGCGCCGATGGCACGAGATTCCCGCGCATCGGCCGGCCGTCGAGACGAACACCCTTGTCGTGATGCCGGATCATATCCACGGTATCGTCTACGTGAAGGAGCCGTTGCCGAAGCCGGTGGGGCAGACGATTCGCGGCTTCAAGAGCGGCGCGACCTCCGAGTTGCGGAAGCACTTCGCTGCCCCCGCCATGGAGTTCTGGGAAGATGGGTATCACGACCGGGTGATCATGGACGCCGACACGTTGCGCGCCGAGCGCCGCTATATTCATGACAATCCCCGGCGCTACTGTGTGCGGAAGGCTAATCCCGAGTTGTTCGTTCGCGTCAACCGCCTGGAACACGAGCGCTTGCCGCGGGGAATGGATTGGGCCGGATTTGGGAATCTGTTCCTTCTGGACAAGCCGGATATGATGCCGGTGCAGGTGTCGCGGCGTGCGTCCATCGCCGAGCTTGCCGTTCTTAGGGCCCAAGCGCTGGAGCAGGCGTGGCGGGGAAAGGTGATGGTTTCGCCGTTTATCTCGCCGGGCGAGAAGGAGATTGCGCACGCCGTGATGGAGCAGGAGTACGGAAGCCTCATTCTGATCCGGCCGGAAGGTTTTCCGCCGCTCTACAAGCCATCCGGCGCCTACTTCGATCTGTGCGCGCAGGGCCGGCTCCTGGTGCTTTCGCCGTTCACGCACACCGGGCGGAAGCAGGAGTTGACGCGGGAGCGGTGTTTGCAGATGAATGGCTGGGTGGAGGAGATGTGCGCCAAGATGTGCGCCAATAATGGCGCACCGCGGTAACTGCGCACCGCGGTAACTGGCGCACCGCGGTAACAGCGCGCCGCAGTGACTGCGGGCGGCCATTATTGGCCGCCATGGAGTGAGCATGAAGCCACGACTGAGGGAGTTTGCCCGCAGCCCCGCGGTGTTGGACACCGCGACGTGGGACCGCGGCGCGGCGTGGCGGGCGGTGCGCCGCCTTGGGGCGCAGTGGGCCAGACACATCGCCAGCCCGGGCGGCGGGGTTCAGCGCGGCGCGGCGGTCTTCGACCTCGTGCGCCTGCCCGACGGCCAGCAGGTGTTTGTGGAACTGGGGCGCGGCGGCGCGGCGCTCGGGGAGCCGCTGGGCGAAATGACCCTGAAGAACGGCCTGCGCGTGGCGGCGTATCCGACCGATGCGGCGATTGTAGACCGCTACTGCCGCGTGTTGCGGCCCGCGAACCGGCCGCGCGCGCTGGGAGCGACACCCAGGCTGGGGATCGGCTGCCGGATGACCACGTTGGTCTGGCCCGGCGTGTTCGAGGCCATGCGGCGCGGGAACTTCGCGGCCAATACCATCCAGAACTCCGTCCGGGAACTGAACTTCCTCGACGATCTGCTCGCGGCGCGTCCGGCGCCGACCAACTACGCCTGCGGTTTCGGCACGATCGAGACCGGCTATACCGGCAGCACCTGGGAAGGGCTCTGGGTTGCCGGCGTGCTGGCGGCGCTGCAAAACAGCACACCCGTGCGCTACGGCGCGGATGCGGATCACTTGCAGGTCAAGCGCGGCGCCGAAGGGCTCGCGCGCGCCAGGCGCTGGGTGGAGGCGTCGCGCTACTATTCGTTCTACACGCTGGATATGGCTGATATCCTGGACTACAGCGGCCGCGAGCGCCGCGTCCGCCGGGCCGTGGAGCAGCGGATGGTCATGGCCTGCCACCGGGAACCGATGCGGATTGGCAAGCGCCGCTATGCCCTTGATGACCGGACGATCGGGCGTCTGGCTGCAAAGTACTGGGATGCGCTGGCGGCCCTGGGAGAGCTTGCGGACACCATCAGCCGCCTGAAGGGCGGCGAAGCGTTCGACCTCGAATTCACGATTGACGAGCATCCGCCGGAAGTCGCTGCCTTCGATTGCCTGACCACGGCGGAGGAACTCCTGTTTGTGTTGCGCGAGATTCAGCGGCGTGGTTTGCCCGTCACGCACGTGGCGCCGAACTTCGGCCAGGAGAAGGGGTGGGACTACCGTTGCCCCGACGGATTGGGCGGACTGGAAGAGCGAATGCGGGAGCAGGTTGCCATCGCCGACGCGTTCGGCGTGATGCTCGACGTGCACTCCGCGGATGATCTGTCCCGGCCTGTGCGGCAGGCGATCCGCCGCGCGACCGGCGGCCGGCTGCACTACAAGATCTCGCCGTCGCTGCAATTGCTGTTCGCGGAAACGCTCGCAGACCATGATCCGCGGCTCTTCCGGGAGTGGTGGGCGGATGCGCGCGCCTACGCGCAGCGGGAATCGGCGGCAGGTTCCGCGTTCGCGGCGGAATGCCTGCGCGCGGACGACGAGGCCGGCGGAAAGCCGTCGGCGCAGGACCAGGTGTTTCACCACTACAGTTTCGCATTTGTCGGACGGCGCAATAAGGCAGGGCGGTTCCTGCACCGCGACCGCTTCTACGGCCTGCCGGAAGCGTTCCGGCGGGATTACGCGCGGCGCGTGGCGGCTCGGTTGTGTGGACTGGCGGATGATCTGTTTTGAGGTGTGCCTATGAATGTTCTCGATTTGTTTTGTCTGAAGGGCCGCGTGGCGGTCGTCACGGGCGGCGCGCGGGGGCTGGGACGCCAGCATGCGCTGGCGTTGGCCGAGGCTGGGGCCGACGTCGCGATCTGCGATTTGCTGGAGGCCGAGGGCGAACAGACACGCCGGGAACTGGAGGCGCTGGGCGTGAAGGCGCTGTTCGGCAAGGTCAATGTGACCGCCGGCAACGAGATCGACGGGTTCATCAAGGACGTCGAGGCCAACCTGGGGCCGGTGCGTATCCTCGTCAACAACGCCGCGCGGCCGTCGGAGGGGTGCGCCCTGGCCGACCTGGACGACAGGCTCTGGCGGGAGATCCTGGAGACGAACCTGGCCGGCGTCTTTTACGTCGGCAAGCGGGCGGCGTCCCGGATGGCGGCGGCCGGCAGGGGAGGCAGCATCATCAACGTCGCCTCGATCAACGCGCACGTCATCAGCAACATCGCCCCGCGCTACAACGCGGCGTACTGCGCCGCCAAGGCGGCCGTCGAGAATCTGAGCAAGAGTATGGCGGCCCAGTGGGCCCCGCAGAACATTCGTGTGAACACGCTGGCGCCCGGCTATATTCATACGCAACAGACCGCAGCCACGGCGGTCATTCCCGAGGCGCTCAAACGCAACATCGAGAACACGCCGATGAAGCGCTACGGCCGGATTGACGAGTTGAAGGGTGCCATTGTGTTCCTGGCGTCAGACGCCTCGTCGTACATGACGGGCGGCACGCTGGTGATGGATGGCGGATACACCGTGTGGTGAGAGTGAAAGACTGAAAGAGAAAGGAACAACCATGCCAACGACAAAAATACCCTTCCGCTATGGCAAGGGAGAGATCAATGTCACGTGCCCGAAAGCGAACCTGCTGGCCGTTGTGGAGCCGGGCGAGATCCCCGAGGCCGGCGACGAGCTGGAGATGGTCCGTCAGGCCGTGCGCAATCCCATCGGCTCGAAACGCCTGAGCAAGATCGCCAAGCCGGGCAACACCGTGGCGATCGTGACCGACGACTACGCCCGACCGACCATCGGCTACAAGGTTGTGCCCGCGGTCCTGTCGGAACTCGCGGACGCCGGTGTGCGTGACGAAGACATCACGATCATCATGGGCACCGGCACGCATCGGCCCTGCACGCGGGAAGAAATGGACCGCCTGCTGGGCAAGGACATCACCGCGCGGTACCGGGTGGTCAACCACAACATGGACGACAAGGACAACCTGGTATTCCTCGGGATGACGTCGCGCGGCAACGCGATCTGGATCAACCGCATCTTCGCGCAGGCGGATGTCAGGGTGCTGACCGGCCAGATCGGGATCATCAGTTTCGGCTTCTCCGGCGGACGGAAGAGCGTTCTGCCCGCCGTGGCGGGCCGGGACACGATCTACTTCAACCACCGGCACGCATGGATCACCAGGGCCAACTTCGGGAATATCGAACACAACGTGATGCACGACGACGCCCTGGAGGCGGCGCATCTGGCCGGGGTGCACTTCATCGCGAACGTGGTGCTGAACCTGAAACTTCAGATCATCAAGGCCGTGGCCGGCGATTTGGTCCAGGCGTGGATGGAGGGAGTACGGTACGCGCAGAAGCACTACACCGTCCCGCTGGCCCGCCGGCCGGAGATCGTCGTCACGTCGGCCGGCGGCAGTCCCGCCGACGATACCGTGTTTCAGTCGCTCAAAGCCTACCAGCAGTCGTACCTGGTGATGAAGCGCGGGGGATGCGTCATCCTCGTGGCCGAGTGCAAGGACGGGGTCGGCGACAACGAGCTGGATCACTTCCTGCGGATGGACTTCGAGGAGTTTTTCAAGCGGGTCGAGGCCGGCGAACGCGTTCACTTCATGGCGGATATCCTGCACTCCGGGATGGAGAAGGCATCGGAGATCTTCCTGAAGTCCTCGCTGCCGGAGGAGACAGTGAAAGAGTTCGGCTTTGTGCCGGTGTCGACCGTGGAGGAAGCGATCGAGAAGGCCATGACGCTCCACGGAAAAGACGCCGGCATCCTGTGCCTGCCCAAGGGCGCTTACGTTGCCCCGGTGGTGCGCGACGGCGGGCAGGGGTAGGAAGAAGGGGGCAGGTGTCAGGTGTCACAGGTGTCAGGTGTCAGGTTTCAGCGAGACCACGAGTCGTGCTTGTTTTTTGAGGGCGTTCGCAACCTGTTGAAATGCAACACCCAATATCCAACAGGGAATTTCCAATCTCCAAAGGGGGGAGAGCCGCGCGAATCCACCGCCCTCTGTCCCAGTATTCGCCTGATTCTCTCTCTGACACCTGAAACCTGAAGAAGGAGAATCAGAATGGCCAAAAACGGATTGCGAGACGCATTGGAGGCGGGGACGTTCGTGGTGGCGCCGGGGTGCTATGACGCGCTGAGCGCGCGTGTCGCGGAAGAGCACGGGTTCGGCGCCGTGTACATGAGCGGGTTGGCGGTCACGGCTTCGCTGCTCGCGCGACCCGACCTGGAGCTCCTGGGCATGGCCGAGATGGTCCGGCAGGCGGAACTGATTGCCTCCGCCGTGAGCATTCCGGTGATCGCCGATGCCGACACCGGCTACGGCGGGCTGTCCAACGTGGATCGCACCGTGCAGGCCTACCAGCAGGCCGGCGTGGCGGCTATCCACATCGAGGACCAGGCCAGTCCGAAGCGCTGCGGGCAGACGGGCGGGGTGCGGCTGATCGAGGCCGAGGCCATGGCCGCCAAGCTGCGGGTGGCCGTGGAAGCGCGCGGAGACGGCGGCATGCTGATCATCGGGCGCACCGATGCCTTCCGGGTGAACGGCGCGGACGAGGCCATCCGGCGCGTCAACCTCTACGCCGAAACCGGCGTGGACCTCCTGTTCGTGGACGGAGTCAGCCTGCCGGAGGATTTCCGCCGCATCCGGGAAGGCGTTCGCGGGCGGCTCGTTGGAAGCATCGTGGAAGTAGATGCCCCGGCCCGCACCCGCGCGGAGGATTTGAAGGCCATGGGTTACTCCGTGGCGATTCATCCCATTTCCAGCATCCTGGCCACGGCGGGCGCGCTGCACCGGCTGATGGCGGGCCTCCGGGCAAGCGGCGACACGCGCCAGGGATTTGATCAGATGATGACCTATCAATCGTTGAACGCGCTGCTCGGAATCGAGCGGTATCATCGGATGTGGGACGGAACAGACGGCGCCCATAATGGCGCACGGCAATGAGTAAAGGTGGCCTTTTCTGGTCGCAGCATGAAGGAGCAACAGAGGTATGGACAATTCACTGGATCCCAAAACATTAAAACCTTCACAGGCTTTTACCCGGGAGTGGGTGGCGGCCGTCACGGGCACAAAGGATGTTGATCCGCGCGGTGTCTTCGTTCGCTGTCTGCGGCAAGGGTGGGGACAGCTTCGGTATGACCGCTCGATCGTGAACGAGCCGCTGAAGCTCGCCGACAAGGTCTACGAGACCGGCCTGGGCACGCACGCCGACAGCGACATCCGGATCCGCGCCAACCAGCCGATCCGCGCGTTTCGCGCTTGGGTGGGGTTGGACAACAACGGACAGGCCCGGGCGTACGGCAATCAGGGCGCGCCGGAACGGTTGACCTTCTCGGTCGAAGCCAAGGGGCGCGAGGTGTGGCGCAGCCCACTGCTGGGTGTCAACAGTCAGCCGGCCCGTGTGGACGTGAAGGTTGGCGGCGCGACGGAACTGCTGCTCAAGGTGCGCGAAGTGAAGGGCGATATCGGCTATGCCCATGCCGACTGGGCGGAAGCGGAAGTTGAGCTTGCCGACGGTTCGAAGGTGCGGTTGACGGGAGGCGGCGCCTTCTCAAACGAGCTATTGACCGATTCGATCGTGCCGTTCTCGTTCCAGTACGGCGGCCGCGCCGCGGCGGAATTGCTGGCGGACTGGAAGAAAACTCGGACGCGCAAGAGCGCGGCCGGTGTGACCACGCAGGAGCTCACCTGGCGCGACTCGGAGACGGGACTAGAATGCGTCCTGGAGATGCAGACGTTCGCGAAGTTTCCGGCCGCCGAGTGGGTCATGCGCTTCCGCAACACAGGCAAGAAAGACACGCCGCTGCTCGAGAACATCCGACCGTTGGACATCGAGTGGGTGGCGGACGAGCAGACCTTGCTGCGCCGTTCCGTGGGCTCGCCGTGCACACCGGCCGATTTCCAGTACCGGGTGGAACCGCTGACCAGCGGCAATACGATTGCCATGGCGGCGGGCGGCGGGCGCTCTTCCAATGCCTGGCTGCCGTTCTTCAATCTGCAGACCGGAAAGGCCGGTGTCATGGTCGGCATCGGCTGGAGCGGGCAATGGGCGGCCGAGTTCGCCCGTCCGGCGCCCAACCAGGTGCAGATTCGCGCCGGCCAGGAGTTGACGAAGCTCACGCTGCACCCCGGCGAGGATATCCGCACGCCGCGTATCCTGCTGATCTTCTGGAACGGCGAGCCGCTGGCGGGGCACAACCTCCTGCGACGGTTCATCCTCAAGCACCACACGCCACGGCCCAAGGGGAAGCCGTTGCAGGGGCCGCTCACGGTCGCGCACTGGGGCGGCATGAAGACGGCGGAGCACCTGGCGCGGATCGAGGCCTACCGTAAGCAGAAGCTCGGCTACGAGTACTACTGGATTGACGCCGGCTGGTACGGCCCGGCCAGCAGTTACTCGCCGGACGAATTCACCGGCGATTGGGCGATCCACGTGGGGAACTGGAGCATCAATCCGGCGGCGCACCCGGACGGGCTGCGCCCCATCAGCGACGCCGCCAAGGCCGCCGGGATGAAGTTCCTGCTCTGGTTCGAGCCCGAACGCGCCGTCAACGGCACGCCGCTGACGGTCGAGCACCCGGAGTGGTTCCTGGGCGACAAGCGCCCCGGGGCGCACCTGTGTTTCAATCTCGGTCTTCCCGGGGCGCGGAAGTGGCTGACGGGGTACATCACGAAGTTCATGAAGGATCAGGGCGTCCTGCTCTATCGGCAGGACTTCAACTTCGACCCGCTGCCCTACTGGCGCGCGGCCGATGCGCCGGACCGGCAGGGGATGACCGAGATCCGTCATATCGAAGGACTGTACGCGTACTGGGACGCCATTCTGAAGAGCCAGCCCGGCATGGTGATTGACAACTGCGCCAGCGGCGGGCGGCGCATCGATCTCGAGACGATCAGCCGGAGCATTCCGCTGTGGCGCAGCGACTGGCAGTGCGGCTGGATCAACGACGGCACGCCGGGTCAGACCCACACCATGGGGCTCAGCTACTGGGTGCCGCTGAGCGGCACCGGCGTGCTGGCGGCCTGTCGTCGGGCGGGCGACACGTACAACTTCCGCAGCAGCCTGAGCGCGGCGATCCAGTTCGCGATCTTCCCGTACGAGAGCTTCCCGATCGATCCGGAGTACCCGTGGGCGTGGCACAAGCGCATGATGGCCGACTACCGGCGCGCGCGGCCGCTGTTTCATGGCGACTACTATCCGCTGACGGACAATGCCGCCGGGAACGACGCCTGGGCCGCGTTCCAGATGCACCGGCCGGACCTGGGCGAGGGGATGCTGCTGGCCTTCCGGCGCAAGGATTCGCCGTTCGTGTCGGCGGACTTCCGGCTGCGCGCGCTCGACCCCGCGGCGACCTACGAACTGACCGACGCCGACACCGGCCGGAAGCGGCGCGCGAAAGGGCGGAACCTGGCGGAGAAGGGCGTGCACGTGGAGCTTGAGAAAGCGCCGGAGAGCGGGTTGGTGTTCTACAGGGCGAGGGCGAGGAGATTGCGGCGGCCCGGGGCGAGCCGCTCCGCGGGCTCAAGCCCGGCGCCCGGCGGGCGGCGTTGAAAAGCGTCAGGCTCCTGGCCCCGGTCGAGCCGGTGAACGTGCTGTGCATCGGGCAGAACTACAAGGCGCACGTCGAAGAGGGCGGCGACGTGTTCGAGGTGGAGGCGGAAGGGGTGGGAGTGTTGCGCAACCCGGTGGTCGCGGAGCAGTGAGCGGAAGGGAGAGAGCCATGGCCGCCGATTGCGTCTTCAGCGCGGTGCCGTTCACCCGCGTCGCGCTCGACGACCCGTTCTGGGCGCCACGCCAGGCTGTGAACCGCGAGGTGACGCTGCCGACCGAATACGAGCAGTGCCGGAAGACCGGACGGATCGACGCCTTCAAGCTCGCGTGGAAGCCGGGAATGCCCAACGAGCCGCACATCTTCTGGGATTCCGATGTCGGCAAGTGGATCGAAGCGGCGGCCTACAGCCTCAAGACGCATCCCGACAGGAAGCTCGAGCGGCTGGTGGACGACGTGGTGGCGCTCGTGGCCGGAGCCCAGCAGCCGGACGGCTATCTGAATACGCACTTCACGGTGGTCGAGCCGGAGAAGCGCTGGGCCAACCTGGCGGAATGGCACGAACTCTACTGCGCCGGGCATCTCATGGAAGGTGCGGTCGCCTATTTCGAGGCCACCGGCAAGCGCGCGTTGCTCGATGTCATGCGCCGCTACGCCGACCACATCGGCCAGGTTTTCGGCCGAGGCCCGGGGCAGAAACGCGGCTACTGCGGCCACGAGGAAATCGAGTTGGCGCTGGTCAAACTATACCGCGCCACCGGCGAGCGCCGCTATCTTGACTTGGCGAAATACTTCATCGACGAGCGCGGCACGGAGCCGCCGTATTTCGTCGCCGAGGCGGAAGCCTTGAAGCGGAAAGGCTGGAGGAAGTACGGCTGGGGCGGCGGCGAATACAGCGTTTTCCAGGCGCACAAGCCGGTGCGCGAGCAGGACGAGGTGGTCGGGCATGCCGTGCGCGCCATGTACCTGTACTGCGGCATGGCCGACGTCGCCCGGGAAACGGGCGACGCCACGCTGCTGCCGCCGCTGCGCAAGCTCTGGGCGCACGTCACGCGCAAGCGGATGTACGTGACCGGCGGCATCGGTTCGTCGCGCCATAACGAAGGCTTCACGTTCGACTACGACCTGCCCAACGAAACGGCCTACTGCGAAACCTGCGCCTCGGTCGGCCTGGTCTTCTGGGCGCATCGGATGCTGCAGCTGACGGGCCGGGGCGAGTACGCCGACGTCATGGAACGTGCCCTGTACAACGGCGTCTTGAGCGGCGTAAGCCTGGACGGACGCCGGTTCTTCTACGCCAACCCGCTGGCGGCCTATCCCGCCGCCGGCAAGGGGGCGGCGGAGAATGTGGCCGCCGAGCGCCGGGAATGGTTCGGCTGCGCCTGCTGTCCGCCGAACATCGCGCGCCTGATCGCTTCGGTCGGCCAGTACGTCTGTTCGGAAAGCGACGATGCCGCCGCGGTCCACCTCTACGCGCAGGGCGACGTGGAACTGCATGTGGCGGGCCGGAGGGCGGGGCTGCGGATGACGACGCGCTACCCGTGGGACGGCGCGGTCCGGATGCGCCTGACGCCGGAACGGCCGACGGCCTTCACCCTGGCATTGCGCATCCCCGGCTGGTGTGCGAAGTTCGCCCTCAGCGTGAACGGGAAAGCCGTGCGCGCCGCGGCCCGGGGCGGCTACGCGCGGATCCGCCGCCGCTGGCAGGCCGGGGATACAGTCAAGCTCGTGCTGGCCATGCCGGTCCTGCAGGCGGAGGCGAATCCCCGGGTGCGCATGGACTGCGGCCGGGTGGCGCTGCAACGCGGCCCGCTGGTGTACTGCCTCGAACAGGCGGACAACGGGCGCGAACTGCGCGACATCACGATTCCGCCCGCATCGGCTTTCAAGCCGGTTTTTCGCAAGAACCTGCTGGGGGGCGTCGCCGTGCTGCGCGCCCGGGCGTGGCGTCGGTCGCCGCGGGACTGGGCCGGGGACGATCAGGCGCTGTATCGGACAACCCCCAGCGCCCGCGTCAGGGTTTCCGTCACGGCGGTGCCGTACTGTGTCTGGGGCAACCGCGCGCCGGGCCGGGAAATGCTGGTGTGGCTGAGCCGGCGGCAATAGCGGGGCGGACTTTGCTTCGGGAGACAACCTGCACACAACAAACCAAGACGGGGAGTACGGCGCATGAAAAAGGTGGTTATCACGGACTACGCGTTTGACGAGATTGACGTCGAGAAGGGCATCCTGGAGCCGCAGGGCCATGCGGTGGTGGGGCAGAAGTCCGGCAAGGATCCGGCGGCGCTGGCGGCGCTGGTGAGGGACGCGGACGCGGTCCTCACGCAGTTCGCGCCGGTCAACGCCGCGATCATCGGCGCGATGCAGAAGGCGAAGGTCATCGTCCGCTACGGGATCGGCGTGGACAACGTGGACCTCGAGGCGGCGGCCGCGAAGAACATTCCGGTCTGCAACGTGCCCGGCTACTGCATCGACGAGGTGGCGGACCACACGCTGGCGCTGATCCTGGCCGCGACGCGGCAGATCGTGCCGTGCGACAGCGTCATCAAGTCCGGCCAGTGGAAGTTGCCGGTGCCCGTCGCCGCCTTGCGCGCGCTCAAGTACATGACCGTCGGACTGGTGGCCTTCGGCCGCATCGGGCGCGAAGTGGCCGCGCGGCTCAAGCCGTTCAAGTGCCGGATCCTGGTCTTCGACCCCGGCGTGCCCGCGGCCGAGATCAAGGGCGCCGGCTGCGAACCCGCGACGCTGGACGACGTGCTGGCGCGGAGCGATCTCGTGAGCCTGCACTGCCCGAGCACCGAGAAGACGAAGTACATGATCAACGCGACGGCCATCGCGAAGATGAAGAAGGGCGCGATCCTGGTGAACGCCTCGCGCGGCACGCTGGTGGATACGCCCGCGCTGGTGGCGGCGCTGCAGAGCGGCCGGCTCTCCGCCGCGGCGCTGGACGTGACCGATCCGGAGCCGCCGGGTGCGGACCACCCGCTCCTGAAGCTCGGCAACGTGGTGATCACGCCGCACGACGCCTCGGCCACGCCGCAGTCGGGCCTGACGCTGCGCACCACGGTGGCCAACCTGGCTGCCATGGCGCTGCGCGGCGAGAAACTGCCCAACATCGTCAACGGGGTCAAGGCATGACACCCGCACCGGGCGGAGAACATCGAGACGAGCGGGGAGACGATCCGCCGCCCGCCGCTCCGCGCGGGCGCCGGCAAGGGCTGGGAGGAGAAAGGCGAACACGGAACGTCCTGCGTCGAAGCCGGTCAGTTATGCGGGGAGGCGAGGTAGGGCGGACCGTCCCGGTCCGCCGGGGCGGGTCCGGAGACCCCGCCCTACCAGCCGTGTCCACCGCGTAACTGACCCATTTCCCTGCGTCGAAGTGCGGGGTTGCGAATTCGCCCCGCGATGGGCTAATCTAGGTACAAGTGTGCCGGAGGAAGGAGGAACTCATGAGTCGGCTATGCAACGGATCCATGTTCGCCGGGGGGCGGATGCTCGCCGTCGCCTGCGGCCTGCTGCTGGGCGGCGGGAGGGCTTACGCGGGCGCGCCGGACTTACCCAGCACCTTGCGGCTGGAGAACGCAGCGATCATACCGCGCGATGACGCAACCGCAGCAATCGCCTTCAACATCGCCTGGGAAAGCTCCTGGCGCCACGAGGGGAACCACGACGCGGCCTGGGTGTTCTTCAAGGCTCGCCCCGAAGGCTCGACCGACTGGCAGCACGTCCGGCTCGCGGCGGATAAAACGATGAATCCGACCGGCTACCGTTCGGGGTCGGGAACCCCGCTGGAGCTATTCGTGCCGGACGGGGCGGACGGTTTCACGGGGCTGTTCGTTCGGCGCGCCGAATACGGCGCAGGCAAGGTGGCCGCGACCGGCGTCACGGTCGTCTGGGATCTCACGGCCGCCAGGGGGATCACGAAAGACACGAAGGTCGAGGTGCGCGCGTTCGGCATCGAGATGGTGTTCATTCCCGAGGGGCCGTACGTTCTCGGGGGCGGCACCGCCACGTATCACTTCTACATGTACACGAACGACACCGAGCAAACACTCCCCTATCTGGTGACCGGCCCCGGCGCCATTCCGACCGGCCGGAAGCCGGGTAGGCTCTGGGCAAATCGGGACAGCCAGCCGGAAGACGGCGGCGAGATACCGGCGGCCTTTCCGAACGGCTATGCGGCCATCTATTGCATGAAGAAGCCCATCACCGGTGTTCAATACGCGGATTTCCTCAACACGCTGCCTCCGGCGCAGGCGGAAACCCTGTTCCCGCCCAAGGCTCCGGTTGGCCGTTCCGGAACCGGCACGGACGTCATGTACAGGGGAACCACCGACGCGGACGGCCGTCTCCTGATTAACGGCCTGGCTTGGGTAAACGGCGTATCCTTCGCGGCCTGGGCCGGCCTGCGGCCGATGACCGAGTTGGAGTACGAAAAGATTACACGCGGGCCGAGGATGCCGGGATGGGACACGGATGAGAGCTTGGACCACCCCTCCTATTGGCTCGTGACCAACATGAACGGTTGGCGGAATCCTATCGAACGGACCGTGACCGTTGCCAATGCCACCGGACGGGGCTTCAAGGGCTCGCACGGACTCGGCACGCCGGTCTTGCCGGCGGACTGGCCGCGGGCGGACGCGGTCGGCGCCGGGATTCGCGGCGGCTTTGGCATAAGCGGCAACCCTTCGTATCGCCGGGCTGCGGCCTTGGTGGACACGGAAGCAACGCACAGTTGGCGCGGAGTACGCTCGGCACCGAAGGGGGTGGGATTGTGAGCGGGAAGCAGGAGACAGGGGGCAGGAGACAGTGCTCGACAGCCGTCGGCAGCAGTCGGAAGCAATCGACCGCAACCGACACACCGGAGAAAACGATGAAGAAAATGACAACCAGCCACGAGGCTCTTGTTTGGCGTGCATTCGCGTTCTTGGCCGCCAGTTCGCTGGCCTCGACCGCCCTGGCGGACGAGGCGGCGGATGCTCGCTTCCGGGGCACGGGCAAGGCCGACCCGATCCGGGTCGAGAATGTGCGGCTCACGCAAGGTCCGGCCACAAGACAGGGCACGGTCACATGCGACCTCGCCTGGGACCACTCCTGGCGCGCGGCATGGAACGTAGACGCGGAGCAGCACGGCGGCAAAGGGACGCTCAAACTCGAGAACTGGGATGCCGCCTGGGTCTTCGTCAAGTTCCGCGAGGGGAGCGATGGACTGTGGTACCATGCGATGCTGGCCACGAATCGCGCCGATCACGGAGTTCCTGCCGGGGTGGCACTGGACGTCGGCCTGAACGATGCCCCCTCGGCCGGCCCCTCGACCGGCGTTCCCGCGATCGGACTTACCTCGTCGGCCGTCGGGGAGAGCGGCGGCCGGCAAGGCGCCGGCGTGTTTGTCTATCGCAAGAAACAAGGCAGCGGGCCGAACGACTTCAAAGACGTATCACTCCGCTGGCAGCACCCGATCCTGCTCGGTGAAACCCCCTTTGATCCGGCTAAGGCGGAAGTCCGCGTCTTCGCCATCCAGATGGTGCGTGTGCCGGAGTGCGCCTTCTGGGCCGGTGACGGCTCGACGAACGGTGTGATGGGTCAGTTTTCCGCTGGCCTTACGATCCACCCCTTTCGCATCGCGAGCGAACAGCCAATCACACTGGGCGGGGACGCGGACGATGCATTGCTCTGTCGCGAGATCGGCGGACGAAATCCCTCAAATCTTGAAGATTTCGACCCTAACGCGATCCAGACACTTCCGGAGGCCTTTCCCAAGGGATTCCGTGCGTTCTACTGCATGCGAAACGAGATCACCCAGCAACAGTATGCGGATTTCCTTAACATGATCCCGTACGCGGCGCAGTCGGCGCGTTCGGGCAAACAAGTGAATGCGCCACCCGGCACTCCGGGCATAAGAGCCAACAATCCCGACTGGGGAAGCGGTCGTCTCGGTGTCAAGATCGCCGGATCCGGCGTAGCGAATGCGCCTGATCCCGTGATCATCAACCGAGGGTCGTTCGTGGTGTCCCGATCAAGAGAGAACCCCGGAAAGCCGGCCGTATACGCGGCGGATGAGCCCGATGTGGCCTGTAACTTCATATCGCATATTGACGGCTCGCATTACGCCGCCTGGGCCGGGCTCCGCCCCCTGAGCGAGTTGGAATTCGAAAAGGCCTGCCGCGGCCCCCTGAAACCCGTGCCAAACGAGTTTGCGTGGGGCACGGCCCAGATCGCCGGCATGAGCGCATCCAATGGCGCGTACCGACTCCGGAACATCGGAAAGCCCGACGAAACCGCCGCCTGGGAAGGAGACGGCGGCCCGGACGCGACGCATGGCAACGCGGCTCTCGCGGCGGTCTGGGTGGAAGCGACTCAGAAGCAGGATTTCGGGCCGTTGCGCGCGGGCATCTTTGCCACCCCTGCGAGTGATCGCGTGAGCGCCGGCGCCTCCTACTGGGGCATCCTGGATTTGAGCGGTAATGTCATCGAGCGGTGCATCACGCTCGGGAACCCGGCGGGTCGCGCGTTCAATGGCACACATGGCAATGGCAGCGCCTTCCCCTGGAGCGAAAAGGGGTTTTGCGTGCGCGGCAGCGGGTGTACGCGCAGCGGGAATGCCGCCACGCTTGCCGCTCCGCATCGTGTGTCGGACCGCAGTTATGGCATCTATGCCATGCATGATGCGCGCAAACAAGCCCAGGGCTTCCGCTGTGCGAGGACCGCGCCATGAAGCGCCAAAGAGATCGACTGCAATCGGGAGCAATCGGGAGCAATCGAGCGAAAGGAAGCATGTTGATTATGAAGCCGTTTTCAGTATTTCTCAGTCTGGCGTTTTCCCTCGTCGCCGCCGCGCGCGCGGACAACCTGACCCTCGAAAATGTGACCATCGCCCCGCGCGATGCAAAGACCGCGATCGTGAAGTTTGACATCTCTTGGACGAACGCCTGGCGCTGGGGGGACTTCCACGATGCCGCCTGGGTGTTCTTCAAGGTCAGACCGACCGACGCCGGCGCCTGGCAACACGCCCGGCTGATCGCCGATCAACCCGTGAATCCCGCCGGATTCTCCACGGGCGAAGGAACTCCGCTGACGGCCGTCGTCCCATCCGATCGGCTCGGCGCCTTCGTGCGTCTGGCCCAGGACGGCAACGGCCGGGTCGCCGCCAAAGGGGTCACGCTCCTGTGCGACGCGCTACCACTACTGAACACTGAACACCGAACACTGAACACTGATATCCACGGCTGCGCCATCGAGATGGTGTATGTGAACGAAGGCGCCTTCTACCTGGGCTCGGGGGGCGACGAACTCAACCGCTTCTACCAGTGGACCGACGGCGAACAGAATAGCAAACCCTATCGCGTGGCCAGCGCCGGCGCGATACCAACCGGGCGCCAGAAGGACAAGCTTTGGGCCTCGGGCATCGTACCGGAGGATGGCGGCGAGATTCCCGCCGCATTCCCCAACGGCTATCGGGCCTTCTATGCGATGAAGTTCTCCCATATCACCCTGGGCCAATATGCGAGCTTCCTGAGCACCATCGCAGAGGCCGATGCTCGTCGCCTGTCCTACCCGGGTTTTTTTGGCGAACTCATCGCTGGTACCGGTACCCCTCCGGACCCGATCTATGCGACCGCGACGCCCCACCAACCCTGCCCCTGGCTTGGCTGGTTGGACGGCGCAACCTTTGCCGCCTGGGCGGGATTGCGGCCGATGACAGAGCTGGAATACGAGAAAGCCATCCGCGGGGCCGATGCGCCTCTTCTCAATGAAGTCAATCCGTCGTACTGGGGTCTCGCCGATGCAAATATGGGGAATCTGGAGCGTCTGGTCTCGGCCAGCCACGCCCAGGGGCGGAAGTTTACGGGTACGCACGGTCAGGGCACGACAAGCCTGCCCGGCGACTGGCCGACGGAAATGAACAGCTTCCTGTTCCGGGGCAAACTCCCCGAGCGCCGTTACCCCACCATCACCCACTTGCTGACGTCGGGTCGCGTCCTGGCGCTCGACATGCAGATGATCCGGAACCCCATTTGCGGCTGGCGCGCGGCCCGCACCGCGCCGGCGGAATCCGCCATCCAGGTCACCAAGCTTTTTGACCCCGGAATCGTGCACCGGGTTACATCGGTGACACAACCTCCGCGCCTCGACGGAGCGCCGGACGGCTGGGGCGAACCCGTGGCGGTTATGAACACCCCCGCGAGCATGTTCCCGGTCTACTTCCGCTTCGTTCCCTATGACTTCTACGGGATCAAGCCCCCCTGGCAGGGACCGCAGGATCTTAGCGCGACGGTGTACATGGCGGCGGACAAGGAAGCCCTCCACATCGCGGCGACGGTGAGCGATGACCGCCACATCAATACACAGAACTACGATGGGATCCCTGCGGGCGATGCCATCCAAATCGGCTTGGTCAATGCCCAAGGCATACACTGGAATGCGGCATTGGCGTTGACCACCAACGGCGTGGCTTTCCACCAGTATGCCGGCGCCGGCAATGCGCTGATCGAGACCGTGGAGTGTGCCGTGACGCGGAACGAGGCGGGGATCATGCGTTACGGGATGCGACTGCCGCTGGCTTCTATCGGTCTGAAAACCGGCGATGAATTTGCCTTCAATATCCTGATCCTCGACAGCGACGACGGCAAGTCTGTCCGATACTGGCTCCGGCCCGGCCCCGGGATCGAATATCCCTGGCGAACGGCGCTCTACCCGCGGTTCGTCCTGGCGAAGTAACGGCAGCCAAAACAAGAACAGTTCGGGCACGCGCAGCACCGGTAGCCGCCTTCCGCCTTCGCCCCGCCTGGCGCCGCGGACCGAGGGCAGCTACCTGCTGCCGGACATGCGCTGGGGGTACCGCTACCTGCGGGCGGTGAAGAATGTGTTCGGGGAGAAGGGAGCAACAATATGATCAACTTCGGCGTGCAATACTATCGGGCCCCGTTTCCGGAAGACCGCTTTTGGGAGGACGACCTGCGGCGGATGAAGGACGCAGGGCTGAATACGGTGCAGCTCTGGGTGCTGTGGGCATGGGTTGAGGCGCGGCCCGGCCGTTTCGAGTTTGGCGACTACGACCGGCTCGTCGAATTGGCCGGCAAGCACGGGCTGGGCGTGGTGCTCAGCACCATCGCCGAGATCCAGCCCTGCTGGATCCACCGGGAAGTGCCCGGCAGCGAGATGATCAACCAGTACGGCCACACGCAGGTCAGCCAGAACAGGTGCGAATGTCATTTCGGTATTACGCCGGGCGGCTGCACGGACAATCCGGGCGTGTGGGAACGCATGGCCGCGTTTCTCGCGGCCACCGCCACGCGCTATGCGAAACTGCCTAACTTGCGCGGCTGGGACTGCTGGAACGAGACGCGCTGGAACGTCGACGCCGACGGCATCGTCTGCCACTGTGCGCATACGCGCCGCGCGTTTCATGCGTGGCTCGAAGAGAAGTATGGCAGCCTCGACGGGCTCAACCGGGCATGGAAGCGCCGCTACGGATGCTGGGACGAAGTTCTGCCGGGCAAGGCGGCCGCCCATCCCTACACGGAAATGATGGCGTTCTCGCACTTTCTGACGGTGCGGGCCAACCGCCATGGCGCGAAACGGTTCGATGTCATCCGGGCCATTGACTCGCAGCATCCGGTGACCCTGCACGGCCCCTGCCCGTGCAGCGAACTGGCCTGGACGCCGACACCCCTGGACCGTGGCAATGACTGGGCCTTCGCGGATCACCTGGACGGGGTAGGCTGTTCGAGCTTCCCGAAGTGGTTTGGCGTGGACGACGCGGATTTCGGGCTGCGCATTGACCTGGTCAAGAGCGCCGCACGCGGCAGGAAGGTCTGGCTCAGCGAACTGCAGGGCGGACGGGCCTCGCAGGGGTTCGCCGTCCACAAGCCCGTGGACGCGCTGTCGCAACAGCGCTGGGTCTGGAACGGCCTCGCCTCGGGCGCGGACACCATCCTGTTCTGGTGCTGGCGCGACGAGGTGTTCGGCCCCGAGTCGGGCGGCTACGGGATTATCGGGCTCGACGGCCTGGCCGAAGAGCGCCTGGCGGGCATGCGGATGACTGGCGAGGTGATCGCGCGCAACCAGACGCTGCTGAACGGCTATCAACCATCGGCGGTCGAGGTCGGGGTTTGGTTCAGCCCTCAGTCCTATTACCTGCAGCATGCCCAGAACGGACAGACCGGCGCGGTCGCGGCTGCCTTTCACGGTTACTGTCGCGCACTGGTCCGGAAATCCATCCCGTTTGTCGCCCTGGAAGAGGAGCATCTCGACGCGCTGGACGGGCTGCAGGTGCTCTTCCTGCCGCGCACGCTGGTTTTCTCGCCGGATGCGGAGCAGGCGCTGGCGCAATTTGTGGAACAGGGCGGCACGCTGGTTGCGGAATCCGAATGCGGGGCGTTCATTCCGCAGGGGATCTACCGCTACCCGTCCGAGCGGATGCTGGCGCGACTGACCGGCGTCGCCGAGGTCGGCCGGCGTCAGTTACCCGGCGAGCAGGTTGCGGCCGAACTGGATGGCGCGCCGTGCGCGATGGGGCTGGCGCAATGGGTCACGCCGCTGGAGCGGGGGCGCGGGCGGGTGCTGGCCGATCATGCGGACGGCGCGCTGCTGCTGGAGGTGCCGGTTGGCAAGGGCAGGGTTGTGCTGGCGGGCGCCTATCTCGGCGAAGCGTACCGGGCAAAGAACACTCAGGGCTTCGAGGATTTCGTGGCCTGGGTGGCGCGCACGGCTGGGGTTCAGATGGAGGTTGAGATCGTCGAGCCGTTGCCGACCGATACCGCCTTCCTCTACACCAAGCACGGCGCCAGCCAGGGGCGGCGCATGGTGTACGTGTTCTTCCAGGAGCAGCACGCCCAGGCGCATCTCCGCTTCAAGGCGGGCTTCTTCAAGAGCGACCGGCTCACGGACCTGATTTCCGGCCAGCAGCATGCGCTAACACCGGGTCCCGGCGGCTCGCTTGAACTCCGGCTTCTCTGCCCCACCTGGCGCTTCGCGGCGCTGGTAGAAAAAGGATGAACATGAACGACCGACTGACGATTTCCTTCTGGATCTGGGGCATCTTCAACACGAAGAGCAATCCCTATTACGACGATCTTGAGGCCCGCATGAGGGAACTCAAGGAGCGCGGGTTCAATTGCATCCGGCTGGAGGCGGGCGCGGGGCTGTGTCATGACAAGGACGGCCGTCCGCGCGGGGAACTGACCTTCCAGGAGACGATGCCGGGCGAACACATGCGGATGTTCCGCGGCGGGGCGGACCGGATCATGGCGGGGCGGTGCGATCCGCTCAAGCGCCTGATCGAGCTCTGCACGCTGGCCAAGCGGTATGAGGTCAAGGTCATCCTGTCGAGCTGGTACTACCTGCACACCTTCTGGCAGACGGACGAGGCCATCAACGCGGAACTGCTCGGGCTTCCGCCGGCGGAACGGTTCATCTACTTTGCACGGGCGCTGGACTACATCCTGCGCGAACTGGAACAGCGGGGCTTGCAGGAGACCATCGCCTTTGCGGAGATCTTCAACGAGGCCGACGGCCTCGATTTTGTCGGGTTCTACGGGGAGAAGACGCAGCCGAAGGAACAGTTGAACCTGTGGCGGAGCTGGCACGAGGACGCCCTGGAGTTCGTGAAGGCGCGCCATCCCGGAATCCGGTTCGCGCTGGACACTTACACGCCGTGGGTCAACCCGGAACACGTGCCGCGGAACATGCAGGTCTGGAACTTCCACAGCTACTACATGTGGTCGGTCTATGAGGTGCTCGAACGCGCGGTCACCTGGGACTGGAGTTCCCCGCTGGCGGAACCGGTGGTCGGCGAATCCATCCGGCGCTTCCTGCGGCGCGATCCGGTGCCCTATCGCGTCGTGCGCGAGTGTCGCGGCAGCCGGCCGCCGATCATTGACGACTGGTATCATCGGGTCTGGCTCTATCGCAACCTGGACCCGGCCGCGATGCCGGAGGTGGACCGGATGTTGGAGGAGAACCTGCAGAAGAACCTGGCGCATTTCAAGCGGCAGGCGGAAGACGGGGTGGCGCAGGCCGTGAAGCTGCGGGACCTGCACTATCCCGGCGTGCCCCTCGTGCTGGGAGAGGGCGTGACGTATTGCGCCCACGCGGACATGCGCTGGGAGGAGCGCTCCGACGCGTACTGGGAGGTCGTCGAGCATGCGGCGCGCGCCTATCGCGCGCACGGCCTCTGGGGTTGCATGGCCCGGACCAATTCGGGCCCGGAAGATCCCGTTTGGCATGAATATCCCGACCGGCTGCGGCGCGTGAACGAGGTTTTCCTGGGGCGGCGGACGTGAAGAGAGCAGTCCGAGCTGCCATGTCAGCAGCGTATTTGCTGGCGTGGCCGGCGGTCAGCCGCGGTGCGGAAGAAACCCATTCAGCGAGGACTGGCGAAATGAGTCTGGATAACAACAACCCCGGCGGAGTCGGAACCAGTGCTGACGCGGCCGTGCCTTCCGTTGCGGCAAGCTGCATCCCCCTGACCTCGGACTACCAGGTCCGGGTGAACGGTGCCTCCGTGCCTGTATATATAATGCCCACGCGGTACGGCATGCCCTTTCACAATGGACAACCGATGCCGGTTTACGGCGGCAAGCCGTGGACCCAGCCGATGTACTTCGCCTGCGCCGACATTCCTGGACCCGTTCCTGTATCGGTAAGTATGGGTTGCCTCGCGGCCGGCGAGATCCACACCGTGACGGCCCATCCGCTGTCGCGCCGCATCGAAGTGAAACGCGACGGGATGCGCGTCTTCTTCACCGTGGACCAGCCCGGGACCGTGACGCTGGTGGTGAATGGCGACCATCGCACCCGCCCCCTGCACCTGTTCTTCTCGCCGCCCGTGGAGACCCCGCCGCGCGACGCCATTGTCTTCGAGCCGGGGTTCCACGACCTGGGCTACGAAAAGCCGATCACCCTGACCAACGGCCAGACCCTCTACCTGGCGCCGGGCGCCTGGGTCGAGGGCGTGATCCGCGCGCACGGCGCCCGCAACATCCGGATCATGGGGCGCGGCGTGCTGGCCCAGCGCCGGCCCGGAAACAAGGACTATGCCGGCGGGGCCAGCGCGCCGGCCGGGATTGTGTTGAGCGATTGCCAGGATGTTTCCATCAGCGGCATTGTCGAGACGCGCGGTGTCGGCGGCTGGTGCAGCATGCTCTCCAACTGCGACCGCGTCCGGCTGCAGGACTACCATGTCCTGGCGTCCGTGGTATGGTCCGCCGACGGCTTCAACCCCTGCAACAGCCGGGACGTCACCCTGGAGCGCAGCTTCATCCGGTCCGGCGACGACAGCATCGCCATCAAGGGCAATACCGGTGGGAACGTTCTGACGCTTCCGCACATTCCGCCGAGTTCCCAGCCGCCTGTGGAGAACATCCTTATTCGCAACTGCGTCTTCTGGAGCGACCACAATGAAGTGATTGCCATCGGCTGCGAGACCCGGGCCCGGCACATCCGCAGCATCCGGATCAGCGACTGCGACGTGCTCTTCCACTACGCCCACGAGGGCCTTGGCGTGTTCGGGATTGTCCCCCTGCACGGCACGGAGATCAGCGGCATTGTGTATGAGAACATCCGCGTCGAGCACTGCGAGGAGCAGTTGTTCTGCTTCCGCTTCCTCGATAGTATCTGGGGGATCCCGGGCGACCAGAGCTTTCCCGGCGGGATCTCGAACGTCACCATCCGGAACGTCACTGTGCTGCACCAAAAGGACGGGCCGCGCAGCGAGTTCACCGGGTATGCGGCGGACAAGCGCATCGAGCAGGTCTCGATCGAGAACCTGCGCTACGGCGACAAGCCGGTCACGGATGCGGCGGGAATGGGATTGCGGACGAACAGCCATGTGGCGGGGGTGCGGTTTGTCGGGCGATAGAGTCGAGGAAATCGATTGATTCGAATGAGTCGATTCTTTCGACTCATTCGACAGGAAAGAAAGGAGTCTTGGCATGTTCGGCGGCACCGACGGCTATTTCTGGTTGGATTCCTGGATCCTGGGCAACATCGTGCAGCTTGGCACGCAGAAGTTCTGCGGATCGTTTCTCAACCGCAGTAACGACCCCTGCGGACGGCAATTCGACCAGATGACACAGGCGGCCCGGTCGGGATGCGCCAACAACGCGGAGGGATCGGCGCGGCGGGCGACGTCCAAGGAGACCGAGATGAAGCTCACGGACGTGGCGCGGTCCAGCCTGGCGGAGTTGTCGGGCGATTATCTGAACTGGTTGTTGCGGCAGGAGAAGGTGCCCTGGGCCAAGGACAGTCCGGAGGCGCGGGCGGTGTACGCCGTGCGGTTGGACAAGGCCGACTACGGCACGGATGTCGTGCATGATGCCTGCGCTCATATTCTGGCGCAGAAGAGGAAGTTCGCGAAG
>Ga0194112_10002432_pt1 | contig 26662 bp, 16 predicted proteins | sample TA2MahC400mmetaG_FD_146191 | JGI IMG/M metagenome (GOLD analysis project Ga0194112, IMG submission 146191) | Freshwater microbial communities from Lake Tanganyika, Tanzania - TA2015016 Mahale Deep Cast 400m | ecosystem: Environmental > Aquatic > Freshwater > Lake | place: Tanzania: Lake... | reverse complement strand
TGCGCACGTCGAGGTGCTCCGCGTGGAGCATCTGGATGGTCGAAAGGATTTCCTCGGTGCGGAACATGGGAACCTCACAACAACTGCGGGAACAGGCAACAGGGAACAGGGAACGGCGAATCAGCGACGGAGTTCCGATATGGCTGCCTCAACACTCCCCGCCGGCGCGTGCGTCGCGGACCTGCGCAAGGCGCCATGTTCGGCCCCCAGGTCTCTCAGCCTGTTCCCCGTTCCCTGTGCCCTGTTCCCGCCGTCGTCAGTCTCAACTGATTCGTCGCCACGAAAACGTTTTCGTGCTGAAGTTTGACGGTGAAGCCTTCCTCGCGGCCGAGTTGCTCCAGGTCGGCCTGGAGCATGGCGAACTCTATGCCGGCCGGTATCTCGACTTCGCTGATCATCACGAAATCGTCGTTCGTGCGCGTCCAGGAGAGGTCCGTGATGTTGATGTCCTTGCCCGCCAGGCACTGGCTGAAGCGCGCGATGATGCCGGGCTTGTCGCGGCCGAAGGCCGTCAGGACGAACCGCTCGGCGCCGCTGCGGGGCTTTTCCACGTCTGCCGCGCGGAACGGCCGGGCCACCACCTGGAGGCCCGCCGCCTCCGGCCCGCGCACCCGCGCCGCCAGGTCTCGCGGCTCAAGCGCCTGCGGCAAACTGATGACCATGATGAGCGTAAAGTAGCCGCCCAGAACGGTCTGGCTGGCGGCGTCGATGTTGCCGCCCAGGTCGCGGATGGCCGTCGAGACGGCCGAGACGATGCCCGGATGGTCGTCGGACATCACGTTCAGCACGTACGCGTGCGGGAATCGCGTGTTCATGGGGGCCGATTGTACCGCCCGGCCCCGCGGCAGGCAACGTTCTTGCATTCCGCCCGCGCGCCCCGTATGTTTTGCGTGGCGTGCCATGACATGGCGGGAGGGGTTTCCCGACCAGCCCCGCCGGCCGCGGCCGTCACCACGCGACAAGTGGCAAGTGACAAGTGGCAAGTGACAAATGACCAAGGACGAATGACGGTCCGTTAATGCTCGCCCGCCTGTTGGTCATCACGTTTGTCGAGAGCCTGGCCACGACGCTCATCGAGCGCGGCATCTACTTCTACAGCCACAGCCGGCTGGGATTCACCGACGCGGAGAACCTGGGCCTGGCGCTGGGGTTCGGCGCCGCGTACGTGGCCGGGGCGCTGGCTAGCCACTCGGCGGCGGCGCGGTGGTCGGAGAAACGGCTGCTCGTGGCGATGCTCCTTGCCCAGTTTGCCGCGCACGCCGTCCTTTTTGTCTGGGCCGGCTCGTACGTCCTGGTGGTGGTCAACGCGATCATCGGGGGGCTGAACGGGCTGAAGTGGCCGGTCATCGAGAGTTACGTGAACGCCGGGCGGACGCCCGCCGCACAGGCCGGGACGGTCTGGCGGTTTAACATTTCCTGGGCGCCGGCCGTCGTAGCGGGGCTGGCGGCGGCCGGGCCGCTCATCGGCTGGTGGTCGCCGAGCCTGTTCGCGCTGGCGGGGGCGCTGAACCTTGGCGGTCTGGCCCTTGCCTGGCCGCTGCCGCGCCGGCCGGCCCACCTGCCGGCGGACCACCCGGAGCGTCCCGCGCCGGAGGCGCTTGCCCGCTTTCGGGGCCTGCTTGCCTCCGCCCGCTGGTCAATGTTGGCAAGTTATGCGCTTATGTGGATTCTTGCCGCGCTTCTGCCGCGAGTGTTCGCGGACCTCGGGGTCGAAGTTCGGCGGGCAACGGCGCTCTCCAGCCTGCTCGACGTTTTTCGGACGATGGCGTTCCTCGTGCTGGGCCTCTGGCGCGGCTGGCACTGGCGGCGGTGGCCGCTCGTGATCGTCATCTTCGGGCTGCCGGCAGGGTTCTTCGTGTCGCTCTACGGGCCGGACGTGGCGACCGTGCTGGCCGGCGAGGTGATCTTCGGGTTGGCGGCCGGTATGACGTACTACGCGGCGCTGTATTACGCGATGGTCGTCAAGAACGCGGCCGTGGAGGCGGGCGGAGCGCACGAGGGACTCATCGGGGCGGGCTTTGCGATCGGGCCGCTCGCGGGGCTGGCGGGCGGGGCGATCGCCCCGGCCGTCGGCGGCCCCGTCTCGGGGATGGCGGCCGGCGTTGCGCCCGTCATTCTGACCTGCGCCGCGGGCGCGGTGTACTCGCTGGCCAGGGCGCGCCGCCGCCGCGTGTAGCCGCGAGCCAGCGGCCAGCGGGCGACACAGGGAGGGTACGCGATGATTCTGCTGCGACTGACTCGCGTGGTGATGGTCGTCTCGGCGGCCTTGACGCTTGCGTCCGCCGCGGCGATGGCCGCCGAAGCGGACTTCGACGTCCGCCGCTTCGGTGCCGTCGAGGGCGGCAAGGCGCTCTCGACCGCTGCGATTCAGAGGGCGGTGGACGAGGCCGCGGCCGCCGGCGGCGGCACGGTGGTCCTGCCGCCGGGCCGCTGGCTCTCCGGCACGGTGCGCCTGAGGAGCCGCGTGACGCTCCTGCTGGAAGCCGGGTGCACACTCGTGGGCAGCACGGACCTGAAGGACTACCCGGAGCAGCGTCCGGCCGTCCGGTCGTACACGGACAATTACGTGACGCAGAGCCTGATTGCGGGCGAGGGCCTGGAGGGCGTGGCCATACGCGGGCCGGGGTGCATCGACGGCAGCGGCGCGGCCTTCAGGCGCAAGGAGTACCTTGCGCGGCCGTACGTCATCCGCCTCGTCGGCTGCCGCGGCGTGCTGGTGGAGGGCGTCACCTTGCGCGACTCGCCCATGTGGATGCAGCATTACCTGGCGTGCGAGCACGTCACGATCCGGGGCATCACCGTCTCGAACCACGTCTCGTATAACAACGACGGGCTGGACATCGACGGGTGCACGGATGTAAGCATCTCTGACTGCCGGATCGATTCCGACGACGACGCCCTGTGCCTGAAGAGCACGCTGGACCGCCCCTGCCGCGCGGTGCGCATCGCCAACTGCCTCCTCTCCAGCCACTGCAACGCCCTGAAGATGGGCACCGAGAGCAACGGGGGCTTCCAGGACATCACCATATCAAACTGCGTCATTCTTGCGCCGCGGCTGTCGCAGCCGATGTACGGCAAGGCGCGCGGCATATCGGGCATCGCCCTGGAGATCGTGGACGGCGGGCGGCTGGACGGCGTGGCCGTCTCGAACATCGTCATTCGCGGCGTGACCGTTCCGCTCTTCATGCGGCTGGGGAACCGCGCGAGGCCGTTTGCGAAGGACGGCCCGCGGCCGCCCGTCGGCACGTTCCGCAACGTCAGAATCAGCCACGTCATCGCGACCGAGGCGGCCTCCGTCGGCTGCGCGCTGGCCGGCATCCCCGGTCATCCGCTTCAAGACGTGACGCTCTCCGACGTGCGCCTGGTCTTCGAGGGCGGCGGCAAACGCGAGGACGCCGCACGCGACGTGCCGGAGAAGGAGGCCGATTATCCCGAGGCCCTGATGTTCGGCGCGCTGCCCGCGTACGGCCTCTTCGCGCGGCACGTGCGGGGCCTTAAGTTGAGCGGCGTGGAACTTGCGGCCGAGAAGGCCGACGCGAGGCCGGCGATTGTGTGCGATGACGTCGAGGGCCTGCGCCTGGACGGCCTGGAGGCGGCGGCCTGGCCGGGGGCGCCGGCGCTCGTGCGGCTGAAGGATGCCCGCTCGGCTCTCCTGACCGGCTGCCGGCCGCAGGCGCCGGAGGGGCTGTTCCTTCGCATCGAAGGGGCGGCCACCCGCCGCATCGTGCTCCTGCCGAACGACTTAAGCGCCGCCGGCCGCGCGGTCGAGACGGCCGCCGACGTGCCTGCCGGGGCCGTCATCCGCGGACCCTGAGCGGGGGGCGAGGTGCAGCCGGGACGAGTCCGCGATTGCGTGCGCGACGTGGCACGGCCGGCTTGTCCGGGTGGCGTGCGCACGCGGTCGTTCGTGGACATGCATGCTTGCGGAACGGGTGCCCTTGGGCACGCCACCCGCAGCCGTTCAAGCCGGCCGTGCCACATGAGCCTGCAATCGCCCGCCACCGTTGCCGCGAGAGGGGGTTCAACTTTCCGTCGACTCCAGTCACGTAGGCCGGGGCGCGCCGCGGACCTTGCTGAGGCATGCATCGTCTGGCCGGGGCGCGCCCCGGCCCGCGTGCGGCGGGTTACGACCGGAGGCCTGATGGCTGCGCGGGCGGTGCGGCGGGCGGCCGCCGTTTGCCTGTTGGCGTGTTCGATGCCGCTCCTGGCGGCCGACTGGCCGCAGTGGGGCGGCCGCAACGAACGCAACTTCGCCTCCGATGAGAAGGGCCTCCCGACCACGTTCTCCCCCGGCGGCGAGAAGATCGAGGGCGACCAGAAGGTCCGCGCTGCGCCCGATAACCTCAAGTGGGCCGCCAAACTCGGCAGCCAGACCTACGGGAACCCCACCGTCTCCGCCGGCCGCGTCTTCATCGGCACCAACGACGCCGGCCTGGCGGACCCGCGCATCAGGAAGACGGGCGGCGGCCTGGTCCTCTGCCTCGAGGAAGCCACCGGCAAGGTCCTCTGGCGACTGCCCGTGCCGCGCCTCAAGACCAGGGAAAAATCATTCAATTATGACAATATGAACCTCGGTGTCTGCTCGTCGCCCACGGTCGACGGCGACCGCGTGTACGTGACGAGCAACCGCGGCGAGGTCCTCTGCCTGGACGTGCGCGGCCAGGCCGACGGCAACGGCGGGCCGTTCGCCGACGAGGGGCAGTACATGGCCGGCACGGGCGACCTGCCCTCGAAACCGGGCCGCTTCGACCCGAAGGACGCCCCCGCGCCGCCGCCGCCCGTCCAGGTCGGCCCCGCCGACGGCGACATCCTCTGGATTTACGACTTCCTCGTGGAACTCGATTCCTGGCCGCAGGACGCCGTCGATTGCTCGGTCCTCGTCCACGGCGACGCTGTGTACGCGTGCACATCCAACGGCGTGGACCTGTCGCACCGGAAGATTCCCTCCCCGAACTGCCCGGACCTCATCGTGCTCGACAAGAAGACGGGCAAACTCCTGGCCGTCAACGACCCGCCCATCGGGAACGCCATCTTCCACGGCGAGTGGTCGTCGCCGGCGCTGGCCGCGGTGGGCGGCCGGACGCTTGTCGTCTGGGGCGGCGGCGACGGCGTCTGCTACGCCTTCGATGCCCGGCCCGACCCCGGCGAGGCCGGCAAGCCCGGCAAACTCAAGACCGTCTGGCGATTCGACTGCAACGCCCCGCACAACAAGTTCCGCAACGGCCAGCCCCTGCCGTACAACAAGAACCGCGAGGGACCGAGCGAGATCATCGCCACGCCCGTCTTCTACCGCGGCCGCATCTACGTGGGCGTGGGCCAGGACAGCCGCCACGGCAACGGACCGGGGTGTCTCTCGTGCATCGACGCCGCCGGGACCGGCGACATCAGTGAGTCGGGCAAAGTCTGGCAGTGCTTCGGCGTCCAACGATCGTTCTCGTCCGTCTCGGCCCGCGAGGGCCTCATCTTCATGGCCGACTACGCGGGCATCGTCCATTGCCTCGATGCCGATACCGGCCGGGTGCACTGGACGCACGACCTGGGGGCGCACGTGTGGGGTTCGACCTTCGCGGCCGACGGCAAGGTCTACATCGGCGACGAGAAGGGCAAGGTGACCGTCCTGGCGGCCGCGAAGGAGAAGAAGGTGCTGCACACCGCGTATTTCGGCGTGCCGGTCTATACGACGCCGATTGCGGCCAACGGCGTACTATACATCGCCTCGCAGACGCACCTGTACGCCTTCCAGGCGCCGAAGTGAAGGCGGCCCCGCGGCTCTTGACCGCGGCCCCCGCGGCGGGATATAGTCGGAAGCCGGCATTCCCGGGCGCCTGTAGCTCAACCGGAGAGAGCAACGGCCTTCTAAGCCGTAGGTTCCAGGTTCGAGTCCTGGCAGGCGCGCCATTGACAGGTGCGGACAAGTCTTGACACGATGAAGATGGTCATGCGCGCGCCGAGGTCGGGATCGCCGGAGGTGCGCTCTACGGCGAAGTGGAGGCTCCCCCGGTAGTTGTCGCGGTACTGTCACCCTTCCTCGTGCTCTTATCATCGTCCACCCCTGCCAGGACCTTCAGCAAGGCCCTGCGTGCCGGGGAGGATTGCGGCAGCCCTGTAGTCGCTGCCTTCCTGGTCTTTGCCATGCGTCAAGGGAATCACGCGGACATTTTGACGGCGCCGGTCAGGGCGCGCTCTATCTTCGTGCCGGCCCACGAGGTATATTCTGGCGGTTTCAGCAAAGGAGGCACGGCTATGAGTGAACAAGACAAGACCCGCCAGACGGCCGGCGGGCGGCTCGGCGGTGCGGCAGGACCAGGGGGGGCCATTTCCCGCCGGGGGTTCCTGCGACGCCTGGGCGCGATCGGCGCGGGAGCCGCCGTTTTCTCGACGGCGATTTGCCAGCGGGCCAGGGCCCAGTACGGCGCCGCGGCCCCCGACGGACCGACGCTGGAGCAACTGACCGCGATGTACACAGATATGTTGAAAATCCGCATGTGGGAGACGAAGATCAAGGACCTGATCCTGGGCGGCGGCTTCCGCGGAGTCGCGCACCTGTACGTCGGCGAGGAAGCGATTGCCGTAGGCGTCTGCCACGCCCTGCGGCGAGACGACTACATCGCCAGCACGCACCGCGGCCACGGCCACCTGATCGCCAAGGGCGGCGACCTCGGCCGCATGCTCGCCGAGATCACTCACAAGGCCACAGGGTACTGCAAGGGCTACGGCGGATCGCTCCACATCACAGATGTCAGCCTCGGCATCCTGGGCATGAACGGGATCGTCGGGGCCAGCCATCTGTTCGCCGCGGGCGCGGCCTACGGCATCAAGGTCAAGGGGACCGACCAGGTGGCCGTCAGTTTCGGCGGCGACGGCTCGATCCAGGGGAACTTTTTCTCCAGCGCCGCCAACAGCGCCGCGGCGTGGAAACTGCCCTGGATCGGCGTCATCGAGAACAACGGCTACCAGATCTGGGTGCGGGCCGCCGACGTGTACGGCATCGTGGACCTGGCCCAGCGGGCGCAAGGATACGGCATCGAGGGGCGCGTGGTCGACGGCAATGATGTGCTGGCGGTGCACAACGTGGCGAGGTACGCCGTCGCCAAGGCCCGCGCGGGGGGCGGCCCCACGATCATCGAGTGCAAGACCTATCGGTGGTACGACCACTACGGCGCGGGCGGGGCGAAGATCGGCGCCGATGGGGCCTTCGGCCTCGGCTACCGCTCGGACCGGGAACTTCGGGATTGGATGGCCAAGGACCCCATCCCGCGGTTCCGCGCCTTTTTGGTGGCCGAGAAGGTGCTCGCCGAACAGCGGGCCGACCAGATCGCCGCGGAGGTGCGGCAGGCCGTCGAGGACGCGGCCGCCTTCGCCAAGGGCCAGCCGCTGCCCAAGCCCGAGGACGGCCTGATGAACGTCTTCGCCCAGGGCGCGGTAGCGCTTCGTGCCGGTTGAAGGAGGCCCAATCATGGCCAAGAGCATGACCTACGCGATCCTCGAAGCCATCCAGGGCGAGATGCGGCGCGACAAACTCCTGACGCTTCTGTACGAGTATCAGAAGCCCGTCGCCGGCGGCGAAAAAGGCGCCATCAACCTGGAGGCGGAGTTCGGACGCTGGCGGGTCCGCTTCTGCGCCATCGACGAGCAGTGGATCGTCGGCGGCGCCCTCGGCATGTCGATGATCGGCGTGCCCGCCATCGCCCACATCCCCAGCATGACCACCTTCATACCATATGAACTGATGTTCAACCATGCGGGAAAACTCCGCCACATGACCGGCGGCCAGGCCGCCTTCCCCATGGTCCTCTGGGCGGACATGGCCGGAAGGATCCCCCTGCAAGGCGCCCAGCATGCCGATGCAGGCCTGGAGTCCTCCTACGCCCGTCTGGCGGGGCTGAAGGTCGTCATCCCGTCCAACCCCTACGACGCCAAGGGCCTCTTGATCGCCGCCATCCGCGACGTCGACCCCGTCATCTTCTGCCAATACCCGGTTCCGGCCTCCGGCCAGCCGGTGCCGGACGAACCCTACGTCGTGCCCATCGGCGAGGCCGCGGTGCGCACCGAGGGCGGCGACCTGACCATCGTCGGTTACGCGCCCCAGACGGTCGAGATCGCCAAGGCCGTCGCGGAACTGAAGAAGGAAGGCATAACTGCCGAGTTCATCGACCCCCGGACCCTGGCCCCGCTTGATGGGGTCATGCAGACCATCCTGAAGTCGGTCAGCAAGACAGGCAGGCTTCTGACGTCCGACGACGGGTCCTACAGTTTCTCGAACTGCACCGAGATAGTGGCCCGCGTGGCCGAGGCCCTGCCCGGCACCCGGATCAAGCGGCTGGCGTTCCCCGACGCCCCCGCGCCCGGCGCGCCGGAAATGCTCAGTTACATGCGGGTGGATGCGGCCAGGATCGCGGCCGCAGCCAGGAAACTGGTCAAGGGTTGACCCCCGGACGGGGCCCCTCATGCCCCAGGTGGGCGGCCATGACCGCAGCCGAAGACCAGGCCGGACCGTCGGAAGAAGGGCCGCCCGAGGCCCGGCCGGTGTTCCCCTGCGCCTGCTGCGGTGCTGAAACCCGGCAGGATTCCGTCAAGGCGGCTTTCTGTGGGCCGCAGGGATGGGTGGTTGTAGAGGATGTTCCGGCCCGCGTCTGCCCGGGCTGCGGCGAGCAGTTTTACGACGACCGGACGGCCCAGAGGATTGAGGCGATCGTCAGCGGCCAGGCAGCCGCCCCGGCGCGGCAGATCATGGTTCCTGTGTTCTCGCTGGGTCCTGACGCCAACAATGCACCAGGGCTGCCGCCAGGCCGAGTCCCAGGACCGCCAGCGCCGAAGGCTGGGGGACCGCCGTGATCCGCCCCGTCTCGTGAAGGCCGGAGGCGTCCCACGCCAGGCCCGGATCCAGCGATGGCAGTTCGACCTCCTCGAGCGTCGCCGCCAGCGTACCCCACCCCTGCGGCGGCAGCGGCCGATGGAATCAGAGCCGCGACCGTAAGGGAGCGGTGCAGTTGTGCACGCAGCCCCACGGCACCGCTCCCTTACGGTCGCGGCTCTGATGTGCCCACCTGCGGCCGTGCCTGGTCGGCCGCCTTGACCATCGCCACGATGCCGGCCGTGGCCCGGCTGGGTGCCATGTTCTCGCGCCGTTGCGAAGGCGTGGTCGCGCGACACGGGGGGCACGCTTTCGCAAGCGAAAGCATGGCACCCCGCCGCCAGGTCGGGGGCGGCGGGGCCGATTTCGGAGGCAAAAGCGCCAAGTAAAGCGGCAAGACGCTCCAGCGGTTGTGCGGAAGCAACTGTCTTTTCAGCGGTTACGTCGGGGAAGCAACGGCCTTCCAGCCGTAGGTTCCAGGTTCGAGTCCTGGCAGGCGCGCCAGTAAGTTTCGGCGGGACGGGGGCAGTTACTCTGCCGCTGCCGGGACGGGGTCAGGCTATTGCCCGGTCCCTGGCGTAGACCTTCCTGCCGCCGACGTAGGTGGCCAGCGCTTCCAGGCGGCTTGGCCCCGGTGGGGAGTGCGGAGTGCGGAATGAAGGCAAGCGGCTGTGCACGGTTCACTCCGCATTCCGCACTTCTGCGCGGCCGTGCCACACGTGCCACGGAGGTTTACGCCAAAGACGCCAATCACGTACGGAGACCCACCGCGCAGCGCTCGAGTGCTACAGGCCGAGGTCGCCGGGAGTCCGCGGCGGAGGCGCGGCGGGTCCGTCCCGCTTCGCCTCGTCGAAGACCGGCGTTCCGTAGGGGATGGCCGGCTTGCCTGCCGCGGCGGCGCCGGCGGCCATGATGACCCAGCCGCCGCCCTGCCGGGCCAGGACCATGCGCTGCCTCTCGACGCGGTCGGCGAAGCCGACTTCCACGTCCAGGGCGGCCTGGTCGGGCGGGGCGCCCGTGGCGGCGGTAATAGCGAGCGTCTTGACGCCCGCGACGGACGCGCGCAGGCTCCGGCGGAACTTCTCGGCGCCCAACTGAGCGCGGCTTTCCTGGAGCGACGCCCGGAGCGGTCCGCCCACGAGCGCCAGGTACGCGCCGTCGTCACCGCGTTCGGCCGCCGTGAAGAGGGCGTTGACGGCGGCCTCGGGCGTCTCTGGCCGCACCTGGCGCCCGCGCAGCGCAATCGCCGCCGCCACCAGCGCCGCCGCCACCGCCAGGGGAAGAACGTACCGCTTCACTGTTTGCCCTCGATGATGCCCAGGTCCAGGCCGGGCCGGGCAGGCGGGTCCAGGATGATCTTGACGAGTCGCGGCAGGACCTCCTCGGCCATTTCAAGCACCAGCCGCCGTGCGGTGACCTGGCGGTCCGCGGTCAGGCGTGCGGCCACATGGCGGAAGCGGTCGGCGTCGCCGCGGGCCTTGGTGGCGGTCTCTTCGGCGTAGCCCTGTGCTTCCAGGAGGATGCGCTGGGCCTCGCCGCGTGCCTGCGGCAGAAGGCGGTTGGCGTAGCCCTGCGCCTCGTTGACGGCCCGCTGGCGGTCTTCGCGGGCGATGGTTACGTCGCGGAAGGCCTCGGCCACCTCGGGCGGCGGGGCCGCGATCTGGAGCGTCACGGCGGTCACCTGGACGCCCGCGCCGTGGCGGTCGAGCGCGGCCTGGGCAGCCTGCTGGACTGCGTTCTGGATGGCAACGCGCTCCACGGTCAGGATGTCGTCCACCTTCATCGCGGTGAGGATGGATGCAAGCGCCGACGCGGCCAGGTCTTCGACCAGGGCGGGCACGTCTGCGGCTTGGAACAGGTATGCCCGCGCGTCGGCCACGCGGTACTGGACGACGGCCGACACGACCAGCAGGTTCCGGTCGCCGGTAAGGTTCTCGGCCTGCTGGGGCGCGGCCGCGCGGCCGAGGGAGCGGTCAAGCGCTCCTGCGCCCGCCGTGACGCGCTTCAGTTCCGCCGTGCGCACGCGGGTTACCTCATCCAGGCCGTAGGGCAGGCCGACGTGCAGGCCTGGGCCGCGAAGGTCGGGCAGCATGCGGCCGCAGCGCCGGACGACGGCCTGCTCGTTCGGCTCGACGGTATAGACGCCCGTTGCCGCGCAGGCCAGGACGAGGCCGGCGGCAATCAGGAGCCAGCCGCGGCGCCGGCCCGGCGGCGCGCGGTCGGCGGGCGGCGCGCGAGGAGGCATACGGAGATGGTCGTGGCTACGGGACACCGTCGGCCTCCGGTCTTAGGGCGGGCGGCGGCACGGCGGGGGGCGCTGGCTTTTTCGCCCGCGGCGCGGCTGGCGCCTGGGCGGACGGCGCCGGTGGCTGCGCGCGTGGCGGCGAGCCGGGCGCTGCCGCTGGCGGCGGGCCGGGCGGCTGCGCGCCGGATGGCTGCGCCGCAGGGGCGTCGCCGAGGGCGGCCTCGCGCGTCAGGAACCGCAGCAGGTCCGAGTCGGCCGACAGCACCACCGTCGTTTTGTCGTCGAGGAACTTGCGGTATGCCTCCAGGGTGCGGACGAGTTCGTAGAACGGGAGGTCCTGCTGGTATGCCTCGGCGTAGATGCGTGTAGCCTCGGCGTCGCCCTGGCCTCGGATTTTTTCGGCCTCGGCGTACGCCTTGGCGAGCGTGACGGTGCGCTCGCGGTCGGCCGTGGCGCGGATCTTCAGGGCCTCCTCCTCTCCCTCGGCGCGGTACTGGCGTGCGATGCGGCTGCGCTCAGCCCGCATCCGCGCAAAGACGCTGTCGCGGACCTGGGCGGGCAGGCTTACGCGCTTCAGCCGCACGTCAACGATGCCGATGCCGTACGCTGCTGCGGAGCGCTGCGCGCAGCGCCCGGCCACAGCGGCGACGATCTCGTCCAGGCGGTGGACCTGGGGCTGCGTGGAGACGAGGGCCTCGACGGGGTTGCGGCCGACCTCGGCCGCCAGTTCGGACCACACGATGTCGTGGAGGCGGGCCTCGGCGCCGGCGAAGTCGCCGACCGTCTCGATGAACTTCTGCGGCTCCTCGACGCGCCAGCATACAAACATATCAAGGTCGATATTCTTCTTCTCCCTGGCCAGGAACTCCGAGGGCCGCGGGTCGTAAATCTGAATCCGCCGGTCGATGCGCAGCGCCGACTGGTACGGCATCTTGAAGTGAAGCCCCGCCTCGCGGAGCGTGCTGACGGGGCGGCCGAACTGCGTGACGATGACGAACTCCGCCTCGTCCACGAAAACCAGGCTGCGCCAGGCGACCAGCGCGGCCGCGGCAACGAGTAGAATTATCAACAGACGTTTCATGGCGAGGGAGCCCCTTCCCTGGCGGCAGGCGCCGCGGCCGGCGCAGCCGGCGCTGCCGATACGGGCGGCTCGGCCGGGGTCGTCTGCTCGGCCGCAGCGGTCGGTGCGGCGGGCGCCCCGCCGGACATGTCTATAATTCCCTGGCGGCCCAGCCACAGGATGCGCCGGGCCCCCGGCGGAGCGCGGTCCACGATGACCTTGCGCCGGCCGGCCAGGAGTTCCTCGATGGTCGCCAGATACAGCCGCAGGCGCGTTGCCGCCGGAGCCAGGCGCGCCGCAGCCGCCGTTGCGACGAAGCGGGCGGCGCCGCCCTCGGCGCGGGCCACGCGGTCTTCGCCTGCCGCCTCGGCCGCCAGCACGCGGCCGCGCCCCTGGCCGCGGGCCAGCGCCTCGGTCTCGTACTGGTATGCCTCGGCGGTGTTGATGGCGGCGTCCTTTTCTTCCGTGGCGGCGGCCACGTCGCGGAAGGCCGGCACGACCTCCACCGGCGGGTGAACGTCGCCCAGGCACACGGCCTCAACCTGGAAGCCCGCGGCGCAGCGGGCCAGGGCGTCGGCGAGGCGGCGGCTGACGGCCTCCTCGATGTCGGTGCGCTGGGCGGAAAGGATGTCTTCGCTCGTCCGGCCGGACATCTCGGCCCGCAGCGCCGCCTCCGCCTCGGCACGGACGAGGGCGTCCCACTTGTCGGCCCCGTCGGGCAGGGCGGGACCCACCACGAAGAGTGCCGCCAGGGGGTCTCGCACGCGGTAATGAATGACCAGGTTCGAGTCGGCCATGGCCTCGTCGCCGGTCCAGACGGTGGCCTCGTCGGCCTGGCGCTCGTAGCGGCCGCCGCGGTGCTGCACGTTCCACTCGTAGGTGGGCGGCTCGGCGAAGACGCCCGGAATCGTGCGGAATCCGATTTCCACGCGGCGGCGCTCGTCGGGCCGCACCGTGTAATGCCGGCCGAACGGATACGGCAGCCGGTAGTGGAGGCCCGCCGGTTCGGCGGCGTCCACGATGCGGCCGAAATGCTGGACGACGGCCACCTCGCCGACGCGCACAATGTGAAGGCCGCTGAGGGCGTAGAGGACGGCCGCCGCGGCGGCCGCGGCGGCCAGGATCGGGCGTCGCCGCCGCGCAACCGCCCGGCCGACGCCCGCTGCGCGCGACCGCCAGCGCTCGCGGTCCACCAGCAGGCGCATCGAGTTCAGCACCACCGTAAGCGAACTTACCTGGTGCAGCACGGCGCCCTCGACCGGGCCGATGTAGCCCAGCGACGCCGCCGCCACGGCCAGTGCGTTAAAGACCAGCGCGAAGCCGAAGATGTTCTGCCAGATGATGCGAAGAGTCTTGCGGCCGAGGGCGACGGCGTCGGCCACCTTCGCGAGGTCGCTCCCCACGAGGACCACGCCGGCGGAGGCGATGGCCACGTCTGTGCCGATGTCGGCCATGGCTATGCCGACGTCGGCCGCCGCCAGCGACGGCGCATCGTTTATGCCGTCGCCGACCATGGCAACCGGGCCGGCCTCGCGCTGTATGGCGCGCACGGCCTCGACCTTCTGCGCCGGCAGCAGGCCGCCGCGGGCGTCGTCTATGCCGAGCGTCCTGGCAACCGCCTGTGCCGCCGCCGCATGGTCGCCCGTCAGCATCGCCAACCGCGCGACGCCCAGGCCGCGCAGGCGCTCCAGGGCCTGCCGCGACTCGGGCCGCACGGTATCCTCCACGCCCACGGCCCCGATGACCTCCTGGCCGCGAGCCACCAGCACCACGGTGCAGCCCGCGCGGCCGAGGCCCTCGGCGCGCGAGAGGAACTCATCGGGCAGGCCGACCCCGGACTGCTGAAGGAATCGGACGTTGCCGACTCGCATGAGCGCGCCTTCGACCGCCGCCTCCGCGCCCAGGCCGGGGCTGGCCTTGAAGCCGAGCGCTTCGGGCAGCGCGAGGCCGTCGCGGCGGGCCTGCTCCACCAGTACGCGGCCGAGCGGGTGCTCGGAGCGCTGCTCCACGGCCGCCCCCAGGCGCACGACTTCGGCCGCACTGTGGCCGGGGGCGGGCGCCACCTGCCCGACGCGCAGTCGCGCCAGCGTAAGCGTGCCGGTCTTGTCAAACACGACGCTCCGCAGGCGGGCGAGCGTCTCAAGCACGGCGCCGCCCTTCACGAGGACGCCCCGGCGTACCAGCGCCCCGATGCCCGCCGCGATGGCCGTCGGCGTAGCCAGCACCAGCGCGCACGGGCAGGCCACCACCAGGACGGCCACGGCGCGCGTCGCATCGCGCGTGAAGTAGTACGTTGCGGCGGCGGCGGCCAGGACGACGGGCACGAAGAAGGCGGCGTAGCGGTCGGCCAATCGCTGGGTGGGCGCCCGTGCGGCCTCGGCCTCTTCCACCAGGTGGATGATGTGCTCCAGGGCCGTATCGGCGCCGACGCGCTCGGCGGCGATGTCGAGCGCCCCGTGCACGTTGATGGTTCCGGCCAGGACCTCGTCGCCGGGGGCCTTGTCGGCGGGGACCGGCTCGCCGGTCATCGAACTCTGGTCCACGGAGGAATGGCCGGCCAGGACGCGGCCGTCGGCGGGGATGCGGTCGCCGGGGCGGACGAGGACGATGTCGCCCGGCCGCACGTCGCGGGCGGGAACGACCTGCTCTTGGCCGTCGCGGCGGACTCGGGCCTGCTGCGGCCGAAGGCCCAGCAGCGCCGCCACGGCGGACCGGGTGCGCCCGACGGCGAAGTGCTCCAGCGCCTCGCCGATGAGCATGATAAATACGACCTCGGCCGCCACCGCGTACTGGCCGATGTAGAGCGCCGCAAGCGCCGCCAGGCCCACCGCCAGGTCGGCCGAGATCTGCCGGCGCGCAAGGGTCCTGGCGGCCCCCAGGAAGATGGGGAACCCGCCCGCCAGCGCCGCCACCAGCGCCAGGTCGAAGCCGTAAACGCCCGTCACCGACCCCGTCAGGTAGGCCGCCAGCGCCGCGCCCACCAGGACCGTCAGCGCCAGGTGGCGCCGGTGAGGGTCGTAGATGAGTTCATGCCACATGGGTCAAGGGCCCGGGGCCCGGAATCCGCCGCGACTCATGATCAACTCGACGTGGCGCGGCGGGTCTCCCGACCCGCCGCGCTGCGTCACGGCTTGTAGGTGATCCACATGGGCGACGCCCACACCAACTCGCCGTCCGCCTGTTCGCCGCGCACGTAGTAGTAACTGGTCTTGCCGGGCTCGGGGGCGAAGTCGGTCCACTGGAACTGGACCTCGGCCTTGTTCGGTTCGGCGGTGTGCACGTAGTTGCCGTCCTTGATGATGTGGACCTTGGCCAGCGGCGCCGTGCCGGTGAGTTTGACGGCGAGAGTGGGCTTGGAGGCCAGGGTGAACTCGTCGCCCATGAAGTGGTCGCCGCAGCGGACGTCGGCGATGATGTTGTCCGTGGCGCCGTACACGTGGCGGGCCTTCAGCGCCGCGAAGATGGCCTCGCGCGTGAACGCCTCGGCCCACACGTTGCAGTAACTTATGTGGACCGACACGTGGTCGCTGGACGACTGGAAGCCCAGGCGGTATCCGCGCTTGAGCGCCAGCGAGACGAAGCCGTACGGACGCCAGCCGCCGATGGAGTTCTCCGCGGTGTTGGAGCGGGGCGCCCCCGGCATCTCGTAGTTCTGGCGGCAGCCCTGGTAGATTTCGACGACGGGCTCGACCTTGGGGCTCCAGTCTCGCCAGTCTGTGCCCATGTCTGTGCCGCTGGTGTGGCTGGCGCAGATGCCGTCGAACTGGGCCAGGTAGCGGTAAAGGAGCAGCGAGTCGGGGGAGTTGGGGCGGTCGGCTTCGGGCGCCAGGTCGTCCATGGCCCTGCCTTGCCCGGCCCTGAGCCTGGGCAGGCAGCGCACGCCGCGCGCCGCGAAGATGGGGTTGCGGTGCCCGTCAGGGTAATTGCACGAACGCTCGTAGGAGAACATGGGGGCGAAGGCGCCCGGAACGGCGAAGAGGTCCGTCGTCTTCTGGGTTATCCACCAGGGGTACTCGCGGCCGCCGTTGTCGTGGTCGCCGTTGCCGATCCAGTCGTGCGCCGCGGCATCCAGGCCGTACCGCCACATATCCATAAGCATGCCGTCGCCGGCCCCGTCGGAGGAGATTTCGGTGTGGCGGTGGAACTCGCCGCGAAGGAGGCGGAGCGTCTTTCCGCCCACTTCGGCGCGGGCGGCCCGTGCCCTGGCGACGGCGGCGGCCTCCGCGGCCAGTTCGGCGGGCATGGGCGGCGGCGCCTCGGCGGCGGCCGGCTCCAGTTTCGCCGGGGCGGCGGCCGATGCGAGCGGACCGAGAACCACGGCCGCCAGTTCGCTGTTCACCAGGTCGGGCCAGCGTTTCTCGACCTTGCCCTGTTCGACCGTCTGCCCCTGCTTCGCCAGTTCCTGTACGAACCACTGGGGCAACTGTGCGGCCTGCTTTGCGCGGCCGTCGGCGGCGGCAATCAAGAGGACCTCGCCGCCGGGCCGGGCCACGAGCGCCGGCCGGCTGTCGAGCGTGTTGTCGGTGCCCGAGCAGAGGATTTCGCCCGACCACTTGTCGCCCTCGTAGTATGCGGCGAACTCGTGCCAGACGGAGCCGATGTTCACGCGCACGAGGTCGCGCGACGAGCGGCAGGCGAGCCAGATGCGGCCCTTCGAGTCGGCGGCCAGGCGGGGCAGCGAGAGTTTGACGGCGGCGGGCTTCCCGCCGCGAGGCCCGGCCGGGGCAAAGGCGGTGTCAGGCTCCGCCGCCGGCCGCAGCAGGCGGCCCTGCTCAAGCACGCGGACCTCGACCGTGCGGGCGCTGTAGAGCACCGCGCCGTTCTTTTCGAGTGCCCCCCAGTCCTTGCCCCATTTTTCGAGGCCCTTTTCGTAGGCGATCCACAAGCGGTTGGACGGGTCGAATGTTACGGCCGGGCTGACCTCCTGGCCAAGCGAGGTTGCCACCGCCACCGGCTCGCCCCACTTGCCGCCGGACCAGACGCGGGCGTACACGTCGTAGTTGCCGTTCTGGTACGAGTCCCAGGCGACGGCCACCTGTCCGTCGGTCGAGGCGGCGACGGCGGGTGTCCACTGGTTGCCTGGCGAGCCCGAGACGATCATCGGGTCGCTGAACCTGGCCCCGTCCTGCCGCGCGGCCAGGATGTCGGAATTGCCGCCGCGGAACGCCTGCCAGGCGACCCACGCGCGGCCGTCGCGGTCTGTGGCGGCGGCGGCGAAGACGTCCGGCTCGGGCGTCCTGGTGAGGCGCAGTTCGTCGGACGCGATGTCGCCCTTGAAGGAGCGCGCGAAGAGGTCCCACTGGCCGTCGCGCTTGGCGGTCCAGAAGACCCAGGCGTCGCCGGACTTGTCGACGGCGACGGCGGGTCGGAAGACGTCGCCGCCGGCGGGCGTGACGGCAATCGGGCCGGACCACTCGTTGCCCTTCAGGCGAAGGAGCATGACCTGGTCGCCGCCGGTGGGCTGGCTGAGGTTCGAGATGTCCTTGGGGTCTTCCGCAAACGCGCCTGTCGCGGCGCGGAAGTCCTTGCCGTGCGTGAAGGCGACATAGGCCACGTACAGTGTGCCGTCGGCTGCCTGTGCCGCCGCCGGGAAATCGTCTTCCGTGGGGGCCGACAGGATGATGGATGAGGGCGCGACCCGGACCACTCGGGCCAGGCCGCCCAGGCGGGGCAGGGCGGCGCCGGGGGGCACGTCGGCCAGGCGGACGCTGAACGCGCCCTGCTTCGTGTCAAACTTGAGTTCTGCCCCTTCCGTAACGTCGGCCAGTTCGACCAAGAGGGCGCTGTCCTGGAGGGGCATGGCCTCGTGCCCGCGCTTGCGCTGCTCCGAGTTCCACGGGATGGCCCGGCGCGTTGTGACCTTCCACGACGTGCCCTCGATGACGTCGCGCGGGTCGCCCGACCAGGACCGCAGCCCCGCCAGCCGCGCGCCGGCCACGCTCAGGCTGCCGTCCCACTCCGTGGCCTCCTTGGCGGCGGCCTGGCCCTTGCTCCTGAGGTCCACGCGCAAGAGCACGCGGTTGGCGGGAAGCGGGCCGGTGGTGACCGTGTCGGGCAACCGGCCTTGAGAATCTGACGGTTGCGCCGCGGGGGCGGCCTTGCCTGCCTTGGCCGCCTTGGCGCGTGCAGCGCCGGCCGTTACGGCCTGGGCGGCCAGCCATCCCAGCACCGTGGCTGCGGCGATGCACGTTGCTGCCAAAACCAACCGTGGACGTTTCATGGGATTGCCTCCTGAGATATCTGGACCGTGCAAGGGCGCAGAGCCGAATGCCATGCTTTCGCTTGCGAAAGCGTGTGCCCCGGGGCGTACCACCATGCTTTCGCAACGGCGCGAAAGCATGCCACCGCCCGCGCCCCGCAGGCTAGTTAACCCTTCGGAGGGAGCCGACGCTAGAGTTTTTTCTGCGGGCCGCGCGAAACCGAGGTCTCCCGCAGGCGGGGGGCAAGTCTACTCCGCGCCGAACCACACGGGGCTCGACCAGGCGATTTCCTCGTCCTTCTGGACGACGCGGACGTAGTAGTAACTGCGGCCCGGGAGCGGGTCGCGGTCGGAGAAGGCCAGGTCGCACGCCTTGCCTTCGGGCTTGTGGCAGTGGATGAACTGGTTGTTGCGGCAGACCTCGATGCGGTCGATGTCGGCGGGGCAGCGGACGCGGATTTCCAGGGGCACGGGCCGGGGGGCGGGCGCTGCGACCTTCTCGCCCATCAGGCGGCCGGCCACGCGCACGTCGAGGAATATCTTGGCGGCCGTCGTGCCGTAGCACCGGCGTGCGCGGAGGGCGTCAAGTATGGCCTCGCGCTTAAGTTCCGGTGCGAACACGCACGCCTTTCCGTACCCGCCGCCGTGGTCGGGGCTGGCGATGACGCCGATGACTATGCCGCGAGCCCAGGCATCCTGGAGGAAGTGGCCGGGCTGGGGCACGGTGCGCTTGGCCTCGCGGGGCGTGCCCTTGTACTCGTATGAGCCGCGGGTCTGAAAGATTTCGGCCACGGGCTGGGCCTTTTCGTCCGTGAAGTCCCAGTCTGTGGGCACGTTGCCGGTGTCGGCCAACTGGTGGGGGATGTGGACGAAGTTGGCGTTCATCTTGCGCAGGTCTTCCCACACCTGGGCGGGCGTCTGGCGGTTGCGGGCGTTCCACCAGCGGGGGAAGTACGGGTCGGCGAAGACCAGGTTGCGGTGGCCGTAGAACCCGTACGGGTGCTTCTCGCTGTATTCCTCGAAGGTCGAGGTCCACTCCTCGGCCAGGAAGGTGAGGAAGCGGCCGGGGTCGTCGTTCGTGCGGGCCAGTTTGGCCGTGTAGTTCCACAGGTACGGGCACTGGTTGTAGCCGTGGTCGGTGGCGCAGGCGAAATCATGGACGGCGATGTCGCGCATATGCTGATAACTTTCATCTATGGTCTGGTCGCCGGCGCGGTTGCACTGCGAGACGTCGGTGTGCTCGTGAAGGTCGCCGTAGAACAGTCGCAGCGTGCGGCCCTGGTAGGTGATGCTGCTTGGGGCCGAGTCTTCGCCGCGGGCCGCGCGAAGGGCAGCGACCTCGAACGCCTCGGCCGACTCGGCCAGGCGCGCAAGTTTCAGCGGCGCCGGCGGCGGGGGCGAGCCTGTGTCCATGACCGAAAGAAGAACGTTGCACGCCGCCTGCTCAGTCGCCTGTTTCTCGTCGGGCCAGGTCGTCAGCGTGTCGGCCTGGTGGCAGACTATCGCGCGGCCGCCGTCCAGGACCAGTCCGGGCCGCCGGTCCAGGCGCCGCGGGCCGCCCACCGTGACCGGCGCGAGCCAGCGGTCCCCGGCCAGGCAAATCAACCGTGTCTCCCACGCCCGGTTCTGGCCGACCAGGTATGCGAGCCACAGACGCCCGTCGGCGTCGAAGGCGGCGGCGGGTGCCTCGCTCCAGTCCTGGAGCGGCGGCTTCGCCTGCGCGAGGACGGGGGCCTGGAGCCCGTCCGGCGTCACCTGCGCCACCATCAAGTGCCGCCCGACGGTCGCGCCGATGCGGTACTGGTTTATCTGTGCGTTTTCATAGACGAGCCAGAGTTCGCCGCCGCGGGCAAGGAGCGTCGCATGACGGTCGATGGTGGGGGCCTTCGTCAGGCGCGTCTCCGGGCCCCACGTGCCTGCGGCCGCGCGGCGGCAGAGGTAGATATCGTAGTTATGTTCACGGAATGAGTGCCACGCCACGGCCACCTCGCCGGAGGCGAGCGCCGCCACGGACGGCGCGTACGACGAGACGCCGGCGGGGCTGAGGACCTCCGCCTCGGACGCCTTGCCGCCGGCCAGGCGTGCCGCGAAAACCTGTCGGGAGCCGCCGCGGCTGGATTCCCACGCCACGTGGAGCGTTCCGCCGTGCCACGCGCCGGCGGGCTTGATGTCTGCGGCCGGGTGCGCCCCTACGGCCGCAGGGCGGCCGGGGCCCTGCGGGCCGCACTCCACGGCGTAGATGTCCCAGTTGCGGTTCACCTCGGCCGCGTACAGAAGGACGACCTTCTGCCCCGCCGCCACCAGGGCCGGGCCGAGGACGTAGGTGTCTTTGCCGCCGACGACCTGCCATGCGCCCTCGCGGGCCAGGCCCTTGTCCTGCGGCCGGAATCGGGCCACCTGGAGCGTGTCGGCCCCGTCGCGGAAACTGACCCAGGCGACATAGATGGAGCCGTCGTCGGCCCGTGCCATGGCCGGCTCGTCATTGAAGCCCGCGCCGGCCGAGACGTCGATGACCGCCGGCTTGGCCGTCTCGTAGAGCGCCAGGTCGTCAATCCAAATGCGGCCGCCCGCGGCGCCGCCGAAGGTGGAGGGGGCGATGATCTCCAGGGTGAGTGTGCCGTCGGCGCCGGCGGACACCTCGGCGGCGTAGCGCTGCCACCTGGGGGTCAACTTGTCCCACACCATGGCCCGCTGGCGCACGTCGGATTTGGGCTGATAGTAATATAGCGCCAGCCGCACATCGCCGGTGGCGCGGGCGTACACCTCGAACTCGTAGCGGCGGTCGGCCCTGACGGGGATGCGGCGGATCAACTTCAGTGCGCGGTCGGGCGCGGCCAGTTCGGCCGTCAGGCAGGCTTGGCCGGAGCGGGCCTGCCTGGGGTCCGCCAGGAGCGTCTGCTGTGGGTCGGCGGTCCATCCGGTAAGCCCCTCCTCGAAGCCGCCGCCCGGCAAAATGTTGACCGGTTCGGCTGCGCGGGCCGGCCGGCCTCCGGCCGCAAGAAATGCAATCAGCCCGACCGCGACGGCGGCAAGGTTCGTGCGTTGCATGGCCGATTCCTCCCGTTCTGCTTCGCGCAGCCCGTAGCGCGGGGCCTTGTGCCCTGCGCCGACTGCGCAGGGGACAAGCCCCTGCGCTACATTGCGCGCCCGGCGGGCCGCACGTGGCCCGCCTGTGGCGGGCCTGCATCGCCCATATGGTAACCCCCTGCCGCACGGAAAATGAAGCAAGATTTCGGGGCGTGCGTCTTTTCTGTTGTTTTCGGCCGGCTCCGCCGGTACCTTGCCGTCATCGAGGGCGGAAAGGAGGCGGGCCATGCGTATCGCAAGATGGATATGCGTTTTCGCGGCGGCGGGCGCGGTGCTGGCGGCCGGCTGCAAGGGCCAGGGCGAGGGCGAGAAGGCCGGCGGCGGAAAGATGCTCCTGGCGTTCGTCACCAACAACACGTCGGACTTCTGGACCATCGCGCGGGCCGGCTGCAACAAGGCCGTCGCGGAACTGCCGAACGTGCAACTTGAGTTCCGTCTGCCCGACGGAACCGCGGCCGACCAGAAGCGGATCATGGACGACCTGCTTACGAAGGGCGCTGCCGGCATCGCCATCAGCCCTGTTGACCCGGCCAACCAGACGCTCACTCTGAACGAGGTGGCAAAGCGGACGCTCCTGCTTACGCAGGACAGCGACGCCCCCACCAGCGACCGCGCCTGCTACATCGGCACCGACAACGTGGCCGCCGGTCGGCAGGCTGGCGAACTCATCAAGCAGGCGCTGCCGGACGGCGGCAAGATCGTCGTCTTCGTCGGCTCGCTCGACGCCCAGAACGCCAAGGACCGCTTCGCCGGCATCAAGGAAGTCATTCAGGGCGCCAAGATTGACATCCTCGACGCCCGCACCGACGACACCGACCGCGTCCGCGCAAAGGCGAACGTCCTGGACGCCATCGTCAGGTACTCCGACGTGGCCTGCCTGGTGGGCCTGTGGAGTTACAACGGCCCGGCCATCCTGAACGCCGTGAAGGAGTCCGGCAAGGTCGGCAAGGTGAAGATCGTGTGCTTCGACGAAGAAGACGAGACGCTCCAGGGCGTCCGCGACGGGGCCATCTTCGCCACTGTCGTGCAGCAGCCGTACGAGTTCGGGTACCAGGCCATCAAGATAATGGCCCGCGTGGCCGGGGGCGACAAGTCGCTGATTCCTGCCAGCAAGCAGATCATCGTCCCGACGCTGGCGATTACGAAGGACAAGGTGGACGAGTTTGCGGCCAGGCTGAAGGTGCTGCGCGGACGGTAAGGCGGGGACGGGCATCCTGGGGCCGGCCCCCTGGTATCGCATGTGGCACGGCCGGCTTGTCCGGCCGTGGGGGAAGCCGCGGCGCACCGCCCACGGCCGGACAAGGCGGTCGTGCCACACCCGGCCGAGAAACAGGTTCTGATCCGAAGGATTCTGTAGTGCCATCTGCGCTCCTGGAAGTTCAGGGCATCACGAAGCGGTTCCCCGGCGTTCTTGCGCTGGACAACGTGAGCCTTGCTGTGGGCGCCGGCGAGGTCGTCGGCCTGATCGGCGAGAACGGGGCGGGCAAGTCCACGCTGATGAACATCCTGGGCGGCGTCATCCAGGCCGACGCTGGCAGCATCCGACTTGACGGCCGGGCCGCAGCCATCCGCACCGTTTCCGACGCCATCGCCTTGGGCATCGGCTTCATCCACCAGGAACTGAACGTCCTGGACAACCTCGACGTGGCGGGCAACATTTTCCTGGGGCGCGAGCCTGTGTGGGGCGGCCCCCTGCGGCTGGTCAGCCGCCGCGAGATGTTCACCCGCGCCGAAGAGTTCCTCAAGCGCCTCGGCCTGGATATCCCCGGCAGCACGCCCCTGGGGCAACTGTCGCTGGCGCATCAGCAGATGGTCGAGATCGCCAAGGCCCTCTCGCAGGATGCGCGCCTCATCATCATGGACGAGCCGACCAGCGCGCTTACGCTCTCGGAGACGGAGCGCCTGCTGGTCACCGTGCGCGACCTCAGGGCCCAGGGGGTGAGCATCATTTACATCTCGCACCGGCTGGGCGAGATGGGACGGTGCGCCGACCGCGTGGTCGTTCTGCGCGACGGGCGGAACGCCGGCGAACTCGGCCGCGGCGAAATCAACCACCAGGCGATGGTGCGCCTGATGGTCGGCCGCGACCTCCAGGACTGGTATGTTCACGGTTCCGGTGCGAAGGCGCCGCGGTACTTCGAGGTGCGCGGGCTGCGGACGCGAGCGCATCCGGCGTGCGAGGTTAGTTTCGACGTGGGCCGCGGCGAGGTGCTCGGCCTGGCGGGCCTGGTGGGCGCGGGGCGGTCGGAGGTGGCACAGGCGATCTTCGGCGTCGATGCCCCCCTGGCCGGGGAGGTGCGCCTGGAGGGCAAGACCGTACGCATCCAGAGCGCGCGCGACGCCATCCGCGCTCGCATCTACCTTGTGCCGGAGGACCGGCGCAGGGCCGGCCTTGTCACCGAGATGACCGTCCGCGAGAACATCACGATGCCCGACCTGTGGCGGTACACCGTGGCGGGCCTCGTTCGCGGCGCCAAGGAGACCGCCGCGGCCGGCGCACAGTGCGCTGCCCTTCGGGTCAAGACGCCCTCCGTTGAGGCGAAGGTACTGAACCTGAGCGGCGGGAACCAGCAGAAGGTGGTCCTGGCAAAGTGGCTTGCGCTTGAGCCGAAGGTGCTCATCTTCGACGAGCCGACGCGCGGCATAGACGTGGGCGCGAAGGCCGAGATATACCGCCTCATGCGCGACCTGGCGGAGCGCGGCGTCGCCATCCTCATGATCTCCAGCGAACTGGACGAGATTCTGGGCGTCAGCGACCGCGTAGCCGTAATGCACGAGGGCGCCCTGACGGGCATCCTGGAGCGACGAGAGTGCAGCGAGGAGGCCATCATGCACCTGGCCGTCGGGCAGTGCCCGTTGAGGTCGGCATCATGAAAAAGGAAGTCGGCATATTCGTCCTGCTGCTCGCGCTGTGCGCGGTGGTCTCCATCATGGACCCGCGATTCGTGAGCGCGGCCAACCTTCAGAACCAGGCGCGGCTTATCGGCATGTACGGCGTATTCAGCATCGGCATGGGGGTGGTCATCGTTACGGCGGGGATTGATTTGTCGGTGGGGTCGATCTTTGCCCTCCAGGGCGTTCTTCTTTCAATGATGCTGCGCGAGTGGCACTGGCCGTGGCCGCTGGCGGTTGCGGCCGTCATCGGCGGCACGATGGCCCTGGGGACGCTCCACGGGGCGCTGGTCACGGTGGCCCGCCTTCAGCCGTTCATCGTGACGCTGTGCGGGCTGCTCTTTTACCGGGGGGCGGCGCGGTTCATCGCCAGCGACGAGGCCAAGGGCTTCGGTGCCGAGGGCTTCGGCATGCTGCGCGAACTGGCCACAGGCAGCATCGCGGGCGTGCCGATGCCGTTCGTGGCCCTCGTGGCGATTGCCGTCCTGATGTGGGTGGTGCTGCACCGCTCGGTGTACGGACGGTACCTGTTCGCCGTGGGGCGCAACGAGGACGCCGCGAGGTACTCCGGCATCAACAGTCGCCTTATCATTGCGAGCGCCTACGTTGTGGCGGCGGCGCTGGCGGGCATCTCCGGCATTCTCATCGCGTTCTACACGAACTCCATCTCGCCCTCCGGCCACGGGACGTTCTACGAACTCTACGGCATCGCGGCGGCGGTCCTGGGAGGGTGCAGCCTCAGGGGCGGCGAGGGGTCGGTCATCGGTATCGTCATCGGCACGGCCCTGCTCCAGGTGCTGAGGAACTTGGTGAACCTGCTCGGCATACCGTCGTCGCTTGAGTTCGCCGTGATGGGCGCGGTCATCCTGGCCGGCGTCATGGTGGACCAGGTGCTGATGCAGCGCCGGCAGAGCCGCTTGGCGACCAAGGGCCCGCGCGAGCCGGCCGGCGCACCAAAACGGCCAGGAGAATGTTGAACATTGAATGTTCAATAATCAATATTGAAGTGGCGGACGCAGCCGCCGTTCACTTCATAATTGAAAATTGAGTATTCAATATTCAACATTCTCCTTGACTTTCGGCGATGACCGCGGCCACGAGCGCCACGGCGGCGGTCTCGATGCGCAGCGTCGTGCGGCCGAGGTGAACGGGCAGGAGGCCCGCGCTGCGCGCGGCCGCGCGCTCGACGTCGGTCAGGCCGCCTTCCGGCCCTATCAGCACCGTGAGGCCAACCGGGGGCGGCGCCGTCGCCGGGTGCCATGCTTTCGCTTGCGAAAGCACGCTCTCAGGTTGGCGATGGCCATGTTTTCGCAACGGCGCGAAAGCATGGCACCCAGCGTGGAGAAGTTGCATCACGGCCCGCGCGATGGGCAGGGCGTCGGCGCCCAGGTCGCCGAAGACGCCCGGATGCGCGCCGGCGGCGGCAAGGAAGTCGGCCAGGGGCAGGGGGGCCTCGATCTCCGGCAGCCAGTCGAGCCGCGCCTGCTTGGCGGCCGCGATGCAGCGGCCGAGCCACCGGCCGCGCTTTGCCTCTGAGAACTCGCCCCACCCCGCGATGCTTCGCTCGAACCGCACGGGGGCAAGGGCGGCCACGCCCAGTTCCGTCGCCTTCTCAAGGAGCCAGTCCAGGCGGCTGCCTTTCGGCACGGCAAAGGCGAGACGCACGCGGGGCTGCGGCTGCGCGGCCGGGCCGCCAGCGGCCTCGACGGCGGCAACGACCTCGCCGCGCCGGACGGCGAGGATGCGCGCTCGGGCCGCGCGCCCGCGGCCGTCAAAGAGTTCCGCGGCCGCGCCCGGCCGCACTCGCAGCACATGCGCGGCATGATGAGCCTCGGCCGGCGGCAAGCGGACCTCGCCCGCCTCCGGCAGGTCGGGGACGTAGAATCGCGGCTGGTCTTGCGGCTGGCGCATGGCAGCCCCCGGTGCCCATCGGCCGGGATGAGGTCCCGGCGGTCGAGGCTCACAATAGCACAAAGCCCGCCGCGTGGGAACAACGATAACGATGTATTGCGGGCGGCCGGCCTCTGAAAGAGCGACTGAGTTTCCTGTTGACGGCGCCCGGTCCGTGGTGTACAGGAAGGTGTGTAGAAGCCGTCGTCCGCGAGAAACCATGTGACTGCGGCCGCAGGTGCGCGGCGTGCCGCAGGGGGGTACGGCCATGGAAGTCCCCAGCGAGAGGCTCCGCCAGCAACTCCAGGCCGCGCACCCGGGCCTGTACGCGGCGCTCTTGCGCAACTGGCAGGTGGCGTCGGACGAGTGGCTGCCGGCGCTGGGGGCGAAGAGCGACTCGTTCAACTCCTATCCGCACATCCGCAACGTCGAACA
>Ga0194112_10002431_pt1 | contig 26663 bp, 14 predicted proteins | sample TA2MahC400mmetaG_FD_146191 | JGI IMG/M metagenome (GOLD analysis project Ga0194112, IMG submission 146191) | Freshwater microbial communities from Lake Tanganyika, Tanzania - TA2015016 Mahale Deep Cast 400m | ecosystem: Environmental > Aquatic > Freshwater > Lake | place: Tanzania: Lake... | reverse complement strand
CTCCACCCAGATCCGCTTCGACTCTTCCTGAACCCACTCGCCTGTAGGCTGTTCCGGGTTCCTTCGCGCCCACCCCGTATCCCTGTTCCCAACGCCCCCGCCCCTGCCACAGCAGCCCCATGCCTAAACAGCACTCTCCTGTGGCCCCAACCCTACCCCTTGCACCTGACCGCACATACCGCCTCTCCCGATTCCGCAGCCCTGGGCGCTCCGAGACGCACTTGACAAGCAGGCGGATCGGTGTATACTTATGCCAGAAACGCCGCGCAAACTGAATCCTGTGCTCTCAATGGCACAGCCTCCTTCGGGAGTTCGCCCTCGGGCGAATCAGGTTTGCGGGCGTTTTCTCTTTTCTGGCCTCCGTTTTGCCTCCTTCCTCTTCTCCCATGCCTTCTTCCTCGCCATCGCAATCGCCAGGTCGAACGTCCACACGTTGAACGTTGCACCCGGCAGCGTGTCGTAGGACAATCGCGTCCCTGCCGCCTTCTCGATGATCTGGACCAACTTTCGCTTGGCCTCTCGTGAGGTCTTCAGCGCAGCCAGGCCGTTCCTGACGAACCCGATGGCCCCGATCAGCACGTCTACCACCTGAAGGAGCACCTCGCCCATCGGCCCGCTTGAGACGCGGTGCTCGATGTTCGCGACGGCCCGGCCGACGCGGAAGTCCCGCCGCATCGTGGCGTTCAATGTCTTTCGCAGGCGGTCCCACTGGAACGGATAACGGTCTCGGCGCTCGTCCAGCAGGATAAGGACGCTCTCGCCAGGGTCTTCCGCGCACACTTGCTTGAGGGACTGCATGAGCAGGTGGTAGTACGCCTTGTAGAATCCGGTCTCCCTGTCGCCCTGGCTGAACTGCCGGTAGAGCGCGTACCCCGTGTCCATGACAAGGCTTCGGAATCGCAAGTGGTTCGCCCGCAGGTGCCCGAAGAACCACTCGACCATCTCGGTGTAGAGCGGCAGGTACTTGGTGCTCACCTTGGTCCACTTGAACTCGCTGGCGGGATTCAAGCCGTGCATGACCTTCCATTCCTTGAGCTCTGCGGCGAGCATGGCGTGGTTGTGCCGGGGCACCACGAGCGCGCCCAGCACCAGGAACCGCCCGCTCGTGTAGCTCTCGTCGCAGATGACGATGTACTTCATGGCGCGCCCGCCAAGCTCGACCTAGCCCACGGGCGGCTCGACCCCTTCGCCCTCAGCCCGGCGCCAAAGGCCGCGCCTCGCACACCCGCACGTCTGTAGCGAAATCCACTACGTACGTAGTAAATCCCACTACATTCGCTGTCCCACGCGCAAGCCAGAGCGGCTCCGCCCCTCACGGCTTCTCCCCCTCCTCGCCCCCCGACCCGCCGGCCAACTGCCCCTCGCGGTACGACAGCGCCGACGCGATGGCACCAGGCACTGGCAACTGCTCCACCTTCCCGCCCGCGTAGACGTACCTGTCCCGCTCCTCCTCTGCGCCCACGTTTTTGTTGAAGCACACCTGCTTGAGCCAGAACAGCGCGGCGGAGGAATTGAGGAAGCCGGCCAGAATATGGTGATCGAGCTCGGTAGCTCCCTTCGGGAGTTTCAGCACCGGGGCGGTCTGCGGGAACAAATCGCGTACATTGGCGAATGTGAAATGGCAATGGGTGGCAATCTCTGGGAAGGCAAGGCACTCGGGAGACACATTCTTCGCCGGATAAGGGTCTGTGTACTCCCACCAGGGGATGTCGGTGTCAGACTTGGGCTTGTCGAAGATCACCACGGATTCCAGATGTTGCCTGAAGTGAGACAGGAATGCGAACATGGCCGGAGCAGCCCTGCGGTGGATTCTGGAGTACGCGTCCCCATAGGGGAATATCGTGCTCTGTGCGTCCACGAGGGACCAGTCCCGAATGTCATCGCCTGGCACTATCCTGCGCACGTGCGCCACTTCGATCTGGAGACGGCGCAGCAAGTCTGGAGGCTGGATGAAGACCTCGTCGCTTCGGGTGAGGGTGGATGGCCCTGCCGAATCAACGATGGAGGACACTATCGGTTGTCCAAGCTCCATTAGACCCCTGGTCTCCTCGGAGTGCGCGTCCAGGTTCATAGGCCATCTAAGAACTTCCTTGGTCTCCCAATCCGTGACCACGACCTTCCCGTCGCTGAACCCTTGGTCCTCATGGTGTTGTGCCAAGGTGTGCCAGGTCCGGGATTCCTCTGGCGGGGTCAACAAGTCCCCTCCTCCTGGCAGGATTGCGGCCACCCTGATATGGCCATTAGGCTGGGGCCGGTTGGCTCGCCCGAACACTATGCAGGTGGGGGTGCCGTGGCCTGGAAACATGAGGCCAGAGCAATCCACGATCTTGGTGATGTCTACACTGGGGAAGAAGTCCTCAACAAGGGGCTTCCCGAATTCGCGTTTGGCAAAGGCGTTCGAGACGATGAAACCGAGGTGCCCGCCCGGCGCGAGAAGCCCGAACGAGCATTGGAAGAATGGGGCAACGAGCGAGAACTTCTGGTAGCACACCATCGGCCAGCGGTTGCGGTATTGCTCGCGGCGAATGGGGTTGCGGGCTGTGACGAAAGGTGGGTTACCGACGATGATGTCGAAGCCCGTGTGGGGGACGGTGCGCCTGAAAACCTCCATAAAGTCAATGGCCCAGACAAAGGAGATGCGCTTGCCGGCCTGGCCGTCGAGGATGCGGAGCGCGTTTTCGTCCTCGGCGGAAAGGGAGCCGCAGCTGGGCTTGAGGCGGTCGAGGTTGTCGCGGGTGGCCCGCACATCGGCCAGGGCTTCTTCGAGCCGGGCCTTCTCGGCCTGGCGCAGGCGCCGCTTCTCGGCTTCGCCAAGCCGCCGCTCGCGCAGGTCGGGATGATCGGCGTCAATCAGGTCGTCCTGGATCGCCGCCCTGGGCTTGAGTTCTTCGGTGATGAAAAGCTCGGCAAGGTCGAGCTTGGCTCGGATGGCCTTGCGGAGAAGGCTCCGCTTGCGCAGGCCGTCCCTGGCCCCGAAGAAGTCGTGCTTGATTGCGGCCAACTCGTCCAGGAGGTCCCGGAGCTTGGCCGCCGCGGCCCTCTCCCGGTACTCCTTCAACTGGATCGGGTGGCCGTGAATCTGGTCGAGGAGGGAGTCGCCGCGGCGAACCTTGAAGTCGAGGTTCGGCAGCGCCCGGACTTCCTGAATAGCTTGGCCGAAGCGCTCTGCGGCGCACGTGAAGGGGTCTACGGAAAGCTGAAAGTCCACGATCAGTGAGAGCCAGAGGCGGAGCTTGCAGATTTCGGCGGCGTCCTCACGGAAGTCCACGCCGTAGATGGCGTTCTCGATGAAGTGTTCCTTGAGTTCGTAGACGCGGTTGAGGTCTGCGATGCGTGGGTCCTTGCCGCACTCGATGGTCTGGCAGAGGATCGTGATGTTGACAAGCTCGTGGAGGAGTCCGACGGCGAAGGCGCCGGAGCCGACGGCGGGGTCGCAGGCTTTGAGGGCATGGAGAAGGTGGCGGATGCGCCTGGCGTCGTCCGGAGGGATGAGGCTGCGAAGCTTCTCCAACTTCTCCGCAGTGACACCAGCAGAGGCGTCAACGGCAAAAAGGCCGTTGAGCCGGGCGGGCCACTCTTCGTTCGTAGTGCGCCCTTCAGGGCGTAAGTTCGATGGGACTTCCATCCTCTCAGGGGACGGGCTAAAGCCCGCACTACGAACGTGGAGACGGGCGAGAAGGAACTGCCGCAGCACTTCGCGGCAGATGAAGTGGACGACGATTCGGGGGGTGTAGTATGAGCCTGTGGCCTTGCGCTGGTCGGGGGCGCCCTCGCCCTTCTCCTGTGTGAGGATCAGGCACTCAAGCACCTTGCCCAGCATCTCGGGGTCAATAGCCACGTCCTGGTCGAGGGGCGTGTCCTCGCGGATCGTGAAGTTGTAGCGTTCCAGCAGGTTCTTGAAAACGCCCTCCATCGTGCGGTTGGTAACTCTCACCGGCTGCGGCTCGTCCGGGAACAATCCGCCATTGAGGAAGGGCAGGTAGCCGCGTTCCTCGTCGCCACGCATGCGGGGCCGGGCAAGGCGGCGGAAGACCAAGTGAAGGAAGTCTTCGGTATACGATGTGGCGTCGGGACTGTCCGCATGGTCCCGGTTGAATTCGTCCAGCAGGTATGAGCGCGACCGGTTGAGCCAGCCCTTGCGTTGGACGAAGTAGAGAAAGAGCAGGCGTTCAAGAAGCGCCTGGGCTTCGGTGTTGGCCTTGGACTCGTCCCACGCATTCTGGGCAGCAATGTCGGCCGCGAGCACCTTGCACGCCTTGGTGAACTCGTCGAAGAAGCGCTCGACGAGTTTGTTCTTGTCGAAGGCGCTGGCCCATTCCTTGCGCCAGGCGGTGTGGTCGGCGGGCGCTTCGGGCCAGCGGAGCTTCGGCAGGTTGAACTCGCACAGCGTCCGCCAGCCCACCTGGTCGCGCACCCAACCGAAGGTGGTCAAAGCGGCAGATGCGTGGCTCTGACCCCTGAAGTGCGCGAAGGTGAAGTGCTCGTACTGGTAGGTGCAGATGAACAAGAGGTCTTCGCAACGCCAGCAAGGCAACTGAGGGTCATGCCTTCGCAGTCGGGGCACAAGGCCGCGCAGCACCTGGCGGAGCGGGCCGACCATGCCCCGCCCCTTTGTGAAGGGGTCGGGGTAGTCGAATTGGACCAGGAAGATGCCCCAGGGTTGCTCGCCCCCGGGGAGCGGCTGAATCTGCCAGACTTGGACCTTCACGTCTCTGGCGGTCAGGCCCTCGGCGCCAAGATCGGCCTCCGTCCAAAGGTAGCTTATGTCCTCGATGCGCCGCACGCCTTGCCCGATCTCCCAGCCCAAGGTGTTGGCAAGGAGACCGTGAAGAAAGGAATCAAAGTCGCACACCGTGGGGAGAATCGTTTCGAGTTGGGCTTCGAGAATGCCCATACTCAGCAGACCTCCATCCAGCACAGCAGCGTCGCCTTGGCGCTTCCCGCCAAGTGCCTCTTGTTCAGAAGTGGGCGCACCTTCCGTTGCTCGATCTCGTAGAGCGCGTCCTTGAGCGCGGCGGGGCCGAGGGCGACGGTGCGGGGTGTGTCGGGGGCGCAGCGGATGGCTCGCCAGATGTCCTCAAGTCCCTCGTGGACGGCGCCCGTGGCGTGCTCGCGGTAGAGCCAGACCACGTCGCCGGCGGCGGTCTCGGGCTTTGGCTTGTCGGCGTCGAACAGCGGCATCTCCTCCGGGGCGGCCTGGGCCTGTTTGAGGATGGGGAGCCGGTAGCAGCAGAAGATGCCGAGCGGCAGCGCACCCTCGGCCTGCTTCCTGCCGGAGAAGAGGCGCTGGGGGAGGCCCTGGAGCTTGGCCTCAAGCTGCGGGTCGGCGGCAAGCATCTCCTGGAGGGCCAGACGCATGCGTTCCTCGACGGGCGTGCGGCCCTCGTAGCGCTGGTTGAACTCCTTGAGGGTCATGTCGGGATCGTCGGGGGTCAGGAGTGCTCCTTCGATGCCGAGGGCGGCGTTGATGCGCAGCACCTTGCCCGTGACGCGGCGGAAAAGGTGAAGCAGGTCTTCCAGTTCGCCGGGGGGCAGGAAGTTCCAGAAGTAGACCTTGCCGTTGAGGGCGGGGGGCCGGGCAAGTTGCTCCTCGATGGCCGGGTCGAGGCGGCGGTCAACGCGGCCAATGCGCTGCATGAGGCGGACGGGGTTCCAGTGAAGGTCGTAGTTGATGACGAGCGAGGCGTCCTGAAGGTTGAGACCTTCGGACAACACATCGGTTGAGATGAGGATGGTCACGGGGTTGGCGATGTGCTCGCCGATCTCGTCGGGCGTGCAGTTGTAGTAGGGGGCGAAGCGTTTGATCACCCGCTCGCGGTCAACGTCGCGCTTGCTGTCTATCTCCTCGACATCGGGGAGCTTGGCGACGTTCCTGAGCTGGTGGGAGAGGTAGCGGGCGGTGTCAACGAACTCGGTGAAGATGACGACCTTCTCGCCACGCAGGTCGGGCTCGCCGGGGGCGGGTTCATCCCGGAGCGTGGTGAGGAGCCTCTGGAGCTTCTCGTCCCGCTTGGGGTCTACTTCGTTGCCCTCGCGGTCTTTGGCGTAGAAGCGGCGGTAAATCTTGGTCAGGAAGTCCGTAAGGTAGCGCATGTCTTCCCGAACGTCCTGGACAAGTCTCTCCATGTCGTGCCGCGCGGGGTCGAAGTCGTCGCCTTCTTCGGGCACGTCGTCTTCTTCTTCGGCCTCCTCGCGCTCAAGGCGCGCATTGATGTGGTCCTGGGCGATCTTCCACCAGCGGCGGTTGTTGGTCTCCCAGGCGCCATAGGCTTCGGGTGCATAGGCGCGTAGGAAGCGGGCCATCTTCTCAAGCAAGGTCTCTACGCTGGCCTCAAAGGCGCGGAACGAGCTTTCAAGGCGCTTGAGAAGCAACGTGCGGATGAGGCCGACGACCTGCTTCTGGTATTCGGCGGTGTGCGGATCGGGCGCTTTCTCATACTTGGTCGTGTTGTAGATTGCGAGCGAGAGGAATGGGTTGTCTCGGTCGAAGGCTTCCTTGATCTCGCCGTAGAGCGTGGCGTAGACGTTCTTGAGGGAGTAGTTGATGACCCGTGGCTTCTGGCGTTCGGGGAAGGACGGGCAGCCCGTGGCGAGCCGTTCGGATTCCATGACGAACTTGCGCGAGCGCTGGATGAGAACGGCCTTGAACAGGGGAGTTTCTTCAAGGAACCGGCTTATCTCGTCTAGGCCCTGCCAGTCGCCACGCTTGGCGGCCGCCTCAAAGCGGCTCTCGGGGCCGGAGAAGCTCTGCCGAAGGTTGTTGACCCCGATGCGGGCGAAGTGGTCCGGCCGGCCCTGGGCGAAGTAGTCAATCAGGTGGTAGAGGTCGAGCAGGCTGTTGTTGACCGGCGTGGCGGTCATCATGAACATCCGCTTGCCCTTGCAGAGGCGCCTCATCTTGAGGGCGCGGTTCGCGTGCGGGGTGCGGAAGTGGTGGGCCTCGTCAATCAGAATGGCGTCGCAGAGCTCGGTGTAGTACTCAAGCCGCTCAGGGGGGATTGTCCCTTCCCGCCCGAAGTCGGTATGATTCACGACATGCAGGTAATCTTGCAGAGGGGCACGATAGCGCGGGCGAAGGTGCCTGTCGATCCGGGCCACCCAAACGCTCTCGCGGGCAGACAACGGGACCACGAGGAGAACACGCTTGCGGTAGCGGATCAGGCTTTCGATGAGCATCAAGCCGATGTAGGTCTTGCCCAAGCCCACGCCATCACAGATGAGCGCCCCGCCCCAATCCTCGGCCATCTTTAGGGCGGTGTGGTAGCCATCCTTCTGGTACTGAGACAGGAGTGGGTAGACCTCGCTGTCTTCGCGTTCCCACGTCTCCTGACACTTCTCGCGGCTGGTCAGGAAGTCGTAGAGGGCCTTGGCGTAGACGATGAAAGGCGGGCGCTCGGCAAGGTGGCGCTCGATGACCCGCAGCAACTCCTCCCGCACGTCCTCGGCCTCGGCCCAGATACCGTCGTACCAGTCTTGGAGCGCTTGAAGCTGGTGTTGCTCCGTCGAGAGCAGGTTGAGTTCAAGGTTCTCGGTGAGGCCGGCGCGGGTGAGGTTGCTGGACCCGACGAGGCCGAAGTTGACCGGCAGACCACGGGTCCTGAGCAGGTAGGCTTTGGCGTGGAACTTGGCCTTGGTGTAGATGCGGCAGAGGATTCGGGCGACTTCCGGCCTCAAGGCGTCGCGGATCGCGGCGAGGCCCGTCAGGGCGTCGTCCTCCTGCTTCTGCGCCTCGATGGAGTCGTTGGCGGCCTTCACGAGCGAGTCGAGGAGCACCTGCCGCGTCCGGCGGGTCGTCTCGTCGCCCATGATGATGCGAAGCAGATCGGCCTTCTGCCAGAAGCCATCGAGGGCCATCAGGGAGCCGAGGTCGAAGACTCCCGTGGCAATGTCGAGTTGGCGGGTCTCCGGGAGAAGCGACTTGAGCACGGCGAGGGCCGTGTTCTCCTTGCGGTTGTCAACGATAGTCGGCAGCTTCGGCGCCATGTGCAACTTGCCCCCGCGTCTACAAACTTGGCGGTCCCGGCCCACCAGTCCGCCGGCGCCCCTTGATGGGGTGCCCTCGTTGCCTTCCATTGTGCGCAGCGGCCAGGGATTGTCAAGTGCCAGAGGCCGGTGCCAGGCTCCTGTAGCCGTCCGTGTGAGCAATAGGAACGCGATCTAACCCCCGCCGGTCCGCGCGGCGAAGCCGGCAGACTCTGGGGGAGATTCCTGGGCGGCGGATGGGACCCTACCGCCTGGCGTCGCTCTTGCCCCGCGCTGCGTGCGACGTGCGGGCTCGTCCTCGTCCTCGTCCTCGTCGAGGTGAGCGGGCACGCGGCGAGGTCAGGGGCGGGGAGCGCGTCCAGGGCATCGCACCCGCACCAGAGGGGCGACCTGCACTCCCTGGGCATATCACGGCCTGATAGCTGTAGCGGGAGGGTATGCACTATACCATGCGCCTAGCACGGCGGCGTCAGAGTACTGGGACACCCCATGAAGTGTACCCCGTTGGGGAAGTGGTCCAAGAGAGATGTCCCCTGAGAATAGGGGTATGGGCTTCATGGGGTACTTCCTTCGCGCGGGCGCGCGTGTGCGCGCGCGTGCGCCAAGCGCGGCGAGGCGAGGGCGACGTGAAGGCGCAGGCGCGCGCCGTCTACTGCGCCAAGTTCAAGCTCGACTCCGAGCGGCGGCTGGGGGCCATGCTCGCCGAGGTGCCGAGGGAGAGTCCCGGCCCGCGGCCCGGAGATACGTCCCAAGCTGGGACGCAACTCCAGGAGGCTACGGAGTCTGCCGGCCTGGACCGCATGACCGCCCACCGCTTCCAGCGCGTGGCGGCCGTGCCCGACCGTGCCTATGAGAGGTCCATCGAGACGGCTCAGGGGCGGGAGAACGCCTGACCAGTGCCGCGCTTCGCGCGCTCCACTGGCCCAGAACGGTATCCTCGGTATACCGTTTTCTGGCCGACCTCCCTCGTGCCGCACGCACGGTCTCCTTGAGGAGCAGCCCCAACCGGCGCTCAGCCAAGGCCCTCACGAACCGCAGCAATGCAAGTCCGCAGTAGCCCCCCGCCGGCCCCGCGCGAAGGCCGGGGGAGGCGGATACTTCTTTTCTGGGCCGCGGGAGTCCCAAGCCGCCGCGCGGCGGGATCGCGGCCGGCCACGGGAATGCCCCGTCTACAGCACCCAGCAAGGCTTTGCCGCTCCCTCTGCTGCGATCTTCCCTCAGTTGGGCCTTCTGATGCCTCTCGCGTTAACTGTAGGACACCGCCGGCCATTTACGTTCCCGTTCTCTGCCGTCGCTTCTCCCCGCGCCAAGCCGTGCGCCGCATCGCCGCCCGACACCCATCGCAGAACCGCTTCCAGCGGGCCAGTTCTGCCTTCCGACACACCGGGCAGCGCCGCACCTCTCGTGGCCGCGGCCCAAGGCCCACCGAGACGGAAGCCCCGATCGGCCCGGTCGGGCGGGGCTTCCACCCGCGCCACCACACGCGAGGCACGGCGGCCATGTAAGCCCGATACACCGGCTCAGCGGCGCACAGGATGGGGCCATGCTCAGCCCAATGGCAACCCCGCACCTCAGGCCCGAGCAAGCCACAGCGCCCGCCCGTCCCGCCTGGAAGCCGACACCGCTCCCCGGCCAGGTGCCGGCAGCGCTGCACCCAGGCGGCCAACACCGCCGCCGCCGTGGGCATCGTCGTGGCCGAAGGTGCCAGGGGCCGCGCGGGAGTCCCCGCGTCGCTCTGGGGGCCTTGGGGGGCCTCTGGCGGGGCAGCGAGGGGCGGGACGGCTTGGGCGTCGAGGGTCGGGTTCATTGGCCGCCCCCCACGTTCCCGCCAGCATCGGCGCCCCGGATGATCCCCAGGACGCCGGCCTTCTCCGCATCGCTCAGGCGCGGCCACGCCAGGACGACTTCCGTAAGCTCTTGAGCCACGGCCCCGACCATCACCGCCAGAGCCGAGATAGAGGCATTCCCGCCGCTGCGCGCTGCCTCAGATACTATACGCGGCCGGGGCGTCAGAGCTTCACCTTGACACAAGCCATTGGGGGTGTTATGCTTAAGGAAGCTGCCAGGCGGGTTGTCTGGCGGATTGCTAATCCGTTGAAGGGGGTAAACCTCTTCCGAGGGTTCGAATCCCTCCCTCTCCGCCACCTGCTCGCCATGCCACAGTCGCCGCAATTCCAACTCCTGGTCAAGCCCGCAGGGTCGCGCTGCAATCTGCGGTGCAGGTATTGTTTCTACTTCGGGAACGACCGCTTCTTCGAGCCGCCAGGCGACCGCCGCGGCAAGGCGATGTCGCTCGATACACTCAACCGCCTGGTGAAGGAGTTCATGTCGTATCGCATGGAGCAGAGCGTGCTGTGCTGGCAGGGTGGCGAGCCGACGCTGTGCGGGCTGGACTTCTTCAAGGCGGCGGTGGAGGCGGAGAAGCGCCACGGGGTGGACGGCCAGGTGGCGGGCAACGCTCTCCAGACGAATGGCCTTCTGCTCGACGCTGAGTGGTGCCGCTTTCTGGCGGAGTACAGGTTCCTGGTCGGCCTGTCGCTCGACGGGCCGCGGAAGTTCCACGAGGCCAACCGCGGCAAGAGCTTCGAGAAGGTCATGCAGGCGGCACGCACGATGCGCGAGTGCGGCGTCGAGTTCAACATCCTGTGCGTGGTGAGCCAGGCGAACGTCCGACACGGGGGCGAGGTCTACGAGTGGTTCGTCGGCCAGGGCTTCCGCGAGATTCAGTTCATCCCCGCCCGCGAGACTGTGGGCGGGATGTCCCCATCCCGCGAGACGCGGCGTGGGGACACGCCGCCCACTGTTGCAGACGGCGCTCTCGCCCCCTTCAGCGTGAGCGGTGAGGAGTTCGGCGCCTTCCTCCTCGCCGCCTTCGAGCGCTGGTATCCGCGGGACGTCGGGGCGGTGAACGAGCGGGTGTTCAACAGCCTCCTCGCGCACTTCGCGTGCGGCGAGCCGAACCTCTGCACGTTCCGCCCGCGCTGCGGCGACTACGTGGCGGTGGAGCGTGGCGGCGAGGTGTTCCCCTGCGACTTCTACATCCAGCCCGAGCACCAGTTGGGCCAGCTCGGCGAGCGGCCCCTCGCCGAGCTCTACACGGTGGCCCGCGAGGGCTTCAACCGCCTCAAGGGCCAGGTTGACCAGGGCTGCCGCGAGTGCGAGTGGTTCCCGATGTGCAACGGCGGCTGCCCGCGCGACCGCCTGCCCACCGGCCGCAACGCCCACTGCCCCGGCCTCAAGAACTTCTTCGCCGCCGCCGCCCCCAGGCTCGAAGGGCTGGCGCGGCAACTGCGCCGCGTGCGGGGCTTCTGAAGAAGGGGTTGGGTGTCGGGGGTTGGGTGTTGGGGGTTTGGCCGGGAAAATCCGTCTGCCTTGTGATAGAATCGCTGCGGGGGTGTTTCACGTGGAGAAAGGTGAGAGGATGAAGCGGATCGTTGCGTTGATTGGCCTTGCGCTGATGCTGGTGCTGGCGCTGCTCGCGAGCGGCTGCGTGCCCGGCGGAGGCGGTGGGTGACACTAGGGCGCGGAGCCGTCCGGTCGGACGGCGCACCCGGCCATCCTTACACCGCTTCCGACAATGGAGGACCTTCGATGAAACGCCTGATTGCCCTTGTGGCGCTGGCGTGCGTTGTGGCGCTGTCGGGCTGCGACGGCGGCCAGCGCAGGTGAGGGGCCACCGCCTGCTCGTCTAGTCGGACGAGCCGCCAAGCCGCCGCCACACAGGTCGCCCGATAGGTGACATCGGACAGATCGGTCGGATCCGTCCGATCTGCGCCATGCGCCATTCGCCCGGTGCCCACAGTGAAGCAGGAGGCAGGCCATGCTCCTCGGCAAACGAATCCGCCTGGAGCGGATCGTGAACCGCAACACGGGCCGCACCGTCATCGTGCCGATGGACCACGGGCTGACGGCCGGCCCCATCCGCGGCCTGGTGGACATGCGGACCATGGTGAACGACGTGACGGAGGGCGGCGCGAACGCCGTGCTCGGCCACATGGGCCTGCCCCTCTACGGCCACAGGCGCAGCGGCAAAGACGTCGGCCTCATCCTACACCTCTCCGGCTCCACGGTGTGGAGCCCCGACCCGAACGCGAAGGTGCTGGTGAACTCGGTGGAGATGGCGCTGAAGATGGGCGCGGACGCCGTCTCGATCCACGTCAACATCGGCGCGGCGAGCGAGGCCGAGATGCTGGCCGACCTGGGGCGGACCTCCGTGGCCTGCATGGAGTGGGGCGTGCCGCTCCTCGCCATGATGTACACGCGCGGCCCGAAGGTCAAGAGCGAGGGCGACCCCGAGGCCGTCAAGCACGCCGCGCGCATCGCCGCCGAGCTGGGCGCAGACCTCGTCAAGGTCACATACACCGGCTCACCCGCCAGCTTCCGCAAGGTCATCGAGGGCTGCCCCATCCCCGTCCTCATTGCGGGGGGCGAGAAGGCGGAGAGCGACCGCGGCGTCTTCGAGAACATCCGCGGCGCCCTGGCCGCCGGCGGCGCCGGCGTGTGCATCGGCCGCAACGTCTTCCAGCACGACCGCCCGCTGGCCATGATGCGCGCCATCTGCGCGATGGTCCACGCCGGCGCCACGCCGGCCGAAGCCGCCAGGATGCTCGCGGCCCGAGGCAGGCGCTGCCGCTGAACCCGAAGGACTTGACACAGCGGGTGCTGAGGCCGTATCATGTGCAAGGCTCGCACACACTTCGCGGCAGTCATCCTCGACTCCGGAAGGGACGGGGTCTGGTGGCCCCACTGGTCTTCAAAACCAGCCGACGTCCCCGCCTAACAGTTGTGGCGTCAACGGCTTAGGTAGGCCATCCTCCGGCCCTGTAGCGCCGGTGCAGCGCGCTGGGGCTGCCCAGGCTGCCGAAGGCTCCCCGACCACACCCGAACTTCGTCGCATTGCCCAAGTGTGGCTTACCCTCCCGGGCTCAGGATAGCGCAGGCGGAACTGCCTAAGCCGCAGCAGGGCCGCGGGCGCAGTCGGGATGCGCGGGGACGGGCTGTAACAGCGATCCCGACCTCAGGTGTTCGCACGAGGATGGGGCCTTCGCCCTTAGCCTACTGCGGCTCCACCCTCTTGCCGCTCAGCTCGAAGCGGAGAGGGGCCGCTCCTTGCCGAGCAGGAGCGATGCGAGGAGAATATGGGCATCGAACTAAACCGCTTCGCGGTGGTCGGGAATCGAGGAGAGGGGCGCTCTGGTGGTCGGGTGTGGGAGTGGGGGCGTTTCTAGCATCAGCTCCTGTAGTGCTTCTATACTGCCTCCGTGCGGGTGTCCGGTGTGGATGCCCCGTTCACCCTCTGTTGGAGGCAGGACACGATGGGTGCGCTCAGGGAACGCATGGTGCGGGAGATGCAGCTTCGGAGGTTTGCGCCGGGGACGCAGGAGGCGTACCTGCGCCTGGTCGCGGAGCTGGCGGGGTTCTATCATCGCTCGCCCGACCAGATCCACCACGAGGAGGTGAAGAGCTACCTGCTCCACCTGATGACGGTGCGGAAGCTGGACTGGTCCACCGTGAACACAGCCAGCTCTGCCATCAGGTTCTTCTACTCCCAGGTCCTTGGCAAGCCGGAGGTGGCGTGGGCGATCCCGCCGCGCAAGACGCCCAGACGGTTGCCGGAGGTTCTCAGTACCGAGGAGGTCAAGCGCCTCTTCGCGGCGGCAGACTGCCTGAAGCACCGCGTGCTCCTCATGACGACGTACGCGGCAGGGCTTAGGGTCAGCGAGGTGGTCGCACTCAAGGTGGCCGACATCGATAGCTCGCGGATGATGCTGCGTGTCCGAGCGGGCAAGGGGGAGAAGGACCGCTACACCATTCTGTCCCGGCAACTCCTGGAGGAATTGCGGGCCTACTGGCGGGTCTACCGGCTGGCGGACTGGCTTTTCCCCGGCGCTATCGCGGGCCGCCCCATCGAGCGGGGCAGGGTCTACCGTGCCGCCAAGGAGAAGGCGGGGATCACAAAGCGTGGCGGCATCCATACGCTGCGCCACTGCTTCGCCACCCACCTGCTCGAGGCGGGCGTGGACGTGCGGACGATCCAGTTGCTGATGGGGCACAACTCGATCCGCACGACCATCAACTATGTCCACCTTACGGCGCAGAAGCTGGCCGGCACGCTGAGTCCGCTGGACCTTCTTGCGCCCCCGACGCCTACGTGTTTCGTGCGGCAGCCGAGACCCTTGCGGAGTTCGGCCGGGACCCCAACCAGGGCCAGAATATAGGCACTTTTCGGTATGTGTGGAGATTTTCCACACGGCGTCGGCTTGGATGCAGGACTGGCCGGACAACCGAAGCTACGTTCCATCAGCCCGGAACCGGATCGAGTATACGTCGGCGTCCCTCAGCGCCAGCCGCAGCCGCACGGGCTTTCCGGCCAGCTTGCTCAGGTCGTCTCCACCCTTCCAACGCACCACGCGGTCGAGCTGATCACCCACGATTTCGGGGCATTCGGCGAGCGCGAAGCCCGGCAGCGGCTGGCCTGCGGCGTCCTGAATCTCGACTCGGACGCTGCCGGCCGCGCTGGTCGAGTAGTTCATCTCCAGGGAGTTGCCGGCGAAACGCAACGGCCTGGTGAGCACCTCGCCGCCTGCCCACGGGGCGTTGAGGGAGGCGAAGCCGTCCACCCGCAACAGCATGCGCTCGATGTGCCAGGTGTCCTGCATGTAGTGCCGGCTGACGAAGAACATCATTCGGTCGGGGCCGAACGGGAGGATGCCCGTCATGGGGTAGTTCGTGCGCGAGACCCAGTTGCTCGCCCCCAGCCCTGGGCGCACCAGGGCTTCCATGAAAGTGCGGTCGTACTGCGTCGAGCCGGCCCGGCTGGTCAGCAGCACCCCGTCGGAGCAATCGTTCCCGTAGAAGTGGCCGTGCGACGTCTTCAGGCCGATGGCCTTCGCCTCCGCGTCGGTGACCACGCGGCGGCGCTCCATGAACCGGGCGGCCAGCGCCACGTAGAGGTGCGGGGCGCGGTAATAGGGGACCGTGTTGTTCGTGTAGAACTGCTCCCGTGGCGTGTTCCCGTAGGTCATCGGCACGGGGTCGGTCCAGTGCATGAAGTCCCTCGACGTGGTGCGGGCCACAGTCCGGTAGCCGTCCATGAACCGGTAGTAGAGCACGTAGCACTGCTCGGCCTCGCTCCAGAACATCGTGTTCCCGCCGTCAAAGGCGTTGGGCAGCTTGCTGACGATCTCCGGCTGCTGGGCCAACCGGCGGAACGTGAATCCGTCGGCGGAGGCGTACATCACCAGCCGCTTCGGCCCTGCCGGGTCTACGTAGGCGGAGTGCTTGACGCCGCTGAGCGCCTCGCTGGTGAATGCCTTGATCCGCTCGGTCTCGGGCACACCGGGGCGGGTGTCGAGCCAGACCGACCCCGACCACGAGAACCGCGCCGTGCCCCTGTCGTCGGCGATGAGGTTCGTGTCCTTCCGGCCCGCCCGCGCGACCAGGCCCAGGTTCGGCTTGGTCCAGGTCACCCCGTCGACACTGGTGGCGACGCAGTACGCTCCACTGTCGTCGTCCTTCTCCAGCGTCATAGCTCGGTAGTACATGAGGTATTGGCCGCCGTGCCGCAGGACAACGTGGCCGAAGTTCGCCGGCCCTTCCCACGTCTTGTCCAGCTTGATGGCCACGCCGCCGGACACGGGCTCGTGCAGCTTCAGCGTCGCCTTGTCCAGCCGGTCGATCAGGAACCGGTCAACGAACAGTTCGCGCCGCGAGCCGATGTCGCAGACGTGCGCCATTGTGGGTCCTTCAGGCTGTGCAGAGGGCGCGGCATCTGCTGAGATGGCCGCGACGGCCCCAGCCGCGGCGGCGGCCTTCAGCAAGTCGCGTCGCGGCAGACGCCCCCTGCTCATGGTTGGGTGGTCTCGCATCATGGGGCCATTACTCAACGGCGACGATGTCGTGAATCTCCAGCCAAGGCACGGTGAGCTTCACGTCGCCCTTTGCGTAGTCGAAGCGGAGGCGTCTGCCGGCAGGCTGCAAAAGCACGCGGTCGGGCCGGCGGCCAGTGCAGATGGTGACGGCGAGCGGGCCGAGGGCCGGAATCTCGTCGTGGGCGTAGACCGAGCTATCGGCGTGCGGACCCGCTGTGTTGACGAGGTTCACCGCGAGCTTGCGGCCGATGCGGTTGACCTGAACGTCCACGTACTGCGATCCCGCGACCTCGACGACAGGCTTGGGGAAGAGTTCGCGGACGAGTGCGGCGAGGAACTTGCGGGCCGTGGGCGTAGCTGCGTTCACGTAGCGCTCACCCAGGTTCAGATAGGTCGCCGCAATCTTCCCTTTGCCGAGCCGGGCGATGGAGGCGGCGACCTCGAACGGCCCGGTCGGCTCGTTGTCGGCATAGAGCTTGTCGAATGGCCTGGCGCCGCGTCCGAGCTTCACCCGCTGCGAGAGGGTCTTCATGCCGCACAGCCAGCCGTCGTGCTCCAGCCATTGCGGCTTCGTCTCGGCCTCGCCAAGCAAGCGCACACGAAGCCCCTTCTGGAACATCGCGGCCGTCTTTGGGCCAATGAGGAGCAGGCTGCCGCCGGCCCTCGCGTAGGCGACGAGTTCCCTGCGGAACCTCGCCTCCAGGTACTCCCACTCAGGCACGACGATGAGCGGCCAGTCGCCCATGCGGCCGGCAAGATGGTGCTCGGAGAGGATCTCGACGGAGTACTGCGACTCGAGAAGGCTGCGGAGGACGCCTGAGAGCGGCGTCAGCTCCCCGCCCCAGGGGGCGAAGAGGCGAGGCGACTTGCGGTAGAAGGCGGCAGTGGAGTTGACAAGGGCGACCTGCGGCACGGCCTCGGCTCGATGGCAGATGGCCTGGCGGGCGCGGCAGAACTTCGCCGTCTCCGCCATCAACTGCATCTCCCAGTCGTGGATCGAGCCATCGGCCTTCTGCTTGAAGTACGCCTGGAACCCGCCGCCGAGGGCGAGGACGATGGCCGCCTCGCGCTGGAGCTGCGGCACGCTCTTGGTGCTCTTGCAGCCCTCGCCCCATTTCTCCGCGAAGCTCCACGCCATCAGGTCCCACGGCTTGCCCTGCCGCGTCATGCAGCGGCCCTCCAGCCGCGCCGCGTTCACGCTGTTCTGCATCGAGTAGTCGCCCGAGATGAAGTCCACGGGAGTCGTCACCCGCTCGGGCATGAACGAGCTGTAGCCCCAGTTGCTCGCGATCTGGAAGTTCGGGCACTGGCGGTGGAGCGCGGAGACGTAGTGCTCGAGGTAGACGCGGAACGCCTCGCGGCAGATTTCGCTGAACTCGAAGTAGCCAGGGTCTTCGGGCTTGACGGGCAGCTTGCGGAGCCCCGTGCGCTTGCGGAACTCCGCGGCGGCCTCGGGGCAGTAGTCGTGCACCGTCGCCCAGCACTCGCCGTCCACCCACGCGCCGTCCACGCCGTAGTCGTCGGCAAGCTCCTTGAGCTGTGGGATGAGCAGCTTGTCCACATAGGGGCCGAAGACTGAGGCCTTCTGCTTGTCGCGTTTCCCCTTCTCGTCAATGCGTGCCCACGAGGGGTGGTGCGCGACAGCTTCGTTGTCCCACACTCCAGAGTAGTGCATGTAGAGGCCAACGCCGCGTCGGGCGGTCACCTTGCGCCAGATGCGGAGCTGGTCGCGGACGAAGCCTGGGGCTGGGTGGCCGACCTTTGTGGGGTAGCTGCACAGCCCGCGGTGGCCCTTGCAGTCGCACTGGATGTAATCGGGCTGCACCGCGTCAATGATCCGCTCGACCATCCTCGGCGTGACGGTCTCGCCGACCTCGGTGCACCGCTCGTTCATGTGGTAGTCGAAGTGGATGCCGAGGAAGCTCTCGGCGCGAGTGAGACGACGAGGACGCTGCTGCATTGCCATCGAACGATCCTCTCCACGGTAAAGCGCGCAAGGCATGTCGCCATTCGGCCAGGGAGCTACATCCGCCACGGCTCGCGCATCGCGCGGGCGCGCAGGCGATTCGCCTCCTCATCGCCGACGAACTCCTCGGTCGCCGGGTTCCACTTCAGCGAGCGCCCCAGCCGGAATGCGATGATCGCCAGATGCCCGAGGGAAGCCGACCGGTGGCCGATCTCCTCGTAGGAGCTTGGCTTGCGCCGCGTGCGGATGCACTCGAACCAGTTCGCATGGTGGTTGTTGGCGCCGGTCACCTCGCGGGTCGCCAGCCCCGCCTCCGCAAGCAGGCCCTCCGGGCCCGCCTCGATCGGTCCGCCGCCATACATCGAGGTGATCCAGCCGCGCTCGCCGACGAACAGGCCCCCGAAGTTCCCTGCCAGCCGGGCCGCCCGGGGCACCGCCTTGTAGGCGTCCGCGACCATGCCCCAGTGGTCAACGAGGTGGTGCAGTGTCCCATTGGCGTACCGGAACGTGAGCGTGGGGAACTGCCCGCCGCTGGGATGGCAGACCTCGACCGGCCCGCTGGTCTCCATGCCCAGGGCGTACTGAACCACGTCGGCGCTGTGCGAGTGGTGCCAGGTGACCGAGGCGACGCCGTAGCCGTCGCAGAACGCCCACGGCACCACGCCTGGCCGAGGGTTTCGGTGATACTCGCGGTTGTAGGGCCGCCAGGGGCCTGGCCCGACCCACAGGTCCCAGTCGAGGCCCTCCGGCACGGGCTCGCCGGGCAGTCCTGCATCAACCGGCACATATGCGCTGCCGAACATCGGGTGCAGCCGGCTCCAGAGCGTGAAGGCCGCGCGGACACGGCCCAGCCCGCCCGCTCGGACGAACCCGCACACCGCGCGGATCGTCGGCATCGAACGATACTGCGTCCCCGTCTGGAACACGCGGGCGAGCCGCCGCACGGTCTCCGCCAGCTCGCGGCCCTGCTGGATCGTGATCGAGACAGGCTTCTCGCAGTAGACATCCTTGCCCGCCTTGGCCGCGTCGGCCGCCTGGAGCGCGTGCCAGTGGTCGGGGGTGGCGATCACCACGGCGGCGATGTCCGGCCGGTCGAGGACCTCGCGGTAGTCGTTGCAGGCCGCGCAGCCGCGGTGCGAGCCGGCCGTGTACCGGGCGGCGTAGGTCTCGTCCACGCGCCGCCTGCCCTCTTCGCGCCGCTGCCGGTCCACGTCGCAGACGGCGCGGACGTGGAGGGCAGGATTCCCGATCGCCCCGGCCAGGTGGCCCCGGCCCATCGTCCCGTGGCCGATCAGCGCCAGGGTGAGCCGATCGCTCGGCGCCACGGCGCCCTCCGCGCCCCGGGCGGAGCCGGGGATCAGCGTCGGAGCAGCAACCGCCGATATCACCGCCGTCCTGTGCAGGAACCAGCGGCGGGTCACGCGGCGATGCTCTCTTGTGCTCTCTGGGGACGGCGCCATGGGCACTCCTCACTTCGCCAGGTCGAGGCTGACGCGGTTGAAGAACTGGACGCTCTGGGCGAGCGCTGGCACGGACGTGAGCCAGTCGCGGGAGTACTCGAGGCCGAACATAGTGGGCTGGATGCCCAGGCGGCGGAGCTCCCGCAGGAACAGCTCGCTCTGCCCCGCGCCGGTCCCCCAGGGCACATCGTGGCCCTGAGGGCTGCGCTCGTGCAGGTCATGCATCTGGACGGTGAGCAGGCGCTCCTTGAGCGTCCTCGCCGCCTCGATGGGGTCAACGCCCGACCGCATCCAGTAGCCGAGGTCGGCACAGGCCCCGAGCCGCTTGCTCCTGCCCCGGCAGGCCTCGAGGATTCCCTCCGGCCGCCAGTACTGCGGCGATGCCTTCTGGTCGTGGTTGTGGAGCGCGACGCGGATGTCGTACTCGTCGCAGAATCGCTCGATGGTATCCAGCGCCGCGGGCGCCGGCTCCGACATGAAGGTCTCGATGCCGACCTTGCGGCCGAACTCGAAGGCCTTGCGGCAGCCGGCCTCATCGCCGGGGATGCTCTGGATGTAGTAGGCCAGCATCGTGACGCCGGCGGCATCCAGCTTGAGCCGGACCTGTCTCAGCTCGTCGTCGGTGAGCTGGGGGTCGAAGTCCTTGGGAATCTCCTTGCTGACCTTCTGGAAGCTCAGGCCGCCCATGTACGGCAGCCCGAGCTCGGCCGTCTTGTCAATGGCCTCGAAGAGGGTGTACTTGTGGAACGTGTAGGCCTCGACGCCCAGACGCCAGCCCAGCTTCTCCTGGGCGCGGACGGCCGGCGAGAGCCGGCTGCTCGGGACGGTGGGCGTGGGCAGATCCCCCAGAGCGAACTGGGCAGCGGCGAGGTAGAACCGCAGCATCCGCGTGTCCCAGAACACATCGGGGTTGTGGGCGATCGTGCAGTAGAACACGCGGCCCCGGCCGTAGCGGCGCACCCAGGCCAGCGCGTAGTCGTTGTCCGCGCGCTGGCAGCCGCGGGGCAGTGGCCCCCCGAAGTCGGTCCTCTCGGTGTCGATACTGAACAGCACGCGGACCCGATGCCGCGAGTAGGCGCTCTGGAAGCGGAAGAACTCGTCGCGGTACTCGAAGCCCGTCCCGCCGAAGGCCGCGTTGAGCGGATGCTCTGGATCATCGAGCTTGATGGCCACGTGCTCGCGGCTGTCGCGGTGGTTCGCTCCTCGGGCGCCGAGCATGAGGCCGAACTCCGGCCAGTCCTCATGCGCGCCGGGCCACCGCGTGAAAGCCACCGACGTGCCGTGCACGCCGAGCAGCCCGCCGCCACCATAGACGAACTCGACCAGGCTCTGCCGCAACTTCGGGTCTTCGAAGAGATTCCCCACGGTGTTGTTGAGGAAGACGGCATCGAACCCCTTGAGGCTCTCGGGCTTGAAGACCTGCGGATCCCGGCTGACCACCGTGTCGAACGCCCCGGTCTTCTTGCCCATGAGCTCGAACGCCAGGTTGGCCGTGGCGATCGAGCGGTGCCCGCCGTAGCCGACATTCAGGTCGAAGATCAGGAGCTTGCGGGGCTTGTGGGGCGAGACGACCGCCTTGGCCGGGACCGCGGCCTCGATCCGCTCGCGCTCCTGTGCGTCGGGGCCGACCTGCGCCCTTGCCGCCGCAATCCCAATCCACAGCACCGCGAGCATCCGGGCCGCGGAGGCTATGCAAGCCGCTTGTCCAACGCGCCCCCCTTCGCCTGCGACTCGGCCGACCGTTCCCACAGCGACAGAATGGCGTCTCATAAGCCTCTGCCCTCGAACAGGGACCGGCCCAGGCTCCACCTCGACACCAACGGTGCCGGGTCCGCCAAGATGGGCGGCGGCCCGTAGCATCCACCTGACGGCCCGAATCCGCAGCCCGGCAGGCGGGCCGCCCGTTCTGCACGGGCCAGTGGCCTCTGAGGTGACACGACGAATCATATGTCCCTTCGTCCAACCCGTCAAGTACCACAGACACGGAACCCTACGTGCTCGATGAGGCCAAGCCGAGCCAGTTTCGCCCTAGCCCGCTGGAGCGTCCTTCGTGAGATCGAGTGCTCACGCTCCAGGTAGCTCATCGACGGCATGGTTCCAGAAGAAGCCTTGAGTTCCAGGAAAATCCGTGCTGCGGCGTGCTGCTGGTTCCGGTTGCCGAGGTCCTTCACCTCGGTTGCAGTCGCATCGCGCTGAGTATCCACTGTCTCACTTTGCTGACGGCGAACAGGGAGTAGGTGGCTTTCAAGGACGATGGCTCGTGGCGGTGATCTGGGGCAGCCGATGGTGCGGCAGGTCACTTCTTCCATCGCCAGGCGTCCAGTTCGCCGGGCTTGCAGAAGCCGACTGTCCAGTGATCGCCGGTCAGGCAAGGGAGCGCGAAGGTGAGCTTCGTGCCGTCGAAGACCACCTCGCGCGGGGGCACGAACTGGAAGGCGAGACTGCGCTTGCCGCCGGGGAACTCCAGTTCGGCGGCGGACACCGTCACGGCGGGGCCGGGCTGGGCGTCGTGCTCCTTACCCCGGGCGTCGAGGGCGATGATGCGCTTCCAGCGGGGTGGGCCGCCCGGCGACACCCACTTGCCGGGGAGGGTGAAGTGCGCCGTCTCGAATGGCGTCCAGTCGCGGTCCATGCGGAACATCAGGCGATCGGCGAAGAAGAGGGCCTGCCAGCGGCAGCGGTCGTAGGGCGAGGCCGTGAGGTTGGCCGGCACGCAGCGCGGCCAGGTGGTCGCCTGTCTTGTGCCCTCGTCGAGCATCGGCTCCTTGCCGTCCGTGAAGGTGAACAGCGGCGCGCCGTCGAGCCGCACGGTGTCGTCATCGTCGGCCAGGTGGAGCACCATGCCGTGGAACATGTGGAACCTGGCCGTGAGCTGCGGGCAGTGGACGACATAGACGTTCGGCTTCGGGTGCTCGTAGGAGTAGGCGAGCGTGGGCCCGACGGCGACGGTGAGGGGCTGGGCCAGGGTCGGCGTCTCCTTTGCCGCACCCGCCTCCTGGCAGATGACACGGAATGGGATCGTCCGCAGGCCGGCGGGCGGCTTGTTGGCCGTGGCGACCACCTCGACCTTCGTCTCGGCGCCAGGCGCGATGGGGCCGAAGGCGGGCTGCGCAGGCTCGAACGCCCAACCCTCCGCGGCGTCGAACTCGATGCGGCCCGAGACGGCGGCCTTGAGGGGGTTGCGGACCGCGAGCGTCACCGTGCGGCGGTCGCGGTCGAAGACGCGGACGACGCGGGGCGAGACCGTGACGGGGAGCGGACACTCCTGGCCGCGCTCCCGCGGCGGCGTCTTCACGGCGGCGATGTCGGGAAGGGCAGGAACCCCCTTCGCGCCCGGGATTCGCAGCCTGGTCCAACTGCCGCGAGCTGTCACCTTGCCGTCGCGGGCGACGCGCAGATAGCCGTAGCTGCGGAAGGCCACGGTCAGAGCGCCGTCACCGAGGACATGCTCGGCGTGGTCCTTCTGCGGGCCGAACGCCACGGCCGCGTAGTCCGTGAAGCCCTTTGCGTCTACTCGGACGAGCATAGCATCCGTGGTCTCGGCCAGCTTGGTGACGGCGCGAATCTGCGGCGTGGCGGGCGCGGCCACGGGCTCGTGGGTGGCCACGAACACCGTGTCGCGCGCGCTCCGCCGCGCGACGAGCATCGGCACGCCGTGAACGTCCACGCCGTGCGACACGAGGGTGTCGGGCTCGGCGGCCATCGTGAGGCGGAGCGTGGCCTGGTGGTCGAACCACTCCTTGCCGTAGCTCCCCTCGCGGCTGCCGGGCTCCTCTTTGATGACGAAGTCGAGCGACCAGGGCTCGCCCGTTGCCATCGCCTGCTGGTCCTTCATCAGCCAGTAGCGGCGGACCAGGGCGTCGGAGGGCTTGAAGCGCTCGGGCGTGGCGGGGACCGGCTTGCCGAAGCTGTGGAGGACGTAGTCATAGGTGTGGCGCAGTTGGCTCGATGCCTGGAAGAGGTCGAGCAGGTACTCGCCGGTGAGGAGCAGCGCCCGCGTCTGGTCTACTCCCTCGTAGACGGCGGAGGCCGAGGTTGCGAGGAACTTCACCTCGGGGGCGAAGTCGTGGCGGATGCCGGTCGGCGCCGCGTTCGCCGACTCCTGCTCGTCCACGATCAGTGTGTTGTGGCAGGGGCTGTTGCGGGTCCAGCCGACCGACGGGTTCTCGTATTGGATGGGGTTGTAGTCGGGATAGAAGAGGCGGTTCGCGCCGTGGAGCATGATCGTGAACTTGTCGCGGTGGTCGTGGCCGTAGCCCTGGGACATGAGCTGGAAGACGGCGATGGCCTTGCCGCTGGTCCAGTAGGCGGGCGATTCGTCGGAGCGGAGGATGGCGAGGCCGTAGTTCGGCCAGACCTTCGAGGGCGCGGGCGGCAGGGGCGCGTTGGCGGGCAGGGGCTTGCGGTCCAGAAGGCTCCGCTTCCAGTCGGGGATCATCGCCACGAAAGGCGCGTAGAGCGGGTCGCCCGTGGCGCGCCAGGCGGCGGCGAGGGCCTCGTGGGCGTTCAGGCTCTTGTCTGCGGGGTTGACCAGGAAGAGGTCCTTGCCCTTTGCATTCGTCGCGCCGTCGCCGTAGGTGGCCACGCGAATCTGGCCCGGACCGTGGCCCGTCCGCTCGATGGGATAGGCCGTCTCGACGTAGTAGTCCATCAGGCCCTTGGGGCTGGAGCCGTTCGCCGTCTTGTGGGCGAACCAGTCGCGCCCGTCGTAGAGCGAGCGATAGAGGGACATCGTGGCCATGCACAGGATGTCCTGGTGGGCGATGGGGTAGATGGGGGCTTCGCGCCAGGGGCCGCCGTCGAGGAGCATGTGCTCTAGAGCCACGAAGTAGCCGCCGCTGCCGTGTCGCGGCTCGCGGTGGAAGCCCCACCGCATGCACTCGGCGTCCTGCGTGGCGAGGCCGGCCATTGCCACGACGAACGTCGGCTTGAACACCAGGTTCGGCGTCTGGCTCCAGCGGTCCATCGAGCGGATGCGGAAGCGGGCGTGGTCCACGATGCCCTCCTGAATGGCCTTGCGGTCAGCGGGGTCGAGGCCGTTGTAGACCCAGTCGAAGGCCACGAAGGGGCGGACGTCAATCTGGTAGTAGACGTCGGGGATTCCAGGCTGGCCGCCCTTGAAGAAGCTAGGGTCGGCGAAGGCGTCGCGGGCGCGCTTGACGAACCAGGCATTGGGGCCGAACTGCCCCAGCAGCCACTTGCTTGCGGCCGGGATGACCGCCGCATCGCCGTCAAGGGCATAGAGGAACGCGGCCTGGAAGCCGTCGCCCTTGGCCGCGGCGGCCTTGGCGCGGGCGCACTCCTCCTTCGCCCAGGCCTCGCGCTCGATGAGAGCGTGGATGCGGTCGCGCTCGGCCTTGGGAATGAAGAAGGGACGGCCGTGGGAGGGAGCGTCCTTCTCTCCGCCCAAGGTCCACCGGGCCACAAGGAGCAGGCACAGCAGCGCAGCGGCACGGTTCATGGCTCTCCTCTGAGTGGTCGTGTGACCATAGGCAGTATCGCGCAGTCCGAGACGCGGGTCAAGTTCCTGCAAGACCCATCGGGGGCAGTGCCTCGGCCGCGCCCTGCGATGGCCCTTTGCACAGAGGTCCGGGCCAACTCGCGCGTGAGCACGCCGGATGCTACAATCCCCACGGTTTACCACGTCCACCTCGTAATATGGGGCCCATTTGCTGACGCCTCCTGAGAAGGAGACATGACCATATGTTCACGAATCGAACGAGCTGGATGGGGTGGGTCCTGGCGGCAGGCCTGCTGAACCTGGGAGGCATACTGCGTCCTGTCATGCTGTATGGCGGACCAGAGCCCGTGGACCTGAACGGGCCGGACTACAATCCGCCGGACTGCCCGGCGTGGGCCAAGGTGACGGCGCCGGAGTGGGTGAAGCCCCACATCGGCGTGAACGGCGTCCCGGAGAAGTGGCGCCCGAAGGGCGAACCGTTCGGGTCCTCGGTGGCGGGACTCGACCGCTACCAGGCCAACCACTTTGTCTACTGCGACGAGAAGACGGTCGAGTACCTCTACAAGGAGTACACGCCGCTGAAGGTGAACTACGCGGTCGGGACGCTACCGACCTTCGAGAAAGTGGCGGCCCGATACACGGCAGGGTGCAAGACGGACACGGGAAGAGCCGTGGCCCTCGTGACCAGGGCCATGCCGGCGGTGTTCAAGCATCCGGTCATGCCGCCGCTCGGGCCGAGCGTGGCGGCCAACCGGAACATGGAGGACAAGGCCATGCTGGCGACGGGCTGCGGCTGGTGCAACGAGCAGGCGCGGGTGTTCATCCGCCTGTGCCAGGTGCTGGGAATCCCTGCGCGCATGGTCCACCTCTTCGGACAGGGCCACACCGTGGCCGAGTTCCACGCCGACGGCAAATGGGCCTTGGCCGACGCCACCAACATGTTCGTGGTGCCAGGCAAGGACGGCAAGCCCATGTCGGCGCTCGAGTGCCACGACCGCGGCGCGAACCAGCGTCTCTACGCTCAGGCCAAGCAGAGACGCGTGAGTGAGATGTTGGAGATGTCGGACGCGGAACTGGGGTTCAAGAACCCGGCGGCGGCCAAGGAGTGGCGGGACGCAAACGCCAAGCCCCTTGTGGAAGAACTGGCCGTGAGGAAAGTGGCGTTCGGTGTGATCAACTATCCGTTGCCAAAGTAGGGGGAACAGAGGTCCACGTCCTCAACGAACTGGGCACCGGCGGTCTGATGGGGCCGGTCGTCCTGTTCCGGGAGAAATGACCAGCCATCCGCCGCTGGACTCGGACGGCGCGTGAGCTGTTCTTACAGGGAGTACTGCGGGATCTTCATCGTCTCGCCGTCCTTCATTGCGGACAGGTGCGCGTAGTAGCCGGGGGTCGTCATGTTCAGGGCGTCAATGACGTCCACGGCGGGCTTGCGGCCCCTGAGGATCGAGTCAATGAAGTCGTCGCCCAGGTAGCCGTGCGAGCCGCCGTGGCCGCCGGGCTCGACGCCCGGCGGCAGGGCGCCTTTCCTCAACTGAAGCCCCTTCTTGACCGCCTCGTCGTACCGCTTCTTCCCCGTCGGGTCGCCGATGAAGGTCTTGCTGTAGCCGCCGTACTCCCCGCGAACCCGCCCCGCCTCCAGGTACTCGCCCTGGGAACCGCACACCATCATGCGGGCGATGCCGCCCTCGGCCGTGCGGAAGAGGCCGACCTCGCAGTTGAAGACGTTCCCGATCGCGTTGGGGATGCGCCGGGATGGGTCGAACGGCGCGGTGCCGCGGCAGGAAACGTCAATCAGAACTCAGATCATCTGGGTGCGCTGACACCACAATTTCGCCTACGATCGAGTGACCAAAGTGAAGCAGATGGGGTAGCCGGCAGGCCCGGAAGTCCTGGGTGCACGGGCGTTGATCTCGGCGATG
>Ga0194112_10002427_pt1 | contig 26674 bp, 28 predicted proteins | sample TA2MahC400mmetaG_FD_146191 | JGI IMG/M metagenome (GOLD analysis project Ga0194112, IMG submission 146191) | Freshwater microbial communities from Lake Tanganyika, Tanzania - TA2015016 Mahale Deep Cast 400m | ecosystem: Environmental > Aquatic > Freshwater > Lake | place: Tanzania: Lake... | reverse complement strand
TGGCCACCTCCTTTTTTAGGGGAGTATAGCCTTTTTCAAAATTCAAATCGTTCCCGTACAAAATATTGCAATTATCCAATGAAGTCATAGCGTTTTATGTTATGTTAAAATTTTTATTTGGACAGTAGTGACCTTTTTTCAACTTTAATCCCGCCGCTGGCGAGATCAAATTCGGCAATGAACTTAAAATGGTCAATGGTCAATTATCAATGTTCAATGATCATTGTTAAGGGCTAATTGATAACTTGAATGGGTCATTAATATAAGGGGGATAAGATGAACGTCGATCATTTAAGAAAACTCCTGGAGGGGGTGCGGCGGGGGAAGGTTAAGGTGGAAAAGGCCCTGCAAGTGCTGAAGACCCTGCCGTTCGAAGCGATCGACTGCGCCACCATTGACCACCACCGGCATCTGCGCCAGGGGGCCCCGGAGACTATCTTCGGCGAGGGAAAGACAGCAGCCCAGGTCATCTCCATCATGGGGAAGATGCTGGACAAAAAAAACAACATCCTGGTGACCCGCCTGGACCGGAATAAAGTGCCCCCGATCAAACGCGCTTTCCGAAAAGCCCGTTATTACCCGCATTCCCGGGTCTTAACCCTGCTGAACCATCCGGTTAAAATCGTAGGAAAAGGCACGATCCTGGTGGTCTGCGCCGGAACTTCGGACATCCCCGTGGCCGAAGAAGCCATTGTTACCGCTCAGATGATGGGCAACCAGGTGGATCACCTGTACGACGTGGGTGTGGCCGGCATTCACCGCTTGATGAGCCAAAGAGACAAACTCATGTCGGCCCACGTGCTGATTGTCGTTGCCGGCATGGAAGGGGCCCTGCCCAGCGTGGTAGGGGGGTTAGTGGACCGCCCGGTGATTGCCGTGCCCACCAGCATCGGATATGGGTCTCACCTGGGGGGCTTCACCCCCCTTATGGCCATGCTTACTTCCTGCGCTTCGGGAATTTCGGTGGTGAATATCGACAACGGATATGGGGCCGCCTTCGCGGCCAGTTTGATCAACAGAATATAGTATAGTGATTCATAAATTCCTTTACACACTGTTCGTGGTGAGCTTGTCGAACCATGATAGGAACCTATTGAAATATTTCACCATTCGACAAGCTCAGGGCTAACGGTATATATAAATATATTACTGAAACACTACAATAGTTATGAGCGCTATACACGGTAGAGCCAAAAGGATATAAAAATATGGGCTTTTCCACTTGACTCATGTTGTTGTTCAGTTTATATCGTGGCTCGGGGGCCAGGGGGCTGAGCGCTGGCAGCATCGGCCGGGAGAAAACCTTGAAGGAAAGGGTTTGCTGGGTTTCCGCGCATTGAGGCGGGGGCTCTTTCCCGCCTAATCTATGGAAAACCGGGCGCCTCATGATGCCAAGCGAAGCGCCCTGGCCCCCGAGCCTGAGAAAGCCGCCGGTAACGATAACTCTCAAACAAACTGATTCCTAAACAACGGATTAACATGAGTCAAGTGGAAAAGCCCATAAGAATAATTATTCCCTTGCGCCTTACGACTTGCGCCCTCACGGTTTTTAAGAGGTGAAAAATGAAGATCCTTTACTTCGATTGTTTTTCTGGAATCAGCGGTGATATGACCCTGGCCGCCCTGCTGAACCTGGGACTTCCCGAAGAAAAGCTGCGCCTGGACCTGGCCAAGCTTGGTTTGAAGAATTACAGCCTTAATATTTTTCAGGGAAGCCGCCACGGAATTGCGGCCGCCGGCCTGGAAGTAAAAGTTGGACCACGAGAAGAGCACCACAGGCATTTTTCAGACATCCGCAACATGATCGAGTCCAGCTCCCTTGAACCCGGCGTGAAAAAAATCTGCCTGGAGATTTTTCAATGCCTGGCCGAAGCCGAGTCCAGGGTCCACAGCCAGAAATTGGAGGAGGTTCATTTTCATGAGGTCGGGGCCGTGGATTCCATAGTGGACATCGTAGGCACGGCCATCGGCATTGACTATTTCCAACCCGAAAAGATCTTTTCTTCGGAGTTGCCCATGGGCAGAGGATTCGTGCAGTGTCAGCACGGCCGGCTTCCCCTGCCGGCGCCGGCCACTCTGGAGATTCTGAAAGGGTATCCGGTAAAGAGCGTGGAAGTTGACGGTGAATTGGTAACTCCCACCGGGGCGGCGATTGTAGCAAAGCTTAGCTCAGGGGTGAGTTCTTTTCCAGTTATGGCCGTTGAAAAGATCGGGTACGGGATGGGCAAGAAGGAATTCCCGGACCGCCCCAATCTCCTCCGGCTGGTTTTGGGAGAAGCAACTGCGGCCTACCTCGCTGACCGCGTGATCATCCTGGAGGCCAATATCGATGATATGAACCCCGAGTTCTATGATTACCTGATGGAGCGTCTCTTCGAAGGCGGGGCCCTGGATGTTTCCTTGAATCCATTATTAATGAAAAAGAACCGGCCGGGGACGTTATTGCGGGTGATCGGTGAGGAGCGGGACGCGGAAGCGCTCTCGGAACTAATCCTGCGGGAGTCCACCACTCTGGGGGTGCGCAGTTATGCGGTAGGAAGAAAAAAGCTGCCCAGGGAAGTGCGGGAAGTGGAGACAAAGTACGGGAAGATCCGGGTAAAAATTTCCGGAGACCAGCGCTTCCAGCCGGAATATGAAGATTGCAAACGAATTGCCCTGGATAGAGGGATTCCCCTCCAGGAAGTTTATCGGGAGGCGTTGAAAAAAAAGGAGTAAAAAATTTTAACCGCAGAATACACCGACTGCCGCTAAGCGCTTAGCGCTATGCGCATAGCGTTTTTTGAAGAGGGAGATAGGAATGGGCATTGATTGGGGAAAGGTAAAAGAAGAAGCCGTTCAGATTCTAAGTGATTATATAAAAATCGATACGACCAATCCCCCCGGGAAAGAAATGGCCGGGGCTCGATACCTTAAGGGGGTTTTGGAAAAAGAGGGGTTTGCAGCCACCGTTTTGGAATCCCAGCCCGAACGGGGAAATTTGATCTGCGCGTTGAAGGGGAAGCAAGAGCTTCCGCCCCTGATTCTCCTGCACCACATTGATATAGTGCCAGCGGAGGCGGAAAAATGGAAATTTCCGCCTTATTCCGGGGAAGTGGTTGATGGCGAAGTATGGGGGCGAGGCGCTCAGGACTGCAAATCGCTGGGGGTGGTCGAACTGCTTGCTTTTCTATTGCTTGCCCGGGAAGGATTTAAGCTCAAACGTGATATCGTTTACATGGCCACAGCCGATGAGGAAACCGGCGGGAAATGGGGGGTGGGCTGGCTTTTCGAAAATCATCCTGAATTGATGAAAGCGGAATACGTGATCAACGAAGGCGGGGGGGCAGGCATGATCGTAGGCCAACGGCATGTCTACACCTGTCAGACCGCGGAAAAGGGGATCTGCTGGCTGAAATTTACTTTTCGGGGGAAACCGGGGCATGCCTCTATCCCCCATGATGATAACTGCGTGGTAAAAATGGCCAGAGCCATCGAAAGGATTTCTTCCTACCGGTCGCCTCTGCGCCGCACCCTGACCGCCGAAAATTTTATCAGAGGGATAGCCGAGGAGCAAAGTTTTCTGCGTTCCTTCCTGATGAGGCAGCTTTTAAACCCGCTTTTCTCCAGGAGCGTTGAAAGACGCATCCCCGACACCGGTCTGAGAGGAATGGTGGGGGCCATCCTGAGAAACACCTTCGTGCCCACGGTGGTCCAGGCCGGGCAGAAGACCAACGTCATTCCCAGCGAGTGTTCCTGCCAGGTGGATTGCCGCATCCTTCCCGGCGTTGACCCGGAGATGATCAAGGCGGAGATGAGAGATCTGTTATTTAGCTTCAAAGATTATGAAGTTGAAATCTTACAGACATCACCGGCTTCCGAATCCCCGGCCGAAAACGCCCTCTACCATTCTATAGAAAAAACGCTAAAGCGTCTGGATGCGAAAGCCAAAATGATTCCAACCATGCTTACCGGAGCGACTGATTCCAGATTCTTTCGGGAAAAAGGGACTATAGCTTACGGATTTCAGCCCATGTCGCCGACAGCCAATCTTTCGGAGTATTTAAGCCGGGTCCACGGCCACGATGAGCGCATCTCCGCAGAAAGTTTGCTCTTCGGCACAAGAGTACTCTATGAAGCGATAAAAGATTTTTGCGGGTGAGGGCTTACGTTTCGCCAGGCAGCAAAAAGCAAAAAAGGGGAAGCGCAGATCTGATGGCTGTTCGTTAAATCGCTTAGTTTTCTTGACAACAAAGCCATCATCGAATATTCTTAAATTCAGCAAAAATAAGATTTGGTTTTTACTCTTCACTGTCCATTGATCATTCATCATTGTGTTTCCGTGGGGGCATAGCTCAGCTGGGAGAGCACAGCGTTCGCAACGCTGGGGTCGAGGGTTCGAATCCCTTTGCCTCCACCAGAAACTACCCCGCCTAAAGCAGAAAAATTTAGAACGTTCCATCAGTTTAATATTTTTCCCGTATTTCCCTTGCCGGCCTCGACATCGAAGAATATTTATCCATTTAGTATTTGAATATCAAGAGTAAAGACCTGACGCCGAACCCTACTTCGTCATCCCCCAGGCCATAGCCAGCTATGAATCAAAAATGACAAATTAATAAATTAAACAACGTCCCCATCTATGCATTGGACAGTTAGGGGGGCGAATAGTATTATCGCCCTGCGCTGCAGTATTATGAGCAACCGTTGGGAAGATTTTTGGGAGCATCGGGTGGCGGCGGCGTGAAAATCTATTCATAAATTTGCCGCACACCCTGGAGGAATTTGCCGCTTGCATCCGGAATCGCCGAATCCCTGAAACAGCCGGTCCGGAGGCTATCCGGGCTCTGGCCGTGATCTTGGCCGCGGTACGGTCGGCTCGAACCAAAAAACTCGTCAGCCCGGCCCAGGTCTTAATCGAATAGTTTCGATTAAACTCTCCCCCAACGCAACCATTGTCTTTAGTCTCAGCGAGGAACGTGCCGCAGGCTGGAAGGCGTGGTTCGGGTTTCCCTGTAATTTACTCGGGGAAGACCTTTGAAATGGTCGTCTTGGGTCCAGAGGGTAGCGCTAAAAATCTGAACGGTGGCGTAAATGAGACTATCAGCCATGGGCAGTTTATGTTTCAAGCTAATTAGCGCCGCCTTGAGAGCGATGGTCTCATCCAGCGCCACGACGCGGCCCTGCTTCATTTGTGCGATTGCTTGCAGGGCTCTCGCCTCATCGGCAACTTGGTTGACCTTCTTGAACACTTCGTAGAGACAGATGGTGGGGGTAAGCAACACATCCACTTTTTCAATGGGGTTGGCGAAGTAAGCAGCGTTCGTTCCCCCGAAAAAGAACTCTACCCAACCAGAGGTGTCGACGAGGTTCATACGCGATCCTCCTCGTCCCGGTGAAATGCAGAATCCAGACCCTTCAAGAATCCTTTCATCTCGCGCATGGGGCGAAGCGGCACCAGTTCGATGCGATCGTCAAAACTGATAACTTGTAGTCTGGTCCCCGGCTTTAGTTGCGCGCGCTCGCGCACCCTTCGCGGAATAACAACCTGGTACTTGGAAGACACCGTAACGATATCCATATCGATCTCCTTTCTGTTTTACATATATCAGATCGACGGGACATTGTCAAGGGTCCGAGCACCCAGGCCATCGGCCCCGGCGTCTCCACGAGGCTGGAAGGGAGGAAATCCCCTCTTTGGAAAAGAGGAGGAGGGGAGATTTTGGGGAAATATGTATGGTCAATTATGGAATCATTAGTAACTTAAGGCTAACTTATGAAGGGGACGTTGGTTCAAATGCAACTTTGTCGAGAATTCAGGGGGAACATCATTTATTTGTTATTTGACGATAGTGAAACGGGCTGTAGGGGGCGCCATTTCAAAGAAAAGTAGCTAAATTTCATTTCGCACTAAGTTCTGAGGCTACTTCATCAATTCATCACGTTGTGCTTTGCTTAAGAGGAATAAGTTCTCTTTGCACCTACGTCCCCCTCTCCCCGTCCCATCTCCCATTTCTTTACCACCCATAAGGATGCCTCCAGAAAGGATAACGGTGCCGCCAAAAATAATAGGGGTCGCAGTCCCAAGGGGGATAAATCGGCCTGTATTCGGAGCGCCGCTCCCACAGGTGAATTTCCTTGGCTTGAATGACCGGGTAGGCATACTGGCTATCTCCAAGGGGTAGAATTTCCTTTCCGCTCACTTCCCCGGCGACGGTTATCTCACGCCCTTCCTTGTAGATAGCGGGATCGAGAAAGCCGGCCTGCCGGATCAAAAAGCGTCCGAGTGAATGATCCAGATTGGTTGGCCTTTTCTGATAGTCCAATTCTGTCTGCCTGACCTTAATAAGCGTTTCCTGCTGCCGGGTGGAAGTCTCGACAATCACCCCACCCCATAAAACGGTCTTCCCTGTGTAAGTATCCGGGTATTTTTGGATATCCCGGAAGGTCAGGGTCGGGTCCACCCGGTGCATAATCTCTTTCGAGACAGGCGCACAAGAAATGATCAGCCCTGCCGACAGCGTAATTAGAAGAAACCATCTTTTCATCGGAACACCCCCCCCACACCAATGCCAAAGTGAAAGAGTGGTCCCCTGTTGGTCTCGGGTTTCCAAAGGTGGGATTCGCGCGCAATCAACATCGGGTAAGAGTAATCCATTTCCTTTAAAGGCAATACCTTTTTCCCTTGCACCTCTCCCAGAACCGTAATTTTCCGCCCTGCAGAATAGATGGCCGGGTCCCGGAAGTCCGTGAAGCGGACTAAAAAGCGTCCGTAGGACACATCCATGTCTTCCGCCTTTTGTTGCGAGTCCAAGGGCTTTTGCAGAACCTCAACCCAGGTTTCACCTTCCTTTACAATGGTGGATACAATCTGCCCGCCAAAAAGGACCACCTTCCCCCTGTAGCGATCCGGGTCTTGGAGTAAATTCTGGAAAGTGATCTCAGGATCCAATGCTCTCAGCCCCTGTTTGGAGATAACAGGTGCACAAGCAGAAAGGATCCCAGCCACACTCAGGATGGACCAAACCAGCTTTTTCATTTTTCTCCCCTGAAACATCGATTTTGCTCCCCTCATTTTATATTATATCAAATTTTTCCGTTTCTCTAAAAATTTCCTCCATTTCTTCCCGGAGGTGATTTGGCTCGAGGTTGGAAAATTATGAGTTTAAAAGAATTTTCTTGACACTTATCCTTTACTTTGAGGCTCTTGCAAAAGTCATAAACACCGTCATCCCCGCCCCGCATCAAGTGCGGGATAAACTCCAGCGGGAATCCAGGGCAGCCCGAAAAATCTGGATTCCGGGTCGCGCTTCGCCCTGTACACCATGCGGTGCAGGGCTTCGCTTGCCCGGAATGACAATTGAGCGACAGATTTTGAGATTCGCCAGAACCTCCTTTATGATGGTTTTAAAAACTCTGTGACCTCTGTACTACTAACGTGCAAAATCTCGAAATTTTGGTAAAAAAATTTTAAAAGTGAAGAGGCGAGCTATTTATTCCGTTGACAAGAAACTGTTTCCTCTGGTACGAATTCGGAGAAAAATCAACCTGCCGGGAGGGAGAGAGAATGGATTTGTACCTTAAGAATAAAGTGGCCATCGTGACTGGCGGAGCCTCGGGAATCGGAGAAAAGACCGCGGAGTATTTTGTTCAGGAAGGGGTCAAAGTCCTGGTAGCAGACGTGAATCGGGAGCGGATAGAGAAGACCGTTAATTTTTTGGAAGGGATGGCAGGGGATGTAACAGGTGTTTATGGCGACGTCACCAATGAAAAAATGGTTGCCCAGATGGTGGAAAAGGCAGTCTCCCATTTCGGGACCGTAGATTTTTTGGTCAATAGCGCCGGCGTTGGAGGTGGAATGAGCCCTCTGGAGAATGCCCCGCAGGCAGAATGGCAGCGCATTTTGGATATTAATCTCATCGGCACTATTAATTGCTGTAAGGCAGTAATGCCGATCTTGCGGCAGAAAAACAGTGGGAGAATCATGAACATTGCTTCTGAGGCTGGAGTATCCGGGGAAAAAGGCCTGGAGGTCTATGCGGCCTCCAAGGGAGGAGTGATTTCTTTGACCAAATCTTTGGCCAAGAGTTTAGGCCGCCATAACGTTACCGTCAATGCCGTGGCCCCGGCTTTCGTTCATTCTCCGATGACTGCTTTCCTAACGCCAGAATTGGAAAAGAAGTGGTTGCAGATGTATGCCATAAAACGCCTGGGGGAGGTTGGCGATGTGGCCAGTATGATCGTTTTCCTCTGCTCCGACCGCTGCTCCTGGATCACCGGCCAGACGATCTCCATAAACGGCGGGTTTTCGATGAAGTGAACCCGGAAAGGGGAAAGAAAGCGGTCTGCGGGGTTTGCATTTGCAAGGTGGGCGCCCTATCGCGGGTACCCACCTTAGGGATGATGAACTCTATGGTTTACGGCGGAAGTCTTTAGGTCTTTCCTGCAAGGTAACCTTCACTTCTCTGGTTTTTCCATCCCGGATGATTTTCAAATTGACGGCATCGCCGATCTTACGCTCCCGAAGATGTTTGATCAACTCTTCCGCATCTTTAATTTCCAAAGTATCCATTTGAATAATGATATCTCCGTCTAAAGGATGCAGGAAATTTCCAATCTGGGCGTGCTTGCTGGCGCCCTTAAGGCCGGCCTTATCCGCCGGTCCGCCCGGGGCTACTTCAACAATCATTGCCCCTTTATCGGACTTCAGCCCCAGTTGTTTGGCAAACTGCGGAATAATCGGGTGGAGCACTGCGCCGAGATACGGGTAGGAAACAAAACCTTTGGCAATGAGTTCCGCGGCGATTCGCTTGGCCGTGTGCACCGGTATGGCAAAGCCGATGCCCACGCTTACGCCGGTGGGGCTGAGAATGGCTGTGTTGACTCCAATAATCTCACCCGAGGAGTTGAGCAATGGGCCTCCGGAATTTCCGGGATTTATGGAGGCATCGGTCTGGATGACGTCTTCAATGGTCGTCCCAACTTCAGAACGGATGGTTCGGCCGAGAGAGCTGATGATTCCCGTGGTCAGCGTAAGGCCAAGGCCGAAGGGATTTCCAATGGCCAGAACTTTTTGACCGACCTGAAGCTTCTGAGAATCACCGAAAGGAAGGGGTTTAAGTTTTTCCGGTGGGGCGTTGATTTTGATCACGGCAAGGTCATTATCCGGGTCCGTGCCCACTAATTTTGCGGGCCACTTGCTCCCATCGGCCAGGGTTACTTCCAGTTTCTGGGCGTCGCGGATCACATGATTGTTAGTCAGGATGTGCCCGCGGGAGTCGATGATCGAACCAGAGCCGCTTCCCTCCCGGGGGGTGGGGTTCAAGAAGAAATCCCGGGTTATCACCGTGCTTATGACGTTGACCACGCTGGGGCTGGCTTTTTGATAAATCGCTACATTGTTCTTTTCATCATCGGTAAGGGCCGAGACCTGGTTTGTGACCCAAATTATGGAAAGAAATAATATTAAAAAGAAAAACAATTTTTTCGAATAGTTATGAGCCATTTGGATTCCTCCTCTTTCATCCTTCCTTTTAACTAAAATAATATCATTATTCATCTGGGCAGACAATGCCTATCATCCGATCACCCCTTCTCCGCTCGGACACTCATATACCGAAAATTTCGCCTACCTAAAAAAGGCAATTTACCACAGAGGGCCCAGCGCGGTGTAGCCGCAACCAAAAGAAATCACCCCCTCCCAACCCTCCCCCCTCGAAGGGGAAGCTGTGGAAAAATTGGGGTAGGGGGAAAGGAGAGGCGCCACCCATGTCCAGGGGCCAGAAAAATTTGCTTGCCAAAATGAGGCAGTGCTCTCCCTGTTGCCGGCGGTGGACTCGGCTTCGGTTAGGCCCGAAGGCCTATCCCTGTGTATTTACATAGTTTTGTTCCAAGTTGCCTGCATCCCTTCGAGGAGGGCAGGGTATCCGTTGGGGATCATTCCTGTCCCGCCGATTTTGGCGGCGCGAATTTTCCCGTCCCCTGGACAACGGGAAAAGCTTATTTCGTCGGCCACACGAATTTTTTCACAGCTTCGGGGAGGGATAGGGTGGGGGGGATTGCTTAACAAAATTTCAAGATTTTGCACGTTAGTAGTACAGAGGAAATTTAAGAAAAAACAAGGTAATAAATTTCTTTTCTCTGCTTTACAAGGAAGGAAGGAATGAAGGCAGCCAAGGCTCAAATGGTTCCAGCCTGGCAGGGCTGGAGGGGATAATCGATCAACTCTCGGATCGTGGGATTTTCCCCGCAGAGAGGGCATTGCGGATTCCGCTGAATCATTATTTCCTGGAAAGATAAACTCAAAGCGTTAAACAGAAGAAATCTTCCGGCCATGGATTTTCCAATCCCCAGGATTTCTTTGAGCGCCTCGTTGGCCTGGAGGGTGCCGATTATCCCGGCAACTGCTCCCAGGATCCCGGCTTCCTGGCAACTGGGAACGAGACCGGGAGGAGGAGGTTCAGGGAAAAGACAGCGGTAGCAAGGTCCTCCAGCATGGGGCTTGAAGGAACTGAGTTGCCCGTCGAAGCGCAGGATGGCTCCGGAGATTAAGGTTTTTTTCTCTAAGTAACAGGCATCGTTTACCAGGAAACGCGTGGGAAAATTGTCGCTTCCGTCGAGGACGAAGTCGTAGCCCTTGATGATTTCCCGGATGTTTGCCGCAGTGATTCGGTCCGCATAGGTTTGCACGTTTACATCCGGATTTAAAAATTCAAGGGTTTTCTTCCCGGATAAAACTTTGAGCAAACCTACATCGGGAGTTCTGTGAAGAATCTGACGCTGGAGATTGTGAAGTTCCACCCGATCAAAGTCAGCCAGGCCGATCGTTCCTACACCGGCAGCGGCCAGGTAAAGAGCGGCAGGAGAGCCCAGGCCGCCGGCCCCCATAATGAAAACTTTGGCTTCTATTATTTTCCTTTGGGCTTTTCCTCCAAACCCGGGAAGGATCATCTGTCGCGAGTAGCGATGGATTTGCTCTTGGGAAAATTTCATGGTTTCTTCTATTCCATCTCCTTATTTTTTACGAGGATGGCCCAGTCGGTTTCGTTGATGGGGCTGGTTTTTAGAATTTCATAGCCCTCATTCTTTAAACTTCGGGGCACGTCGCATACTGCCGGCGGATAATCGACAATAACCCGCAGCACTTGACCCGCTTCCATTTCCTCAAGGGTCAGCATGGATTCGATGAAGGTGTAGGGGCAAATTTTCCCTTTCAGGTTTAGTTCTTTATCAATCCGTACAGACTCTACGGCTCCCTTCATTTTTTTTCACCAGCCGATGCAGTTCGTAATCTCATCCATCCCTGCCCTCTGTTTTTCTTTCAGAACTCGAAAAGATCTTATTTTAGTATACCACTTTGTGGTATATTATTCAAGAATATTTCTCAAACCCCGAGGAGGAGCGTTCATGGACAATAAAGAATTCCACGACTATCGCCAGAAACTGAATAAGACGCAGAAACAGATGGCGGAAATCCTGGGAGTCTCTCTCAAGGCTGTTCAGAGTTTTGAGCAGGGATGGCGGGAGGTACCCGTGCACGTCGAACGCCAAATATATTTCCTGCTTTCGATGAAGAGCAAAAAGGGGGCCCAAAAACCAAAGGCCTGCTGGGATATCCGCAAATGTTCTCTTCAGACGCGGGAAAACTGCCCGGCCTGGGAATTTAATGCGGGTTATCTCTGCTGGTTTATCAATGGAACCCTTTGCCAGGGGAAACCCCAGGAAAGCTGGGCCAGGAAGATGAAAGTGTGCCGGCGGTGCGCAGTCTTTGCCTCGGCCATGAACTGCTGGAAGGCTTTGGCCTGAGACGGCGCGGGATGCAAAATTCTGGAACACAGGGGGCGGGATGGAAGAGAAAAACCGATCCGAAAAATGGCGAGGGGAAGAAGCAAATAAATTTACCAGAGATGAATTGGTGAACTTTCTGTGCGAGCGGGATCCGGATGAAAATTCTCTTTTATACATGGAAGCGGACCGAATCAGGAAAATGTATATGGGCGATGAAGTGCATATCCGCGGCGTCATCGAGTTCTCGAATTATTGTAAGAGAGATTGTCTTTACTGCGGCCTCAGGAAAAGCAACGACCAGATTGTTCGCTACCGGATGGGTCTGGAGGGTATCTATCGGGCGGCCGAGGAAGCGAAGAAACTGAATTTCAAGACGGTAGTCCTGCAATCAGGAGAAGACCCTCATTATTCGGTGGAGGATTTATCTCCTCTTATACGAATAATTAGAATGAACCTCAATTTAGCCGTCACTCTCTCCATCCTCGAACGATCTTTTGAGGAATACCGGCGGTTCCGGGAGGCTGGCGCTGACCGCTATCTCCTTAAGTTTGAAACCTGCAGCCCTTCTCTTTTTAAGCGATTAAAGCCCGATTCCACCTATACGGAACGATTCCGCTGTCTGGAATGGGTGCAAGAGCTGGGGTATCAAGTCGGCTCGGGGAACATCATCGGCTTGCCTGAGCAATCCTTGGAGAGCCTGGCGGAAGATATTTTATTCTTCCAGAAATTGAATCTGGATATGGTCGGCATCGGCTCCTTTATTCCCCATCCCAATACCCCTTTGAAAGGGACCCCCTCGAGGGGATTTGGAGGACACGTTCAAGGTCATCGCTTTGGCCAGACTTGTAACGCGCAATGCCCATATCCCTGCCACCACGGCCGTGGGCACCCTTCACCTCCCTGGGGAGGCAGAAAGCCCTTGCTTGCGGGGCCAATGTAATCATGCCCAATGTTACGCCCCAGGAATACAGAAAATATTACAAAATATACTCGAACAAGATTTGCATTCGGGACACTCCAGAAAATTGCCGTCACTGCACCGGGAAAATGGTTACGTCTTTAGATAGAAGAATCGCTTCTGATTTTGGGCATACGGTCAAGAACAAACATGCCGCCCCATCTCCGGGATGAGCGAGGTAAGAAGAATGGGAGCGGCCAAATTCTGGCAAAAAGGCCTTTTAAAATTTTCCTTTTTCGTTTCGCCTGGGAACAGATTCCCCTATGAATAAAATAGCAATTGCCCTTTTATCCGGGGGCCTGGACAGTTCGCTGGCGGTAAAGATGATGATTGACCAGGGAATCGTAGTCACCGCTGTCCATTTTACCAGCCCCTTTTGCAACTGCACCTCGAAAAAGGCAGGGTGCAAGCACCAGGCGGTAAAAGTCGCCCATGAATTCGGGGTTCCGATCCGGGTGATTCACAAAGGGAGGGATTATATGCGGATCGTGGAAAATCCCCCCCACGGTTATGGCCGAGGTTTGAATCCCTGTATCGACTGCCGAATTTACATGCTGAAGAAGGTCAAAGAAATGATGGCGGGCAGCCGATCATCCTTCGTCATCACCGGGGAAGTCCTCGCCCAAAGACCGATGTCCCAACATCGGGTAGCCATCCGGAAGATCGAGAAGGATAGTGGGCTGGAGGGACGCATCCTCCGGCCATTATCCGCCCACCATTTTCCCCTTACCATTCCGGAGCGGGAAGGAATCGTTGACCGGCAGAAGCTACTCTCCTTTGCTGGCCGATCACGGAAACCCCAAATCGAGTTGGCTGAGAAGCTGGGGGTCAGAGATTATCCCTGCCCAGCGGGGGGATGCCTATTGACTGATAAGCTCATCGCCGCTCGATTGCGGGATCTATTCTCTCACGTTCCGGATTACAACCTGGTAGAATTGCATCTTTTGAAAATCGGGAGACATTTTCGTCTGCATCCGGGATTAAAGATTATTCTGGGGAGGAATAAATTGGAAAACGAACAAATGCAAAACATGGCCAGGATAGGGTCGGTGCGCCTTCATCCTGTAGATTTTCGGGGTCCGATCTGCCTTGCTTCAGGAACCCTGGATGCTCGTTCGGAAGGGATGACCGGCGAGATTATGGCCAGATATAGCCAGGATGAAAAGAATCGGTATCAGATAAAGAAACAAATCCTTGGAAAAGAGGAATCGCTCATTTTTGTAGAGAAAAGATTCAGTAAAGAGGCAGCGGCCAAGCTTCAAATAATTTAAGGGAAGAATGGAGCAGGCTTATGGTCTGCGTACATTTCCAGCAGCAGATGAGCGAACGCTCGGGCAGGAGGCGAAAGGTCGCGTTTCACCCGGCTGATCAGATAAAAGCACCGGAAAATGGTTAGCCCCTTAATTTTGACCGTGGCCACATCTCCTTGAGCGAGTTCTTTTCTGATCGACATCTCTGAAATGAAGGCAGCACCGATTCCATTGACCACCGCCTGTTTTACGGCTTCGTTGCTGCCAAGACTGGCTTGGACCTTCATCTGGGAAGGTTCGATACCGGCTTTTACAAGCGCCTCACGGACTGTCTTTTCTGTCCCGGAACCGGCTTCTCGGATAATATACTTTGCGCTCAATATTTCGTCCAAGTTGATCCGGTTCCTTCTCGCCCACGGATGACTTCCTTTGACCACCAGGACGATTTCGTCTCGCCCCAGGGGCTTAAAATCAATATCTTCTTCATCAAAGAGGCTACCGATGATACCGAGTTCAATCTCTCCATTTTTGAGGCGATCCAGTGTCTCCCGGCTGTCACCTTGTAGAATCGTAAGAGCCACACCCCGGTAACGCCCAATAAAGTTGGAAAGGGCCACGGGGATTAGATAATTGCCCGGTATATTACTGGCGCCCATTTTGAGGATCGCATCCTCCAGGCCCTTAAAGCGTTTCATGACCAAAGGGATTTCTCTTGCGCTTGAGACGATCTGCCAGGCCTGCTCCAGGAGGATCTTTCCCCCTCCCGTGGGGAAGACCCCTTTGCCTGTCCTGTCCAAGAGCTTTAGGTCAAACTCGGCTTCCAGGGAAGAAATATGCTGGCTCACGGTGGACTGAGTGATAAAGGTCGCCTCTGCCGCCCGAGAAAAACTACCCGTTTCAGCCACGGCCAGAAATACTTCCAGTTGTTTAAGGTTCATATAAAGTCCATCGAAAATAACGATAGATTTAATCGTATTTATTAATATTATCAATTTGCATATTGCCTGTCAACCATTCAGAATAAAAATGATAGGTTTGAGAATCATACTGGAGGAAGGAGGCAAAATGAGTGACTATACCGAGATGTGGAGGAAGCTGGGTTTAAATCTGGAAAATCATGCTGGACTTCTGGGAGTATTGACCGAAGGCTACAAGAACATTTACCTCTCCCAAAAAGGAAGGCCAAAAGGAATGGAGTACTTTGACTTCGTCATCTCTGAAGTGCATGGCCTCAGGATCAAGGAAATCTACGACGCCAAGCAGACCGGCAGAAAAGTGGTAGGCACGTTTTGCGTGTACGTTCCCGAGGAGATCGTCCTGGCAACTGATGGGATATGCATCGGGCTCTGCGCTGGGGCCGAAGTGGGGACGGATGAAGCGGAAAAATTCATCCCCCGTAACACCTGTGCTCTCATTAAGGCCTTCATGGGGTTCAAGCTGGCTGGTCTCTGCCCCTATGTGCAACTCACCGACCTTATCGTGGGGGAAACTACTTGCGACGGCAAGAAAAAGGCCTATGAAATCTTCAATAACATTACCGGCAAGGTCTATGTCATGGAGCTCCCCAACATGAAGAACGAAGAGAGCAAAAAGCTATGGCACAGCGAAGTAGTTCGTTTCAAAGACGCAACGGAAGCGATTACGGGCAAGACCATAACGCTTGCAAACATGAAGAAAGGCGCAACACTGGTGAACGAAAGACGCAGGGCGCTGCAGCGTCTGAGCAAATTGAGAGCGGCTGACCCTTCGCCTATTTCCGGTCTCGATGCCCTGCTTGTCAATCAGGTCTCATTTTATGACGACCCTGTTCGGTTCACCCGGATGACCAACCGGCTTTGCGACGAGCTGGAAGAACGGGTGAAACAAGGAACTGGTGTCGCCCCGAAGGGTGCACCCCGCGTACTTATATCCGGATCTCCCATGGCCATCCCCAACTGGAAACTCCATTCCATTATTGAAGGGAGCGGGGCCGTGGTTGTAGGTGAGGAGTCATGTGTTGGAGAGCGAAACTTCCGGGATCTTCTGGATGAAAACTTTTCCAGCGTGGATGAGGCGCTGGAAAAGATAGCCAGCCGCTACCTGGAAATTGACTGCGCCTGCTTTACCCCGAATGATGAGCGTTTGGAAAATATCAAGGCAATGACTGAAAAGCTGCACGCCGACGGATTGATCCACTATGCGCTTCAGTTTTGTACGCCGTACATGATGGAGGCGTACAAGGTGGAAAAGGCCATCGGCACCATTCCATTTATGCGGCTGGAGACAGATTACAGCATGGGAGACTTCGGCCAGTTGAAAACCAGGGTTGAAGCATTCCTGGAAATGTTGCAATGAAAGCAGTTGGCATCGACCTAAGCTCTAAACACATCAAAGCCCTTCTTGTAAAGAGGGAAAGAGATGTTAAGAGGTATGTCGGCCGACCGGGTCATCGCCACCAGTTATTTCCAACAACTTCTTGAGGTGCAAACCGGCATCAGGCCCGGCGGTCCCACTATCGCCGACCTGCTCCAGCATTGCTAATTTTAGATATGTGTAAAATAATCACAATCAAAAAGAAGACTCAAGAAGGGAGAGGCAAGAATGAGGACGATTGATTGTCGTGGACTGGCCTGCCCGCAGCCAGTAATGGAGACGAAAAAAGCCCTGGAAAAGTCCGAGGGGGAAGAGGTTATCGTGCTGCTGGATGATCCGGCTTCGAAGGAGAATGTACGCCGGTTCGCCGAAAGTCAAGGGCATCGGGTGAGTGTTTCCGAGGGAAAAGGGGTTTTCAAGTTAAGGATTGAGAGAGGAAAAGGGAGGGGGGAACCGATTTCCCCGGAAGAAAAAACGAAAGGAAGACAAAGCCTGACTTCCTCCGATTTTGTCGTGTTCATCGATTCTGATTCCCTTGGACGGGGCTCGGAAGAGCTGGGAAGAAATTTAATGCGGTCTTTCTTGCAGACCCTGGAGCAATCAGAGGCCCAGCCGCAAAAAATTATCCTTATCAACAGTGGTGTCAAATTAGCTTGTGAGACATCCGAGGTTTTAGAGGACCTCCAGGAGTTTTCCTTGAAAGGCGTAGAAATCCTCTCCTGCGGAACTTGCTTGGATTATTTCGGGATAAAGAAGAAACTTATGGTAGGAAAGGTCTCAAATATGTATGAGATATTAAATTCTCTAACTCAGGCTTGGAAAGTGATCAAAGTTTAGATAATCATTGAAGCCCTGATAGCCTCTGCCCCGAGTAAAACGTTTATCATTCATCCCCGAGTCTCAGCTCGATAATCAATACCTCTGGGGAAGGAATTCTTCGCATTTTATCCGGAAGGGCAAATGGAGAGGTATTTTCAAAGAGCGATTTCTGCCTGCCCATGGCATTATGGGGCCCATTCGAAAAAACTTCAAAAAAGTCTTTGCCCCTTTAGTGGTAGATGAGGGGCACTTGACGATGGCGGAGAGGATTGCGGTGCGTGATCTTGAAAAAGGTAACCCGGTCGACCCCAAAGAAGTATTCAAAAACAGACATGTGACCCCAGGATTTGCTGTTCAATTGGGTAGACCTGAAACCTTCCTTTTCAATTGGGGTTTTGACCGGCTTCCTTGATTGCGCCTAAGATCTCGGCGACCTTCTGCCGGATGTTCCGGGCGCCGACAATCTCGGTCACGATGGCAATACAGCGGGCCCCATGCCGCCGTACTTCGGCCACGTTGTGGGCCTTGATCCCCCCGATGGCTACGAAGGGGATGGAGACGTGGGAGACCGCGAAATCGAGGTAACTCAAACCCACAGGCTCACAGACATTCTTCTTGGTAAAGGTGCGAAAGAGCGGTCCTACGCCAATGTAGTCGGCGCCGCGGCGAATGGCATCTTCGGCCTGTAAAGGAGAGTGGGTCGAGATGCCGATCATCATCTTTTCCCCCACTAGCCCCCGCACCGCCTCGATGGGATAGTCATCCTGGCCGAGGTGCACCCCGTCCGCCTCGACCATCAATGCCAGGTCGGGGTGATCGTTGACGATGAAAGTCGCGCCTGCCTCAAGGGTTAAGCGTCGAATCTCCCGGCATTCCCGGTACTTTTCACCGGTATCCTTTTCCTTCTCCCGGTACTGCACCAGGCGCACCCCCGCTTCCAGCATCTCCGTCACCACTCGGACGTTGTTGCGGCCGAGGGAATATTCCCCGGCAGTGATGCAGTAAATATCCGTGTCCAATGCCGCACGCGCCCGCAGGCGGTGTGGGGACTGCTCATTCATTGCTTTCAAATCACTCATACTGCCACCCTCCCGGCCATGGCGGGGCCAGGCTTTGTTAAAGGATGCCAGTCCTTGAAGATTGCCTTGTAGCCCCGCGATTCGATGGCCTGTTTCACACTGGGCACGTCCCGCTGGTCCGATATCTCGAATTGCCCCGTCTCGGCCTCGCGATGGGACCGGCCCCCCACCTCAGTGCATGATCCAGCCGACATCTTCGTCACACCCAGCGGTATCAGATGATCTCAAAACCCAGACCGCTCGCGAGTGGAGATGGTGATGCCCACGCGGGGCAGGAAGATCCGAGTGGCCAGCAGGATCTGCACGAACTCCCGGTCCGTCACCTCGTGCTGAGGCTTGAAGGTGCCCTCGTGCGGCCGCATTCGGGGGAGCGAGATGCTCACCTCGACATCGGGATAGCGATGCTGAAGGTGTTCAGCGTGCAGGCCGGTCAGGAAGGCGTCGAAGCGCCAATCGGCCAGACCCAGCAAAGCACCGATGTTTACCGAGCGCATACCGGCAGCGCAGGCCCGCTCCGGCGCCTCGATCCGGTATCGGTAATCCCGCTTTGGCCCTCGCGGGTGTACGGCAGCATAGAGCTTGCGATCATATGTCTCCTGGTAGAGAGTGAAACCATCCACGCCCATTTCCGCCAGCAAGGCGTATTCGGCAGTTTCTATCGGATATATCTCTATGGAAATAGAGAGGAAATGGGGGCGCAGCAACTCCACGCCTTGACCAATATACTCGACCGAGCTCATCTTGCGTGATTCACCGGTGAGGATGAGGATATGGCGCAAGCCGGAAGCACTGATGAGCCGTGCCTCAGCAGCGACCTCTTCCAGGGTCAGACGGTCGCGGCGAATGCGGTTCTGGGCTGCAAAGCCACAATAGAGGCAGAAATTGGTGCAGTAGTTAGAAAGATAAAGCGGCGTATAAAGGAGGATTACCTTGCCAAAGTGCTGCACGGTAAGGGCATGGGCCCGCTGAGCCATCGGCTCAAGGTAACGCTCGGCGGCCGGGGAGAGAAGGGCAAGAAAGCCGTCGAAAGTGACCTGTGGGTTAGCCAGGACACGCTCGACATTCGCAGGAGTGGCCCGGGTCAGGGTTTCAGTGAGCGAGGTTCTTTCCAAAGCCAGTTGTCTGTTATAGAAATTCATCGCCCTTTATCCTCCGCTGAATCATGCAGGAAGCCTGTTAACGGAGAGGAAGCCTCGGCGTAAGTTCGAACAGGCCCGAGGCCGGCTTTATAGGCCCCGCGCCCAGCCTCGACAGCCAGCGCAAAGGCACGCGCCATGGCGACGGGGTCACGAGCCGTAGCGATGGCCGTATTCACCAGAACCGCGGCACATCCCATCTCCATTGCCTCCGCAGCCTCTGATGGACTGCCGATGCCCGCGTCGACAATTATCGGCAAATTGATCTCCTCAATCAATATGCGCACCAGCTCCTTCGTTTTGAGCCCACGATTGCTGCCAATGGGTGATCCCAGCGGCATGACCGCCGCCGCGCCCGCTTCAACCAGATTCTTGGCCGCCACTAAATCCGGGGACATGTAGGGAAGAACCACGAAGCCCTCTGCAGCTAGGGTCTTTGTTGCCTTAATGGTCTCACAATTGTCGGGTAACAGGTACTTGTGATCTGGGACCACCTCGATCTTGACCCAGTCGCCGCAGCCCGCAGCGCGGGCCAGGCGAGCAATGCGCACCGCCTCCGCCGCATTCCGGGCACCCGAGGTGTTGGTCATGAGGATGACCCCAGGCGGAAGATAATTCACCATATTTTCCTGGGGAGTGTCGAAATCCATGCGGCGCAGAGCCACTGTGACCAGCTGCGATCCACTTTCCCGAATGACCTGCGGGATAAGGTCGTAAGAAGTAAACTTTCCTGTCCCGAGGAAGAGACGACAGGATAGGTCACGCCCGCCAATCCTCAAAAAATCATCCATGCCACCTGTCTCCTTTCAGCCGCCGGCCATAATTTGAATGACTTCCACCCGGTCGTCTTCCTTTAGGGTAATGTTGGGCCACTCTTCCCGGCGGACCCAATTGAGATTGTACTCCACAGCTACCAGAGCCTCGACGATGCCCTTGAAACGCAGAAACTCGGCGATAGACATCTCGCGCTCGAGGTTTGTCTCCTTGCCATTAACAGTCACCCTCACGTTGCCTCCTTCGGTATCCCGGTTAAACATTCAGCCAAAAAAACACTTTGGGATTAATACCTGCTCGCCAGACACATCAGGTAGATGGATCTTCTGGCAATGGTGTAGGGGGAGTAAAGGACGGGCATGAGAAGATCGGTCAAAAAAGAGGCGTTGTGTGGAAAACCTTATGGAATACGAAACAGAAAATTCATTTTCCCTACGCTGGTATTACCCAGAATCAGGTTCAAAGGGTCTACAGGAAACACCCGCACTCTCAGCCCCTATCCGGAGCTCCCCTACAATTTTCTATTTTAGGGTTCAAAAAGTGAAATGTCAAGTAGCAGGCCACCCTGGTGTAGATGCTTATCGTTGCCTGAACCGGCCCTGGTTCGTTCGGCTGCATGTGTGGCAGCGAGACCATGACGCGAAGATCCGGAAAATCCGCATGTCTGGATCTGAGGGGGAGGGAGAGCAATATCCCTCGTCTACCCACCCAGCAATGGATTAAACTATATGTAGTTATTATCGCAGTAGGAATTGTTCTTGCAGGCTGTGCTGCATCAAAAGAGATAAAGATAAAAACTCCAATCTGAGACGAGTGAAGCCATCGGGAAGTTGAAACAGATCGGGATTAGAGAGGTGGTCATGCTCACTGGAGATAACGAGGGTACGGCAAAGGCAATTGCCCAAGAGGCGGGCGTGGACACCTATTTTGCCCGGCTTCTCCCGGAGGATAAGGTAGAAAAAATAAGGCAATTAAGACAGGCGAACGGTCGGATTGCTATGGTCGGAGATGGAATCAACGATGCACCGGCCATGGCTGTCTCGGACCTGGGTATTGCCATGGGCGCCGCCGGTACTGATATTGCCCTGGAAACAGCCGACAATGCCCTCATGTCCGACGACCTTTCGAAGCTTCCCGTAGCCTTCAATCTGAGCAGGCGAACTGTCAGGAACATCCGTCAGAATATCATCCTTTCCTTAGCCGTAATTACGTTCCTTGTTCCCGCGGCCCTTGCGGGATGGATCGGCATGGTTCCCGGGCTACTGATCAACGAGGCCGGAGGCCTGGCCGTAATCGTCAATGGCCTCCGTTTGCTAAAAAATAAAAGGTAAGATGACCGGAGGGAAAGGTTAAGGACAGAAGGATTTAGATATTTTAAGCGGCGTGCGTTATTTTTTCATGGTAAGATTGAAAAAAATAATCTTTCAATGCTTCTTCCAAGGGAAATTAGAAAGAGGATCTGAAAAATGCTTCCCAATTAGTAACCTCTTCATTCTTTTCCCCATGTGGGCTTTGAACACCAAAGACCAAAATTTCGATTTCGTGCCTATGAGGGATTAAAGATGAAAAAAGGGAAGCGCTATAAGGCGCTTTATCTACCCGCGCTGACCATCGTCGCCACTGTGCTCACCCTGTTGATCATCATCGCTGTTTCCACTTATCGCAATATCAGCCGGGAAAGAGGAAGGGTGGAAGAATCTCTCCTGCGGGAGGGCCTGGTCATTATCCGGGCCATCGAAGCAGTTGTCAGAGTTGAACTTCCCTCCGCCTCCCCGGATGTTTCCCGCCTTCAGAAATTCACTGAGGAACTCTCTCGAGAGCCGGGCATTGCCGGTATCCGTCTCTTTGACGGGGGAGGGAATCTCTTGGTCTCCAGTCCAGCTGGGGAAGCACAGGAAAAAATAGCCCGCGAAAAGATTCAAGACGCGCCTTCCTTAACCCTCCTGTTAAAGGAGCGGGGAGTGATCACCCGCTATCAATCCGCCCAGGGTGGGGAACGGACTTTCGAAGTGATTAAGCCCTTTCGCCCCCTTTCCTACAAAGCCCCCTTGGCTTTGCTGCGCGAAAGCGAGAGGAAACTAGACCCTAAGGAAGAACCGCTGAACCAGTGGGCGAAAGATAAAATCATTTCTCTTCGCTTCCATTTGGGGACTTTTGAAAAGGCCAGGAAGGAGGATATTCAGCATGCCTTTCTTATGGTAGGGATATTGGTAGTTCTCGGGACGGGAGCCCTGTATTTTATTTTTATCGTGCAGAATTATTACCTGGTTGACCGTTCGCTGGCCCAAATGAAGACATACACGGAAAATGTTTTAGAAAGCATGGCCGATGGATTGATATCCATTGACAACGACAAGAAGATCGTCACCCTAAATCGCCGAGCCGCAGAATTCCTGAAGGATGAAGAAAAAAATTTAAGAGGTTTAAAAATTTTTAATATTTTTGACCCAAATATTGCGACTTTTCTTAAAGATCAAAAGATGGTTATTCGAAATATGGAGGTGGAGATTAAGCCGCCATCGGGAGGGCGGATTCCTCTAAGCCTTAGCGCTGCTCCGTTGAAGGACGAAACAGGCCGGGAAATGGGATCGGTTCTGCTGCTGCGCGACCTGAGGGAGATTCGAGATCTGCAAGAGAAAGTCCGCCGCAGTGAACGTCTGGCTTCTCTGGGGCGTTTGGCTGCCGGTGTCGCCCATGAAATTCGAAATCCTTTGAGTTCGATCCGGGGGTTTGCCCAGTATTTCATGCGCCGCCTCAAAGGCCAGGAAGAGGAGGAAGGATATGCTTCCATCATGGTCAAAGAAGTAGATCGACTGAACAGGGTTATCAGCGAGCTGCTGGATTTTGCCAAACCCAAAGAGCCGCATAGGGAACTGAACTTTGTGCAGAATCTACTTGATCATTCATTGAAGCTTCTGGAGGCGGATTTGGCCAGAAAAAAGGTGGAAGTGGAGAAAGAATATGACACCAATCTTCCTCTAGTTCTCCTCGATCGAGATCAAATATCTCAAGCTTTCCTCAACCTCCTCTTAAACGCTTTGGAATCAATCGAAGAAGGGGGAAATATACGGGTTTCCCTTAAAAAAGGTGAAGACCCCTCTTCTTTGGAGATTACCGTGGCGGATACGGGGCGGGGCATTCCGCCCGAGGACCTGAAGAAAGTCTTCGAACCCTTCTTTAGCACAAAGCGCAAAGGAACAGGCCTGGGCTTAGCCATCGTGCATCAAATTATAGAAGCTCATGGCGGGGATATTATCGTGGAGAGCCAGGAGGGCAGGGGAACAACCTTCCGAATTACCTTGCCGGTGAGCGGATTCAATTCTTAATGAGAAGGAGCGATCATGAGCGAGAAGCCCAGGATACTGGTTGTGGACGACGAAGAGAGCCACCGGATAATGCTGCGGGCCGTTTTAAAAGATGAAGGGTATGAGGTGGTTGAGGCAGCCGACGGTCCAGAAGCGGTCCGGGCCGTAGAACAGGAACCTTTTGACCTGATCCTTCTGGACGTCCGCATGACCACCATGGATGGCATTGAAGCCCTGACCGAGATTCGCAAAATAAGTCCTTTGATTCCGGTGCTCATTATGACCGCCTATGCCTCGGTGAAAACGGCGGTGGAAGCGCTCAAGGCCGGAGCTTTTGATTACCTGACCAAACCCCTGGATATTGAAGAGTTGAAAATTCTGATCGAGAAAGCCCTGGAGCTTTATCATCTCCGCGAAGAGAACTTAACCCTCAAAGAACGCCTGGGGGTCCGATTCGATTTTTCCAAAATTATCGGCAAGAGCCGGAAGATGCAAGAGCTCTTTGATACACTCTCTCTTGTTGCCCCCACGGATGCCACGGTTCTACTCCTGGGGGAGAGCGGGACAGGCAAAGAGCTGGTGGCCAATTCCATCCACCATAATAGCCAAAGGGGAAACCAGCCTTTCATCAAGATTTCTTGCGCTGCCTTGCCGGAGACGCTCCTGGAAAGCGAGCTTTTCGGGCATGAAAAGGGATCTTTTACCGGAGCCATTGCCCGCCGGGAGGGGAGGTTTCAGTTGGCTCACCGGGGCACGATCTTCCTCGACGAAATCGGGGAAATGAGTCCTACGACTCAAACAAAACTCCTTAGGGTATTACAGGAGAAAGAATTTGAACCATTAGGAAGCCCCCGGACAGTTAAGGTGGATGTCCGGGTCGTTGCGGCCACGAACAAAGACCTGACCCGGGAAGTTAAAGAAGGCCGTTTCCGGGAAGATTTATTTTACCGCCTGAACGTCGTGCCCATTTCCCTGCCCCCATTACGTGAACGGAAAGAAGATATTCCGGCGCTGGCCGCCCATTTTTTCAGGCTCTACCGGGATAAGAATCAAAAAGGGTTAAAAGACATATCGGGCAAGGCAATGGACCTGCTGATGCGTTACGATTGGCCCGGAAACATTCGGGAGTTGGAAAATTGTATCGAGCGGGCCGTGATCATGGCCCGGGGGGAAGTCATTGCTCCGGCAGATTTGCCCTCCCATATTCAGGCTTTGTTTGTTGGAAGGGAAACCCAGGAATTTAACCTTCCTTCCGGCATTAGCCTTGAGCAGGTGGAAAAAGCCCTGATTCTCAAAACCCTGGATGATGCAGGCGGAAACCGAAGCCGGGCCGCAGAAATTTTAGGGATCAATCGCCGCACACTTCAGAACAAGCTGAAAGAATACGGGATGTGAAACAATAGCCCGCAATCCTAAACCCGCAATTGACAAGTATAATGAAAAGTTGTAAATATCGTCCCTAAAAATGTTTCTCAACTGACGTGGGGGCAGGTTGGCTTCTTCCGGCTGGCCCCGCCTCTTGGGAAATGATTTTCTTCCTGAAAACTCCCCTTAAGAATGGAGTATGCTAAAATCATATTGACATGGAGTCAGGAATTTGATAAGGAGAAAGGCAGATTCTCCCTTTTAGGTTTTTGGTTTTCCTTCCGAAAAGATAAAGAAGAAATCCTATAGCTTTTGGCGGATTGGTGTAAACGGTAAGATGAAACTCGTAGACGTGGCAAAAGAAAAGAGAATCAACTCAATTCTCTATTTTTGTCAAAATACAAAGCTTCTTTCTCAAACCAAGCTCTATAAGTTATTATTCTTTTTAGATTTTTTGCATTTTAAAGAAGTTGGAAGACCTGTAACTGACCTGGAATATTTCGCATGGGACAAAGGTCCGGTCCCCAAAAAGCTTTATTTTGAGATTAAAAATAAAACTGCTCCCCCTCAGATCCTTAAATGTATCCTGCCAGAAAAAGATGAGCTTACCGGGGAAATAAAGGCAATCTACTTTAAGAGTCTAAATAAACCGGACATGACTGTTTTTTCTGGGCGTGAAAAGAAAATCTTGGAGAATCTTGCTTTTATTTTTAGGGATACATTAGCCAGAGATATGACGGAGATAACCCACCTCAAAAATGAACCATGGCACAAAACTCTTACTTCAAAAGGTGAAAAGGCGTGCATAGATTACCTCCTTGCATTGGACAAAGACGCTAAGATTGAAAAAGAATTGGCAGAAGAGCGGCTTGATCTTTTTAATGAAATGAGACAATTATTTGGCTCTGAAAATGAAGGGCGTTACTGATTGGAAAAAGGGACGATATTATTTCATGCTAAGTTTCAGTTCAGAAATGGTGATATAGGCGAAAAGTTAATAGTATTGTTAAATGACCCAAAGCCTTCAATAGAACCCTATTTATTCTGCAAAACAACATCACGCCAAAAAGGTAAACTTACTATCCCAGGCTGTCAATCCAAGTGGTCTTTATTCTACATACCGGGCAAACACGACTTTTTTGAAATAGGAACATGGCTTCAGTTGCATGAAATTTTTGAAGGAGAAGCAAAATCCTTCTTAAAAGACCATTTTGATGGACATCTGCAAATAAAAGGAAAGTTAAAAGATACAATGATTACTTCTCTCATGAAGTGTATTAAAATTATAGACGATATTTCTGATAAGCATAAGGAAATGATTCTTAAAAAGAAATGACTCTTGACGCTTTATAGAAAAGCCAGGACTCAACACCCTGGCTCTTCAGTTTTCGCTCGAAGGTGTGTAGGGGTGGAAGGTGGCTCGGAATTGGATCAAATCAGCCACCTTGAATTTCCTTGACAATCCTCTCCATTTTGGTATTATCCCATCAGAAATCCTACCCGCTCTAATGTCCATTAACCCAGAGGGTGGCCTATGGCCCGGAGAAAATGAAACCCCATTTCTTGCAGGAAGAGGAATGGGTGTCTGACGTCAATTATTTTTTCCCCTTAACGACAATTAAAATTCCCGGTTCTCCCTTGCCTCCAAAGCCAGATCCTTATCCGAAGCGGGTGAAACGGAGGGAGCCCGTAGGGCGACCGGAGTTTCACCCGCCGGCCACGGTATCTCACACTGTCTTGGTTCAACGGGAAATGGAGTAACGCCGGTTTTTCTTAGTGGGTAAGATGTTCATCCTTATCGACCTTGGGTTATCCACAGGGGGCTACGAGAGCTCCAAGATTTTGCCCCGCCAAGGCGGGGCCGCCGACCTCT